>WNFI01325289.1_pt1 | contig 17266 bp, 11 predicted proteins | sample 5400471 | NCBI WGS metagenome assembly WNFI01 (sample SAMN13153348, study PRJNA577476) | soil metagenome | isolation source: 100 cm saprolite on Douglas fir-dominated hillslope | place: USA:California | collected 2013-09-17 | reverse complement strand
CCATCTCCATCCAGGTTCGAAGGTCAATTTCATGAGAGACACATCACCAAAATCGATCACCTCGACCTTGGTCTTTGGCAAGCTCCTGATCTCATCGGGAGTGTTCAAACTCTTTGTTTGCATCGTTGACATGTTTGTACCTCTTTTCTCTAGTATTGGCTTACAGTAGACTTTCAGCATGTTGCTCATCAAACAAGAGGATCACTAGTGACCTTAGCTGATACTCTCATTGTAGCCGGGGCGTCCCTCTATGCCATCGTGGTAAACACTGAGATGGTCGGCAAGTTACACGGAGATTCTGAGAGGAGTATCTACCTAGAATTCGAACCAATTGAGCCTTGCAGGGGGTAGGTATCTTAGAGAAATCCCGTTGGGAGCGACCTGGATACGTCTGAAGACGCTGCACAGATGTATTCATTACAACCTGCCCTTGCAAGACGTGTTGTGTTTCGACTGTTCGCTTAGTAACGACCAGCCCATCAGCAATCGCCTGATTAGATTTACCTTGTGCAATCAGTGCCGCTACCTCTCGTTCACGTTCGGTCAGCCCTCCAAATGCCTGCTTCATGCCATGGCCCTGCGAGAGCGGTCGCGTACGGGGTAACATGGCAGTTGCCTGGCGCAAGAAATTGTCTCGTAAGAGTTCACCTGGTATGTTGACTGCTAGTTCCTCAATGAGGGTGCTAGCGGCAGAAAAGGCTCGTTCAGCCTCGTCGTGACGTGCCTGACCTTGAAAGAGCTTACCAAGATCTACAGCAATGCGCCAGGTCTTTGGTCGTGCCCCTTGTGCAGTTGCAACTTCTTGTGCTGCTTCCAGTGCAGCCTTGGCTTCCTCTACCCGGTTCAGCGCGGTCAGGACTTCTCCACGCAATTTCGATACACGAAGCATGTTTCGTCCTATAGATATATTTGCGGCGGACGCAATCAACTGGTCGGTAATTTCTAACGCGCGATTGGGATTTCCCTGTGCCATTGTAAGTTCTACGCATGCACACCACATCAACCGCTGCGCCATCGTTTGAGCAGGCAAATGAGGATCGAGTGCGGCGTTGAGAACCGTTTCCGCACGGGTGAGGTCATTCAGCAAAATGTAGGTTGAGGCGAGGTAGCCCGTGGCCATACGGATCCAGAACAATGAGCCAGTCTCACGAGCTAGTGCCAATGCTTGCTCAAAGTGCTCCTGCGCTGTCGGCAATGCAAGCACATCACAATACAGCGCCCCCAATGCGTAGCGGCTAGCTGTCATCCACTGGCGATGCTCTATCTCCTCTGCGATTTCAAGGCTTTCCTGTGCGGACGCGAGTGCACGTGCGTAATCACCTTGAGAACCCAGGCAGAGCGCCAACTGAAAAAGAGCGTAGACTTCAGCGGAGCGTTGACCAATCTGGCGTGCGATCTTGAGCGCCAATTCGACATCAGGAATCACTTCGGCTAAGCTGCTTGTGGCAGCGACCATCGAATCGGTCTGATATGTTGGGCTACGAAGCGTCAACGTTGCCAGGCCAGATGTCAGTCCCTGGCGATCGTCTAGCTGGCGAAAAAGTTCGATGGCCTGTTGGTAGTAGGCTGTGCCTTGGATCAGATCGCCGCCAAGGTAGCTCACCATACCTAGAAGGTCTAACGTTTCGGCGATGCCGTGCTGATCTTGCAGCTCTTGAAAGATGCCCAATGCTTCCCGGTGGTAGCGCAGCGCTTCCAAGGGTTGCTCGACATTCAGGTGCCAGTTGCCGATGCGGTTGAGACTGTGTGCTTGCTTTTTCGGGTCAGCAAGCACTTTTGCGAGTTCTACCGCACGATGGAAAAATGTTCTTGCCTGTTCATAATCACGTCCTGACCAGAGGAAACCGAGATCAATTACACTCTGCCACTCGACGATACCGTCGTCTACCCTGTGGGCAGCATCTAGCGCCTGTTCAAAATCACTACGTGCCTGTTCAAAATCTCCCAGAGCTTCATATGCCCGCCCACGTGCTTGATACAGTCTTGAAGGCACTGCTCTCCCCAGGTGGCGTGTGGCGCGCAGTGCCCGTGTAAAATGCTCAACGGCGGCATGCGGTGCATACAGTCCCAGTGCCTTTTCACCTGCCCGCTGTGCGTACTCTAACGCTTTCTCCCACGCACCCGCCTCGTAAAAATGATAGGCTATGTCTGCCAGGTGCGCGTCGAGCGTGACATTATAGAGTTGCTCCATCGTCTCAGCAATAGTCAAATGCAGCACCTTACGCTCACGTACCAGGAGTTCTGTGTAAATGGCCTGCCGTGTTAGCGCGTGCCGAAAGGCAAACTGCTCTTCCGATTCTTCGACGACAAGTTGAGCAGCGATCAACTCCTTCATTAATAGGAGGAGTTGGCGTTCGTCGTGTTGCGTCAACTTTTGCAGTAAGGCAAAATCGAAACGGCGTCCAGCGACAGCCGCGAGAAGGAGTATCTCTCTGGCAGATTCGCTCAGGTGGTCAGAGCGTTGCTGCACAGCATCCTGAATGCTCCGTGGAATGTGCAACTCGTTTAAGGGACTGCGATCCCAGGCACCTCCAGCATAAAAAATCTTACCCATTGTGAGCAGCGCTTTGAGGATTTCCTCGATGAAGAAGGGATTTCCCTCCGTCAGAGTGTATAGAGGATCCAGCAGCTTTCCTTGCGCAAGGTGGCGCTCATCGAAGCTAGAGCGACGTAGATCGAAGATAGCTCGCAGCATGGTAGCGACATCGCTACGCGTGAGGTGCGTGATTGGGAATTCCTGGACAATGCGTTCACGATCCAATTGCGCGAGCGCGTGCCGTAGGCTCGGGCGAACTTCATCATTGCGATAGGTAAGCAGTATCAGGATGGGTTGAGCCACATTGCGTCGCACCAGGTAATAGAGAAATTCAAGGCTAGTGTCATCACACCAGTGTAGATCCTCCACGATGAGCAGCAGTGGTTGTTTTGCTGCCTGGTTGATGAAGAATTGCGCCAGAACGGCGAAAAGCCGGCGTTTCTCTTGTTCGGGATCGGATGAGGGAAGGAAGACTGGTTCAGGTGGCAGATGTAAGATATCGGGCAGCAAAGGAAATAATTCGCGTCCGTAAGGTCCCAGTTCATCGGCTATCTCTGCCGGAGCGCGGTGAGCAAAGAGCGTGCGCAAGAGGTCGAGAAGAGGGGCGTAGGGATAAGAGAGATCAGTCGGGAAGCAATTTCCCTGCAGAAGGAGAAAACCTTGAGCTGCAGCATACACTTTTATCTCGGTAACAAGGCGGGATTTGCCTACTCCTGCTTCGCCGCTCAGTAAAGCCACTTGTCCTTCACCATTTTTTGCTCGATCGGTGAGAGAACGAAGGGCAGCCAGGTCGGCTTCGCGTCCAATCAAGACCGGGCAAACAACTGGTGTATCGAAAGGTGTCTTCATGGCTTTCTCCATCAATAGGTAAAGTTATCAGGAGCCATCCCTACTAACGCTTCTATCAATCTTCCCCTTATTGTTTATCAGAATAGCCCTTGCCCTTGACTTGCGACTGATATTCTGTGGGTCAGGCAAGCGAACCGCAATCACTGTACGTGCCCCCTGCTCGGGCTTTATGGCAGGTGTATTGACTCTCGACAAATCTTGTCCGATCGCTCCGCGCACACGCCCTCTTTGCAGCAGGCCCAGAATCGCACCCACTATGATGCCAACTACGACTCCTGCCAGAGTAGCGGGTAGTAGTGGTAGCGTTTTTATTGCAAAATCTGCCGCACCGAACATCACTGCTCCCAGTATCACGCCTAAAACAATGGCAAGCAGTACAACTCTTACGGGGTCAGGTCCTGAGCGTGTTGTCTGGAGGAAAACGGAACTTCGCTCGAGGTTTGGACCATGTTCGCGGAACTGACCACTACCGGCAGAACCAGCCGCCAGGCGAAATACTTCATCATCCCCAAATCCCTCTCTATGAAGTTTGGTCTCTGCCGCATCCGCGTCACCCTCACTGTTGAAGACCGCCAGCAGGTCAAAGTCCATTTGTTGTTGTTGTCTCATATGAAAGCCCCCCAAGTAGCGTGGTATTTTCTGATCATTCCTGCTTTATTATAGCCAATGACAGAGCGTATGGGTAGGGTATAGTGGCTGTGGTATATTCTGTAAGTAATGATGAATATATTGAGAAATCTATGGCAACAAGCAGCAACCAGCACCGGCACATTTCCAGAAGCAAAGCAACACTACTGATCGGACTTGCAATCCTCATAGTGGCTGCGAGTGTGATCTTCTTCTCTAGATTGAGGCCCGCTCATACCCAGCCTCATCCTCATGTCAACGTGCCCGCCAACTCCGACACTGCAATGTTCGGCTTCGATTTGCAACACACGCATTTCAATCCATCCGAGCACATCCTCAACATCACAAACATCGCCCACCTGGTCTCCTACTGGATGACTTCCACTGGAGCATACATCATCTCCTCACCAACAGTCGCTAATGGTATCGTCTACATCGGCTCAAATGATCAGAAACTATATGCGCTTGATTCAAAGACGGGCAAGACCTTGTGGTTACACGCCGCTGATGCTGATGTTGGCTCTTCACCGGCGGTTGCCAATGGTATCGTGTATGTCGGGTCAGACGACCATAAACTATATGCATTGAATGCCAGGACGGGAGCGACCGTCTGGACCTTTTCCACCGGAGGAGCGATCTGGTCGTCACCCGCAGTGGCGAATGGCATGGTCTATGTCGGCTCTAATGACTCCACGCTGTACGCATTAGATGCTGCAACAGGAAAGCCTCTATGGGGCCATCTCACCGATAACTTCGTATCATCCTCTCCCGCGGTGGTCAATGGAGTTGTCTATGTCGGTTCAGAAGACGGCAAGCTCTATGCCTTAGATGCCAGAGAAGGGAATATGCTCTGGATTGCAATGGCTGGACTGGCTATTCGCATTTCCTCACCGGCAATCGTCAACGGCGTCGTCTACATCGGCTCGGAGGACAACAATGTATATGCCTTCGATGCCAGGACGGGCAAACGCCTCTGGTCAGCCCCTACTCATGGCTACATCCACTCCTCGCCAGCCGTAGCCAACGGTGTGGTCTACATCGGCTCAACCGACGGCAAACTACATGCCTTCGATGCCAGGACGGGCAAACCTCTATGGACGATATCCACAGGAGCCAGGATCTACTCCTCGCCAACAGTGGCCAACGGCGTCGTCTACGTCGGTTCGCAAGACAACAAACTGTATGCGCTGGATGCACAGACGGGCACAATCATCTGGACCTACACTACAGGAAGTGCCATCGACTCCTCACCCACCGTTTCCAATGGAGTCGTCTACGTCGGCTCATGGGATGGAAAGGTGTACGCGTTCCACTTGTGACCCTGTTGTCCCTCATTCCATTATTTCCGCTTTATATCCAAGACGCTGCATTATCATATGAGGGCATCCAGTATGGTTAGATAGTCTCACGGGCCATAGAGAAGAAAATGGCTCTGTAATATATCTATACTTAATACCTACATACTGCGATACCAACATATGATATGAAAAGAGTAAAGTTGTATGTCGCAGGATCAATCCCAACCTTATGATAGAGCTTTAAAGTCCTTGCTTGGCGACGAAGTAGCAGAAATATTGCCGAATCTCTTACCAGGATCAGAATTTATTGGTGAGCAAAATATAGAAATTGATAGAACCACCTTAAAAGCTGATCTGGTATATAATGTTCAGTATGGAGACAATCCTCATATCCTGAATATGGAGTTACAGACAGATACCGATAACGAAATGGCTATCCGTATGCTCAGATATCATGTTGGGTTATATGACAAGCATCGCCGTCCGGTAATTTCAATGGTCATATATCCATTTGAGACGAGCATTCCAGAGTCACCATTCCGGGAAACGAGTGGAGATGAGGAATTACTGAGGTTTCACTATCGTGTATTACCATTGTGGAAATTGGATGCTCAGCCGTTTGTGCGAGATCATGTAGTATCCATGTATACATTGTTGCCGGCCATGAAAGGTGCTGATGTGCCTTTGCTCTTACAGGCAATCGAGGAGATGAAGCAACGATACAGAGAGTCGGAGTTAGGACACCATCTTGTACGATTTAGGACTATCTTGCGGCGATCAAAAACCGTATCTACGCAAGACAAGCAAGAAGTGGAGAATCACTTGGATTACTACGACAGTTTGCTGGATCAAGATCCCTATCTCCAGCAGCAAAAGGCCCTTGAAAGAATACTAGGCAGAACTGAGGGTATACAGGCTTTTCAAGATACGATAATCGAAATCGTGAAAAACCGCTTTCCTGCACTAGTAGAGAATCGAGCTATCACAACCTTTCATTACCTGCACTATCCTTGTGATTTGCTTAACCAAACGACAAATGAGGAAGCAGTAGTAGGAAAATTGATATTATCGTTCTTTTTTGCTTTATGAGAGAAATATAGCCTCCACCATGCCAGAACAAGAACAACGAACCGAAAAAGATGCGCCGCTGCGCCATGACATCCATATCCTGGGAGACGCCCTGGGTCGCGCCATCCAGCAGCATGGCGGGCCACGCGTCTTTGATACCGAAGAGAAGCTCCGACAACATTGCAAACATCTCCGTGATTGCACCGAGCGCCTGGCTTATGCCACTGGCTCCGAGGCCTTGCAACTCCAAAACGAAATAGCCGCGTTAAACCAGGAAATCAGACACATTGTGGAGAACTGCGACCTGGATACCGCGATCGGCGTCATCCGTGCGTTTACCGTCTATTTTCATCTCGTCAACACCGCTGAGCAGTACCACCGCATCCGCCGTCGCCAGGCCCACGAAATCAGCAGTACCCCCACCGCTCAACGTGGTTCGCTCGCTGCCCTGGCCAGGTGGTTCCAGTTTAATGGCTTAGATGCTTCGACTATCCAGAACCTTTTGAATCAGCTTTCGATAGAGCTTGTGTTTACCGCCCATCCTACCGAAGCCACGCGCCGCAGCCTGATTATCAAGTCGCGCCGGTTAGCTGAATTGCTCGAAGCGCACGACCATGAAGCTGAAATGACGGCACGCCAACGCGCTAATTGGCAACGCGAACTGGAAAGTACCGTTGCCCTTTTATGGCGCACTGACTCCGTTTTCCACATGCGCTTGCAGCCACTGGACGAAATCAAGATGGGCCTCTACTACCTCGAAGAAATCCTCTACGATGCAGTACCCAAACTTTATAGCGAATTAGAACAACTTTTGACTTCATGCTATCTTCACGATACATTGGCAGTTCCATCATTTCTACGCCTTGGCTCCTGGATTGGCGGCGACCAGGATGGGAATCCCAATATAGGCCCGGAGACGCTCCTGCAAGCGCTTCGTTTGCAGCAAGCGCACCTGGTTGAGCATTACCGTTCATCTATCGAGACCCTGGCAACCGAATATTCTCAATCCCTCAAGTATTCGTCGATTACCGAAGCCCTGGAACAATCAATAGCTCAAGACGCTGGTAATATGCCCGATTATGATCGCGAACTTGGCCCACAAACTGCCCTGGAACCGTATCGACGCAAACTCTCCTTTATGTGGAAACGCCTGGGAGCGATGCTCTCTACTCTCGATGAGCATCGTAGTGAAAAAGGATCCTCCATTTCCTATAGTCGGTCGAATGAGTTGCTGGCTGATCTTGAATTGGTGCGACAAAGCTTGTTGGCAGATGGTGAGCAAGACGTGACACAGGGAGAATTAGCGAAACTCATTCGCCAGGTGCAGGTTTTTGGTTTCCACTTTGCTGCGTTGGACGTACGCCAGCATAGCGAGGCTCATGCAAGCGCTCTTGCCGAGTTGCTGTGTATAACAGGCTTGCTTCAGGATGATTATCGCTTATTGGGCGAGGCTGAGCGAGTGCATTTGCTGGAAGCTCTCTTGCGTGATCCACGCGTCTTGCGGCGTCATCAACTGAAGCTGAGTGCTGAATCCCATCACATACTTGCAACGTTCGACGCGATACGACATGCGCGCGAAGAGTTTGGCAGTAACGCGGTAACTTGCTACATCATTAGCATGACATGCACATTGAGCGACCTGTTGGAAGTGCAGTTCTTCTGTAAAGAAGCGGGTATCACCGGTCTACCGATCGTGCCTCTTTTCGAGACTGTCGAAGATCTGCGTTCCTGCACAGATATATTGGAGTGCGCATTCACTCACCCTCTGTATCGTGCGTATGTAGAGACGTGTCATGACCAGCAACAGGTAATGCTGGGTTATTCCGACAGTAGTAAAGACGGGGGTATCCTGACCTCCAGCTGGGAACTGTACCAGGCACAGAGCAGGCTGGCTAACCTTGCATCGCGCTATTCCATCGGTATAACAATTTTCCATGGTCGTGGAGGGGCGATTGGTCGCGGGGGCGGTCCTATCTACGAAGCCATTCTTGGGCAACCTCCCGGCTCGGTCAATGGGCGTATTCGCATTACCGAACAAGGGGAAATGCTCTCGTTCAAGTATGGCCTACCTGCAATTGCGCTGCGGAACATGGAACTAGTTGTTGCTGGCGTAGCGCAGTCCAGCATACCGTGTGAGAAGCTTGTGAACGCTGAAATACCTGTTCATGCTCCAGAATGTTGGTCGGAGGTGATGGATCGCCTGTCGGCAAGCGCCTATACTCGCTATCGTCGCCTGATCTACGAAGATCCCGATTTCCTGCGCTTTTTTGAGCAGGCCACTCCAATTCTGGAACTTGGCTGGCTCAATATCGGTTCGCGACCCGTGCGCAGGGCGCAGGGGCGCAGTTTAGAAGAACTACGCGCTATTCCCTGGGTTTTCGCCTGGATGCAAAGCCGTTATGTGCTGCCAAGCTGGTACGGCGTGGGTGGTGCTCTCGAAGAATATGTGAGCGAGGAAGCTGGACGTTTGGAAGAATTACAGCAGATGTATCGCACCTGGCCTTTCTTGCGTGCGTTTCTGGATAATTTGCAGATGACGCTCTCCAAGGCTGATATGCACATCGCGCAGCAATACACATTGCTTGTTGATGACGAAAATCTGCGTCAGCGTCTTTCGCATGAAATTCTGCAAGAATATGAACGCACACGACGCATGTTGCTCAAGATTGTAGGTGGAAAGGCCTTGCTCGATTCAACGCCCGTGCTTCAACGCTCAATTCGCCTGCGCAATCCCTACGTCGATCCTTTAAGTTACTTTCAGGTAATGTTGCTGCGCCGTCTGCGCGCACTCGGTGGTCCTCTCATGCTGGATGAATTTACAGAACAAACTGCCAGTGAGCAAGAACAAGAACGTGCCCGCCTCACATACGCCGTCCTATTGACAATTAATGGCATTGCCGCCGGCTTGAGAAACACAGGATAGAAGATTGCTTGACTTCTACTGGTATTATCGATTATGAAGGCCTTTCGGGCCGTGCCACTCCTTTTTGGCGCGGAGTTCATCTCATATAACAGAAAACACAACTTGAACGAAGGAACACATGCACGTATTTGACATAATAAAGAGGCGGCGCAGCATTGGTAAGATGACCGAAGAGCGGCCGACTCGCGAACAGATAGAGCGATTGTTAGAGGCTGCTACCCACGCGCCCAATCACTACAAGGTGCAGCCCTGGAAATTTATAGTACTGGCAGGCAATGCCCGCGAAGAACTTGGCGCGGTAATGGCCGAGTCGCTGGCGAAGCGATTAGAAGAAACAAGCAGTGACAAGGCCCAGGCTATATTGAAGAAAGAGCGAAGTAAACTTTTGCGCTCGCCTATTGTGATTGTAGTAGTTGCTGAGCCTCCCAATCAGCCAAAGGTCCTGGAGATCGAAAATATCGAAGCCGTAGCTGCCGCCGTCCAGAACATGCTCCTGACCGCTGAGGAGATGGGGCTGGCGTGCATGTGGCGCACAGGCGAAGCTGCCTACGACCCTCGCGTCAAGCACTGGCTTGGGCTCGAGCCCAACGAGCACATTGTTTCTTTTCTCTACGTTGGCTACCCGGCCATTCCACACCTCGAGCGTGTTCCCATTTCCTTCGAGCAGAAGACGACCTGGTTGGGGTGGGAAGCGGAGCACTCTTAATATTTAATCAGCGCGAACACATCGTGTCCTTTGAGTCGCTCACGACCTTTGAGGAAGGCTAATTCGACTAAAAAGGCGATGCCCGCGATATGCCCTCCCAACTTCTCTACCAGTTCCATCGCTGCTGAAACAGTACCGCCAGTGGCTAGAAGATCATCAACGATCAGCACGCGCTGCCCAGGTTTAATTGCATCCGTGTGGACCTCTACGATATTCGTGCCATACTCCAACTCGTACTCTACAGTTACAGTCTGGTATGGTAGTTTGCCAAATTTTCGCACAGGCACGAATCCACAATTCAGCAGGTAGGCGAGAACTGACCCGAAAATAAAGCCACGGGATTCAACGCCGACGACAGCTTCAATACCGGCTCCAGCATAATGAGCAGCGAGACGATCCATCGCAGCGTGAAACGCCACGCTGTCCTGCAACAGTGGTGTTATATCTTTAAAAAGTATACCCCTCTGTGGAAAATCAGGGATGTCTCGAATCCAATCTTCGAGTCTAATTTCGGTCATAACCATCTCCTATCTGGCTTCAAGCCTTGCTTTAGTACCACTTTTGATATAGAGCGTTTTGCCATTGACAGCATATTTGACAGCAAAACTATTGGGATTTCTGCTTAAGCGTTTCATTTAGCTTCGTCTTCGCCTCCTTTTGCATCGTCGGCATCACATGCGAGAAGATATCCATTGTCATGCTGATCTGGCTATGGCCCAATAACTCCTGTACGACTTTGGGATGAGTGCCCATACTGTGAAGGAGCGTCGCTGCACTATGTCGTAAATCATGAAATCGGATATCTGGTAAATTCGCCTTCTTCAAAAGTGCCTTGAACACTCCTTGTATGTATGTTGCAATGAACGGTGTACCACGCGAAGCACAAAAAATCAAGTCATGTTCGTGCCAAATTTCCGCCCGAAGTTGTGCCTCTAACTGCTTCGTTCGATGGCTCTTTAGGGCTTCGCTAGCTAGAGGTGGAAGATGAATGCTCCTCCGCCCTCTCGCTGTCTTCGGTTCAGTCTCTATTATACCTTTTCCCGCCACTTCAATACATGCCCGGCGAACATAGAGAGTACTTTCGGCAAAGTTCACATCCTTCCATTTAAGAGCAAGCAATTCTCCTCGACGCATCCCTTTGCTGGCTACAGGGGCCATCGGTATCCTCGATACCAGCCTTTATCGTCCAGGGGTTCCTCGGGACCTGGATGGCCTTCCCTCCTCCAGTCAGAACGTCTCCTCTGGATGGAAAATGACCAGGGGCAGGGGATAGGGTGTCCGTTCCTGGTACTTTTCATGTCCTGCGCGGTACGCAATCACGCGTGGCCAGAGCCGTTGACGTTCCTCTGGATTGGCCTGCTGGACATGCACGCGGAGGCGTTTTCTCCCAATTTCTATCTGTGCCTGTTTGCTCTCGCGCAGATTTAACCACCAGTTGGGAAGCTTTCCCTGACCTCCATTCGAAGCGACGACGACAAAACCATCTCCATTTGCAAGATACACCAATGGGGTGGTATGTTGCTTTCCACTCTTGCGTCCGGTGGTGGTCAACAGCAGGACAGGCATGTGCTGTGCTCGTCCCGCAATCGTTCCACCGCTCAGGCGATAGAGAGCTACATGGGCGGCGATGGCCAGACGAGCGAGCCTGGCTACGATCGGCGGGTATGGTTTGCCCAGGGGCTTTTCGGAAGTTCCCCCGTGTTCTTTCAGCTTGAGACGACGATAACGTTTTTCGATCCTTAGGATCAGCACCATGGCTCCGATCCCTACCAGCAAGTGAGTCGTCTGGATCAGCCAGTGCAGGTTGCCCACCAGGATCAGCGTTTGTGTCATGCCAAAGGCAGGAACCAGAAACGCGTAGAGGATGCTTCCTACACCAAGCCACCTGCTGCCTTTGGTGAAAACCGCCACACTCCCCAGGATGAACAGGCCAAGGACTCCAATGGTGCCAAACGCCTCATGAATGCCCGGAAAACCGATCTGGGCAAGGAAAACCAGAAGCCCGATCCACCCAAACAGTTGAGCAATCCAGAATACCAATCCCAGCGTCAGGGTGACCATCAAGGCCACCCGTGCTATCAGTGAGATGAGTCGTACTACTATCATGAAACACTCCTTTTTATCTTCTCATGCTCCCCGCGCTCCTGGTGGGAGCACTAGTGATGTCCCCAACGCATCTGGTGCCCACCAGAGGACACCTCCTGCTGCGCCTGCTGACTGGCTGACGTTTCGCCCCGCTTCCCTCGGATGATTAACAGGGTCAGAGCCGCTCCCAGGACTGCGAAGAACGCCGCGCCCAGAAAGACCACCTGAAAACCGGGCACCAGGCTGGATGGAGCGGGGTGGGCCGGGAGCTGACCAACGCGGGCGGCAAACAGGGCGGAGAGCAGCGCGATCCCGACGCCACTGCCGATGCGTTGCATGGTATTCACCAGACCAGAAGCCAGGCCGGTGTCGGCTTGCTCCACCGCCGTGACCGCCGCAATGTTGCTCGCTGCAAAGACTGCTGGAAGCCCAAGAGCGACGATCACGCTTGCAGGAAGCACATCGAGCAGGTACGTGCCTGGCAGTGGCGCACGTGCCAGCAGGACCAATGCTACTGCCAGCAGGACCATTCCGCTGGCCAATACCCCCTTGAAACCCAGATGCCCCAACGCTTTGGCCAGCACCAGAAAGGCTATCACAATACTCAACCCGGCAATGGGCAGAATCGCCAGCCCTGCCGTGAGGGCATTATAGAAGAGGACCTGCTGAAAGTAGAGCGAGAGGAAGTAGAACATGGGAGCGTGGGAGGCGCCAATCAGGAAACTGACCAGATTTGCCCCGTTCAGATCTCGCAGACGAAACAGGCGCAAGGGCACCAGCGGAGCCGAGGAGCGCGCTTCAATCCCCACAAAGGCAAGCAGGAGCAGGGCCATAGTCGCGAAAACGCCAATGGTCGAAAGTCCGAACCCCTGCGTTTGTGCAAGCACCGGTCCGTAGGCCAGCAGCAGCAGCGCCGGAGTGACCGTGAGAATTCCTGGTATATCGAGTGCCTTGCGCTCTCCCTGTTCCCGGCTCTCAGGGATGAAGCGCGAACTGACCAGGAACACAAACACGCCGATGGGCACATTGATCAAAAAGATCGAGGACCAGCCAAAGGCCTGTGTGAGCACTCCTCCCAGCACCAGACCAAAAGCTCCACCCGCTGCTCCCAACGCACCCCAGATGCCGAATGCTCGATCACGTTCTTTTGGATCGGTAAAGATGGTGACAAGCAAGGATTGTTCCGCAGGAATGACGACGGCAGCCCCCAGCCCCTGCATTGCCCGTGCCAGTAACAAGATGGCGGCGCTGGGAGCAAGACCCGCCAGCAAAGAACCCAGCGTGAAAAGGGTCAGACCGAGCAGGTAGAGCTTGCGCCTGCCAAACAGATCGGCTGCTCGCCCTCCAAAGAGCAGCAGGCTCCCAAAGACGAGCTGATAGATGTTCTGGACCCACCCGAGATCCACCTCGGAAAAATGGAGTCCCGCTTGGATGGACGGGAGGGCAATGTTCACAATGGACGTGTCAAGCAGGATCATGAACTCAATTGCGGAAAGCAAGGTGAGAGCAATCCAGCGCTGACGTGCGGTTGAAAGTGTATTCATGATGGTCTGTTTTCCTTTTCAAATCGAAAATGCTAGTGTACGTGTGTGTGACAAACTATTTGGATTAGATGTGCATTGAAGCATCAGTCTGCTCTCGGCTCACAGCGAGCAGGGGTAAGGCCAGATCGCGCACTTTGTTCAGCACCCCATGCAGGGCCGCTTCATCCACCAGTGGTCCACGCAGGACTGTGTTCCCGTCAGCGTCGTAGCTGATCGCCAGGCCGTCGAACCACTCTGACCAGCGCTGGTCAAGGTGTCCCTGGACGCGAATTTCATAGGTGTGCATCGTTCTTCCTCTGGTTGCGTCTCTTCTACTGCTTGAGCACTGCTCTCAGTATGCAGCTCAACCAGGCAGGGCGACCTGTATCGGAGGATGTGTTCTGTGGTTGATTCTTGCCGGGCGCATCAGCATATGGGGATAGCTGTTGATCAAGGCAAGCAGCCCTGCGCGGGCGCGTGAGGTAGTGCGTAGAAAAGTGAGGCGTTGTCTTAAAGCACGTGCAACGCCTGGGCGCGGGCGATCGCCTGGGCGCGGCTGTTCACGCCCAGTTTGCCGTAGATGCTGTTGACGTGCCGCTTCACCGTGCCGACGGTGATGATGAGTTCCCGCGCGATCTCGGCATTGGACAGGCCCCTCACCAGGAGCCGGAAGACAGCCAGTTCGCGCTCGGTGAGCGGTTCGACGAGGGGGAAGGCACGAGAGGGAGAGGCCTTCGCCTGTTCGCCGAAAGCCGAGAGGAGGGTCACGACAGAGTCAGGAGCGATCCTGTGAGCGTATGCTTGATGCAGGAGCGCCACCATGGGTTCCCCTTCATCGACGAACAGGCGGATGTACCCCTCCTGCTCGCCGAGCAGAAGGGCACGCTCGAGAGCAGGTAGGGCCTGTGTCCTGTGCGCCGAATCCGCAAAAAAGGCGAGCGACTGCAACACCAGGATTTCCAGGATGCTGTCCACGCGCGCTTTCGCTTCGGCATCCTCTCGCCATCGCTCCAGCAGCCGCAGCGCCTCCGCAAGAAACGGTCCCGCCGGGTCGAGACGCCCCTGAGCGATGCGCACCCGGGCAAAGGTCAGGTATTCCTGCTCACGCGAGTAACAAGGATCGTCTGAGGCCGAGAGACCACTGGCATCGGCCCAGTGTACGGCCTCCGTGAGATCGCCCTGCATCACAGCGAGCCGGGCGCGCACTGCCGAGGCAAAGGCTAGCTGCGCGGGGGCAAACTGGCGGGTCTGGGCAAGCTTTACAAACTCCTCCACGATCTCAAGCGCGCTGTCGGGCTTGTGGCGTACCTGGTGCAGGCGGGCCAGGGTCGCGTAACCCTGGGCGATAGCGTCGGCAGCCAGCGTCGGCGATCCATGCAACGCCTCTCTCCCCTGCTCCAGCAGGTGTTCAGCCGTGTCGAGGTCGTTCCATTCGTAAGAGAGTTCTCCCAGGCCAAAGCGGGAGCCGGGATAGATGGGCGCTTCCTCGTGATCGCCCTGCACCTGCTGCATTTGCCCCATCTGCTCATAGGTCGCCGCCGCCTGCCGTAAGTGCCCCCGGAGGCGAAGCAGGCGAGCATGCAGCAGGATACCACTCAGATCCAGAAGCGTCTCCATCGCAGACAGGTCGTTTCCGGTGGAGAGCGCAGAGCCGAGCCGAGCCGGGCTCGGCTCTCCGACACGACTGACATCTCCACTGAGCAGCACGCGGTGAGCAGCAATCACACGGGCACCCTCTCGCACTTCCACAGGGCAATGGGCGAGGTGATCCGACGCCTGTTCTGCCAGCGCGACGCTGCTCTCCAGATCTCCCTGGAAGAAGAGGACGTATGCTTGCAGGGCAGCGACCTGGTGCAGGAAGGCCTGTGCCTCACGCTCCTCAGCGATGAAAGAGGCCGACTGCTCTGCCACCTGTAGGCGTATGAGGGCCTCCGGCAGTTGCCCCGTGAGCGTGAGCAGCAGTCCCTGGGACAAGCACAGGCTTGGGTGCCTCTGGATACGTTCATCTGGGAAAGCATGGAGAAAGGCGAGCACCGTGCGCGCCTGACCACGGAGAACCAGGGAGTGCCGGTGCTCTTCAATCAGGCGGACCGTGCGTTCGAGATCGGGAGCAAGAATCGCATGATGGACCGCTTCCAGGATCACGTCATGCACCTCATACCAGCGACTTGCGCGCCGGTGCAGTTCGGGAAGAGACGCAGGCATGGCCTTTTGCAGACGGCTGCGCAACAGGTCGGCAAACAGGTGATGGTAGCGGTACCACCCTCTCACGTCGTCGAGGGCGATCACAAACAGGTTGGCCCGCTCTAAGCCCTCAAGCATGGCCTGGCTCTGCTCCTGTTCGGTCACTGCGTCACAGAGCGAGCCAGAGAGACGCGAAAGCATCGCGGTCTGGAGCAGAAATGTCTGCACCTCGGCTGGTTGGCGGGAAAGCACCTCCTCGGAGAGGTAGTCGAGCACGAAGCGATGACTGCCGGTGAAGGCGGCAAGAGCGCTTGCAACATCGGCTCTGCCCTGGAGCGAGAGCGCGGCCAGTTGCAGGCCAGTAATCCAGCCTTCTGTACGAGTCTGCAAGGTCTTCACCTCTTCTTGCAACAGACGCAGCCCCATCACCTCCGCGAGGAACGCACCGGTCTCGGCGGCTTCAAAGCGTAATTCGGCAGCACGCAGTTCGGTCAGGTGCCCACGCGCCCGCAAGCGTGCCAGGGGCAGCGGGGGATCGCTGCGCGTCGCGATGATGAAATGTATCTGAGGCGGGAGATGCTCCAGCAGATGCGTCAGGGTACGGTGAATGGGTGTGGCAGTGATGACGTGATAATCATCGAGCACGAGCACGAAGTCCTCTCCCTGCCAACCGAGAAGGTCATTGGTGAGCAAGGTCAGCACGGTTGCGAGTTCCGCAGGCTGTGGCAGGCTCAGCCACGCTTGAGCGCGCGCTCCAAGGTGGGAATCAAGCCTTTGCAAGGCGGCAATGAAGTAGGTGAGGAACCGAACGGGCTCATTGTCCTCCGGCTCAAGAGAGAGCCAGGCGACCGGCGCGCGCGTGGAAGCCCGCCATTGGGCCAGCAGGGTCGTTTTCCCAAAACCGGCAGGCGCAGAGACAAGGGTGAGCACGCCTGCCACGCCCTGCTGGAGTCGCTCGACGAGGTGAGAGCGAGGGATGAGCTGCGCGCGAGGGCGCGGCAGGTCTAGCTTGGTAGCGAGCAGGAGGTCGTGCGCATCGTGGTGGCCGTGGTGCAAGACGTGTGGGGCAGTGCCAGTATGGCTGGGTGGGAGCTTCGCGGGGGACAGTTCAGGAGGAAGAGAGGCCACCTCAAGAGAGGCGCCCTCGGCTTGCGGAGAAGGTGGCTGGTATCTTCCTTGCGCCGGACCGTGCTCCTGCGATGGATCGCGGGCGGAGAGTTCCTGTTTGGGAGAGGAAACAGAGGGAGCTAGAAGTTGAAGAGCGACCTCCTCAAGGTGCGCAGGAGTGAGATCGGCGGTCCGGCCCAGATAGCGTTTGAGCATTTTGTCCCCATGCCGCCGATAGGCATACCAATACGTCCCTGCACCTCCTCTGACTTCCTGGCGTACGGTGAGCCGGCCATGCTGGCCGGTAAAAGTGAAGGAAGGGATGCTGCTCAACCAGGAGAACCACTCCGCACTGCCTGG
>WNFI01583298.1_pt2 | contig 17268 bp, 18 predicted proteins | sample 5400471 | NCBI WGS metagenome assembly WNFI01 (sample SAMN13153348, study PRJNA577476) | soil metagenome | isolation source: 100 cm saprolite on Douglas fir-dominated hillslope | place: USA:California | collected 2013-09-17 | reverse complement strand
GATTTGGCCGAGCGGATCGCGGCCACCGATGCAGAGACGGTGAAGAAGGACGCCAAGCTCAATCTCTTCACCGTCACCGGGATCGGCTATCAGGGAATCACCGTCAACATCGGCAATGGCGAGCGGGCGAAGAGTCCCTTGGGCCAGGACAAGCGCGTGCGCCAGGCGCTGTCGCTCTCGATCGACCGCGACGCCATCAATCAGGTGGTGTTCAACGGCAACTTCACGCCCGGCAATCAGTGGGTGTCGCCGAAGAGCCCCTGGTACGCCAAGGGCACGCCCGTGCCCAAGCGCGACATCGCCAAGGCGCAGGCGCTGTTGAAGGAGGCCGGCATCGCCAATCCGACCTTCACGCTGATGACGCCCAACAACAACGAGACCATGCAGACGAGCCAGGTGATCCAGGCGATGGCCAAGGAAGCGGGCTTCGACGTCAAGATCCAGGCGACAGAGTTCGCCACCTCGCTGCAGGAATCGAGCAAGGGCAATTTCGAGGCCTATAACATCGGTTGGAGCGGCCGCGTCGACCCGGACGGCAACTTCTACAATTTCACCGCCTGCAACGCCCCGCTCAACGACGGCAAATACTGCAACAAAGCCATGGATGAGCTCTTGGCCAAAAGCCGGGCGACCAACGACATCGAGCAGCGGATGGCGGTCTACGATCAGATCGCCAAGCTGGCGAATGACGATTTGTCGGTCATCTACCTCTACCACAATGCATGGTTCTGGGCGGCGCCGAAGCGTTTGACCGGCTTCAACGTCGTGCCCGACGGCATGATCCGGCTCGCCGGCATGAAGCTGAATTGAGGGCGACGTCGAGCGCGCTGGCGCTTTCGCTGCTGATCCAGTCGATGCCCCCACCCTATCCTTCCCCCGCCTCACGGCGGGGGAAGGAATCCAATTCCGACACTCGCCCCCTCCCTCACGCGTCAGCGTGGGGGAGGGTCAGGGTGGGGGAGTGTCGGGGTGGGGGCACGCGGCCTCCCAACAGCCGCAGCCCGGCGGACTGACCCGATGTTCACCTACATCCTGAGGCGCATCCTCATCAGCGTGCCGACGCTGGTCATCGTCTCGATGGTGGTGTTCGGCCTGCAGCTGCTGCTGCCGGGCGACCCGGCCTTGGCGCTGGCGGGCGAGGACCGCGATCCGCAGGTGATCGCCTATATGCGCCAGCTCTATCACCTGGACCAGCCGATCTACGTGCAATACGGCTACTGGATCTCCGGGGTATTGCAGGGCGATCTCGGCCAATCCATCCGCTTGAAGCTCGCCGTCGGCGAGCTGGTCAAGGCGAAGCTGCCGGTCACCTTGCAGCTGGCGGCGATGGCGATGACCATCGCCATCCTCATCGGCATCTCGGCCGGCATCATCTCGGCGGTGAAGAAGGGCACGCTGCTCGACTACGGGGCTAATGTCGTCGGGCTCGCCGGGCTGTCGGTGCCGAACTTCTGGCTCGGCATCATGATGATCCTCTTCTTCTCGGTCGAGCTCGGCTGGCTGCCGGCGTCGGGCTATGTGAGCCCGCGCGAGGATCTCAGGCAGAACCTGTCTTCGACGATCATGCCCGCGATCGTGCTCGGCTCGGCCATCGCCGCCCAGCTCATGCGCCAGACACGGAGCGCCATGCTGGTGGTCCTGCGCTCGGACTTCGTGCGCACGGCCAGGGCCAAGGGCCTGAGGGAGCCGCGGGTGATCTACCGCCACGCGCTGCGCAACGCGCTCATCCGGCCAGCTTCTCGGCGGCGCGGTCCTGACCGAGCAGGTCTTCACCATCCCCGGCTTCGGCAAGCTCATTGTCGATGCCGTGTTCAACCGCGACTACGCGGTGGTGCAGGGCGTCGTCTTGTGCACGGCGACCGGCTTTCTCTTCCTCAATCTCTGCGCCGATCTCATCTACTTCCTGGTCAATCCCAGAATGCGAGGCTGAGGAGCGATGGCGAGCATTGTGCTTCCCGAGACCGAAGACGTTGCCGACCGCGGCCGCGCCTGGCGGCGGCTGAAGCAGCGTCGCGGCGCCATCGTCGGCCTCGTCGTGGTCGTCGCCTTCGTGCTGATTGCCGCCTTCGCGCCGCTGATCGCGCCCTACGACCCGCTCGCCACCAACTTCCTCCTGGTGCGCAAGCCGCCCTCGGCCACGCACTGGCTCGGCACCGACGAGATCGGGCGCGACATATTGTCACGTCTCATCTTCGGCGCCCGGGCATCGCTGATGGCCGGCGTGATCTCGGTTGCCATCGCGGTCGGTGTCGGCGTGCCGGTGGGCCTGGTCTCGGGCTACTGCAAGGGTTGGGTCGACAGCCTGCTGATGCGCGTGACCGATGCGCTGCTCGCCTGCCCCTTCCTCATTCTCGCCATCGCCATGGCGGCGTTCCTGGGTCCAAGCCTGGCCAACGCCATGATCGCCATCGGCATCACCACCACGCCGGTCTTCGTTCGGCTCACCCGCGGGCAGACCCTGGCGGTGACGGTGGAGGACTATGTGGAAGCCGCCCGCGCGCTCGGCAATCCGCACATCCGGATCGCCTTGAAGCATGTGCTCCCCAATGTGCTGCCGCCGATCATGGTGCAATCGACCTTGGCGATCGCCACCGCCATCATCGCCGAGGCGGCGCTGTCGTTCCTGGGGCTGGGCCAGCAGGCTCGATCCCAAGGAAGGCTGAGGCGCTCGGCGCCGGTCGAATGGCCCCCTATTCGACTCGAGACCAGCCCCAAAAGCAAAACGGCCACTGCATGACCCTGGTTCAGCCCCTGGCCATGCAAGGCCGTTTATGCCGATAACCGATCCAGTCTTCCGCGCTCGTCCGATGCAGCAGACCGACCGGCGCCGAGCAGCGCCTTAAACGAACGACCTCAGCTGGTCGTCGTCTTCTTCGCCATCGGCTTTTTCTTCGCCACGGTCTTGGAGGTGCTCTTCTTCTTCATGACCGGCTTCTTTGCCGCCGTCGTGGTCTTCTTCTTGACGGCCGGCTTTTTCTGCATGGTGGTTGCCGGCGTCTGCGTCTGGGCAAAAGCGGCATTGCTCACTACCGGCTGTGCCGCTAGGAGGCCGATGACCAGGGCGGCCGGAACCAGAAGTGCGAGTCGCATGGATTTTTACTCTCGAATTAAGTGAACCCGGCCGCACTCTACGACTCCTCGAAGACAAAAACAAGATTTTCATTGCCGGAGTACTGAATAGCGGGCCTTAGCCCCTGTTTCCCCCAAGGATCGGGGCAGCGACGGAGCCCACACGATCACAGGCAAGGAAAGCCGCGAAGAGCGATGCAGAGCATCGGTCGAGCCCGGCGGAAGCTTCGCTTCCGCCGCATCTGACGCGGCATGTGATTGCGTGGGCCCGTCCCTTCGGGTCGCGGCGCGCGGGTCGCCCGATCCTTGGGAGAAACAGGGGCTAAACGGACGCCGCGGCATGTGCTGCGCGGGGCAGGTCGAGGCTTGCGGCAAGACCGCCCAATTGCGAGCGCGCGAGCTGGATGCGGCCGCCATAGATGGCGGCGATGTCGCGGGCGATCGCCAGACCGAAGCCGGTGCCGGGCACCGCCTCGTCGAGCCGGGTGCCGCGCTCGAAGGCCTCGACGCCAAAGGCTTCCGGCAAGCCCGGACCGTCGTCTTCGACCGCCAGCAGCAGCCGGTTGCCTTCGGCGCGCGCCGTCAGCTGCACGCGCCGGCGCGCCCATTTGCAGGCGTTGTCGACGAGATTGCCCAGCATCTCCTCGAGGTCCTGGCGCTCGCCCAGGAAGACCAGCTCGGGGGCACTGTCGACGCGGATGTCCAAGTGCCGATCGGCGTAGATCTGGGCGACAATTCGCCGCATGTCCTCGATCGTCGGCCTGACTTCGGTGCGCCTGCCGACCGGGCCGCTGGCGCCGGCGCTGTGGGCGCGGGCCAGGTGGTGCTCGACATGGCGATACATGGCGCCGGCCTGCTGGCGCACCAGCTCGGCGAGCGCGCTCGCCTCGTTGCCGGCACGCGCGGTCAAGACCGAGATCGGCGTCTTCAAGGCGTGGGCGAGGTTGCCGATATGGGTGCGGGCGCGCTCGACCACGACATTGTTGTGACTGATGAGCGCATTCACCTCCTCGACCAGCGGCGCCACCTCCTCCGGAAAATCGCTCGAGAGGCGGTCGCGGCGACCGGCGCGAATATTGGCGATCTCCGCGCCGAGCCGGCCGAGCGGCTTCAAGCCAAGCCGGACTTGGGTGAACACGGCGCCGATCAGGCAGCTGCCGAGCAGCAGCAGAATGACGACCAAGACGCTGTCGGCGCGAACCAGATCGGGATTGATCTCGGCCAGATCGGCGGCGACGGCGTAGGTGTAGCGGTGCTCCGAGCCGGGCAGCGTCAGGTCCAGCTCGACCGCCAGCAGGCGCTGGCTGAGCGGACCGTCGATGACGCTTTGCGCGAGCCCGCCCTGGCGCGGCGTGGTGCCCGCCTGCAGCATCTCGTCGCCGAGCGAGGCCGAGCGCAGCACGGCCTTGCCATCGATCAGGATCTGCCAGTAGCGCCCAGAGAAGGGTTGATCGAATTTCGCGTCCACCAGCTTGCGGCTGAGCGTGATGTTGCCGTCCGGCTCGACATCGGTGATGAACAGCAAGGTGTCGAGCAGGATCTGCAAATCATGGCCGAGATCGCGCTCGACCTGGCGGTGGAACAGGCTGGACAGCGCCAGGCCTGCGACCAACAGCGCGCCGGCGATCCATACGGTCGAGAGCAGCAGCAGCCGGTGGCCGAGTGACCTAACCGCCATCGCTGGGAGTCGGAGGCATCACCATGTAGCCGAGGCCGCGCACGGTGGTGATGACGTCGACGCCGAGCTTCTTGCGCAGCCGACCGATGAAGACCTCGATCAGGTTCGAGTCCTTGTCGTAGGTATGGTCGTAAATGTGCTCGGCCAGCTCGGTGCGCGACACGGCCTTGCCCTGATGATGCATCAGATAAGAGAGGATCTTGTACTCCTGTCCCGACAGCCTGACCGCAACGCCGGCGACGGTGACCCGGTGGGCGCGGGTGTCGAGGGTCAACGGCCCGCAGACCAGCTCCGCCTTGGCGTGGCCAGCCGAGCGCCGGATGACCGCTCGCAGCCGCGCCAGCACCTCTTCCATCTGGAATGGCTTGGTCACGTAGTCGTCGGCGCCGGCATCGAACCCGGCAACCTTCTCGCTCCAGCGCCCGCGCGCGGTGAGGATGATCACCGGCATCTGGCGTTGCCCGGAGCGCCAGTGCTTCAACACCGAGATGCCGTCGCGATTGGGCAGGCCGAGATCGAGGAGCACCGCATCGTAGCTCTCGGTCTCGCCGAGATAGTGCCCCTCCTCGCCGTCGGGCGAGAGGTCGACCGCATAGCCCTGCTGCCTCAGCACATCGGCAATGTGCGGTCCCAGCTCCGGATCGTCTTCGACCACGAGGATGCGCATCGCCGCCTACTCCCGGCCGGCCGGCTGGCGACGGTGGGTGGGGGCCGCGCCGCTCGCCCCGCCATCGCAGGGAGGGCCGCCGCATGGATGGCCGCCGATGATGACGCCGACGCAGAGCATCTCACTCACCCCCCTGGCACGCCCCGACGCTAGCACGCCTGGCCGACTCGGACGAGGCTGCGACCACCCCCTGCCCGCTGCCCAATTCAGGCGAGCCACGCCAAGACGATGATCGCGAGCGCGGCCGCGACCCCGCCGGCCGCAAAGACGCCGGCCAGACCTGAAGTGCCGTTTATGAATCGGAGCACGATTACCTCTTCCCCTCACCGGATATTAGCTATAATTATCATAACCATCGCTCTACTCCAGGGTTCTTGCTGCGAAACCCTCAGGTGCCGGCCTGGACCCGAGCCGAAACCGAGCCGGAGGCCTGCCGCCGCGCTTGCACTGTTGCTGAAAGCCGACGAGCGTATTATGAGACAGTCAAGCTAGTTGGATGATTGTGCAGGCAGTAGTCGGACGAGTGCTGGACCCGCATCGCGCCAACTTGGATAGCGTTGAATCTCGGTCGGCCGGACGCCGCGCTTGCGGCGTTCCGTGCCCGATCAGGCGCCACAAGGGATAAAGAATGCGCGGCCAGCCGGCTCCGGTCCTCAAGGTGACCGATCTCATCGCGAAGTCGTTCGCCAAGTTCCTCAACCGCGTGCAGAACGAGCATTCGGACGCGCTGGGCTCGTTCCTGATCGAGAGCGAATGGGAACGCTACAAGGGCGACGCCGAAGGCGTGCTCAAGTCCTTCGAGATGTCGGGCTATGCGATCATGCCGCGCGACCCGAGCGAGACCATGATCGCCAAAGCCGACGCGTCCTTCCAAGCGAGCAAGAGCCTGCTGGGCCCGCGCGGCTTCCGCATCTACGTGACCACCATCTACCGCTCGATGGTGGATGCCTGGATGTCGACCCGCGATCCGCAGCTGATCACCGACATCATCTCGATGGCGCTGTCGCGCTCCTCCAACCCGGGACGCCGCGAAGCCGCCTCGATGATGGACAATTCCTTCCGCCGCTACGCCAAGACCGCCTCCGAGATCTTGACCGATCTGGAAAAGACCGGCTTCCTGGTGCTGCCGGACGAGGCGACGCCGCACATGATCTCGGCCGCCGTGGCGCAGACCGCCGAGCAGCGCGCCAACGCCAAGATGATCGGCGCCGATCCCAAATATTTGAAGTCGATCTACGAGAACCTGCTGGCCGCGCGCCCGGACGACTGCCGGGCGCCGAAGGCCTGAGGCCGCGGGCGCGCCGGCCGAGCGGCAGCGTTCAGCGGGTCGGGCGCTTCTTGTAAGCCTGCGCCAGCACCTTGAGCGTGCGCTGATGCTTCGGGCTCGCCGGGTCTTCGGCGGATGCCGGCCCGGGATCGACCACCGCCACGCGCTTGCCGCCACCCAGCGCTTGAATGACCGCATCGAGGGCGGGCCTGGCGCCGGTCTTGGCCGGCTTGGCCTTCGCCGGTCCGGAGGCCGCGCGCGCGGCGGCGCGCTGCACGGCGAAGCCGCAGAGATTGGCAAAGAACGGCCTCACCAATGCGTTCTTGAGGCGCCCGTCCTCTTCCGCCCAGCCCTCGAGGATGCGGGCCGCCCGGCGCTTGTCGCCCTCGGCCTGCAAGAGCGCCTCCAGCGCCTTCGCCTCGGCATAGTCTCGGACCATCGCCTCCCCCCGGATCGATCCTCGCGGAGTCCTCGGGCTGCGCGGGCTGCGCGCCCTTTCCGCGCCACATCCGGAAGGGTAGCATGGAAGCGGCGCCCACGGCAGACGGAGGATTGCATCCATGGCGGCTATGCTCGGCATCGGCGGCCTCGATCACGTGAATATCCGCACGCGTGATCTCGAGCGTTCGCAGCGCTTCTACAAGGAGGTTCTGGGCCTCCGCCTCGGCGCCCGTCCCGCCTTCACCTTTCCCGGCGCCTGGCTCTATGCCGGCGATCGGCCGATCGTGCATCTCGTCGGCGACCCGAAGGCGCCGCAAGGCTCCAAGGCCGCCTTCGACCATGTCGCCTTCGCCGCATCCGGCATGGACGCCTATGCCAAGCGGCTCGAGAAGGCGGATGTTGCCTTCGAAACCCGCGTCGTGCCCGGGGCCAAGCGCTACCAGATCTTCCTGGCCGATCCCGACGGCGTCAAAGTCGAGCTGCAGTTCGACGCCGCGCACGAGGCACGCCGGAAGGCAAAGCCGCGGACACCGCCGGCCTCCGCCCGCGCCGGCGCGGCCAAGCGCAAATCGGCGCCGGCCCGGCGCGGCAATGCTGCCGCAGCAGCGGCGAGAGCGGCGCGCTAGCGGCGCTCTCGCCATGGCCGCGCCTCGGGCGATCGCAGGCTGGCGCCTCGGCGTCGCCCTCGCCATGGCGCTGTTGCTGACGTCGCTTGCGCCGCGCCGCGCCGCCGCCGGCCCGTCCAGCGCCGAGGAGATCCTGGCCTCGGTCGTCGCCGTACACGCCAAGGTGCCCGCCACGGCTCGCACCGCCAAGACGCTCGGCAGCGAGCGCCGCGGCAATGGCGTCATCATCGCCGACCCCGCCGGCGGCAACCAGGTGCTGGTGCTGACCATCGGCTATCTGGTGATCGAGGCCGACGAGATCGACATCGTCGGCAACGACGAGCGCACGCTGCCGGCACGCTTCGTCGCTTATGATCCCGATAGCGGCTTCGGCCTGTTGCGGCCGAGCGCGCCCATCGATCTGAAACCGCTCGAGCTCGGCCGAAGCGCCGAGCTCGCCGAAGGCATGGCGGCGCTCGTCGCCGGCCATGGCGGGACCCAGCGTGCACGCGCGGTTCGCATCGTCTCCCGGCACATCTATGCCGGCGCCTGGGAATATCTCGTCGACGACGCGATCTTTACCACGCCTCCCTATGGCGAGTTCGGCGGCGCGGCATTGATCCGGCCCGACGGCACGCTGGTCGGGATCGGCTCCTTGATGCTGAGCGAGGTGGCAAGCGGCGTTCCCGGCAACATGTTCGTGCCGACCGACCGGCTGAAGCCGATCCTCGCCGACATGGTCAGAAACGGCCGCCCGAGCGCAGCGCCGAAGCCCTGGCTCGGCATCAATACCCAAGAGCTTCGCGGACAACTGTTCGTGACCAGCGTTTCGCCGGACGGTCCCGCCGCCCACGCCGGCGTCAAGGAGAATGACATCGTGCTCAGCGTTCACGGCCAGGCGGTGCTCGACTTGCCCGATCTCTACCGGAAGCTCTGGGCCGAGGGGCCGGCCGGGACCAAGATCCCGCTCACCTTCCTCAAGGGGCGCACGGTGGCCGACGTGCCGATCGACTCCGTCGACCGCATGACCTATCTCCGCTTGAACCCGACCTATTGACGAAGCCCCTTTTGACGAAGCCAGGGCAGCGCGCGCCCGAGCCCGCGAGGCGGGCGTGAGCGAGCTCACGCGCATGACCGCAAGCGAGGTGGTGCGGCTGTTGGAGCGCCGCGAGGTGAGCCCGCTCGAGCTCGTGGACGCCGCCGCCGACCGGATCGCCGCCACCGATGGCGGGCTCAACGCGCTTCCCACGCTCTGCCTCGAGCGGGCGCGGAGTGCGGCACGCCGGCTCATGGCGGGCGGCAGTGCGACCGTGCTGGGCGGGCTGCCGATCGTGGTCAAGGATCTGAACGATGTCGCCGGCGTGCGCACCACCTATGGCTCGCCGGTCTACGCCGAGCGCGTGCCGGCCAGCTCCGATCTCGTGGTCGAGACCCTGGAGCGAAACGGCGCGGTGGTGATAGCAAAATCCAACACGCCGGAATTCGCCGCCGGCGCCAACACCTTCAATCCGGTCTTCGGCAAGACGGTGAACCCGTGGAACCGGGCGCTCACCTGCGGCGGCTCCTCGGGCGGCTCGGCGGTGGCGCTCGCCACTGGCATGGCTTGGCTTGCCACCGGCTCGGATTTGGGCGGCAGCCTGCGCACGCCGGCGAGCTTCTGCTCGGTCGTCGGCTTGCGGCCGAGCCCCGGACGCGTCGCCCACGGCCCGTTCACCCAGCCGCCGCACGGGCTCGCCTTCGACGACCTCTTCGTCGACGGACCGATGGCTCGCACCGTGGGCGATGTCGGCCTCATGCTGGATGCCATGGTGGGCGAGAGCCCGCTGGATCCGCTGTCGCTGCCCGCCCCCGACATCTCCTTCGCCCAAGCGGCAGCGCGCCCGGCAGCACCGAGACAGGTCGCCTGGAGCCCCGACCTCGGCATCACGCCAGTCGATGCCGAGGTGGCCGAAATCTGCCGCGCCGCCGCGCGCCGCTTGGAGCGGCTCGGCGCCGCGGTCGAGCAGGCGACACCGGACTTCTCACATGCATCCGAGATCTTTCAATGCCTGCGCGCGCTGTTGTTCGCGGGCGAGCTCGGGCCCGTGGTCGAAGCCCATCGTCCCAAGCTCAAGCCGGACATAATCTGGAACGTCGAGAAGGGGCTGGCGCTCACCGGCGAGGCCGTGGCGCGCGCCCAGCGGCTGCGCGGGCAGCTCTACGCCGACATCGTCGGCTTTTTCCGCCGCTACGATCTCCTTGTCTGTCCGGCGGCGATCGTTCCGCCCTTCCCGGTCGAGCAGCGCTATGTGACCGAAGTGGCCGGACATCGCTTCGACAATTACGTCGACTGGTTCTCGATCTCCTACGCGATCACCCTCACCTCATGCCCGGCGTTGTCGCTGCCTTGCGGCTTCACCCGCGCCGGCCTGCCGGTCGGCCTGCAGATGGTGGGCCCACCCAGGGGCGAGGCGCAGCTCCTGGCCGCCGCGGCCGCGCTCGAAGCCGAGCTCGGCCTCAGCGGGCGCGTGCCGGTCGAGCCCAAGGGCGAGGCGCCGGCGGAGATCCGCAAAGCGGTAGAAATGCCGTGAGAAATTCGTGTTGAAGACCGTGCTTGGTCAAATAGTCACAGCTGTTACCAGTTGTGAGGCGCGCTTGTCCCCCCATAGTCTTCTCACGTATAGTGCAGCGCACAAAGAATCTTGCGACGCAGCAAGACTTGGGTAGTTCGTCGGCGTAACGAGCGAAAGCCACACTGCGATGAATGAATTGAACGGCCATGGGTATTACCTCGAAGATTTGAAGGTCGGCATGTCCGCGCGCTACGCGAAAACCATCACCGATGCGGACGTGGTGCTTTTCGCCGGTATCTCGGGCGATACCAACCCCGTGCATCTCGACGAAGAATTCGCCAAGGAGACGATGTTTCATGGGCGCATCGCCCATGGCATGCTGAGCGCCAGCTTCATCTCGACCGTGCTCGGCACCAAGCTGCCGGGGCCGGGCTGCATCTATCTCAGCCAGAACTTGAAGTTCCGAGCCCCGGTGCGCACCGGCGACACGGTGGTGGCGCTGGCCACCATCACCAGCATCGTGCCGGAGAAGAAGCGGGTGGTCATGGAAACCACCTGCCGTGTCGGCAATCAGGTGGTGCTGGACGGCGAGGCCATCGTGATGGTACCGGCCCGCGCCGCTTAAGCTCCCGGACACCGGCGACGGGGTTTCCAGCCCCTATCTCATGACGCCGCTTCCTTGACCGCTCCGAGCCCACTCGGTAACATTATTTCCATGGCATCGAGCCTCCCGCTGGTTGGGCGAATTAGCGCCCCGGTCCTCGCCGAGGGCCGGATCGTCGCGCTTCGCCTTGCCGCATCCATGCTGGAGGCTCCGAGCCATGCCGTTCTCCCCCGCCCGACCGTCTGAAGCCAAGCCGGCGCCGGATCCAAGGCTGCGGCGCGAGCCGTGGGGGCTCGCAGACGCGCGAAAGCATTTGACTATTCGCGCCCTGCCACCGGACAACACGCCGCAGCGAAGCGGCCCGGAGCCTTGGGCGCGCAAGGGCTGAGCCATGCAACTGTTCCGCCACTACACTGGATTGCCCGGCGAAGCGCGGGGTGCTGCGGTCGCCATCGGCAATTTCGATGGCGTGCATCTCGGTCATCAGCGACTGATCGGAGAGGCCGGCAGGTTGGCTGGGCGCGCGCGCCTTCGCCCAGCTTTCGGCCGAAACCTTCATCGAGGAGGTGCTGGTCCGGGGCCTCGGCGCCAGCCACGTCGTCGTCGGCTTCGATTTCTGCTTCGGCCACCAGCGGCGCGGCAGCGTCGACATGCTGATCGAGTTCGGCCGCCGGCATGGCTTCGAGGTGCTGCGCATGGAGCCGATCCTGGATGAGGCGGGCGAGCCCTATGCCTCGAGCCGGATCCGGCGGCTCTTGGCCGAGGCGAAGCCGGCGGAGGCAGCGCGGCTGCTGGGCCGGCCATGGGAGATCGACGGCCGGGTCGAGCCGGGCGCCAGGCTCGGCCGCAGCTTGGGCTTTCCGACCGCCAATTTCCGCCTGGGCGAGACCCTGCTGCCGGCCTTCGGCATCTATGCGGTGCGCGCGCAAGCCGCCGGGCTCGGCGGCGAAGCCTGGCTCGACGGCGTCGCCAATATCGGGATCAGGCCGACGGTGGAGAATGTCGGCGTGCTGGTCGAAACGCATCTCTTCGACTTCGCGGGCGACCTCTACGGCCAGCACCTGCGCGTCGAGATCATCGACTTCATCCGGCCCGAGGCGAAGTTCGCCGGGCTCGAGGAATTGCGCCGCGCCATCGCGGCCGATGCCGCGGCGGCGCGCGCCATCCTCGGCCACGCTCCGCCGGCCAGCCGCCAACGGGTGCATTCATGACCATCGACTACAAGACGACGGTGTTCCTGCCGTCGACCGAGTTTCCGATGCGCGGCAACCTGCCCAAGCGCGAGCCCGAGCTCTTGCAGCGCTGGACCGAGATCGATCTCTATCGGCTCCTGCGCGAACGGTCGAAGGGCCGGCCGAAATTCGTGCTGCATGACGGCCCGCCCTATGCCAACGGCAATCTGCATATCGGCACCGCGCTCAACAAGATCCTGAAGGATCTGGTGAACCGCGCGCAGCAGATGCTGGGCAAGGACGCCAATTACGTCCCCGGCTGGGACTGCCATGGGCTGCCGATCGAATGGAAGATCGAGGAGGAGTATCGCGCCAAGGGCAAGGACAAGGACCGGGTGCCGGTCCTGGAGCGAGTCCGAGGCGCAGATCTTCCGCGAGATCGCCAAGTTCGTGCTGAATGGCGGCCTCTACCGCGGCGATCGGCCGGTGATGTGGTCGGTGGTGGAGAAGACCGCCTTAGCCGAGGCCGAGATCGAGTACCACGATCACAAATCGGCGACCGTGCATGCGCGCTTTCCGGTGGTGAAGGCGAGCCATCCGGCGCTTGCCGACGCATCCATCGTGATCTGGACGACGACGCCCTGGACGCTTCCGGGCAATCGCGCCATCGCCCGCGGGGTTGCGAGCGAGGCCGAGCCCTTCGACTACGTCGTCCTGACCGTCGCCAGCGTCGCCGAGGGCGGCCTCGCGCGCGTCGGCGAGAAGCTGGTGGTGGCGAAGGCGCTGCAAGCTGCCGTCGAGGCCGCCTGCGGCTTCACCAGCGACCCGGCGACGCTCGTGGCGCTCGCTCCCGATCAGCTCGACGGCACGATCTGCCGTCATCCACTCAGCGGCCATGGCTATGAGTTCGACGTGCCGGTGCTGGCCGGCGCGTTCGTCACCACCGAGCAGGGCACCGGCTTCGTCCACATCGCCCCCGGCCACGGCACCGACGACTTCGAGCTCGGCCGCGCGCACGGGCTCGAGATCCCGCGCACCGTCGGCGAGGATGGCAGCTACTACGATCATGTGCCGCTGTTCGCCGGCAAGCGCGTCTATACCGCCCAAGGCAAGCCCGGCGATGCCAATGGCGCCCTCATCAAGGCGCTCGCCGAGGCGGGGATGCTGGTGGCGAAGGGCACGCTCGTGCACAGCTATCCGCATTCCTGGCGCTCGAAGGCGCCGCTCATCTTCCGCAACACGCCGCAATGGTTCATCTCGATGGAGCGAAACGCGCTCCGCTCGACGGCGCTGAAGGCGATCGACGACACCCGCTTCGTGCCGGAGAGCGGCCGCAACCGTCTCTACTCGATGATCGAGCAGCGGCCGGATTGGTGCATCTCGCGCCAGCGCGCCTGGGGCGTGCCGATCGCCGTCTTCGTCAACAAGGTGACCGGCGAACCCTTGCGCGACCCGGCGGTGATCGAGCGCATCGCCAAGGCGTTCGAAGCCGAAGGGGCGGACGCCTGGTATGCGAGCGAGCCGTCGCGCTTCCTCGGCAACGATCACAATCCGGACGACTACGAGGCGATCCGCGACATCGTCGACGTCTGGTTCGAGTCGGGCTCGACCCATGCCTTCGTGCTGGAGAAGCGAGAGGACCTCGCCTGGCCGGCATCGCTCTATCTCGAGGGCTCCGACCAGCATCGCGGCTGGTTCCATTCCTCGCTGCTCGAATCCTGCGGCACCCGCGGCCGCGCGCCCTTCGATGCGGTGCTGACCCATGGCTTCGTCATGGACGAGCAGGGCCGCAAGATGTCGAAGTCGCTGGGCAACACCGTGGCGCCGCAGCAGGTGACCGACCAGTACGGCGCCGATATCCTCCGGCTGTGGGTGGTCTCGCTCGACTGCGCCCGCGGCCATGCCGGAGCTCGAGCGCTGGGTGCTGCACCGCTTGGCCGAGCTCGACCAGCTGGTGCGCCGCTCCGCCGAGGCGTGCGATTTCCACACCATGTTCACCGCGCTGCATAATTTCTGCGCGGTCGATCTCTCCGCCTTCTATTTCGACGTGCGCAAGGACGCGCTCTACTGCGATGCGCCCGCCTCGCTCCGCCGACGGGCGGTGCGCACGGTCATGAACGAGCTGTTCTCCTGCCTCACCGCCTGGCTCGCCCCGGTGCTGTGCTTCACCGCCGAGGAGGCCTGGCTCAACCGCGGCGGCGCGGTTCCCGCGGACCGGGCCGAGAGCGTGCATCTGCGCCTGTTTCCGGCCGTGCCGGAGGCCTGGCGGGACGAGGCGCTCGCGGCGAAGTGGGAGAAGGTCCGCGCGGTTCGCCGGGTCGTCACCGGCGCGCTGGAAAAAGAACGCGCGGAAAAAGTCATCGGGTCCAGCCTTCAGGCGGCACCCACCGTCTACATCGACGATCGCGACCTAGATCGCAAACGGGCTGTCCAGGAAGTTGATTTTGCCGAGATCTGCATAACGTCGGCGATAAACATTCAAGACTTTGAACCGAGCATCAGACACCAAGGACCGGTGTTCATGCTTGAGGACGTTCCAGGCGTGGTCGTCGGCTTTGATAAAGCGCCCGGCCAGCGCTGCGAGCGATGCTGGCGGGTGTTGCCGGAGGTGGGCCAGCATGGCGCGCTTTGCCGACGCTGCGAGAGCGTCGTCGGCGACGCGGCCAGGGCCGCAGACTGAGGTGAAACAACGTCTTGCGGCTGGGCTGGGGCTGGCGCTGGCGGTCGTCATCGTCGATCAGGGGGTGAAGGCCTGGCTCATGGAGCTGATTTTCCTGCTGCCGCGCCAGATCGAGATCACGCCCTTCTTCAACCTGACGCCGGTGTGGAACCGGGGTGTGACCTTCGGCTTGCTCTCCCAGGATAACCCCTTGGCGCCCTGGGTTTTCTCTGCCCTGGCGCTGGTCGTGGTCGGCTATCTCTTGAGCTGGCTTGCGCGGACCCGGGACCGGCTGCTCCGCATCGCCATTCCGCTGGTGATCGGCGGCGCCATCGGCAATGTCATCGACCGGACGCGCTTCGGCGCCGTCGCGGATTTCCTGGATTTTCACGCCTTTGGCTGGCATTTCTTGGTCTTCAATCTCGCCGATTCGGCGATCACCATTGGCGCTGGCCTATTAATCTTGCATGCGCTGTTCCAGCGCTCCCCCGAAGATGATAAATAATTGCCCAATGTGGGGAGGCAAACGCCCGTGATCGTCCGTACCCGTGCCGTCTATCTCAGCGCCATCCTGGCGAGCCTCGCGCTTGCGGGCTGCGGCGAGGACACCAAGAAGATGCTGGGCCTGGGCAAGAACCCGCCCGACGAGTTCCAGGTCGTCGGCCGGGCACCGCTCAGCATTCCGCCGGACTTCCAGCTGCGGCCGCCGGCTCCGGGTGCAGCCCGCCCGCAGGAGGCCACGCCGGCGACGGCGGCGCGCTCGGCCGTGCTCGGCGGCGGCGCCCCAGCGAACGGCACCTCCGGCGCCCCGACCGGCAGCGCCCCGGTGCCGCGGACAACCGGTAACCCGCAGACCGCTTCCGTGACCCCGGTCAACGACCCGCCGGCGCCGTCGTCGGCGCCGCGGACACCGGTCGCCGCAGGCGCCATCGGCAGCACCCCGCCGCCGACCCTGGTTTCGGCCTACACCTCGGGCGTGCTCGGCCGGACGACGGCGACCGCCGCGAAGCCGCCGGCGGTGGCCTCGGCCGGCGCGCCGGGCAGCGCCGGTGCCGCCGCCACGCCCAGCTCCGGCGAGCAGCTATTGCTGTCCCGGCTCGGGGCCGACAAGGCGCTTCCCAATATCCGCTCGGTCCTGACCGAGGAATTGACCAAGCTCGCCGACGCGGACGAGACGACGATCAACAAGCTCCTGTGGTGGCGGAAGCCCGAGGCGCCGGCGAAGATTCTCGATGCCAACAAGGAAAGCCAGCGCCTGCAGGAAAACGCCGCGCTGGGCAAGCCGGTGACCGATGGCGAGACGCCCAGCATCAAGCGCGTGGGCAAGAGCATCTTCGAGGGCTGGTTCTAGAGGGAGCGACCCGGCCGCCATCCCTCCCCGGGGGTGGTCCTTGCCGCAGTTTCGCCTCACTCATTGACCAGGCTGGGCCCGAGTGAGCTTGGAGCCGGGGTGCCTCGGCCCTAAGTTCGAGTGGCGCGATCACCAAACGGGGAGGCTCCATGCAGAGCGGCCGCCAGCCGATCGGGCTTTGCCTGATCCGCAAGCTTTTTTTGGCGTTGTGGCTTTCGATGGCGCTCGGCGTCGGCGAGGCGGCCGCCGCCAACCTGGTCAACGCCGAGACCGCGACCTTGCCGCACGGCCTCGAGATAGCACCTCATGTTCAAGGGCACTGCCAGCCTGCCGGCCGGCGAGTTCGCCCGCACCATCCAGCGCAATGGCGGGCAGGACAACGCCTTCACCTCCTACGACTTCACTGCCTTCTACCAGAATATCGCCGCCGAGCGGCTGGAGCTGGTGATGCGGCTCGAAGCCGATCGCATGGCCAATCTCAAGCTCGCCGAGGAGGACGTGCGCTCAGAGCGCGACGTGATCCTCGAGGAGCGCCGCTCGCGTGTCGACAACAGCCCCGGCGCGCAACTGCACGAAGAGATGGCGAATGCGCTCTACCTCAATCACCCCTACCGCATGCCGGTGATCGGCTGGTTCCACGAGATGCAGGGACTGACCCGCGAGGACGCGCTCGCCTTCTACAAGCAGCACTACATGCCCAACAACGCCGTCCTGGTGGTAGCCGGCGACGTCACCATGGCTGAAGTGCGACCGCTGGCGGAGCGCTATTACGGCGTCATTCCCGCCGGCCCGACGCCGGCCCGCCAATGGACGACCGAGCCGCCGCACCATGCCGCCAAGCGCATCACCTTGACGAGCCCGCTGGCGGGCACCGCCTCGGTCAGCCGCTCCTATTTCGCACCCAGCCACCAGAGCGGCCAGAGCGAGCTTGCCTATGCGCTGCAAGTCCTGGCGGAGCTCTTGGGTTCCGGCTCGAGCAGCCGGCTCGAGCGTGCGCTGGTGCTCGACGGCGGCCCCGCCACCAGCGCCGGAGCCAATTACGATGCGAGCCCGATCGGCCCCTCGACCTTCGACCTCTACGCCAGCCCGCGCGATGGGCACACGGTGGAGGAGTGCGAGGTCGCAATCGACAGCGTGCTCCGCCAGTTGCTCTCCGAGGGCGTCAAGGCCGAGGAGGTGGAGCGGGCGAAGGACCGCATGGTC
>WNFI01055488.1_pt1 | contig 17269 bp, 17 predicted proteins | sample 5400471 | NCBI WGS metagenome assembly WNFI01 (sample SAMN13153348, study PRJNA577476) | soil metagenome | isolation source: 100 cm saprolite on Douglas fir-dominated hillslope | place: USA:California | collected 2013-09-17 | reverse complement strand
CGGCACCCTCAAGGCTGGCGTCGCATCCGTCGCCAACACGAGCGGCGCTTTCGGCAACAATTCGGCCGTTACCCTCGCCAACACCGCCGGCGCCACCCTGGACATCACCGGCTTCAACACCCAGATCGGTTCGCTGACCGGCGGCGGCGCCACCGGAGGCAACGTCACCCTCGGCGCCGCGACCCTCACGGTCGGCGGCGACAACACCAGCCCCGGGGCTTTCGCCGGCGTCATTTCCGGCACGGGCGGCAGTCTCGCCAAGACCGGCACCGGCACCCTCACCTTTTCCGGCGCCAACACCTACACCGGCACCACGACGATCAGTCAGGGCACGCTGCAGTTGAATGCCAACGCCCCGAGCGGTTCGGCCGGCACCCTCGGCAACGCCGCTTCCACCGTCACCCTCAATGATGCCAGTACCGGCGCCAACAATACGGCCCTGTTGATCGGCACCTCTGGCGTCTCGGTCGCGCGCAACATCACTGTCGCCAATTCCGGCACGGGCACCACCACCCTCGGCAGCAATATCACCTCCGGCACCGGCACCTTCACCGGCAACGTCACCCTCAACAAGGCCGCCAGCCTCGAGGCCGACGGCACCGCCAATATCACGTTCAGCACCGGCGTCGGCACCCTCAAGGCTGGCGTCGCATCCGTCGCCAACACGAGCGGCGCTTTCGGCAACAATTCGGCCGTTACCCTCGCCAACACCGCCGGCGCCACCCTAGACATCACCGGCTTCAACACCCAGATCGGTTCGCTGACCGGCGGCGGCGCCACCGGAGGCAACGTCACCCTCGGCACCGCGACCCTCACGGTCGGCGGCGACAACACCAGCCCCGGGGCTTTCGCGGGCGTCATTTCCGGCACGGGCGGCAGTCTCACCAAGACCGGCACCGGCACGCTCACCTTTTCCGGTGCCAACACCTACACCGGCACCACCACCATCAGCGCCGGCACACTGGATCTGGCTTTCAACCAGACCTTCTCGACCGTGAGCCTCGCCGGCGGGACCCTGGCGCTCGACAGCGCCAGCAACACGATTACGACATTGAGCCTCGCGGCCAACAGCACGATTGATTTTTCCAGCTCAGTAAATGCCACGCTCAACGTGACCAACCTGAACCTCAACGGCTTCACTCTGAACATCACAAACTGGACCGCCGCCGTCGATCACTTCTACGCCACCAACTGGATCGGCGCCACCCACGATGTTATGGGCAGTGCGCCGATGAATCTGGTGACCTTCAACGGCTTCACTGCCAGCCAGACCGGTTGGGATTCCTACGACAACCAAATCCGGCCCAATGTGCCGGAGCCCGCCACCTATGGTGCGTGGCTCATTGGCACCCTGATGACGTTCTCTGCCTGGCGCCGTCGGCGGGCCTGACCGTTACTGCGTGGCGCCGCCAGTGGCACGCACATCGTGCTTCACTTGGAGCGCTGTCTCCACCGCCAGCTTGATGCCCGCCGTCATCGTTTCCATCGACAGGCTCGGCTGGTTCTTCGTCTGCTCCGGCAGGAACGGCACATGGATGAACCCGCCGCGAATTTTTTTCCGGCCGCACAGTTCGTGCATCAATCCGTAGAAAACATGATTGCAGACATACGTGCCGGCGGTCTGTGACACCGCCGCCGGGATGCCCCGCTGCCTGAGTTGCTGCACGATGGCCTTGATCGGCAGCGTTGACCAGTAGGCCGCCGGTCCCCCACGCGCAACCGGTCGATCCACCGGCTGCCGGCCTGCGTTGTCGACAATGCGGGCATCGTCCACATTGATCGCCACGCGCTCCGGCGTAATTTCGGCCCGGCCGCCCGCCTGCCCAACGCAGATGACCAATGCCGGCTTGGTCGTGCGGATCTGTTTCTTGAGCTCGGTGATCGCCGCGCCAAACACGCAGGGCAGCAGCGCGCCGACCAGGCGGTGTCCGCCAATGACCGTGCCGTGCAGCCGCCGGGCAATCTCACCCGAAGGATTGACGGATTCGCCGCCGAACGGCTCGAACCCGGTGAGCAGAACCGTTCGCGTTTCCGCGCTTCCGCGCTTCCCCGATTTCTTCTTTTTTGTGCTGGCCATCTTAGAATCGGTACACGCAGAAATACATGATGAGGATATTGGCCGTGAGGATGCCGAGCGCAATCGGCACCTGCGCCTTGATGACCGCGTTCTTGTCTTTCAATTCGAGCAGCATCACGGGCACGAGGTTGAAGTTGGCCGCCATCGGCGTCAGGAGCGTCCCGCAATAACCCGACAGCATGCCGATTGCCGCCATGATGGCCGGGTTGCCATGGTGCTGCTGCACGATGAACGGCAGGCCGATGCCAAGCGTGATCACCGGGAACGCCGCGAAGGCATTGCCCATGCAGATCGTGAAGAGCGCCATGCTCGTGCAATACGCCCCCACCGCGACAAATGGATCCTGCGTCGGCAGGGCATGCGCCGCGAGCCCGGCCACGACCGGTCCCACCCCGGCCCGGGCGAAGATGCCGCCGAGCGCAGCCAGTAACTGCGGCAGAATGAGCGCCCACCCGACGGTCTGCACCAGCCGGCCGCCCTCGATCACCGGCGTCACCAGCCGGGCCCGCGTCTGTTGCAGCGCCACGATCATGGCCACAACCGCGCCGAGGCACACCGACGTCACCGTGGTGTTGACCGAGTCCAGCAGCCACCAGTCCCCCGCATGCAGCTTGCTCAACAATAGCGTGCCCACCACCGCCGTGGCCGGAATCAGCAGGGCCGGCACGAAAATCCTGTCCTGCAACCGCTCCGCTGAGCCGGCGCGTTCCTCCGCGGTTGCGCCGGGCTCGCCGGCCGAGTCTATCTGCTTTGTCGCCGCGAGCCCGACCATCACGAGCAGCATGTAGCCGACAGCGACTGGCGGCAGGGCTTTGCCCGCGAGGAAGGTGACCGCCAGCAAGCCCCAGAACAACGCCGAGCCCCAGCGTTTTGGTTGGTTCCGGTCGAGGGCGATGCGGCCGGCCACGAGCAGCAGGAAAACGCCCGCGACCACATAAAAGACCTCGAGGCTGAGCAGCTTCACGGCGGACCCCCTGGTTTGGGTTCGGCCGCAACTTCCCGTGCGATGCGCCGGTCCAGCAGGTGCGCCCGCCAAGCCAGGAGGCTGAATGCCACCAAAGCCGTCGGGATGCCCCAGAGCGACAGGGCCCACACGCTGACCTGCAGGCCCTGCGCCTCAAGCACGCCCTTGATCAGGTAGACCGCCCCGACGGCGAAGACCGTGTCCTCGCCAAAAAAATTGCCCGTGTTCTCCGCCGCCGCCGCATGCGCGCGGATCGCCTGGGTGGTTTTTTCAGGCAGGACACCGAATCTCGCGCGGGCTGCGCCCTCGGCCGGAAGCGCCGCTCTTTCAAATTGAAGCTTGGCGGCAGCTTCCGCCATCGGCGACACCAGCGGGCGCACCATCGCCGTGTGGCCGCCGATATTCACGCCCAGCGCGATAGAAATCTGCCGAACCGCCGTGTAGAAGATCAGGACCCGGCCGGCGGTGGCCGATTTCGCCCGCTTGATCAGCGTCTCGGCCCGTTCGCGCAGCCCATAGCGCTCGAGCAAGCCGACCACCGGCAGCATCAGCACCACGGTCAGGGTGATGTAGCGGTTCTCCACGAAATATTTCCCAAACAGTTCCATGATTTCGTTGAACGACATCCCGGCCACCAGCCCGGTGCTGATGCCCGCCGCCATCACCACGAGCAGCGTGTTGAACCGCAGGGCGAAGCCCATCGCGACCACCAGGATGCCGATGAGCAGTTTGAGGTTCATGCGCCGAAGGCCTTGATCTCGACCCCGGCCGCCGTCAGCTCGATTCGCAGCCTCTGCGCAAACTCCACCGGATGCGGCCCGTCGCCATGCAGGCAGACCGTGTCGGATGCAATTTTCACCTCGGTGCCGTCGGTCGCGAGCACCAGGCCCTCGCGAATCATTCGTTGCACCTGCGCCAGGGCGGCACTTTCATCGGCGATGAGCGCGTTCGGCTGCGATCGCGGTGTCAGCGTGCCGTCGGCCTGGTAGGTGCGGTCGGCGAACACCTCGCTGGCCACCTGCAGCCCGCAAGCGTGGCCCGCCTCGACCAGCTTGCTCCCCGCGAGCGCGAAGAGAATCAGCCGGGGATCGGCCTCGTAGACCGCCTCGGCCACCGCCCGCGCCAGTGCCGCGTCGCGCCCCGCCATGTTGTAGAGCGCGCCGTGGGCTTTCACGTGCCGCACGCTCGCGCCGCGCTGATGGGCGATGACCTGTAGCAGACGCGTCTGCGCGAGAACCAACCCGTGCGCCTCGACCGGGCTCACTGGCAGTTCGCGCCGGCCGAAATTCTCCCGGTCGGCCAACCCGGGATGGGCGCCGATGGCGACGCCGTATTTCAGGGCGAGTTCAACCGTCGTGCGCATCATCGCCTCGTCGCCGGCGTGCGCGCCGCAGGCGATGTTGGCCGAGGTGATCAACGGCATCAGCCCGGCGTCATGGCCGGCGCCTTCGCCGAGATCGCAGTTCAGATCAATGCGGGACATGGGTGTCAGCCGGCGAAGCGCGCCAGGCCGGTGCGGACGCGATTAAGGTCGCGTTCCCGCGCCAGGTAAAGTTCATGCGCCGCCCCCAGCGTGATTTCCTCGAACCGCACCGTGTCGCCCGGTCGCAGCTGGGTGAAGCGCCCGAGGTCCACCGCCGCCACCGCCGCCATCCGCGGGTAGCCGCCGACCGACTGCCGGCTCGGCCGCAACACGATCGGCTGGCCCGCCGCTGGCACCTGCACGACGCCGGCGTTGACCGCGGACGAAATCATGTCGCCTTCCCTTTCCCGCGCCAGCACCGGCCCGGTCAGCCGCACCCCCATCCGGTCGGCCTCGCGCGTCGCCGACCATTTCGCCCGGAAAAAATCCAGCTGCGCCTCCACCTTGAACCAGTCCCACTCCGGGCCGCGCAGCGCGCGCACCATCCCCGCCGGCGCCGGCCGGCCCATGGTTTCGGACCGCACGGTCCACGCCGTGGCCCGCCGGGCGGCCGTGCGCAGACCTGCGAGGATCTGCCGGGTCCAGTCGGAGAACTTGCCAGTTTTCAATGTGTCACCCGCGCTCAACGACCGACCCTGATGCCCGCCGATACCGGCGCGGCGATAGGTGCTGCGGCTGCCCATGACCAGCGGCACGTCCACTCCACCTGCCACCGCGAGCCACGCCCGCATGCCGGTGCCGGCCACGCCGAAAGTGACCGTTTCGCCCGCCGCCACGCGCACCGCGCGGTCGCGCGGCAGCGGCTCGCTGCCGACGTGCGCGTCAAAATTTGCCCCGCCCCACGCGATCAGCGTTTCTTTCTCGAACGACAGCTCCGGGCCGGTTTGCGCCATTTCCAGCACAGCGGCGTTGTCATCGTTGCCCACGATCAGGTTGGCCGCCCGCGCGGCGAAGCCATCGAGCGCGCCGCCAACCACGATGCCGTATTGCTGGTAGCCGGGCCGGCCGAGGTCCTGCACCGTCGTCAGCAGGCCGGGCTTTGAAACATGGATCATCGCGCCGCCTCCAGTTTCGCAAACTCGTCCGCGCTGATCGCGCGAAACTTCACGTGATCGCCCGCCGCCAGCAGCACCGGCGGATTTTCCTCCGGCCGGAAAATCCGCAGCGGCGTGCGGCCGATGAGATTCCAGCCGCCGGGCGTCGCGAGCGGGTAGATGCCGGTCTGCTCGCCGCCGATGCCGACCGAGCCGGGCGGCACCACCATCCGCGGCTTCGCGTGGCGCGGCGTCTGCAGTTCCTTCGGCAGCCCGCCGAGATACGGAAAGCCCGGCGCGAAGCCGATCAGATGCACGAGATAATCCGCCTTGGTGTGCCGCTTGATGACTCCCTCAGGCGACAGTTTCGCCTGCGCCGCGACGCGCGCGAGATCGGGTCCGAATTCGCCGCCATAGCACACGGGCACGTCCACCGTGCGGCCCTTGAATTTTTCCATCTTGGGCGGGTGCTTCAGCCGCTCGCGCACCTTCGCCGCCAGCCAGTCGGCGATGCCGTTCTCCGGCGCGCCCGCCTGCACCGCCCGCCACGGATCATAGAAGACCGTCACCGTCGTGTAGGCCGGCACCAACTCGCCCACGCCGGGCAGCGGTTCGGCCGCCAGCGCCCGCCACGCCGCCTGCACGCGCCGGTGCGTGGACTCGTCAATGGCGTCGCCCACCTCCAGGATCAGGGCATTGTCGCCCAGCGGCGTGATTTGCATGCCCCTTGCTATGCTTTGGCCCGCGGTTCGCAGCTAAAAAGTCACCGCGGCTAATCCCGCCGCACCGTCCGGCTCATATATTTTAGTTAGGATTGCGGTTGTCGGGGGATTGCTAGAGTGAATCCCTGCCATGTCCCCTCGTCCCCTTTCCTGCGCCGCCGTGCTGACCCTGCTTCTTGCGGGCGGCTGCCGCGACCGTGAAATCACGGCCTACCGCGCGCCCAAGGATCCCGCGGCCACCGCGCCCGCGCCGGCCGGCATGGCCAACACCAACGACCTGCCGCCCAATCACCCGCCCATCGGGGCCGCCGCACCCGGCGCCGGCCCCATGGCCGGCACCGCCGTGCCCACCGGCAGCGACAGCCTGACCTGGACCGCGCCGGCCGGCTGGACCGCCATGCCGCCGCGGCCGATGCGCAAGGCGACCTTCGCCGTCAAGGGCGACGGCGGCGAGGCCGACCTCTCCATCACCGCCTTCCCCGGCGACACCGGCGGACTGCTGGCGAACCTCAACCGCTGGCGCGGCCAGATTGCCCTGCCGCCTCTCGCGGAGAACCAGCTCGCGGCCAGCCTCGAGCATTTCGATGTCGGCCCGCTCCGCGTTGACGTCGCCGATTTTGCCGGCACCGCCAACGGCGCGCCGATGCGCCTCCTTGGCGCCGTCGTGCCCTATCAGGGAGAGACCTGGTTCTTCAAGCTGATGGGCCCCGATGCGCTCGTCGCGAAGGCCAAACCCGCGTTCCGCGATTTTCTCCGCACCGTCCACCCGCGCTGAGCCATGACTCCCCTCGTCCGGCAATTCCGCGACTTCTTCGCCTCGCTCAAGCTCACGGTGGCGCTGCTCGGGCTGTCGATCATCTTGATTTTCTGGGCCACGCTCGCGCAGGTGCACCTCGGCATCTGGGGCGTGCAGGAAAAATTCTTCCACGCCTTCTTCGTGCTGGAAACGATCCCCGGCACCACCATTCCCGTGCCGGTCTTCCCCGGCGGCTATTTCATCGGCGGCCTGCTGCTCATCAACCTCGTCGCCGCGCATGCCTACCGCTTCAAGCTGGAAGGGCGGAAAACCGGCATCCTGCTCACCCACCTCGGGCTGATTCTCCTGCTGCTCGGCGAGCTGTTCACCAGCCTCATGCAGGTGGAGAGCAACCTGCGCCTCGATGAGGGCGAGACCAGGCATTACTCCGAGAGCTACCGGGTCAATGAACTCGCCATCCTCGACACCACGAACCCGGACTTCAACGAGGTCGTCGCCATCCCCGAGGCTGTGCTGTCCGACGGTGGCGTTATCCAGCACCCCAAGCTGCCGTTTCAGGTTCGCATCCGTGATTACTACCCCAACGCCACGGTGCAAATGCGCGCCCAAGCGCCCAACGCCCCGTCCAGCCTGGCCACTACTGGCATCGGCCCGCGCGTCGCCGTCATTCCGCTGCCCCTCACCTACAAGCAGGATGAACGCAACGCGCCCGCGGCGAACATCGAGTTCGTCGGCCCCGAGGGCACGCTCGGCACCTGGCTGGTCTCCCCGCTGCTGGGCATGCCGCAAAAATTCGATTACGCCGGCCGCACCTGGGAAATCGCGCTACGCTTCAAGCGCTACTACCACCCCTTCGCCATCACGCTGCTCAAATTCACCCACGAAAAATACGCCGGCACCGAGATCCCGAAGAATTTTGCCAGCCGCATCCGGCTCAAGACCGACGACGCCCGCGAGGACCGCGAGGTGCTCATCTACATGAACAACCCCCTGCGGCACGCGGGTCTCACCTTTTATCAGGCCGGTTTCGATAACGACGACCACACGACCATCCTCCAGGTCGTGCGCAACCCCAGCTGGGTGCTGCCCTACGTGTCGTGCGTGATGATGGGCCTCGGGCTCCTCATCCAGTTCGGCATCCACCTCACCGGCTTCGTCCGCAAGCGGGCCGCTGCCACTCAAAATTAACCACGAAGAGCACGAAGGACACGAAGATGGAATTCGATTCGCTATCCAAGCAAGTCATTGGCGCGGCACTTGAGGTGCACCGGGCACTTGGTCCTGGCTTGCTGGAAAGTGTCTACGAGCAGGCTTTGGCCTATGAACCTACTTCTGCCGGCCTGAAGACTCAGCTGGAAGTTCCCGTGCCGGTTGCTTACAAGGCCGTGAGACTTGATTGTGGTTTCCGCCTTGATCTACTGGTCGAGGAGCAACTGGTTGTTGAATTGAAGAGTGTTGAAGCTCTCGTTCCCTTGCATGACGCTCAGTTGCTGACTTACCTCAAACTCACCGGGTTCAAAATCGGCCTGCTGATTAATTTCAACGTGTCTCTGCTCAAGCAGGGCATCAAACGCCTAGTCCTCTGAACTTCGTGTCCTTCGTGGTTAATAAGTGAAACGCTTCCTCCCAGTTTTGGTCCTCGTTCTCGCTGCCGGTTGGCTGGCATCCTCGCTGCGTCCCCCGCAAAACACGAGCGAGCTCGACCTCGTCGCTTTCGGCCGGCTGCCCGTGCTGGTCAACGGCCGCATCAAGCCGCTCGACACCGTTGCCCGCACCTCGCTGCTCATGCTGCAGGGCCGCCAGCGCGTCAGTGACCCGACGAAGCCCGTGCCCCTCGTCGCCTCGCCGGTCGAATGGCTCGCCGACGTGCTCTTCGCGCCCGCCAAGGCCGACGACTACCCGACCTTCCGGCTCAGCGCGACCGACTCGCCCGAGTTGCTCACACTCATGGGTCTCACGGAAGCAGACACGAAAATCCGCTACGATGATCCCGTGCTGCGCACGCTCGCCGTCGCCGACTTCGTGCCCGGCACGCGCACACGCTTCTCGTTCAACCAGCTCCAGCCCAGGCTGGACGAGCTCGACCGGCAGGCGCAGCTCGCCGAGCCCGTCGACGCGCAGCTCCGCACCGGCTTCCAGAAGGCCGTCATCCAGCTCCGCGAGCGCGTCTTTCTCTATCAGCGGCTGAAGCACAGTGTGCAGCTGCCCGACTCGCCCGCCTTCCTCACTGAGATCGTCCAGTTCCAGCAAAGCCTGCCCGCCGGCATTGCCGCCGTCCGCGCCCGCCAGAAGGGCGAGGCGCACGACGAGGCCGCCTTCAAGGCCGCGCTCACCTCCGCCGAGCGCTACGACACCATGGGCAAACTCGGCTACCTGCTTACCGTCCCGCCCGGCGCCACCGAGCCGGACGCCACCGCCTGGCGAACCGCCGGCAACGCCCTGCTCGAGACCTTCGAGACCGGCAGCATCAACCCGAACGTCATGGCCTACGCGGCGCTCGGCAGTGCCTGGCGCGAGCGGCAGGCCGGCCAGTTCAACGACATCGTCCGCATCTTCCGCGAGCAGCTCGGCAAGCGCTTCAGTCCGCAGTTGGCGAAGAGCGACATCGAGGTGCGTTTCAACGCCGCCGAGCCGTTCTACAAGGGCATACTTCTTTATGCCCTCGCTTTCTTGTGCGCCATTTTATCGTGGCTCATCTGGCCGGACCTGCTCGGCAAATCAGCCTTTTACCTCGTTGCCCTGACGTGGCTGCTGGCCACTGCCGGCATTCTCACCCGCATGTGGCTGGAGGGCCGGCCGCCTGTGACCAATCTCTATTCCTCGGCGCTCTTCGTCGGCTGGGGCGCAGTCGCGTTGTGTCTGCTCCTCGAAAAAATCTATAGGAACGGCATCGGCTCCGCCGCTGCTGGCACAATCGGCTTTATCACCCTCATCATTGCCCACATGCTGTCGCTCAGCGGCGACACTCTCGAAATGATGCGCGCGGTGCTCGACACCAATCTCTGGCTCGCGACCCACGTCGTCGTCGTGACCACCGGCTACGCCTCCACCTTTCTCGCCGGTTTCCTCGCGCTCATCTATATTTTCCGCGGCGTTTTCACCAAGTCGCTCGACAAGCCCACGGCCGACGCGCTCGCCCGGATGGTCTACGGCATCGTGTGCTTCGCCACGCTCTGCAGCCTCGTTGGCACCGTCCTCGGCGGCATCTGGGCCGACCAGTCGTGGGGCCGCTTCTGGGGCTGGGACCCGAAGGAGAACGGCGCCGTCATGATCGTCCTCTGGAATGCCATCGTCCTCCACGCCCGCTGGGGCGGCCTGGTGAAGCAGCGCGGTCTCATGTGCCTCGCCATCTTCGGCAATGTCATCACGAGCTGGAGCTGGTTCGGCACCAACATGCTCGGCGTCGGCCTGCACAGCTACGGTTTCATGGACGCCGCCTTCTGGTGGCTCATCGCCTTCGTCGTCAGCCAAGTCGCGCTCATCCTCCTCGCCCAGCTTCCGCTGGCGAAATGGCGGAGTTTCAAGACGGCTTGAGGTAGGGGCGCTTGCCCTCAAGCGCCTTGGGCCGTTGGGGGCAACGCCACCTACCCCTTCAGCAATTCCTCGGCGTGGGCCACGGCGCTCTTGGCATTGCGGTCGCCGAGCATCCTCGCCAATTCGCCGATGCGCACCTTGCGGTTGCCGTGGATCGGCTCAATCCCGACCGACGCCCGGTCGCCGCTCTGGTCCTTGGTCACCACCAGGTGATTCGCCGCCTGCGCCGCCACCTGCGGCAGGTGCGTGACGCACAGCACCTGGTGCTTTTCCGCGATGTCAGCCATCTTCTCGCCGACGATCCGGCCGATCTCGCCGCCCACGTTGGCGTCGACCTCGTCGAATACCAGCAGCGGCACGTCGTCGATCTCCGCCAGCACGGCCTTGAGCGCCAGCATCACCCGCGCGAGCTCGCCGCTCGACGCGATGCGATGCAACGGCAGCGGTGGCTCACCGACGTTGGGTGAAAACAAAAACTCTACGCCGCTGTCACCGTAAAGTCCCAGCTCCGGCGATGGCACCAGCTGCACGCGGAAATCCGCTTTCTTGAACCCGAGCTGCACGATGACCTTGGCCGCCGCCTTGGCCAGTTGCAGCGCCGCCTTGTCACGCGTGGCCCGCAGCTCGGCCGCGGCCTTCCGCGCCGACTTCAAGGCATCGGCAATCTGTTTTTCGAGTTTGGCGAGCGAGCCCTCGACGTCGCCCTGCAGCTCCAGCTTCCGGCGCATCTCGTCGCGCGCCGCCAGCACCGCCTCGACCTTCGCGCCGTGCTTCCGCTTCAACTGCAGCCATGCGTTCATCTTCTCCTGCAAGGCCGCGGCCTGCTCGGAATCGAAGTTCAGCGACGAAGCCAGGGAGGAAAATTCCCCATCGAGGTCGCCCAGCTCGACCGCCGCCGACTGCACCCGGTCGGCCAGGGCCTTGCTCGCCGCGTCGAGCGACTCGAGCTGCCGCGCCTGACGCAAAATCGCCGACAGCCGGCCGAGCAGCCCGTCCTCTCCGCTCAGCCCGTGGCTCAGACTGGTGGCGAGCTGCGTGATTTCCTGCGCGCTTTGCTGCCGTTGAAAATCGCGCTCCAGCGCGACGATAGCCTCCTCGGTCAGCTCCAGCGCGTCGATCTTTTCGAGCTGGTCCTTGAGAAACTCAATCTGGTCGGCCGACATTTTCTCCGCGCCGAGCAGCCGCTCGCGTTCACCCACCAGCTCGCGCCACTGGCGGTATTGTTTCTGGTATTGCTCCAGCACGGCCTCGTTCTTGGCGAACAGGTCGAGCAGCTCGCGCTGACCGCCTTCCTTGAGCAACCGGCGCGGCTCACCCGGCCCGTGAAAATCAATCCAGTGTTCGCCCAGCTCCTGCAGCGCGGCGAGTGTCGCCATGCTGCCGTTGATGGAAATTTTCGGCGCCTTGTCGCGCGGCAGGCTGCGCTTCATGATGAGCACGCCGTCGTCGCACGGCGGCAGGTTGAGTCGTGTCAGCGCCGCGTCGAGCTTGCGCGAGTCGGCGAAGAACAGCGCCGCCTCCACCTCCACGGCGGGCGCACCCTGCCGGATGATGGTCTTGTCCGCCCGCGCGCCGGCGAGCAGCGAGAGCGCGCCGAGCAGGATGCTCTTGCCGGCACCGGTCTCGCCTGTCACCGCCGTGAATCCGCTTTCAAAATCCAGCTCGACCTCTTCTAGGAGCGCGAGATTGCGGATGCGGAGCGATTGCAGCATGTTGGCAGGTGTTTAGCTGCCAGCGTCTTAAATGCACGCGAAAACCGGAAAGACTCCCGCCGCCGCGGGAAATGGTGGACCTTACTGGACTCGAACCAGTGACCTTTTCCATGTCAAGGAAACGCTCTAACCAACTGAGCTAAAGGTCCGCGAGGGTGCAGGAATGAACGATTTGTCCCGGCTGGCGCAAGGATATTTCAGGGCCGCCGCCCCGCCCGGATAAAGCTTTCCCGGGGAACATTCCACCCACTACTCTCCGGCGATGGAGCCGCGTCCTGCCCCCATCGCCACCGATAGCGCCCGGCGCGCCCAGGCAGAGGTGGTGAAGCTGGGCTACAGCGACATGATGGCCGGCTTGGGCGCGACGTTCCTCGCCGCGACCGGCCTGGCCTGGATCGTGGCCCGCAACCATGACGACACCCATGCCTGGGCGTGGCTGGCCGGCATGTGCCTGATGATCAGTTTGCGTTTTGTCAGCGGGCTCAGGTATCGCCGCACGGGAAAAAATCCCAGCCAGGTCGAGAAATGGGAACGACGTTTCATCGCGGGTGCGGTGCTGACCGGCCTCGTCTGGGGCTATGCCGGCTGGGCCTTCTATCCCATCATGAACGCGACCGAGCACTCGCTGCTCGTCCTCGTGCTGGCGGGCATTACGGCCGGCGCCACCCGTTCGCTGGGCCCCATCCTGCCCGCCTGCTGGTCCTTTCAAGTGCTCACCCTGGCCCCTCTGATGCTCCGGCTTTTGCTCGGCGCCAGCATCGTGGAAAAAATCATGGGCGTCCTCATCGTCCTCTACATGGCGTTTCTGGTCGCGATGGCCCGCAGTTACCACCGCAGCCTGAGCCGCTCCCTTCGCCTCGGCTTTGAATACGAGTCCCTGGTGCGGGACCTGGGCGATGAGATCGGCAACCGCAAGCAGATCGAGTCGGAGCTGCGCACGGCCAAGGAGTGCGCGGAGAAGGCCAACCAGGCCAAGGGCGAGTTCCTCGCCACGATGAGCCACGAAATCCGCACGCCGATGAACGGCGTGCTCGGCATGCTGGACCTGCTCAAGTCCACCGCGCTCAACCCGGCGCAACGCGAGCAGGTCGACACCGCCTCCTCTTCCGCCGACTCGCTGCTGCGCATCCTCAACGACATTCTCGACTTCTCCAAGATCGAGACCGGCCGGCTGGATTTTGAGTCCATCCCCTTCCGCGCCACCCGGGTGGCGGAGGAAGCCGTCACCCTGATGCAGCCCATCGCCGCGGCCAAGTCCCTCGCGCTGCGGCTCACCGCCGACCCGGACGCCAACACCCGCGTGCTGGGCGATCCCATGCGCTTCCGGCAGGTGCTGCTCAACCTCGTCGGCAACGCCATCAAGTTTTCGGACTATGGCGAAATCGAGGTGCAATTGCACGGCACCCTGGTGGAGCCGCAGCAGCTCAAACTCGCGGTAGCGGTGCGCGACAGCGGCATTGGCATGACCGAGGAGACCCGGGCGCAGCTTTTCCAGCCCTTCATGCAGGCCGACAGCTCGATGAATCGGCGCTATGGCGGCTCGGGCCTCGGCCTCGCCATCTCGCAACGGCTGGTGCAGCGCATGGGCGGCACCATCACCGCGCACGGCAACCCCGGCGGCGGCTCGCTGTTTGAATTCAATGTCACCCTGCCGCTCTGCAAGGAGCGCAACACCGCCACGCCGTTCCCCGCCAGCGCGACCGCGCCGGACCATTTCACCGGCCGCATCCTCGTGGTGGAGGACGACATCGTGAGCCAGCGCGTCATCACCCTCATGCTCCAGCGGCTCGGGCTGCAATACCACGTGGCCTCCGACGGCCACAGCGCGCTCAACGCCCTCGAGGCGGGCGACTGGGACCTGGTCTTCATGGATTGCCAGCTGCCGGGCATCGACGGGATGGAAACCACCCGGCGGACCCGCCTCCTGCTCGGCGATCAGGCGCTGCCGATCATCGCGCTCACGGCCAATGCCCGAGCCGAGGACCGCACCGCCTGCCTCCTGGCGGGCATGGACGATTTCCTCGCGAAGCCCGTCCGCTCCGAAGCCCTGCGCGAATGCCTGGCCCGCTGGCTGCCCCAAGCCGGTTGAGTCATGTGCCTCCGCTATTCGCTCCAGCAACTCGCCATCGACGCATGGAACGAAGCCATGGCCGGGGCCGCCGAGGCGGCCGGCATCGAGTGGCAGCCACGCTACAATGTCGCCCTGACCAGCCGCATGCCGGTCATCACCAAGCGCGCCAAGCCGAAGCTCGAGACGATGAGTTTTGGTTTCGTTCAGCCGGCGCACACTGCGACCGGGCGTCCGACTATCCTCGGCAACGCCCGGGCCGAGACCCTGCTCGCCAAGCCCGCCTTTCGCGCTGCCGCACAGCACCGCCGCTGTCTCGTGCCCGCCGATGGTTTCTACGAATGGGAGAAGGCCGGCACCACCCGCCAGCCCCATTACTTCGCGCTCAAGGACGGCCAGCCGTTCTTCTTCGCCGGGCTCTGGGAACCGGCGCGCGATGACAAGCCCGCCGCCTTCTGCCTCGTTACCACCGGGCCCAATGCCCTGCTCCAGCCCATCCACGACCGGATGCCGGTCATACTGGGGCCCAACAGCGGCCCGGCCTGGCTGGGGGACCAGCCGCTCGACCCGGCACAGCTCACCCGGCTCTGCCGGCCTCTGCCTGCCGACCGGATGACCGGCCATCGCGTCCACCCCCGGGTAAATAACGCCCGTTACGAGGCGCCGGACTGCATCGCTCCGGCTTAAACTGCATTTGTAGGAGCCTGCTTGCAGGCGATGGTTTGTCAGAATCGCCTGCAAGCAGGCTCCTACAGTTAAGGCCCTCCAGAATTAGTGTCCTATTAGTGTCGATTAGTGGTTTCCCAGTGCCTTGGTTTGGTTAATCGACCCATTTTAACCTTTGCGCTGGACGTGTCCCGCGCCGCTCCTCAAAACGTTGGGCTCGTGGCCACACCTCCGAAGCACGACGCCAAAGCGATACACCAAGCCATCGAGTGCGTTGCTTCCACCATTGCCACCCGGCACGCCCGGACCGGCCGGCTCCTGCTCCTCGGCATCGCCAATGGCGGCGTCATTCTCGCCTCGCGACTCGCCGAGCGGTTGAAAAAATTAGGCCTCAAGCCCGGCCTCGGCACCATCGACATCTCCTTTCATCGCGACGACATCGGCCGCCACCCCATCCCGAAGGAATTCGCGCCGACCATCATCCCCCACGACATCAACGGCGCGGCCGTCATCCTCGTGGACGACGTGCTCCACTCCGGCCGCACCGTGAAGGCCGCGCTTGACGAGCTCTTCGACCACGGCCGCCCCAGCGGGGTCGAGCTCGCCGTGCTGGTGGATCGCGGCGGCCGCAAGCTCCCCATCGCCGCCGACTACTGCGGGCTGACGCTCGTCGCTGGCGATGCTGAAAAAGTAATTGTGCATCTCGACGCCCGCCAGCCGGCCGGGGATTCCATCGCCACCCAGTCCGCCCCGGCCAATCTGAAATCTCAAATTTCAAATCTCAAATCTCCCCGTCGTGCCCTGGCATCGTAAACATCTCCTGACCATCGAGGAACTCAGCCGAGCCGAGATCGAGCAGTTGCTCGCCACGGCCGGCGCTTTCCGCCGCATCCTCGATCGCAAGGTCAAGAAGGTGCCGGCGCTCCGCGGCAAGACCGTCGTCAACCTCTTCCTCGAGCCGAGCACGCGCACCCGCATCTCCTTCGAAATGGCCGCCAAGCTCCTCAGCGCCGACGTCATCTCCTTCGACGCCGCCGCCTCCAGCACCACCAAGGGCGAAACCCTCCGCGACACCGCCCAGAACATCCAGGCGCTCAACGCCGACATGATTGTCCTCCGCCACTCCGCCAGCGGCTCCCCGCTCTATCTCAGTCGCGTGCTGGGCATCCCGGTGATCAACGCCGGCGACGGCGCGCACGAGCACCCGACCCAGGCGCTGCTCGACGTGTTCACCATGCGCGAAAAGCTCGGCAGCGTGAGGGGCCGCAAGATTGTCATCCTCGGCGACATTCTCTTCAGCCGCGTCGCGCGCTCCAACATTCACGCCCTCACCAAACTCGGTGCCGACGTCACCATCGTCGGTCCGTCCACCCTCGTGCCGCACTGGTTCGAATCGCTCGGCGTCAAGGTCTCCCACAACCTCCGCTCCGCGCTCGCCGACGCCGACGTCGTCATGCTGCTGCGCATCCAGCACGAGCGGCAGGCCGCCGGCCACTTCCCCTCGCTGGGCGAATACACCAGCATGTTCGGCCTCAACAAGACCCGCGCCGAGTGGATCAAGCCCGGCGCCATCATCATGCACCCCGGCCCCATCAACCGCGGCGTCGAGATCGACAGCGACCTCGCCGACTCGCCCCGCAGCGTCATCCTCCAGCAGGTCACCAACGGCATCGCCGTGCGCATGGCCGTGCTCTACCTCTGCGCCGGCGGCCAGCCGGAGCACGTCACCACCCCCGTCGAATAACTTTCAATCAGAGGGCCACAAAATGCACAAAAAGCGCAAAAATGAACGAGCCCATAGCCCGGCAGCTAGCCGATACCATTCGTCAGACGGCCTTCGAAGCCCACACCTTCCTCCGTCACGGACATAATGAGAAGGTTTATGAGAATTCCCTTCGCAATCGTCTCCGGAAGAAAGGCCTTACGGTCGAACAGCAGATGCCAATCGCTGTTCACGACGAGGACGGCAGCTCGCTTAGTGAGTTCGTTGCGGACTTGGTCGTCAACCGGGAGTTCATTGTCGAACTCAAGGCGGTCCGCACACTCGCCGAGGAGCACACCGCCCAAATCCTTGGCCATCTTCGCGCCTCCGGCATCGAACACGGCATGCTCATCAACTTCTGCTCTCCGAGAATACAATTCCACAAATATATCTTCCGCCAAAGCGACTGACTTCATTTTTGTGTCTTCTGCGCCTTTTGTGGCCAATAAATCATGAGTTTTCTTGTTATCAAAAACGGCCGCGTCATCGATCCCGCCACCAAGCGGGACAAGGCCGGCGACGTTTTCATCGCCGCCGGCAAAATCGTCGC
>WNFI01366260.1_pt1 | contig 17270 bp, 16 predicted proteins | sample 5400471 | NCBI WGS metagenome assembly WNFI01 (sample SAMN13153348, study PRJNA577476) | soil metagenome | isolation source: 100 cm saprolite on Douglas fir-dominated hillslope | place: USA:California | collected 2013-09-17 | reverse complement strand
TTCAACTACCTCGCCGCCGACCTCGAGAGCCACTTCCGCGTGGTGTGCATGGACTGGGTCGGCCGCGGGCGCTCGGGGTGGATGTCGGACGAGCGCGATTACTCGCTCTCGACCTACGTCGAGCAGCTGAAGCAGATGATCGAGCACCTGGGCGGCGGGCCGGTGATCCTGCTCGGCTCCTCGCTAGGCGGCAGCGCCGCGATCGAGCTCGCGGCGCGCTACCCGAAGATGGTGAGCCGGCTCATCCTGAACGACATCGGGCCCTACATTCCCGTGAAGCGCCGCAAGCGGCGCTCGCAGACGCTCGCGCGCCACTACGTCTTCCGCGATCCGGCCGACCTCCTGCGCAAGATCGGCGCCTCGCAGAAGAACGACGGCCCGATCAGCGACGACATCCGCTTCAACGTCACCTTCCACCAGACCAAGTGGTCCGATGAGGAGGGCGGCCGGGTCTACCGCCACGACACGCGCGCGCTGCAGGCCTATCGCACCGACGCGCAGGCAAGCCTCGACCAGTGGCGCTTCTGGCAACGCATCCGCTGCCCGGTGCTGCTGATCCACGGCCTGCTCTCCGACGCGCTTCTCGAGCCCACCATCAAGCGCATGCAGCGCACACCCGACGTCACCGTGATGCATGTTCCCGACACCGGGCACACGCCCGTGCTCTCGGATCGCAATCAGAACTGGTTCATCCACGAGTGGCTCATGGACCGCACGGAGTCGGGCGAGTGGAGCGTGCTGCACGCGCGGCTGCGTGACGAGCCGGAATCGCGCAAGACACCCGTTCGCCTGGTGGGCGCGAACGCCAGGGCCTGAGGGTACCTCTACGCCTGGTGCGGGCGGCTCACGCGCAGCGCCGGGTGCCCGGCCGAGGGCGCGACGGCGAACTCCACGATCTCGCCGTTGCCCACGGTCATGCGCTCCTGGCCGCCGAAGAGGTTGTTCAGGACGCGCCCCACGCCCTTGCTGCTCACGAGCAACGGACGGCGCTCGAAATGCGGCCGGAGATTGTCGAGGGCGCCGGCGATGCGCGCGGTGAATTCCTCTTCCGACTCGCCCCCGGGCGGAGTGACCTTGCGCGCGAGCTGGTCCTCGGTGTCGGCGATCGGGCGGTTGTTCCACTGGCCCAGGCGCCGCTCGTTGATGAGGGGCTCGATCTCGACCGGCACGGTGCCGAGCACGCCGCTGATTATCGACGCGGTCTGGCGCGTGCGGATCAGCGACCCGGCGATGATCACGCCGATGCGCAGGTTCATCTTCTCGATCTGCTTGGCGAGGAGATAGGCCTGGTCGCAGCCGATGTCCATCATCGGCAGGTCGAGGTCGCCGCCGCATCGAAAGCCCCGGAAGTTGGGCTCCGTGATGCCGTGGCGCACGAAGTAGAGCGTGAAGGGTCGGTCGGCCTGGTACATGGACCGGGGAGGATAGCACTGCTCGCCAGGGGAGAAAAAGGGGTCCCGGGCTACAGCGGCAACGCCCCCCGGTAGAATCGCGCTTCCATGCGGGTATTGCGCTTCCTCCGGATCGTGCACACGATCGGCGCCTACGGCCTCGACGAGTTCCTGCCGCGGGGCGGGGGCGGGACCGTACGCTTGGCTCTTGGCATCGCCTATTTCCGGCGCGACACGTCGCGCCCGCGCGGGGAGCGCCTGAGGCTCGCGCTGGAATCCCTCGGCCCGGTGTTCGTGAAGTTCGGCCAGCTCCTCTCGGTGCGACGCGACCTCATTCCCGAGGACATCGGCGATGAGCTCGCCAAGCTCCAGGACGCGGTGCCGCCGTTCGCCTGGGACGAGGTCGCGGCGCGGCTCGCGCGCTCCTATGGGCGTCCATGGAACGAGGTGTTCCGCACGTTCGACACCACGCCGGTCGCGAGCGCGTCGATCGCGCAGGTGCACTTCGCGACGCTGCCCGATGCCCGCGAGGTCGCCGTGAAGGTGCTGCGCCCGGGAATCCGCGAGGTGATCGAGAGCGACATCGGGCTGCTCTACACGGTCGCGGGCCTCGTGGAGTCGATGGTGCCCGACGCGAGGCGCCTCAGGGCGCGCGAAGTGGTCGGCGAATTCGAGCACACCATCGCCAACGAGCTCGACTTGCTGCGCGAGGCGGGCAACGCGAGCCAGCTCAGGCGCAATTTCGCCGACGGGCGGCTCCTCATCGTTCCGGAGGTGTACTGGGACTGGTGCAACCCCGAGGTCCTGGTCATGCAGCGCATCGACGGCATCCCGGTGAACGCGCTCGACGAGCTGCGCGCAGCCGGCATCGACATCTCGCGGCTCGCGCGGGACGGCGTCGAGATCTTCTACACGCAGGTCTTCCGCGACGGCTTCTTCCACGCCGACATGCACCCGGGCAACATCTTCGTCGCTCGGGACGGGCGCTATTGCGGCGTCGACTTCGGCATCATGGGCACGCTGTCGCAGGGGGACAAGGACTACCTCGCAGCCAACATGCGCGCGTTCTTCGAGCGCGACTACCACCGCCTCGCGGTGACGCAGGTCGAGGCGGGCTGGGTGCCCGCGGCGACGCGGGTCGACCAGCTGGAGGCGGAGCTGCGAGCGCTTTGCGAGCCGATCTTCGACCGCCCGCTGAAGGAGATCTACTTCGGCAAGCTGCTGATGCGTCTCTTCGAGGCCGGGCGCCGCTTCGGCATCGAGGTGCAGCCCCAGCTAACGCTCCTCATGAAGACGATGCTCCAGGTCGAGGGCCTGGGCCGCCAGCTCGATCCCGAGCTGGACTTGAGGCGCACGGCGCAGCCGATCCTCGAGCGCTTCATGAACCAGCAGGCGGGGCTGCGCGGGTTCATGAAGCAGCTCGCCGAGGAGGCGCCCCTCTGGGCGCGCACGCTCCCCCAGCTTCCCCGCCTCGCCCACCGCGTCCTCGTCGACGACGCGCCGCGGCGGCTCGAGGGCGCCATCGCCCGTCTCGCGGAAGCTCAGCGCCGGCAGACGCTCGTCCTCGCGGCCATCGCTTCCGTCCTGGCGCTGCTCCTCGTCGGATACCTCCTGCGCTGACCGGCTGCAACTAGCGGCGCGGGCCGGCCTCCAACCTCCTGCGGCACCTTTTCAACGACTGGAGGAATCCATGAAGCGCCTCATTCTGATCGCGTTGCTTTCCGCGCCGCTCGCCGCCTTCTCGGCGAACGACGCGTTCAAGGGTTGCAGCACCAAGGCCTCGATGACCTCGAGCAAGGCCGACCTCGCCGCCATGGCGAAGGTGAAGGAAGCCGATGCGCGCCAGACCGCGCTCGGCACAGGCGGCTCGGGCGCCCAGGTCGTCAAGGGCGGCCTCGAGACCGAGAAGGGCTGCCTGGTCTATTCGTTCCACGTGAAGAGCGCGGGTGAAAGCGGCCAGACCGAGGTGATCGTCGACGCCGGCAACGGCAAGGTCCTCGAGCGGGACAAGGAAGGGGCGCTGCGCACCGCGCTAGAGAAGCCGATCGACAAGACCAAGGAGCTCGCCGGCAAGGCGAAGGACAAGCTCTCGTCGAACAGCAAAGACAAGTAGCCTCGCCGCCTCCGGAAGGGCCGCCTACGGGCGGCCTTTTCGTTTTCTAGAGCTTGAGCGCGAGCGTGAGGCCGTCGCCCAGCGTGAGCTGCGAGATCTCGACGCGGCGGTCGGCGTGCACCAGGTCGTTGAAGGCGCGGATCGCCCGCGTGTCCTCGTCCTGGCGCGCGCGATCGGCGAGCCAGCCGTTCCAGAGCGTGTTGTCCGCGGCCACCAGCCCGCCGCGGCGCAGGAGCTTCAGGCAGCGCTCGTAGTAATCCGCGTAGCCCGCCTTGTCGGCGTCGATGAAGGCGAAGTCGTAGCTTCCAGTGCCGCCCGCCGCGATGAGCGCGTCGAGGGTCTCCAGCGCCGGCGCGATCCTCAAGTCGATCTTCCTCTCGACCCCCGCCTTTTTCCAGAACTCGCGCGCGATCGCGGTCCACTCCTCGCTCACGTCGCAGGCGACGATGCGCCCGTCGTCCGGGAGGACGAGCGCCACGCTGATCGAGCTGTAGCCGGTGAAGACGCCGACCTCGATCGTGCGCCGCGCGCCGAGAAGGCGCGCGAGGAGCGCCATGAACTGCCCCTGGTCGGGCGAGATCTGCATGCCGCCGTGCTTCATCGACGCCGTCTTTTCGCGCAGCTCCCGGAGCACGGCAGGCTCGCGCAGGGAATGCGCGAGGAGATATTCGTACAGCGGCTCGGTGATCGGGGTGGGCTTGCTGGACATTGGCGCGGACCGTGGGATTGGTGCTAGCATTATTTCCGAATCTCATCGGGACTGCAGGCTCCCGGTGTTGCCAAGACGGTGTCCCGTCCAAGCGCTGCGCTCGACGACCCTTCAACGAGGAGCCGCAATGGACACCGTACAAATCGTGAATTTCGATTCGACCGTCCCGGGCACGCTGCCCGCGGGATGGATTTCCGGCGTGACCGGAAAGGGCGCGCCGCGCTGGAGCGTCGAGGCCGATCCCTCGGCGCCCAGCAAGCCCAACGTGCTCAAGCAGTCCGGCAGCGGCACCTTCCCGTGGTGCGTGCAGGCGGGAACGTCGATCGCCGACGGCTTCGTCGAGGTGAAGCTCAAGCCCCTCTCCGGGCGCGAGGACCAGGCGGGCGGCGTCGTCTGGCGCTGGACCAGCGCCGAGCGCTATTACGTCGCGCGGGCCAACGCGCTCGAGGACAACGTCTCGCTCTACTACACCGAGGGCGGTTCGCGGAAGACCATCAAGTATGTCGATGCGCCGGTGAAGCGCGACGCCTGGCACACGCTGCGCGTGGAGTTCGCCGGCGCGCGCATCAAGGTGATCCTGGACGGCGTGACGCGCATCGAGGCCGAGGACACGCACATCGCCGGCGCGGGCGCAGTCGGCGTCTGGACCAAGGCCGACAGCGTCACCGCTTTCGACGACTTCGCCTTCGGCGCGAAATGACCTCGCCCCACGTGCGCCGCCTGCTGGCGGCGAAGGGCCTGCGCGCGCTCGGCGACGGCTACGTGAGCCTGCTGCTGCCGGTGTACCTGCTGGAGCTCGGCTACCGCCCGATCGAGGTCGGCGTCATCGCGACGGTGACGTTGCTGGGCTCGGGGCTGCTCGCCCTCGCCGTGGGGCTGCACGCCTACCGCTTTCATTTCCGCACGCTGCTCCTCGCGGCGACCGCGCTCATGGCGGCGACCGGCGTCGGCTTCGCGTTCGTCACCGACTTCTGGCCGCTGCTTGTCATCGCCTTCGTCGGCACGCTCAACCCCTCGAGCGGCGACGTGAGCGTATTCCTGCCGCTCGAGCACGCGATGCTCTCGCGCGTCGTCGGCGATCGCGACCGCACGGCCGTGTTTGCCCGCTACAGCCTCGTCGGCTCGCTCCTCGCCGCGGTGGGCTCGCTCGCCGCGGGGCTGCCGGACCTAATAGCGCGCGAGTGGGGCATCACGGCACGCGCGGCGATGCAGGCGATGTTTCTTCTCTACGCCGCGACCGCGGTGGCGACCGCGCTGATCTACCGCGGGCTGCCCGCGGAGCCCTCGGCCGGCGCGCGGAGCCCGCCCGCGCCGCTCACCGAGTCGAAGGGGCGCGTCTACACGCTCGCGGCGCTCTTCAGCGTCGATGCGTTCGCCGGCGGGCTTATCGTGCAGTCGATGGTCGCGTTGTGGCTCTACCAGCGCCACGGCCTCTCGCCGGCGGCGGCGGGCACGATCTTCTTCTGGACCGGGCTCCTGTCCGCAGCCTCGTTCCTCATCGCCGTGCGCATCGCCGAGCGGATCGGGCTCGTGAACACGATGGTGTTCACGCACATTCCTTCGAGCGTCTGCCTCATCCTGGTGCCCTTCGCCGACAGCATCGCGGTCGTGATCGCGCTCCTGATGGTGCGCGCGCTGCTCTCGCAGATGGACGTCCCTACGCGCAGCTCCTACGTGATGGCGATCGTGCGTCCCGAGGAGCGCCCGGCAGCGGCGAGCATCACGACGGTGCCGCGCAGCCTCGCCGCGGCGGCGAGCCCGTTTCTCGCCGGTTGGATGCTGGGCGCCTCGCCCTTCGGCTGGTCGCTGGTCGCCGCGGGCGCGATCAAGATCGCCTACGACCTGGCGCTCCTCGCGATGTTCAGCAAGGTGAAGCCCCCCGAGGAGGGCTAGCGGAAGACGGCTAGCGGTCGTCGAGCTCGAGCAGCACCGGTTGATGGTCCGAAGCGGTCGTCTCCGAATCGACGGCGATAGAGCGCACCCGCGACGAAATGGCGTCGCTGACGAAAACGAAGTCGCAGCAATAGGGCGTCTTCGAATACGCCTGCGAGTGTACGCAGAAGGTCGGCACGTGCGGCCGACGCCCGTGCACCAACGGCCATGCGTCGCGATACGCGGGAAGCGACGGCTCGCGCGCCTTCTGGATCTCGCCGTAAGCCGGGTGATCTGGCGGGAAATTGAAGTCGCCGGTAAGGATCGCCGCGGTGGTTTGCGCCGTGGTGTCGAAAGGGCCGCCCTCGGCGGTGGGTGAGCCGGGGCGCGCGGTGCGATCGCAAGCCTCTTCATGCAGGTCCCTCAGGCGCAGGGCCTGCGCGCGGCGCTGCACGTCGGAGTAGTACTCGAGGTGGGTCGTCGTGATTCGCACCGGGCCCATCGGCGCCTGCAGCGTGAGCTCGACGGCGACGCGCGGCATCGTCTCCTTGCCCGCATCGGCCGGCCAGGGCAGCGCGTGGCGGCGCACGGAAAGCACGCCGTAGCGCGTCGCGATCGGAAGCAGCCGTTCGGCGATCTCGGAGAACTGGTCGCCGCCGTCGTTGCCCTCGAGCCCGGGGAAGTTGTCGGAGACCTCCTGGAGACAGAGGACGTCGAACCGAGCCAGGTCGCGCGCGGTGCCGACGATGCGCTCGAGGTCCACGCGGCCGTCGATCCCCAGGCCCCATTGGATGTTCCAGGTGATGAGCTTCATGAATTCATGGGGCGCCGAGGCCCGCGACCGCCTGGCGCATGGTCGCGGCGCTGCGTTCGAGCGCGGCACGCTCCTCGTCCGACATGCGCGGACGCAGAATCCTCGCCACGCCTTCGCGCCCGATCACCGCCGGCATCGACAAGGTCACGCCGTATTCAGGCAGATGGCAGCCGATCGGGAAGACGGCGCGCTCGTCGCGGGTCATCGCCTCGACGACGCGCCCACAAGCGATGCCGATGCCGTACTGGCTCGCGTTGATGCCCTCGATGATGGTGATGTTGGCATTGCGCACCTGCGTCTCGACCCGCGCCTTGAAGTCGGCGATGTCGTCTTTGGCTATCAGGTCCAGCACCGGAGTGCCGGCCACCTGCGCCGAGGACCAGAGCAGCACGCGCGAATTGCCGTGTTCCCCGATGCATTGAGCGTCCACCTCGGCCGGATGCACGCCGAGCTGGCGGGCGATGTAGAACCGGAACCGCAGGGTATCGATATAGGTGCCGGAACTGTGCACGCGATCATGCCCGGCGATCCCGCGCGCCAGCTCGGCGAGCGGCTCGGGCGGATTGGTGATGATGATGATCGTCGCCTTCGGCGCGACCGCGATGATCTTCGGCATGATCTCCCGGATGGTGGCGGCGTTGGCTCCCAGCAGGCGCAGGCGCCCGGCCGGATCGTTGCGGTCCATCGCCCCGCCCGCCTTTTCATTGATGCCGACGGCAACGAGGATCAGCCCGGCGTCTTCAAGGTCGGGGTAGCTGCCGCCGACGAGCCGAACCGGCGGGCACAGCGGCGTGCCGTATTGCATGTCCGTGACGAGCCCGCGCACGCGCCCGTCGTCCTTGTCGATGACGACGATCTCATGCGCGCCGCCGCGGCCGATGATGGCCATGATGCACGCCGAACCTACTGCCCCTGCCCCAATGACGCCAACTTTCATGCGCGCTCCCTTGTTTTTTTTGCTGCGGTGACGGGACTCGCGCCCCAATTGACCTCGTATTTGTCAGAATCTTGCCAGAATTGCCCGGCACGATCGGCGCATGGACCGCTTCGTCTCGCCGCTGCTGGGGCTTCTCGCCGGCTTTTCCGTCGCCGCCTCCGACACGGTCGTGCACCCGGAATGGGCGCGCCACTTCGATGCGAAGGGCGTGCGCGGTACCTTGATCGTCTTCGATCCGGCGAAGGACCGGTACCTGGTCTACAACGAGCCGCGCGCCCGCGCGCGCTTCCTCCCCGCGTCGACTTTCAAGATCCCCAACGCCCTGATCGGGCTCGAGGTCGGCGCGATCGACGACGAGAACGAGGTGTTCCTCTGGGACGGCGGGCCCAAGCCGCGCGCGGCCTGGGAGCGCGATCACACGCTCGCGACCGGCGTGCGCGAGAGCGTCGTGTGGATGTTCCAGGAGGTGGCGCGGCGCGTCGGGCGCGAGCGCATGAAGGAGTGGCTCGACCGGCTCGATTACGGCAACCGCGACATGAAGGGCGGCATCGACCTGTTCTGGCTGCAGGGGGCGCTGCGCATCAGCGCGCGCGAGCAGGTCGACCTGCTGCGCAAGCTCTCCGATGGCGAGTTGCCTATGACGCAGCGTTCGCAGCGCCTGGTGCGGGAAGCGCTGCTCGTCGAGAAGACGCCGTCGTACCGGCTCTATGCCAAGACCGGCTCCGGCGGCGCGGGGGCCAACGCGATCGCGTGGTGGGTGGGCTGGATCGAGCGCAAGGGGCGCGCGACCGCGCACTTCGCGCTCAACCTCGCGCCTTCCCGGACGACGCGCTTCGAGGACCGCTTCGCGATCGCCCGCGCCATTCTCGCCGAGGAAGGCCTGCTCGATCGCCCGCACCCCCGCGAGGGAGGTCTCAACTAGAATAGCGGCTGCCCACATTGCCGCGGCGGGACGCCATGCTCCTCTGGTTCGTGATCATCTACTGGATCATCTCGGTGGCGATCGGCATCTACGCCTCGAAGTGGGTGCACAACACCAAGGACTACGCGATCGCCGGGCGGCGCATGCCGATGTACATCGTCACCGCGACGGTGTTCGCGACCTGGTTCGGCTCCGAGACGGTGCTCGGCATTCCGGCGACCTTCATCAAGGACGGCTTCTCGGGAATCATCGCCGACCCGTTCGGCTCGTCGCTCTGCCTGATCATCGTCGGGCTCTTCTTCGCCCGCCCGCTCTACCGCATGAACCTGCTCACCATCGGCGACTATTACCGCAAGCGCTTCGGGCGGCCGGTGGAGATGCTCACGACGATGTGCATCGTGATCTCGTACCTCGGCTGGGTGGGCGCGCAGATCAAGGCGCTGGGGCTGGTCTTCAACGTGGTCTCCGACGGCCTCATCACGCAGCAGTGGGGCATGATCATCGGCGCCGCCACGGTGCTGGTGTACACGATGCTCGGCGGTATGTTCTCGGTGGCGATTACCGACTTCATCCAGATGATCATCATCGTCCTCGGCATGCTCTACATCGGCTGGGGGGTGAGCGGGCTCGCGGGCGGGGTCGGCACCGTGGTCTCGCACGCGGCGGCGAGCGGCAAGTTCAACATCCTGCCCGCGCCCGAGGCGAAGGAGGTGCTCGGCTTCTTCGCGGCGTGGATCACGATGATGCTGGGCTCCGTGCCGCAGCAGGACGTGTTCCAGCGCGTGCAGTCGGCGAAGAACGAGAACATCGCGGCCAACTCCGCGATCGTCGGCGGCGCGATGTACTTCTGCTTCGCGTTCATCCCGATGTTCCTCGCCTACTCGGCGAGCCTCATCGACCCGAAGATGGTGGCGGCGAACCTCGAGAAGGACACGCAGCTGATCCTGCCCAACCTCATCCTCTCGCCGATCGTGCCGATCTTCGCGCAGATCATGTTCTTCGGCGCGCTCCTCTCGGCGATCAAGAGCTGCGCGAGCGCCACGCTGCTCGCGCCCTCGGTGAGCTTCAGCGAGAACATCCTCAAGGGATTCTTCCCGCACATCAGCGACCACCGCTTCCTGCAGATGAACCGCGTCGTCCTCGTGTGCTTCACGGCGCTGGTCACCTCGTTCGCCCTCAGCACCGATGCGAGCATCTACAAGATGGTCGAGAACGCCTACAAAGTGACGCTCGTCGGCGCCTTCGTGCCGCTGGTGTGCGGCCTGTACTGGAAACGCGCAACCAACCTCGGCGCCACCCTCGCCGTGCTCATCGGCCTCACCGTGTGGATCGGCCTCGAGCTCTTCAATCCCGACGGTACCGTGCCGCCGCAGCTGGGCGGCCTCGTGGCGAGCTTCGGCGGCATGATCGTGGGATCGCTCGCGATGCGCGGCATGCAGCGCGAAGCAACGACCTAGCGTTGCTGGTCGGCTGCATCTTCCTTTATCTCGCGCTCTCGATAGGCGTCGGGCTCTACGCCGCCACCCGCGTGAGGGGCGCGGCGGACTTCGCCCTCGCCGGCGGGCGCTTCGGCACGACGGTGGTCAGCGCCACGGTGTTCGCGACCTGGTTCGGCGCGGAAGCGGTGCTCGGCATTCCCGCAACCTTCCTCAAGGAGGGCCTGCGCGGCCTCATCGCCGACCCGTTCGCCGCGGTCGCGTGCCTGGCCCTCGTAGGCTTCGTGTTCGCGCGGCCGTTCTTTCGCATGGATGCCCTCACGCTCGGCGACTATTTCCGCGCGCGCTACAACCGCGCGTCCGAGGTCGCCCTCACGCTCTCAATCGCCTTTTCGTACCTCGGCTGGATCGCCGCCCAGTTCGTGGCGCTCGGGCTCGCCTTCAACGTGCTTTCGGCCGGCGCCATCGATACCCGTACCGGCATCGTCGTCGGCGCGCTCGCCGTTCTCCTTTATACGATGGCGGGCGGGATGTGGTCCGTCGCGCTCACCGATTTCCTCCAGGCGCTGCTGATCATCGCGGGCCTCGGGTACTGCGCCTGGGTGGTCGCGGACCTCGCGGGCGGAGCGCCGCGAGTGCTCGAGGTCGCGACGGCGGGCGGGCGGATGCGTTTCCTCCCGGAAGCCGATGCGGGATCGGTGTTGGCCTGGATCAGCGCTGGGCTCGTGGTCGCGTTAGGATCGGTCCCCCAGCAGGACGTGTTCCAGCGCGTGAGGAGCTCGCGCGACGAGGCGACCGCAGTGCGCTCGTCGATTCTCGGCGGGCTCGTCTACTTCACGGTGGCGGCAATCCCGATCTCCCTCGCCTGCGCGGCGCTCGCCATCGATCCCGCGGGCGTCGAGCGCGTCGCCGCCGAGGATCCGCAGTTGATCCTGCCGACGCTGATCCTCGAGCGCACGCCGCTCGCCGTGCAGGTGCTCTTCTTCGGCGCGCTCATCTCCGCGATTCTCTCCACGGCGGGCGGCGCGCTCCTCGCCCCCGCGGTGACGCTCGCGGAGAACATCGTGCGCCCGTGGGTGAAGCAGAAGGACGACCGGGCGCTTCTCGCCACGATGCGCTTCACGCTCGCGGGGCTCGCCATGGCGGTCCTCGCCATGGCGCTCACTTCCCGACTCTCGATCTACCAGCTCGTGAACGAATCGGGGAAGGTCGTTCTGGTCACCTCGTTCGTGCCGCTCGCCGCCGGGATCTTCTGGCGCCGCGCCAACGCCCGCGGTGCGCTCGCCGCGATCGCGTGCGGGTTGGCGGCCTGGCTTGGCGCCGAGGCCCTCGACCCGCAAGGCGTCTTTCCCCCCGCCCTGGTGGGGTTCGGCGCGAGCCTGGCGGGAATGCTGGGAGGTTCCCTGTCCTCTTGGGGCCGCCCTTCCCGGCTCCCGGACGCTCCCGAAACGCACGGCTGAAGGCGTTTCGGCCCGCCTTTTCCGCATTTCGTCGCTTTCGGCTTTCTCCGCGGCCCCGGGCTGCCTAACCTGCGTCCATGTTCAACGCCGCCAGCCCCCGCAAGCACCTTCGTGTGGTGGGAGACGGGCGGGGGACGCAATCAAAGAAAGAAGGAGATCCGACCATGAACGCCAAGAACATCGCAGTCCTGCCCGGCAATTCGTCCGTCGTCGCCTCGTCCGTGACGCTGCTGGTGTCGGGCTGGTTCCTGGTCGCCTCCGGCGCGATCCTCGCCGACCCGGCTTCCCCGTACACGCAGCGTGCCCAGCCGCAGACCGTTCCGGCCCCGCAATTCGCCGCGGTCCCGGATGCGCGCCTCGCGACGATCACGGTGGAGGGTCATCGTGTCGCCGACGTGAAGCTCGCGACCCTGACGGTCGAAGGCCATCGCGTCGCCGACGTCAGGCTGGCGACGCTGACCGTCGAAGGCCGCCGCCTGGCCGACGTCCAGCGGGTATCCTTCGCGGTCGAAGCGCGCCGCCTGCAACCCCAATCGCTCTAGAAACACCGGCCTTACCGACTCCCAGGTCGGCTTCCTCGCCCGGCGTGCCTCCCGCCGGGCTTTTTCTTTTGCGGCGCATTCCAGCCCCCCTTTTGCGCGTTTCGTCGCAAGGGTTTTGCCCGGGCTCACCCCCGATGGGTAATCTTGGCGCGCATCGCCCGGGTCACTCATACTCGTGGCGATAGAGAGCCCTACCGCGCGAAGAGCCGATTGAACTCCTACGCCTACCTGTTCGAGGGGCTGACGGTCCGCCGCGTGCTGGCCGTGACCCTCATCTGCGCCGCGGCCGCCGCCGCCGTCGTCTGGCTCTTCCTCAATACCTATCGCGACCTGCTGGTGAGCGCGCTGTGCGTCGGCTACACCGCGATGGTGCTGTTCACGGTGGCGGGAAACATCCGCCAGTCGCGCATGCCGCGGGAAGCGATGCAGCTCTTCGCGATCATCCTCGGGTCCTTCCTAGGGACGGTGCTCGCCGGCCTGGTCAAGGGCCGCGACATGCGCCAGATGTTCACCGAGCGGCTCGCCGGCGTGACCATCACGATGGGGCTCGGGATCGGCGTGGGCTGCGTCGTCGTGGCCGCCTACATCCTGCGCGAGAAGCACGCCCGCGACCAGGCGCGGCTCCTCAAGGCCGAGGCCGAGCGCCACCAGCTCGAGAAGAACATCCTCGAGGCGAAGCTGCAGCTCATGCAGGCGCAGATCGAGCCGCACTTCCTGTTCAACACGCTCGCCAACGTCCAGCACCTCGTCGAGACCGATCCGCCGGCGGCGACGCGCATGCTGGAAAGCCTCATCCAGTACCTGCGCGCGGCTCTGCCGCAGATGCGCGAATCGACCACCAACCTCGGGCGCGAGCTCGACATGGCGCGCGCCTTCCTCGAGATCAACCGCGTGCGCATGGGCTCGCGCCTCGATTTCGCCATCGAGGTTCCCGAGCCGCTCATGTGCCGCGCCTTCCCGCCGATGATGCTGATCACCCTGGTCGAGAACGCGGTGAAGCACGGCGTGGATCCGTGCTGCGAGTGCGGCTCGATCACGATCCGCGCGCAGGAGGCCGATGGCAGGCTGCGGGTTTCGGTCGAAGACACGGGCGAAGGGATCCGGCCGACGAAGGGCGGCGGGGTCGGGCTCGCCAACATCCGCGATCGCCTCAAAGCCCTCTACGGGGTCTCGGCGCGCCTGGTGATCGAGGAGCGCGCTCCCCACGGCGTGGTCGCCTCGATCGAGGTTCCCGCGGGAGCCGCGGCGTGAGTCGGGCAGGCGCGAACGCCGCCGACCGCGTAGCCGCGGACGTAGGGGACCGTGGTCGCGTCAGCGCCGTCATTGCCGACGATGAGCCGCTGCTGCGCGCGCAGCTGCGCTCGCGCCTCGCGCGTCTCTGGCCCGAGCTCGCGGTCGTGCGCGAGATGGAGAACGGCCGCGACGTGCTGCAGGTCCTCGAGGACCACCGCCCGCAGCTCTTCTTCCTCGACATCCACATGCCGGGTGTCAATGGCCTGGAGGCGGCGCGCGCGATCGGCGCCCGGGCCCACGTGGTCTTCGTCACCGCCTACGACCAGTACGCGGTCGAGGCCTTCGAGCGCGGCGCAATCGACTACGTGCTCAAGCCCTTCAACGAGGAGCGGCTCGGGCTCACCGTCGGCCGGTTGAAGGAGCGCCTCGCCTCGCGCCCGCCGCGGATCGAGGACCTGGTCGAGAGCCTCGCCTCGCGCCTCGGCGGCCGCCCCACCGAGCACCTGCGCTGGATCAAGGCCTCGGTGGGCTCGAACGTGCGCCTGATCCCGGTCGAGGAGATTCTCTTCTTCCAATCGGACGACAAATACACGCGGGTGGTGACCTGCGAGGCGGAGTCGCTCATCAGGAAGCCCATCCGCGAGCTCCTCGTCGAGCTCGACCCGGCCAAGTTCTGGCAGATCCACCGCGCCACCATCGTCAATGTCGATCACATCGCCTCGGTACGCCGCGGCCTCAAGGACCAGGCCGAGATCAGCCTTCGCGACCATGCCGAGACCCTGGTCGTCTCCCGTGCGTTCACCCATCTTTTCAAGCAGATGTGACCGGCCCCTGGCCGCCGCTGCCGGCGGCCGAGGGGCGGCCATCCCCGAGCCGTCGGGGATCCAAGGCGTGGGCGCAGCCCCAGTCCGTCGGCCCTTCCTGCATTTCGCTCCCCGTCCTCTGCATTTCGCCGCCCGGCCGTGGAACGACTTCCCCGGCAACCCTACAGTAGCCTCCACGAGCCGCCTCGCGGCTTCCAACCGAGGTCGATCCCATGTCGCTCATCCAGTCGCTCGGACCCTCGCTCGCGATGGTCCTGATGTTCTTCGGCGTGCTGCTGATCTCCCTTTCCGCGGCGCTGATCGCGTTGCTAGCGGACTATTGATAATCACGCCGGGACCCCCGAAACGATCCGATGAAGGCCTTCTCGAACTTCCTCAACAAGACTCCCTGGTGGGCGCTGCTCGCCGGGGGGCTGGCCCTCTTCATCGGCCTCGCCGTGTTCGTGACGCCGTTCCATTTGATGCGGTTGGAGCAGAGCGGCGCCACGCCGGAGGAGAACCGCGCGATCAAGCGGGAGATCGACTCCGCCTTCTCCGAAGGGGCGATCAACGTCGCGAGCGGCATCGTGCGCGAGCTCCTCGAGCACACCAAGGACCCGGCGCGGCGCGAAGAGCTCGAGCGCGCGCTCAATGAGATAGACCAGGCGCGCGAGGAGCTGCGCAGCGCCGGCGAGAACGTGATCCGCGCCAAGCGCGAGGCCGCCGAGGCGGTGACCGGCGCGGTGCAGGACGCGACCGAGGCGATCGGCCAGGCGCAGAAGCAGGCCGCCCAGGCCCTGAAGGACGCGGGCGTCGAGGGCGACAAGGTGCAGAAGTCGCTCGCCGAATCCCTCGAGGCGGCGCGCAGGGCGCGGGAGCAGGCGCGCAAGGCGACCCGCGACGCCCGCGAAGCCGCCCGCGAGGCCGAGCGCCAGCGCCAGGCCGAGCACGTCGCTCACCCGGAGATGTCATCCGGAATCACGATCGACCTCGAGAAGGGAGTCCACATCGGCCCGGGCATCGCGCTCCCGCCGGAGAAGAAGGAGGAAATTCGCAAGAAGGTCTCCGGGGACCTGCAGCGGATCGGCATGGGCGCCGGCTTGATCCTCCTCTTCATCCCGCTCTTCATCCTCACGATCGTCTCCAAGTTCTTCATCGACCGCTCGCGCGCCGCGCAGCGCATGGCGGACCTGAAGCGCAAGGAGGCCGAGTACCACCGCATGAGCCAGCAGGTGACGGAGGCGAAGCTCTCCGCGCTCCAGGCCCAGGTCGAGCCGCACTTCCTCTACAACACGCTCGCGAGTGTCCAGGCGCTCACGGAAGTGGACCCGCAGCAGGCGAACGCCATGACGGGCCACCTCATCAACTACCTGCGCAACGCCCTGCCCAAGATGCGCGAGTCGGTCTCGACCGTCGGCCAGGAGGTCGAGCTCGTTCGCGCCTACCTGAACATCCTGCAGATGCGCATGGGCAGGCGCCTCGCCTTCGCCATCGACGTGGCGCCCGAGCTGATGGAGATTCCCTTCCCGCCGCTGATGCTGCCTTCGCTGGTGGAGAACGCAATCAAGCACGGCCTCGAGCCGCAGCGCGAGGGTGGCGAGGTCGTGATCAGCGCCGCATCGGTCGACGGCAAGATCGTGGTGAAGGTCGCCGACACCGGCCGCGGATTCGCCGACGTCCCGGGGACCGGGGTCGGGCTCACCAACATTCGCGAACGCCTCGCCGCGCTCTACGGCGACGCGGGCAAGCTCACGCTCGTGGCGCGCGAGCCGCACGGCGTCGAGGCGTCGATCGAGGTGCCGAAGGAGGGCGCGCGCCCGCAGCCCGGCCTCGCACCCCCGCCGCCGCCGCCACCGCCGCAGGGCGCGGCGGCGCGCACGCTCGCGGCGATGGGAACGGCCGAGCGCGCGTGGCGCAAGGGCCTGTCGTTCGCCTTCGTGGTGCTGGTGGTGCTGGCCGCGGTCCTCGCAGGCCTCGCGATCGTCGGCGTCGCCACCGGATTCATGCCGGTGCAGATCGGCGCCGAGACCGTGACCGGGCCGACGGGCGCCCTCATCGGCGCGGCCGGCATCGCGGCGGCGTTCGCAGTGGTGGTGCTCGCGCTCGCGATAGTGCTGGCGGTGGTCTACGGCCTGGGGTTCCTCTTCGTCGGGCTGGCGATATTCATCCCGCTCGTGATTCTGGTCTCGCTCTTCCCGGTGCTGGCGCCCTTCATCCTGCTCGGCCTGGGCATCTGGTGGCTGGTGCGCCGCTCGAAGCGCCAGGACGCGGCGGACGAGGACGGCGGGGCACGGCCGTAAGATAGGGGATGCCCACCGCCATCGTCGCCGAGGACGAGCCGATCCTGCGCACGCAGCTCGAGAACAAGCTGAAGAGGCTCTGGCCCGAGCTCGAGATCATCGCTTCCGTCGAGGATGGAGCGGCCGCCCTCGAGGCACTCGAGGACCGCCCCCCGGATTTCATGTTCTTGGACATCCAGATGCCGGAGATGACGGGCGTCGAGGTCGCGCGCCACGTCGCCGACCGCAGCCACGTGGTCTTCGTCACCGCCTATGACCAGTACGCCATCCAGGCCTTCGAGACCGGCGCCGTCGACTACCTCCTCAAGCCCGCGACCGACGAGCGGCTCGCCGTCACCATCGAGCGGCTCAAGGGCAAGCTCGCGACCCCACCCACCGACCTGAGCGCGGTGCTCGCGAAGCTCACCGAGCGGCTTACCGGCGGCCGCGAGCGCCTGCAGTGGATCAAGGCGACGCAGGGCCAGAACCTGCGCCTCATCCCCGTGGCCGACGTGCTCTTCTTCCAGTCCGACGAGAAGTACACGCGCGTGGTGACCGCGGACAGCGAGGCGCTCATCAAGACCCCGATCCGCGAGCTCCTCGACGGGCTCGACCCCGAGGCCTTCTGGCAGATCCACCGCTCGACCGTCGTCAGCGTGAAGGCGATCGCCTCGGTGAGCCGCGACTTCCGCGGCCAGGCGCACGTGAGGATCAAGGGCAAGGACGAGGCCCTCGTCGTCTCGCGCATCTACTCGCACC
>WNFI01484709.1_pt1 | contig 17275 bp, 18 predicted proteins | sample 5400471 | NCBI WGS metagenome assembly WNFI01 (sample SAMN13153348, study PRJNA577476) | soil metagenome | isolation source: 100 cm saprolite on Douglas fir-dominated hillslope | place: USA:California | collected 2013-09-17 | reverse complement strand
AGTTCCATCATACAACGCTGTGGGAGACCTTTGCTCTACACTCTGTTGCATTTACCCACAAATTAACTGCATTGTTTATTTGGAGATGATGTTGACGTACCGGTTGCTATTTACAATCATATCATCAATGATGAGGCACTGCGCGACCGGGTCTTAATGAACTATTAGAGTGCAGGCAGACTGTGGTGGCAGCAGCATGAAAGTTTCCAATTTCAACAGTATCTCCTCCAGTATTTTCAGCATACATTATCACACCCCTCTGTTATGCGTTATATTGAGCATGAAACGAGCACGAAGGCCTGGTGACGGATTATTGCTTGTGTGCGTCCGAGCCAAAGTCCAAGCACACCGCTGTGTTATGATTGGAATTCGACGGTTGCGTTGCTTTACAATCAAATGTGACTTGCAGAAGGTTGGACATTATAAACAGTTCGCCCAAGGAACCCCGCATGTACATAATCCTGGGATGTAGATGGACGATGATGATGATGATTTGTTACCCCGCGGTCGCGTGGGAACGCAACAGAGGGATGTAGACGGACAATTGGAGGCCAGGGCAATGCGTGGGACGAACGGTTCCTGGTCCCGTGCTCCCAAGAGTCAGTAACGCAGTCAACCATCTCGCAGGACTCTTTTAAACCGCTTTTGCCTTCTCGCTTTGTCAACATGCAATTATCTGCCTACCTCCCTACTCTCCGTGGTTTTGCGAAAGTAAGCCAAACACACTGGGTGGGTCGTAACACGCCTGAGCCTCGCATCCTGGTGTAGTTTTCAGTTGGCCTCTCGGTCTGTGCACTCTTGCTTGGTAATGTCTTCTTGGCGCCGCAGTCATTCCAACGTATCCCGTATTTCTCATGCTAGGGTGTGGGTGCTGCCGCAGCTGCCCTTGGGCTATATCTAGGACAGACATATCTTATCTACCCATCTTACGTTCCCCCTGGGTCCCGAGAGAGTGAGCATCATGGAATATTACTTCTTGGCACCACTGACTCACAAGACGTGTGGACTACACAGCCGTTTCGACTCCTGCTGAATATGAAATCCCATTTGATGACCTGGAGCTTCGATCTGCCGACGGAACGAAAGTTAAGGCATACCTCATGAAGCAGAGGAAGGAGCTCGTAGGTTCCAATGAAGCACAAGTACCGGAGAACTTGAAATCTGTCGATCCCAAGTTGACGGATGACGAGGTAGCCATTCCCTCGCGTTTCACCTTGGCAGCAGAGATTGATGGTCGTTCTTCAGTACGCTAGCATGCGTCCCACTGTTCTTTTCTTCCACGCCAACGCAGGTATGCTAACTCTCATGAACAATGTAGTAGCTAATACAGGAACTGCACGTTCGCCACCTCAATAGGAAACCTCGGCCATCGCCTGCCACTCGCAAGACTATTCTATACCAAGATGCGATGCAATGTCCTCATGCTATCCTATAGAGGGTAAACTATCTTTGCCACGCCTAGTCCTGGCTTTCACACATCCCCACATGCAGATACGGCCTCAGTGAGGGTCATCCAACAGAAAAAGGTACTTACTGAGTAGTCAGCGATCTGAAAACATTTGATATCTCGCGCATAGGGATTCGCCTTGATTCACAAGCCACCCTTGAGTATTTGCGTTCCCACCCTATTCTGCATTCGACGCGAGTGGTACGTGAGTCTACGCGTCTCCAATCATCTGGAGCTGAAAATTGTGCAGATCCTATATGGTCAGTCTATTGGTGGAGCCGTGAGCATTGACTTAGCAAGCAGCAATCCTAGCGAGGTAAAAGTTTCAAACGTTGTAGGACGCTGCCAAGAACCATGCTAAAAATTTTGTATGATAGATACACGCCATTATTCTGGAGAATACATTCTTGTCAATAGTAAGCATGCTTCCCATGGTTTTAGTATTCACTTGCGCCAAACATTGCACGTATATTAGCCTCGTGTGGCACGAAAACTTATACCTTGGATAACACCCTTCCTATTCCTCTGCACAGAGAACTGGCAGAGTGAGGAGTCGCTGAAGAAGATACCTGCGAGCATACATATGCTCCTCCTGAGCGGTCTTCAGGATGAGCTTGTCCCACCAGAACAGATGCAGATGCTGTGGAAACTTGCTACGAGAGAAGGAACAGAGCAGAGCAGAAGGGTGTGGGAGGAGTTCCCGAATGGAACGCATAGTACGTTTTGCCATCACCATTACATCCCTTTTTACTGTGGACATTAACGAGGATGGCTCCAGATGATACGTGTGTCCAGCCTGGGTACTGGAGCACGGTCAGGAAATTTGTCGACGGTATCACGGCGGAACAGGTTTCCGAGAAGTAGCCTAGCTATCCTACATTGTATACCCATACACTGTGATTTCGCGGTTGCAGTCATGCATAAAAATGGATGCTGAGAAAGGCATGACGACGGGCGGACGTTCTGTAAGATTGTCGATTGGAAAATGACGACGGATATGGATCCGCTAAGCGGCAAACACCTGGGTGACAAAGTCTGAAGTCAGTATGACGCCTCGTGTCAAATCTATGTAAAGCAGGATAAGGCAAGGTCAGAGAGAAGATTAAGGGGCAACTCGTGGGACGAATTGCGCTAGTCATCTGCAGGACAACGCGGAAACGCGATTCCTGCTTCCCAAAGTGACGAATCTCCTTTCATCATAGGATGGAGAAACAAGAACAAGAGTTTGCTCGGTGCACTCACCCTTTATCAAGAAAGCATACCAGAATCAGAACATTTCCAAAACGCCGCGCGGGTCGCATATAAGCGCACTGTATTCCCGTGAACAAAGCAGATCGCCCTTCAAGCCAGTTGCTTGACGGTGTCAGTTGCTAGGTACGTGCTCATTGTCGAGTGGCGCAGCAAGGGTTGTTCGTTGTGGTCGTCTCATTCGCGTGGTTAGAGCGGATTATGTAACGTTCTGCACCACGACAAGCTTAAATACGTCCCTTCTGGACCTAACATGCCCATAAATTTTCTTGGACCTCTGTTGTGGTTTCTAGCAGGCTAAACCCCATCTCTTTATAGAAGGCTGGAACCTCTCCACGTTGTCGCCTCGTCGAATTGAACTATTGACGCATTGGCCTCGCTTTTGTGGCGTTTCCCTGTCACTACCGCTATTTCTAGTTCAGCTTTTCGTTATCCACTTGATATTAGACGACCCCCAAGTCATGAATTTGCCTTCCCCTCGCCCTCAACCTGCAGTTCCATATTACCCGTATTACGTCGATTCTCCGGTCCGGCCTCACGCCGTGCCTCATCCACCCCATGCAGGTGTAACCCGCATCACCCCGTATGATATGGGACCTCCAGCCTTCGGTGTACCATGGCCACATGCACTTCCCCCGGTTCCCCATCCTCATTTCGGGTATCATCCACCTATTCCAATCCCTATGCCATTCCCTCCACCTTTTATGGCAGCCCCAATACCTTATGGTGCATTCGCCCCGAATCCATATGATCACCGAAGACGTCGAATGTCGGTTCCCTCCCGTACGTACGAGCGGATTTCCAGTCCTACCTCTGGAAAGCTGTTTGGCTCTGGTTCATCTGGGCCTCAAGCCCCTTCGGATAGCCCGAAGAGGATGCCTCACGAGGCCAAGGGACCATACACAAGCGATGATCTGCCTACAGGGCCGGTCCCGGTTCCAGTTTTCAAGTCTACAGAGGAGGTCAGTAATCATCTTTTGTTGTGACAGTCGGACGTTTCTTTACAATTAATATCAACTTGCCCCTGGTTAGGCGTACAGAGATTACGATGAACTTAAAAAGAGACTTGCTACAAAAATGAGCCGGCCTAAATCGAATCGCCGTGCTTCAGACATGAACCTCATTTGGGGAAGGGGAGCTAATGGTCCAGACCTCGGTTTTGTTGATAGGTCTGCCGAACTGGGGGAGAGAGGACCCTCCTCCGTTTTGGCACTTGTTGATGTTGACAAGGATAAGGAGCCATGGCAGGTGAAGCAGCAGGTATGGCAGAGGCCTGAACATGCTAAATCCTTGTATGGTATGTTGCAGTCGTCCTCCCCAATATCTCTATGCTGATCCTTCAATGTCAGGCTTGTGTCCGGCCCTAACACCAGCCGAAGTGAAAGGTGTTCCTGTTGTCCGAACATCAATAAATTGGATGCTTCATTGCCGAATAATCTGGGATATATCTGAACCACCTTCCACAGCACTCTGGTCAACACCCCTACAAGCTCCGGCGCCACTGACATCCGAACAACTTAATTCGCTCGCTGTTCAGCCCCCGGAACCAGTGATGCACCTCCTCTTCGGTCGATGGAGTAGAGACCGAAAAGAGGCAATCATCACGATTCAGGGATCAGACGGAGTTGTTACTGTGGGAAATGTGTTGTCTGGAATCTATCGCTTCGTGTCAAAGCAGGTCGTCTTTGTTGAGGATGGACTTGTCGAAGTGCCCAAAAGCCACCCCGAAGGCAAGAGAAAATCGCTGAAGAACAAGTCGCACTCTACTGGTGAGCGAAGGAGCAGTCTTGCCAGAGTAGAGGGAAACGCTAGTAATTCCAGGCCCTTATGGTTTTACATGGGCGAGCCGAAATACTTTGGCGGAATCCGGTGGCACAAATCACTGATCCACAGGATGGGAGAGGAGTATTGGGACCTGAGGAATTTGTGGCTCATTGATTTCACCAGTTCGCGTCCTGAACCTCTTCCGGTTGAGAAGAGACGTAATTCTGATGGACCAGATATTTTGTATAATTTCTAATCAGTTTCTTTAATTCCTGACCCATTCGTTGAAACGGTAGCACGATTGTATCAAATTTAGGATGTACCTATGTTCTGGGACAGAATCATTCGGCTCTTTGTCGTTTGACAGTCTCATATATTACCTGCTCACCCCATAATTCTAATGGACCATAGCACTCAGACACAATACACTGCTGCTATTTTAGAACACTGTGAAGCTGATGCGTGCCTGCAGATTACTGTGATACAGAGCTGTCATAAGGACGCATTTGATACACGCCGAATTGTTCGGTTACCAGTAAATTAGAAGGAACAACAGAGGGTACACGAGAATGGCATTACACAGATCATCCTCAAAACCTCCTCCTGCGATTCTGTTAGTCATATTGCGATAAACACGCCTCAATAGCCTGGCGATCATCTCCAAACGAATCCATCTCGAATGAATCCGATGAACTCGACAGATTTACCGACGATCTTTCCCTTGTGCTCGACCTAACGGGTCTTGGTGGCGAGGTAGGCTCGGGATGCGGGGGGGGCCCAGTGCTTGACGAAGGTTGTACGGGTTTAACCGCGTGTTTCTTGGTATCCGCCACAGCGAAGGGAACTTTGAATGGTTTCGTGACGGCTTCTTGTAAGGGTTTCCCGCTAGAGGCACCTTTCATTCCCAGCGTGCGTGTATTGGTGGGACGAGGCTGGGACAAAGGCGTAATGTTGGATTGGGTAAGTTGCGGGGGTGGCGAATGCACACGTCGTGATCGAGAGGGTTCTTGAGACGATACTGGAGGATGAATTTGTAAGGAAACCGAGGGGAAAAGGAGGATAGTGAGACCCTGGTAGGTCATCTTGCCTTTTGGGTCCTTATTCAGCGATGCCGAATCATGTATCATACATGATTGAGAAGACGTTATTGGACGAGAAAGGAGATCCGGTCCTCTTGTTGTCATTGGAGTGAGAGGTCCGTCAATGTTCAATTCGGGGATACTCTTGGAGCCGTTAGTGGCATCATGAAGCTCCCTCGTCTTTCCCTTCCGCTGAGAAGTCCGTGATGAAGCGGTAGTGGTAGTGGCGATGGAAGTAGACCTCGAGTAGAGAGCATGCGATACATTCTTCACAAGGCTCGTTATACGATCTAGATCGGCCTCTAATCCCACCCCACTAGAGTTGGTTTGACCGCCTCGTTGGCCTTGGGGAGTATTATCATGGCTCGCGATGGAACGCCGAGAGCGCGCTCTTGACCTCTTCACTTCCGGCCCAATGACAGGTGTAGGGTAGGATGAATAGGATGGTCCAGGAGATATGTCAAAGTGTTTTCTTTTTGCAGCCATGTTTGTGGTTGAGGGATCAGAGCCAACACGTCCAAGCGCGGATGATGATGAGCATGTCCGAGAATCTGAAGTTAGAGAGCCTCAGAGCAGCGGTGGGAAAATCTCAAAAACGTGCAGATGGGTGCTACCTGCTCCAACAACTCACCCATCTCGTTCATTACCCGGTCCAAAAACCGTTGCGGGTTCTGTGAACTTTGCCAAAAGACGCGTTCCGGCCGATCATCATCTACGCGTCTTTCGCTGTCCCATGGAGGCGTTATATCCATAACAGACAGCCAAGGACAGTTCGTTGGCCAAACAACGCGTTCCCACTGATTGAGCGGCTTGTGAAGACACCGTGGCAATTCAGTCTGATCTCACAACAACAAAGTACAACAAATGCATGGAAATCGGAGTGATAATACAATTGTAACACTATTTTGCGCGTCAGTTTTTGTGAACTCCCCCCAGAACGATCCATTGAACGAGAGATGGATCACGGACTGTGTGTGGATAAGGAAAAAACATAAGTAAAGGGATGCGCCTGCTCACATTATTGTAGCAATCACGGTCCGCGTATGGGCAGCGTAGCGGAACTACGGTCAAACATAAGCCCAAATACACCAGAGATGGATGGTTTTTACGATCATACCTCAGTCAGATAGATACCTTGCCATGTGCCAAGGTTCAGCTGATGGTCGGTTATGGGGACTGATACAGAGACTCCAATTACCGATGCTTTGGTATGAGACACCCTAGCGCCGATGTGTCCCAGGAGTTCGAACAAGAATAAATTTACCACTCACGAGTCGCTGTGAGGACCAGGTTCTGTTAGACCGATATCCGAAAGACAAAGTCAAAGAACTCACTCTGGACCTTCGTCCACATGTCTCCAGTTCAAATTCTCGGGGACAATGTTGTCCAGTGCCATGTCCATATCTAGCACATATAAAACCAAAAAGTCAGAATGGATCGACGCCGCGAGTGCATCCGATAGCGTACCAACGCGAACGTCTAAGGAAGATGCTCACATGCCAATATCAGGGATGTATGATGGAAGGTAGGGCTCACCCGAATCGAAGTTCTCGTTGAGTGTCAATCCCGCGGACGTATGTTGCAAGAAAAGATGCAGCACTCCGACCTTTCCCGATGGGTTCTCAACTATGCATAATCAGAGGGATAGCAAACGCACTCACAGGTGTCTGCTCAAGCCCCTCTTTTATCTGATTTACCACTTCGTCGGTGACGAGATGACATCTTGAGCCGGTGCCAAGTGAGTATATGATCTATTCCTCAAAGACACTAAGTACCCCTTCCTCTTGCGTCCAAGAGTAAAAGTCTTCTGCCAAGGCATGCCAGTACAATAACGAAAGATCCGGTGGACAAGATACAAATCAAGGAAGGATGTGCTCTCTGATGACGTTGACCCAGGACTGGGTTATAACAATTTGCTTTACACTAATGCGTGATGAGAAGACTAAAAGTGATGGAAGTAAGATTCACTTTCATCTACGAGTGGCTAAGCGCTGGAGTCAGCCGCACGTGCGCAACCTAAACCGACGCTTGGGAAATCAAATTCAAGGTAGCAATTTTTGGATATTTCTCCAGCTCTTTGCCTCTAGCGCACCCACGTCATCTCCACAGCTTTGGTACATTCTCGCATACCTGTCCAGCACTGAAATCTTCTGAAACATTCTTTCTAGTCCCTCGCTTTACACTCTTCACGCTTTGCACGATATGACAGAGGAGAATACTGTCTCCGTCATCAGTGAGCTCGACAGTTCCTATCGGAACATGGAATCCCCTCATTGTGGGATATATAGCAGAATGGTCAGTCGCATGGACTCGACGAAGAAGCTTGAGCCTATCACATCTCCAATTTCTTCCTTGTGACTTTTGAATGCGGAAGTTTAGGCGTAGATTACGAATGCCCCTTAGCGCGCCCGTATTCCGAACAGTAATGCCAAACCCGACATCCCTAGTTTCGATCCCTGGGAAGGTAGGACGGCAGGGATTGCTGATCTGGATGGTTTTGGAGGGGGCGATACGATTGCAAATGCCTACGGTGCACGATATGGAATGTGGATTCCGCCCTGCTACTCGACAGTCCACTTCGATCCTACCGCTGCATATGAGTCCGGAGACGAAGTGTGACTAATTCATTTTTGCCTTTCATATGAGCCGGTTCCGGGCCAATTTGGTTCCGTTGCCTCACCTTCTCGCACCCTCTGTGGCTGCTTCCTCTTGATCCACCCACGCCCAGTATCTTCCGGTCCGACACGAAATGTGCCTGAAATTCCTACTGCTTGGCTGGGCTTTCGTCTTCATTTCCCTTGATCCTCGTGGTAGGGTTCTAGCTCTCGATCCGTCCCACAATACACATAAATGGGATGGTTTCAGCTTCAAGATTCCTCTCCGACGAAGGCGATATTCCCACAAAACTCTTCATGAAGACGTGAAGTGGTTGAAAATGGAGCTCGAGCGTGTTTCGAACAAGTTTGGGCCACCAACGACCCCCTCCCACACGAGGAGGGCGCAGTCATCCGAGGAGCTCACGAATCAGCAGGCAGATTTTGCATATTATGGATCTGTTAAGGTTGGGACGCCTTGTATGTTATGACATCTGGTTGGAGTCTTCTTCTTCTGGCTCATTTTTGATGACAGCACAAGAATTAAATGTTGTTTTGGACACGTCTGTCAACTTTCTCTCCAGGCCATTGCGAACTTCATTTATGTATTAAAACTCGCTCTTTAGTGGGTCTTCAGACCTTTGGGTAGTTTCTTCCGCCTGTCACATAGACTGTGTCGGTATTGCCACCACTTTTGATGCGTCTCTATCCGGCTCTTACAACGATACCGGGAGAAATATGTCCATACGATACGGTTCCGGGAGGGCTTCCGGAGTAGTTGGTGAACTCGATTGTGTAGCAGCCAATTCACTCTTACTCAAAATATGTCTTATAGGTCTCGACACCGTTTCGATGGCCGGGTTTACTGTCTCTCGCCACGCGTTTGGTACGTCTGAACATCCCAAGGACCTTCTTGGACCTTGGCATACTGAGCATGAGCATCTATAGGCTTGATGGACACAGTAAGCGATGGATTGCTGTACCATGGCAGGTAATTGAATTCGTTGGCGTCGTTGTTGGTTTGTACCGAGTACATCTGTTCCTTTCCTTGTAAAAGCTCAGGGATCATGGGTCTGGCTTGGGAACCGCTGGCACAATCTGGCGCCACACCGTGGTGGCAAACGCTCATCGAATCGGGCCAATTCACGCAACCCTTGTTTGGTTTCTATCTTACACGGTATGCAAACGTCTCATATGTGGAACCAACCGAGCCAGGTGGCTCGATGGATCTCGGGTATGGCGTTTCGAGTATTTTCCTCCTGAATGTCTTGCTGACCTAGTTGACATACAGCTTTACCGATAGCCAGTATTTTGATGGTGTGATAGAGTATACCAATCTGACTGCCTCGCAGTATTGGTCCATCCCAATGGAATGTGTGTGGGGGGACTGTCTTTCTCTTTCGAAAGTTCCTCCTTTTAATGCCATGTTAGCCATCACAATTCAGGGGAGCACGTTGCCACTTAGTGCCGTGGCCATCATTGATACTGGAACATCTCTCAGTACGTTCATTGATACAGCCTCCATGGAGTAGTATCCGAATGCTGCACCGCAGTCGCTGGGCCACCTTCGGTTATGGATACGATTTACTCCCATATTCCAGGCGCAAGCCCGGGCACGGGTGATCTGTCAGGCTACTACACCCTTCGTAAGTATAATTAGTGCATTTTCTTCTCTGACCGACATGGATCCCCTTCCTGACTAGCTTGCTCAACCAAGGTACAGGTACGCGAACCCTATTCTCTGGCGTCGATCCTCGCCTCATTTCGATCCATTAGGTCGGATTGACATTTGGCAGTCGCATCTATTTTATGGACCCGACGGATTTTACACGTTCGTCCAATGGCCACACATGTATCGGTGCTATCTTCGCTTTGGACCTTGGCAGTAATATTGAATGGATTGTGGGTGACGCATTTTTGGTGAGCTTCTTTTCCCCCAATCGCTGTGCATTCTAGACTTGGCAGTTTCTTGCTGACTTCCCACTGTTTTTAGAAAAATGTTTACTCAGTTTATCGAGCGAATCCACCATCAGTTGGTTTCGCACCAATTAAAGGCTCAACCAGCGGTACCACTCGGAGTGGTATGCAAATTCAAACGACAAGCGCGTCCTCGTCTCCTTCAAGCTTATCCACTAGTGTCATTTCCCTTATTCCGGACCCGGACATCTCATCTATTACAACCCTAGCTATCACGTCGCATACCTCCCGTTCGTCATCAAAGAGTTCAACCAACACGGGACATCGCTCGCTCGCCTTTCTGCTACCCTCATTCGGAACTATGGAAATTTTCTTTTCCTTGTTTGCTTTGATTTGCTTTAGTACTGCTTCTAGTCAGTTGGTCTCAGTATGATGGCGCTGTTGATATTCTTTCCCTTGCCTCCATTGAGATTGACCACATCCTAATGTAGCACCTATAATTCAACTCTTTACACACCGTAGTTTCAAGATTGCTTGGCGCGCCAGACACACAAGTGGCTTATGTGGAACGATGTATATTTTGACTGAATGGAGAGCTTTTGAGGCTGGCTGGTTGGCTGGGCCGACGCGTGTGGAGAAGCAGTGACAACGGGAGCAATCAAGTAAAGTGTACACGAAAATAAGATCAGGCTTTAAGTCATTTTGAACAATATAGAAAAAACTGGCCATTTATAGGGATCAGAATCAGAGGCTGGGACGAGTAAAGCACAGAAAAACAGGGGGACATAGTTCAAACATGACGTTACGTGAATGGTATTATTGGATGGTGTGACCAGATTGTCCTCCCATAAGAAGAGCGATTAAATCCTGCTGGGCTTGCGCCTGAGTCCTTCCGCTGGCACTTTGGAGTCCACCAATGCCAGAGGATTGTGTATGCTGTAATGACTGCTGGGACAGGAAAGGAGGTTGTTGGTTGTTAAAATCACCTGAATTTTGAAGTTGCGGATGCTGCGGATGGAGCAAATGTCCGTGCGGCGATGGCTGCGGAATCTGGTGACCATGTGTAGGTATCTGAGGGCGAACCGATTGCCCTGATCCCATGTGGGGTGGAAGACCACCGCTAGCGCCGAGCTGATGATGATGCTGTTGCTGTCCTTGCAGGGATGCGTGAGAGTGGGGCCGTATCACAGGTGGCTGCTGATGTTGTTGGAATTGCGGAGGATGCGACGGCTGTTGAAGGAACATCCTTTGAGACGCTGCGTCCATGGACTGTGTGCCGCCGGCTCGACTGCTTGCTGATAGGCCGCTGGGAAGAGGCCCGTGAATACTGTTACCGACTAAGCGACTCTGCATATCGACCTGTGGCTGCTGCTGCTGGAAGATCGGTTCCTGGTTAGGCATGTTTCCGAATGCATTCCCATTCATCATTCCCATCTGAGACGGCAGACCGCGATGGCCACCTCCTGGAAGGCCAGGATTCTGGAGACCAGCCCCAACGCTAATAAGAGAGCCATTAGGCGCGAGCGAACCCAGGGTTTGGCTTCCGACATTGGAGGGCATGTTGAGAAGGGATTCTGATCCCCTTCCTGCAGGCAAGCTGCCCACAAGGCCACGCTGGAGGTGTTGAGGCCCCTGCATCAGACCTGGCGAATGTCGATTATTCGAAAGTCCAGGACCGGTTCCGCCAAGACTAGAATTTAGCATTGTCGCGTTGCGTCCTGAAGTATGCATCATTGCGGGACCGCCCTGACCAGGGAACGTACCAGGTGATGGCCGGCCAGTTACGTGGTCAAAAGATTGTTGGGTGTTCACGTTCATGCGTTCCTCATTCACAAGAAATTGATTCAGAGTATTGCTGTTCGTAGGGGGCGGTGTTGGGAAGTACCCCTGATCCATATCTCGCGTTCGGGGAGGTCGAAGTCCAGGGACTAGCCCATCTGGCACGAAGTTACGGTCGAAATCGGGAGATCCGACGGGACTGAATGGGAGTAGCTGCTGCTGGGATTGGGGAAGGGCTTGAGAGGCACTCATACCCTGCCCAAGCACAGAGTTCAGGGATCCATTTTGAGCGCCAGGATGACGGAATGGAGGGCCCTCCTGCACGTTATTGAGTGGTCGCGGCTAACATGATTATATGGATCAATAGGCTCAAGTAGCATACCAGATCAGATCACTCACTTGCTGGGAGTTAAGCATTGACAGCAGGCTCTGCATTCTGTCTGTATCCGGGTGAGTCCTGGATGCTGGCCGATCCATGAAGTCACGCCTATCATTCGGAGGGATTGCAGAGACAGGTGCGGCCATGTTCCGGAGAAGACTATTCAGAGCATTAGAGTCTGCAGGGGTTTGTCGCAAAGGGGCAGAAGTTTGCGTAGCACGGGGATCATTAGACACAGAGTTGCTGCCTGACCACGTTCCGAGGGATGAACCCGACGGGAGATTCGATGGTGGCGCTAGCGGTTGAGATGGCTGAGATGGATTGAACGCCGCAGCTTGATCTTTAGTTTTATGGTCCCAGAATTTTGCAAAGCGACTTCCTTTGCTCTGGGCGTAGGCGGGCAATGCATTTCCGGAGCCCGGGGAGCCTTCGCCGCTATACGCCGGCGATTGCGCAGGTGGAGCGGAACTCGATGCAGAGCTAGAATTGGTAGGTGTCAAACGACCATTCAATGCCAATTGTTCCTGGTGGGAGATTCGAGTGTCGGAAGCAGAAGAAGCAGTCGGATCGCTCACTCTGGACTCGCTGCGGGAGCCAAGGTCATCAAAAGCACGACCAGCGGAGGGTAAGCCAGCGACAACTAAAGGATCTCTGGATGAAGATAATTCAGGAATGATATCAGGGTAACGGTTAAAGGAGAGAGAACTCGGAGGCAGGGATGACGAGCTGCTGAGTCCCGAAGATACGATGTCATCGGGATTCGGCTTGAGAGGCTGTGAAGGGCTGGAGAGAGACGGAGGATCTGAGGGCGCTTCTATATCTTGTTGAAGTTGGAGTGCCAGTGGTGAAAGCAGAGCCGCAAGAACAGCAGATTGGTCCTGCTTGCGATCACCAGTGATGGTTGCAGTTAGGCCCGGTGGTGGCATAGGCGGGTTAGTCAAGGGCATTCTATCATCGGCATTCGTTGCTTGCTCTTGTCTCTCCTGCTCCTCCTGTAATTTTCGCTTGAACATTTGGATATCATCCATCCCAACGTTTACAGCAACAAGCGAGGACGGCGTCTCCGAAACACCGGTTGCCACTGACCCTAATGCCAGATCGTTTTTCTTCATACCACGCTTCCACGCCTGAAGGTCATCCACCGCGCCGTCCGCCCTTTGACCGCCAAGTATACCGCTTTTCGAGTCATTAGGATCTGGAACATAATCACCCATCCAGGCCGGTTCCTTTTCCTCACCTCGGCCCTTGTCCTTGTCACGGCCACGGTCCCTAATATTGCGAGCATCTGACTTCTTCTCATCCTCACGGTGAGGGTCTCGGGCGAGTTTGCGACCATCACGAGCACTTGCTATGCCTTGACGATCAAGTCTCCGTGACGGATCGTCCAGGTCATTTGTTCTCGCGCGGGCATCACGGTCTCTATTCTCATCACGATTGTAAGAACGTGATTGTGTCCACCTGTCAGTTCGAGAGGAGGCAGTGGGCAAAACGGGAGAAGGGGAACGACGACCACTCCCATGAACGACAAGATCCCATTCTTTGTCCTCGTCGCGTAAAGGGTCACCCCTCTCACGTTCACGCTGTCTTTCAGGGCGTCCATGTACTGCTTCCCGAGACCTTGATCGTAACCTGTGTGAACGATCACCTCCTCTCTCTCTCCTGGTATCAGATGATGAGTGGGGATCTGCGTCGGCCTCAGATGACCGGTCAGCTCCTAAAGTAACAAGTCAGATCGCAGTATCTACGCAAAGATAATATTCATTGCCTCGTCTCCAATCTTCACTTCTTTCTCCTCGAGTTAGATCCCGCCTTTCCTTTCCTGCAAGCACGTCGGTGTCCCCGCGTCTACTTGAGCCAGACGCAGCTGAGACAGAAAGTCCGGCACCGTTCCGAGACGAATGAGAACCAGGATCCCGACGGCCAGCACCATTCAGGAGGCGGCTTCGGTCATACGAATCGGCAAGCTCAAGCTGGGTCAATTTTCGCAAATTCATGATTATACAATGTGACACTCACATTCCTAAGCCTCTCATGAGAATCGCGGTCACCTTTGTCATCCAAGCGAGAGGGGTGGTGTCGAAAATTGCCCATTTGAGAGGCTTGGGAGAATTGCGACTTGAACATGGGTCTGCTGTCTGTGTAATTGGTCAGTGGGAGACTGGAGGGCAACCTCAGAACTATCCACTGACCCTCATCTGGCTGTTCGCGTCGCGCCCTCACATAAGAAGTCAATATAATGTTAATGGAGAATATAGGTAGTGAAATAACACACCTATGTCGATTCGAGGAAGAGGTTTGGCTACTGGGATGATCGTCCTTCTTAACGTGCGGTTCAGTCCATTCACTGATAGAAGGCTGAATGTAGATATAGAGAATGCAATAAATAGGCTCACCCGTACCACACACTAAACTCAGGCATATTTGGAGGCAATGTGACAAGAGGGGACCTCGAGAGGTGAAGCAGGACGCGGCGCGAATACCGAACCAAAGGACGCCGATCGAAGACGTGTGGATCCTCTATGAGAACCTGATGCTGAGGCCTCGCTCGTGGCGTATGTAGACCTGGTTCATCATCTGCGGCAACACCGGAAGGGGATGGGACGTTCGAATTTGAGTTATTTGGCAGTGGAGTTGAATGATGGAGTATTGATAGACTTGGCGAGGCTACGCCTGTATTCCAAAAAGACCAATATAATGCTTATTTCCTGGAGATACTTACGTGGCCGCCTACCTGCCATGAAAGGTTACGAGTGGGCTGAACGGGTTGTAGAGTTCGATAAGTTAAAGTTCGGAAATTGCCTGCAATGTCATTGAATTATTGCCCCTCCTTGCACAACTTCAAACAAATCCTTTCCGAGCGGCGCCACCATTGGGGGACTTTCCAAGGCCAACTGGCTCAGTCAGGGATGCACTACAATACTGGGTGCTATCGTAAATCACTTCATATCTCCAGAACATTTCTTATTTCTACACCAGGAAAGTGGCGTCGCAATTTTTCCCGCTTCCTAAAGGTTCAATATGCGTTACTGTACTCCTGCCTCTCATTTGGAATCTGTTTCTGTTTTGCTTCCTCCGGACCTCTCAACACCATGTTAGTGGGTCAGTGACGATTCATGCCTTGATGATCATAGATCGGTGACATCTGCCGTTATGGGTCCCCAACCCGTTGTCCTGAGAGTGTCGGGTACAAATTTATCTAGCATTCACGACGAATCATGGGCTTTATTGCAGTAGTGTTAGAGGTATTCTCTCGTAGTATGTCAATTTCATATATTGATCACCTACAATCAATCCACCTGATTGAGGATATCCATTCTAATACCTTGCTTCTCCATAAACCTGCTTGACCCACTATCGATGGTTAGGCAATGTCGTATCTCATGCGGATAATATTCGCTTCATGCACATTAAGGCTTATACGTCCGCATCCGATGGTACCGCTCATCCTCTATCCCACTTGCGCCTATCCCCACATTTTCGTTGAATCACTTTTCTTTCTGGTGTTCATTGGTGGGATTTATCGAAAACAGCCTCCTCCAATTCATTGCCGCTTGTCCTCCGACTTTTCCGTATGAACGGTCCAACGCTGGTTATTCTGCCTCCGTTCAGTTATAAGCGCGTTCTGTACAATTGCCTACCAGAGGTTATTGGCGAGTAGAGGGATGTTGTCTTCTTGTCGATGCCGGTTCGGATGCCATGCAGCCGAATCTGTTCATCATCTCTTCAATGTTTGTCCGACGTTCGATGAGTATCGACCTGGCGATCTGCATCACAAGTCGGTAGTTTATCGCAGGATGTGACTCCACGCATTCGTGCTCAAGTGCTGGACGTCATTCCTTCCTTATTGTCACCATCGTCTATGTTACAATGGCCTCATGGATTTTAGGTCATATTCCCTTCATTCGCCCTCTCTTCCCCCCGTCATCTCTGCTCTATCTCACTTGTGGCACATCTCATTCATTTGGCAGCTAGGATCTGGGGTTGTATTCAACGGATATTTGCGTCTTAGTAGTTTTCCTCTTCTTTTCTTTCTCTTATTCTTTCTCTTTTCGTTCTTCATTGCGGACCAACGAGGATGACTCACGCTTTAATCGTATTTCCACGGAGTCGGCCGAATTGATAGTCTTCAACTTCGCTTGATACTTTGAATTATTTTGTGCTTGGACAAAAACTACTCGAACAAGAATTGAACAGGGCTAATAGGCGATAAGTATTACAGATATCATCTGCGAAGATATAGTCTTGATCACTCCGGCGGGCCGCATAGTAGCCTAAAAAGATCATCGTAGCGGCGAGCCGGCGAACCCATTTTATCCTGGCTTTGACGTCTAGAAAATTCCCAAGCAAATTTTTCCACCTCCGTGAGCCATACACTCGTCAGAGCACCTTCCATGTACTGAGCAGCGTCCACGGAGATTCCAATGGTTGGCAACGCCCATGGGAAAATGAGACCATGAGACGCTGGTATCTCGGGATATATGGAGGTCTGCACCATGGAAATCGCGTAGGCGAGGATTTTACAACACCAGCAGCACTTCTTTCCGACACCAAACACGCCCACGCCATCGTCCGTCACAACTCTCTACACATGATGTCAGCGGGCCAGGTTAGGACGCGCAGATGCAATTTGGCAGTACCTTGATTTTCTCGAGTTCCTCGCGCTTCATTCCGTTGGGAAGTGGTATCGTCTCGTCCCTGGACGCGGCCATCATAGTCATCAAGGATGCTTCGGAATGAACTGTTCCACTAACTCGACAGGCAACAATCTCGATTTAAACGCCTCGATTAACGACTTGGCCGTTTCAGACTGAGTCCAAGGAAAGCTCCTGGAGCATGTTCGTTATGCTGCTGTCCACAAAATATTCCGCCGGTGCACACGTATCAGGGGAGGCAATAGGGGTCACAACAAAATCAAGGGTGATCTGTCAAGGAAGGAGAAACCCTGACGCCGTTAAAAATGTAAACTATAGCACTGTTCCAAGCGACAGCATTGCGGAGGTAACGTAGTGCAGTCAAACACGAATTTTCGTCAGGCTCGATTACCATGTCTAGCCTATCTAATTACGCG
>WNFI01039357.1_pt1 | contig 17278 bp, 22 predicted proteins | sample 5400471 | NCBI WGS metagenome assembly WNFI01 (sample SAMN13153348, study PRJNA577476) | soil metagenome | isolation source: 100 cm saprolite on Douglas fir-dominated hillslope | place: USA:California | collected 2013-09-17 | reverse complement strand
CGGCATCGCGATCGGCGGAGGTTGCGGCGTTCTCTTCCCTCTGCTGCACCGGCGTGGCTCCCTGCTCGGCGGCAGCACATTTGCCACACCAGTTGTCGCAGCCCTTCCGGGTGGCATGAACGTGACCTTCGTAGGGAGGTTTTGAGCGGGGCTCACGGCAGGGGGTGCCATTCCCGGTCGATGAGGCGAGGTAGGCCGGATAACCCGCGCTTTCGTCACCTCTCCCCTCCATACCCCCGGTCTGATAGGAACAAAGCGGTCCACGGGCTCGCACGCCGCAATTTTCGACCACGTTCCGGCTTGAATCGACGTGCGCGGTCGACCTGTGCACTCCGGCAGCGCAACGCCGGTTCCTCACACAGCGAAGTCGATCGCTCAGCCCGCGCGCTGGTTGAGCTATTTAGACTCGAGGCGCCGGTCGAGCAGTTTAGCTGCGACCGGCTCGTCGTCATCGCCGATCGAAGGGGCGTCTTGACAACTCTACGACGAGCGTCGTATGTTACCTACGACGTGTGCCGTAGATTGGCCGGAGGCTTCGCGTGATCGAAGAGGACCAGCCCGTTCTTCCGGGCGGCGAGCTTGAACGAGCCCTGCTGACCGCGCTCTGGGCGTGCGGGACGGCGACTGCCCGAGAGCTCTACGACGACGTTGGCGGTCGGCGGGGCATCGTCTACACAACCGTCGCGAAGGTTCTCGATCGCCTCGTCGAGAAGGGAATGGTGCGTCGCCGACGTTCGGGCCGTGTCTACACGTATCGCGCCATCGCCTTGCAGGAGGACACTCAGCGCGCGATGGCGCGCGGCCTGATCTCACAGCTTACGGACGGTGGTCCCGGGCCCGCGATCGCGGCACTCGTCGGTGCGCTCGAGGATATCTCGCCCGAGCTCCTCAGCGAACTCGAGGCGGAGCTCAAGGCGCGAAGGAGGCGACGCGATGGAACGTGAAGCGCTACTTGCCATCGTCGCCTTGGCCCTAGTCGGGGCCGTGGTCTGGTTTCTGGCGCTTCCCATCGGTCGCATGTGGCCGCGGGCCCCAGGGTCCGAGCCTGTCGCATGGTGGCGGCTGGTGTTTCCTCTTTTCGCCGGAGTGGTCGTCCTCGCATTCCTCCTGGGCTGGGCTCTTCAGGCACCCGATCCCGCGGACCAGCGAGCAGGCATTGCGCTTCATCTGCTCGCCATCTTCACCACCGGGATGGTGATCCGGGCCTTGATACGGTCGGTGAGCTCGCTTCGATCCTACGCTTGCGCTCGCATCCCGATCGGCACCATCGGCCTTCTGACGCCACGGATCGTCGTCTCCGAAGAGTTCCGGCGACGGGCACCCGCCGCGGTCCTCACGGCTGCCCTGGCTCACGAGGCAGCGCATGCCCGTGGGCGAGACCCGCTGCGCATCTGGCTTGCCCAGCTTGCAGCAGATTTGCAGTGGCCCATCCCTGGAACGGGGCGACGCCTTTCGGCATGGCTGCTAGCGCTCGAGGTCCGGCGCGACGACGAAGCCGTCGCGAATGGGGTGCCCCCCGAGGACCTGGCCGAGGCTATCCTGACGGCAGCGCGGCTTCACTGCGCCCCGACGACGCGCCTCTGCGCGGGGGCCGCGGGCTCCGGTGAGGGGATTGCGTGGCGTGTGCGCCGGCTGCTTTCCCTCGAAGCTCACGGCAGTTCAATCTTCCGCTCCAGGGGTTCCTGGGTCATTCGTGCCTTTTGCTTCGCCTTCGTGCTCGGAGCCATCTGGCTCGGGCTCGCGTATGGCGACGCGGCCCTAGGCGCCCTTCCTGGCGTGGGTCGGTGAGACACTCCCGGTGTCTCTTCTGCGGCAATCTCCTTAGCTCGGCCGCTTGCGTGGCGACGGTAGTGGCAGGGTGCGCGAGCTACATGCCGGGACGGCTCCCCACGGGCCCGCCGCCGACGGCCTGGCGACCCGGTGAGGTACTGCGTGCACGTGTCCCAGCAGGAACCCGGCGCGAGGTCGTGCTCGACGATCGAGACGGGCTGTCCCCAGACGAAGCGGCCCTCATGGCGCTCGACCAGAACCCCCGCCTTCGTGCGGTGCGAGCGGAACGAGGGATGGCCGAAGCCGCGTTGCTCGCAGCGGGCATACTCCCGAACCCACGGCTCGACGGCTCGCTCGACTTCCCGGTCTCCGGTCGGGACGCCACGGGCCTCGGCTATGGCGTCGGGCTATCGTGGAACGTCATGCCCTTGGTATCCCGCGGAGCGCGGGTGTCTGCCGGCGAAGAGAACCTCGCCTCGGTCGACATGGACGTTGCCTGGCAGGAATGGCAGGTTGCGCAGGCCGCTCGGCTCCACACCATCCGATCGGTATACCTCGAGCGGCGCATTGCGCTCGGGGCAAAAGTTGAAGGGACGTCCCGACAGCGCCTGAATGAGCTTCGACACGCGCAAGCCGCAAAGGCTGCAACGGCGCTCGATGTGGCCACCGCGGAGCGCTCTCTGGCCGATGTACAGGTGGTCCGGCTCAGGCTCCGGCAGCAATTGGTTGCCGAGCGCGCCGCCCTCAACCAGGCCATTGGCCTCGACGCGCGTGCAGAACCGATCGTGGACACCTCTTGGTCCCCCCCTGGAACGGCGCCTTCCACCGATTCGCTGCTGCAGAGCTTGCCGTTGCGCCGGCTGGACATCATCGCGCTCCAGCATGCCCAGCTCTCCCATGACCAGGCGCTGCGCGCAGCCGTGCTCGCTCAGTTTCCTGCCGTGACGATCGGGGTCCGCACGGGTCGTGAGGTCGATCAATCGGGCTTCGCCGGCGTCACCTTGAGCTTCGAAATCCCGTTCTTCAATCGGAACCAGGGGGATGTCGCACGCGAGCGCGCCCAGCGCGTGAGGCTCGAGGCCGAGTACGATGCCCGGCTGCTCGAGGCGCGCGCAGAAGTCGTTCGCTTTGCAAAGGAGAGCGCTCTCGTCGAGCAGCAGATCGCGGTCTCGACGGAGGCAGCCGATGCGGCCGCTCGACTCGCTGAACTCGCGCGCGCGGCGACCAGCAGCGGGGGGCTCAGCACGCTGGTCGTGGCGGACCTCGAGGAACGCGCGTACGCGGCCCGGCTGCGCACCCTCGAGATCCAGCAGACCCTTGCGGAGCTTCGGCTGGCGCTCGTCATCAGCAGCGGAGTCGATTGGTGAACACTCGGGATGGCGATGGTAGCGTCGAGCGATGACAGAGTCGTCCGGTGCCGGGGTTTGACAAAGACCTTCGGCGCGGGCGATGCGAGCGTGAGGGCGCTGAGGGGCGTCGACCTCGACGTGCGCCGCGGCGAAATCCTCATGCTGGTCGGGCCGTCTGGCTCTGGGAAGACGAGCCTGATTTCAATCATCGCAGCGATCCTGAATCAGGATTCAGGAACCTGCGAGGTCCTCGGCCGCGAGGTACAGCAGATGGATGAGAGAGAACGCGCTCTCTTCCGGCGCCGCGCGATCGGCTTCGTGTTCCAGAGCTTCCACCTGCTGCCAGCTCTCACGGCGGCTGAGAACGTGGCTGTTCCCTTGCTCATCAGCGGCGTACAGCAAGGCAGCGCGTTGGCAAGCGCAAGCAAAGCCCTCGATCTGGTGGGCCTTGGCGCGCGCGCAAGCGCGCTGCCGACGCAGCTCAGCGGCGGTCAGCAGCAACGCGTCGCGATCGCGCGCGCACTGGTGCACGACCCCAAGCTGATCGTTTGCGACGAGCCGACCAGCAACCTGGATCACGAGGCGGGCCACAACGTGATGGAGCTCATGAAGGACGTCGTGAAGCGTCCAGACCGTGCCCTGATCGTGGTCACCCACGACACGCGCATCTTTGGGTTCGGCGACCGGATTGCCCGTATGGAAGATGGGCAGATCAGTGAGATCACCGACGCCAAGGGAGCGGGGTACCTGCAATGATCCGCAAGTACCTCCTTCCGCTGCTTGCGCTCGCCGGCGTCGTGGCCGCCATTGTCGTCGTGCTCCTCGGCGGGAAGGCGTCGCGATCGAGCGAGCCTGAAGTACCAGTCGTCCGGGCGCCCTATGCTTCGTACATCGCCGGCGCGGGCCTGATCGAGGCCAGCACAGGGAACATTGCGGTGGGCACGCCGGTGGCGGGGATCGTCGGGGCTGTCTACGTAAGCTGGGACGACCGTGTGAGCGCCGGCGATCCCCTCTTCAAGATCGACGACCGCGACCTGCAGGCTCGCCTGCCGGCTGCAGTTGCGAGGCTGAAGGAAGCCGAGATCAAGCTGGCAAGGGCAAAGGATCTGCTGCACATCGGCCAGAAACTCAAAGGTGGTTTCGTTAGCGGCGAGGAGATCGACATGCGCCGATTCGAAGTCGAAAGCACCGAGGCCGCCGTTCGGACGCTGCGGGCAGAGAGTGAAGCACTCAGAGCGGAGATCGAGCGCCGTACAATCCGTGCTCCGGTGACCGGCCGTGTCCTGCAGATCTACCTGCGACCGGGTGAATTTGCGCAAAGTGGGGGGCTCAGCACACCGCTGTTGATCCTTGGCGATGACGCCAGGCTGCTTGTACGCGCAGACATCGATGAGTACGACGCCTGGCGATTCCACGGCGAGTCGGCGGCGCGGGCCTTCGTGCGCGGCAATCCGGCTCTGAACACTCCCTTGCAGTTCGAGCGCATCGAATCCTTCGTGGTTCCCAAGAGGTCGCTCACCGGCGCGAGCACTGAGCGCACCGACACGCGTGTTCTCCAGGTCATTTACAGCTTTGATCGCGGCGCCCTGCCGGTCTTCATTGGCCAGCAGGTGGACGTATTCATCCAGGCGCCACCGGTCAAGGATTTGCACGGCGACGTCCAAGATGCGGCTCGCCAGCGTTCGCCTGGGAGCGGGCCATGATCTCTCCCTCGAGAGACTCTTGTTCCCCACGCTCCTCAGAAGGAGGCAGCAAATGCTCCGCGTGGCCTTGAAGATGCTAGCCGGCGATCGCGCCAAGTATGCAGGGCTGGTGTTCGGGATCGCGTTCACGTCGTTTCTGGTCATGTTTGCGGCGTCGTATTTCGTTGGGTTCATGACGCGCGGGTTTGCCCTCATCGCCGAGAATCCGTCGGCGGATGTCTGGGTCATGGACCCCGCGGTAGCTTCCGTCGAGCGGACGATCAACATGCCGGCATGGGCGCTGAGCCGGGTCCGCAGCGTCGACGGTGTGCTGTCCGCCGTGCCGCTGAAGCTGGGCACAGCGGAGGCACGGTTTCCGAATGGGCAGTTCCAGCCCTTCCAGGTGATCGGCGTCGACGACAGCTCGCTCACCGGCGCGCCGGCGCTCGAGAGCGGAGCAGGACCAAGCGTCCTTCGCTCTCCAGACTCGGCCATCGTCGATGCGGGCGGTACGAGCGGCAAACTGGACACGGCGCGGTTCGAAGCCGATCAGTGGTCACATGGCCGGCCGCATCTCCACGCGTCGTCGCGAAAGCTTTCAGCAGGCGACGAGCTTCTGATCAACGATCAGCGCGTCCGCATCGTTGGACGGTCGCAGACGGTGCCCAGATATCCGCCGCGACCGCTCCTATATACGACGATGTCCAACGCGGCCCGTATCCTGCCCCCGGAGCGACAACCGCTGACGTTCGTCCTCGCGACCGCCGCTCCCGGCGTCGATGCAAGGGAGCTGGCGTCGCGCATCGAGGCGCGGACCGCTCTGCGAGCGCGCACGGCGGACGACTTCGAGGCGGATACGATCCGCTGGTTGCTGACCAACTCCGAGGACGTCGGCGATATCGTCTCCATGCTCGCCCTTGCCACCCTGGTCGGCTTTGGGGTGACCGGCATCATGCTCTACATGTTCACCAACGAGAATCTAAAGCAGTACGCTGTCCTGAAAACGATGGGCGCGACCTCTCGCCAGCTTCTGACGATGGTCTTCGCGCAGGCAGGCGCGTGCGCGCTGTTGGGCACGGGGCTCGGACTGGGTGTCGGCGCGATCCTCGGTCAACTCGCGGCAGCCGCCGGGTATCCTTTCCGCATGATGTGGTTCACGCCCCTTCTGGGCTTCTTGATGGTCATACTGGTCAGCGTGGTGTCTGCGGCACTGAGCGCCCGTCCGGCGCTGAAACTGCAGCCTGCCGTGGTGTTCGCGGGACGGTAGAGGAGCACGCGCATGTCGCTCTGGCGCAAGCCCGCCGCCGAGGGCTGGTTGGAGGACGACGGCCTCGTCCTGATCGGCGTCAACTCCGACCGCGTCACGAAAAAGCCGGCGTGGCCCTACGAAGCGTCGTCCTGCCGGGGGGGGCACCCCCGAACGCGTCGACAAGCTGTACTTCGACAACATCTAGGAACCCCTCGGGCCTAAGCCATGTCACGAATCAAGTTGTCGGCGCACGCCGCGTTCACAATCGGGATCTTCTTCAAGGGAGTCGATGGCGCAGCGGAGACCGTTGGGGCGGTGCTCCTCTACTTCGTGCCGCCTGGCGCGGTCAGCCGTACGCTGGCGATGGCGACGCAACACGAGCTCAGCGAGGATCCCCGCGACTTCATCGCCGCGCATCTGCTGCGGCTCTCGGAACGATTCTCGGCCGAGACCCAACTCTTCGCTGCTGCGTATCTATTGGTCCACGGGGTCGTGAAGGTTGCTGTCGTCTGGGCGCTCTACCGCAGAAGACTTTGGGCATACCCGGCGGCGGTCGCGGTCTTTGCGGCCTTCGGCGCTTATCAGATGTATCGATACTTCGTGTCCCCTTCCTTCGCGATGATGGCGTTGACGGTCCTCGATGTGGTCGTCATCGTGCTGACCTGGATGGAGTACGGCCGACTGAAGCGCGAGGCATCGCTTCGCTCTACCTGATCAGTCCCGGGAGTCATACTGAGCCGCTGCTCTACGCGAGGTGCATTCGTCGGGCGAGGCGAAGGACCCCGGCGAGGAAAGGTTCCAACGAATGTTTGGCTCGTGCGACGGCGAGTGTCGCGAGGGTCCCGATGAGCGCGCCGCTGACGACATCGCTCACGTAGTGCTCACCGGTGTAGACACGTGCCAGTCCGATGAGCGCCGCCAGGACGAGGGCGGGGGCACCCACGCGCTTCGAAACGAGAAACAGCGCCACCGCGACCGCGAAGGCGAACGTCGCATGGTCACTTGGAAACGAGGGGTCATGCGACGGCGGAAGCAAAAGAATGGCAGCCTGGACGGCGAAGGGACGTGGGCGGTTCCAGACACGAATGAGGATCTGATTGACGAGCAGTGAGCTCGCCGTCCCGATGGCCGCAATCAAGACAAGCCGCCGGCGCCGTTCGCGCTTTGCATCTGTAGCGGGGAGGAACCAAATCAGGCAAAGCGCGACAAGGAGCAGGAGGGGACCAAACCGGCTTAAAGCCACGGACAGTATGTCGAGGACGCGCTCTCTACCTGCCAGCCCGTTGATTGTCGCGAAGAGATCGTGATCCATTTGGTGAGTTTACTCCGCTATTCTTGTTGCGGCGGTGGAGATGCCTCGAGAGTACCCAGCGCGATGCGGGGAAGGCGCCTGGATCCGGCGGGCAGCCGGATCCAGGCGACGAGGCGCCACGGATCGCCGACCGGTGCCGCGTCTCTCGTCAGGGCGACAGGTTTCCGGCGCTCGTCGACGCAGGACGGCCTCCGGTCGGATCCGGTGCGTCGCGTGGCGTCCCGGTTGGGAAACTTGCGGCATGAAGCAAAGGAGACCGACCCAGGGCGGTGCTGCAGTCGATCGCCTGAACTGGAACACGCAGGCCGGCATTTTCCTGACCTGCCTCCTCTATCAAGGTGGGTACGCCGACGCCTCCGTTCGCGAGGCTGAGGCGCGCATCCGCAATCTGCAGGCGCAGGTCGATTCCCTGCGCCAGCAGATCCACTTGCAGGTCGAGCAGGTGGGCCTCGCGGTGGCGGCGGCCAACGCTCGCAGGTGGGCGCGTGCGAGGCGCAGACCAACGTCAAAGCGCGTTTCCAACTCGCCGAGGGCATCATCGCCTATGCCATCGTCTGCCCAATCTGGGCAAATGCTGGTGATAGCGTGATGAAAATCGTCGTGCCTCTCTACTGGAAAAGTTTCGCCGGGCCGATTTCATCCGGTTGGATCCGACGCTGACCTTCCCATTCCCGACGCGCCCGAGGACGCAGAAAATGCCGATCCATCAGTCACGGGAGCACGGCGCCCTGACAGCCGTCCCATCAACGGCTACCATTCCCCGCGCGGTGTGGGCACTGGGCCTCGTCAGCCTGTTCATGGACTTGTCTTCGGAGCTGACCCACAGCTTACTCCCGCTGTTCCTGGTCGGAACACTCGGGACAAGCGCCTTGACGGTCGGTGTGATCGAGGGCATCGCCGAGGCGACCGCCTTGATCGTCAAAATCTTCTCCGGGGCCATCAGCGACTTCATCGGCCGACGCAAGGGCCTGTTGATGCTCGGCTACGGACTGGCCGCGCTCAGCAAACCGCTGTTTCCACTGGCTTCCTCGGCCGAAACGGTGTTCACCGCCCGCTTCCTGGACCGAATCGGCAAGGGCATTCGGGGAGCACCCCGGGATGCGCTGGTGGCCGATGTCGCGCCTCCCGAGATTCGCGGTGCCTGCTTTGGCCTGCGACAGTCCATGGACACGGTGGGAGCATTCCTCGGCCCATTGCTGGCGATACTGCTGATGGTTGCGCTAGGGGGCAACATTCAGCGTGTACTGTGGTTTGCGGTGGTTCCCGCCTTTGTTGCGGTAGGGATTATTGTTGTCGGAGTCAAAGAGCCTGCCCACGAGACCTCGCCCCATCGCTTCCGATTACCGATCCGATGGCGCGCTTTACGCCATTTTCCGGCCCCTTATTGGTGGGTGGTGATCGTCGGGGCCGTCTTCACACTGGCCCGTTTCAGCGAGGCATTCCTGGTGTTACGTGCCCAACAGCTGGGCTTGTCGTCGACGTGGGTGCCGGCGGTGATGGTGGTGATGTCGCTCGCCTACAGCCTCTCGGCCTACCCGGTCGGAAAGCTCTCGGACGGCATGAGTCGCACAACCTTGCTGGGCATTGGGCTGCTGCTACTGGTCCTGGCAGACCTCGTGCTGGCACAGCTTGGATCGGTCGCGGGCCTTATGCTCGGCGTCACGTTGTGGGGGCTGCACATGGGATTCAGCCAAGGCATCCTGGCCGCCCTGGTGGCTGACACCACGCCCAAAGAGCCGAAAGGAACAGCATTTGGCGTGTTCAACCTGGTCAGCGGCCTCTGCATGTTGCTGGCCAGCGTCATCGCCGGTTGGTTGTGGGAAGTTCACGGCTCGAAAACGATCTTCTATGCCGGGGCCGTGTTTGCCATCTTCGCCTTGCTCTTGCTTTGTAGCCGACGGAGGGCGGTGGGTTCCGGGAATTCCTCCGGTTGAATGTTAGTGGTCGGCGCCGACAGCCACGGGAGGCCCAGGCCGGGCGGTTCGTGCTCTCCTTCTGGAACAGCTCCACGAACTGGGAGGAGCTCGCAAACGAGGATGAGGAGCTGCTGGCCGAGTACCGACGCCAAGTCGAGGATCCCTCAGCCCGCATCCGCCTGCCACGCTTCGATCTCTTGGAGGCCATGAGGACATGGGACGAGGAGCACCGCTCGGCGCTGCTCTACTGGCTCGAGGCAACGTTCTACCCCTGACAGCGAATTACGCGCGCCGCGCGCTCCAGGCCTCGCGCGCTTGCCGTTGCTGCTTCTTTGTCAGTGACTTCCGGTGCTCCTCGCACATGAAGTCGAAGCGCGGGCCCTTCGAGCGGTTCGTGCAGCCTTTCACCCGGCAGCTCATGTCCCGCGCGACACCGCGGCGGCCCGTTCTCGCGCGACGCACTCCGGGCGCGGCTCTCGCTACTGTCTCGTCGAGTCGCGCCCGGAGGTGCGGATTCCGCTGATGTCGATCACCCGTTCCGGCCGAAGCCGATCAAGCGTTCCGCGCGATGCCAGGCTCACCTTGCTCAGGCCATCGTCGACAGAGTCCTCGAGCGCGGGCGCTTGCTCAAGCTCGAAGGGCCTTCCATCCGCACCAAGCACCTCGGCCTTGACGCCCCCGCAAGCGCTGAGGCAGGGTCGACTCCACCGGTCAGAATTTCCGGAATCGGGTCGGGCAGAATTTCCGGAACCCACACACCGGGAGCGCGCCATGCACCAATGCCCTACGAGCAGCGAAAAGGATTTGCTCCAGTCCCGCTGGGCAACGTGGCTGCTATGGATAGGGCCGTCGGTGTTGATCGTCAGCACCAGCAGTACCGGCAACATCACGCACACTATCGCCTGGACTTTCGCCCTCACGGTGGGCGGCGTAGCATGCTTGGTAAACGCCCGTCGGAGCGGACGCCTGCACTGCTTCTATACCGGGCCGCTCTACCTTCTGGCAGCGCTCGCCTCCCTGCTTTACGCTCTCCGGATCCTGCTGTTAGGCCAGCACGGCTGGCACTGGATTCTCGGCACGGCGGTAACGGTGACCTTATTAGCCGGTTGCGGGCTGGAAGGGCTGCTGGGCAAGTACAAGACCCGGGACGCGATCTGACGATCGAAGAGATCAAAAACGAGCGGGCCGGCCAATTCTGCGCGCGCGCCGAAATGCGCGCCGAAGCCGTAGAGGGATCGGCGCCGAGATACTCGTCGTGCCAGCCGTCTCCAGCCGAGACTAACGCGCCGCCGAAAGCCACCGCGCAGGCATGCTTGGTCTCGAGGCGCGGCGAAAGTCTCCGTGCGAGAGTTCGAAATCGGTTGTGAATGGCCCACCGGTCGCAACAGGGGAGGGGTTGTTGGTGCCGCAGTACCTCGCGAAGAAGGATGACAACTGCCAGTACGTCGAGAACCTCAAGTCGTTCGCGAAAAAGGTCGGGCTCAAGAAGACCGCTCCGTCGGCTGTCCTCGACGCGCTCGCCCCGGCGTTGAAGCAGCTCGCGGGCGAGCTCGAGGTCTCCATGCGGGACGGCTCCATCCAGATCCACCGGTTCCTTGAGGAGTGGAAGGTCGACAAGGCCTCCGGCAACATCGCCTTCCGCTTCTTCCGAGAGAACCAAGGTCCCCAGCAGCAGCCCGCCAGGAACGAGTTCCTCGCGGCGCTCGAGCGCATCCGAGCTGGGGCTCGGAAGTAGCACGACGAGGGCACGGCTCTTAGCGGCAGTTCCGCGCAGACGCGGGCTTCCGCCCGCATCTCTCGCTCGCTCTTCGTCGGCGCCGGCAGCGCCCGTCTCCGAAAGCTGGACCGCGAGCGCAACGAAGAAGCGCTCGACGTGCGCCAGCCGCGGGACACGGCCGTTCTCGCGGAGCCGATCGCAGATATCGGCATCGCGCCGACCATCCAGCGCAAGATCATTTCGCCGCCGCGCCAGCGCGTCACCCGCCCGCACACGCGGCGTGCGACCGAGTTCAGGTTCTCGATCGGGTTCGTCGTCGCGAGCGTCCGCTCCAAGGCGCGCGGCAGACCGAGGCCAACGACCGTCAGCGTCTCGTCGAGGCCCTCGCGCAGCGACGTCGCCGCGCCAGGGTGTTCGTTCGCGAGGCGCCGCTCCAGGTTGTTGAGCAGCCGCATCGCGTGCGCCCTGTCGCGGCTTCCGTACGCCTGGCTCAGCGCCGCGCTCACGCTCGCGCGCATCCGCTCAGGGAGCTGATCGAGCACGTTGCGCTTTTTATGGACCTGGCATCGCTGCACCAGCGCCCGCTTGCCGAAAACCTCGCGCACCCCTTGCGCAGCGCCTTGCCGCCGTCGATCACGACCAGTACCGAGCGCGTCGGGTCGAGCCCCCTCTCAACGAGGTTGGCGAGCAGCGCCGTGCACGACCCCGCGTTCTCCGTCGCCCCCTCGTGCAGCCCGAACACATGCTTCATGCCTTTCTCGTCGATGCCGAGCGACACGAGGATCACGTGCTCGCCGAAAATGAATGCGTCGCTGCCACATCCGCGACCAGCGCCAGCGATCTTGCCTCTTGAGAAACGACCTGCTTCTTGTCAGTCATCTTCACGGCGGCTCCTTCCTCTTGGAACCCCGATCATCCGATCGGGGCGGTTGGAGTCGTCACTCGATTTTCAACAACCTCCGGGACTACTACTATGCCCGGTAAGGATCTGCCCGCGGATCTCGCCCCCGGGGTGCTTTACTGAATGCACGTTCGCATATGTCGCCCCTGCGCGTATCGCCATGATGACTCTTGCGAGGTCGCCAGCCGCAAGGTCCTGGGCTGGAATGGCGATAACGTTTGCGGCCGTAATCGTTCCCTGGACGATCCCCGTGCGCACCGGACACGCTGGCCTGCCGCCGCCACCGCACAAGAAGATAGTCACACCCCCACTGGTGGCTGGCCGGCCCAAGTGGATATGGGCCGCCCCAACGTCCGTATCGAAACCCTGATAGCTAAGTTGAAAGTCAATCGAGGTTTCATCCTTACTGATTGTGGCTAGGAATTGCCCGCGTGCCGAGGAGGCGAGTGTCAACGGGGTTTCCTGAAAGCCCGTCAAGCGTGCCCGCAACTCGCGCCCATCGCCCTCGCCCAGAGCGCCATGCGTCGGCAGCAGGGGAACAGCTAGCAGGAGCACGATCATCCTTAGGGATTTCATCGGGTATCCTCCTTCAAACAGGTTTCTTCCAGCGAGATGGTCCGCCTTCTGTGAGCCTATTCAAGGCGGCCGCGCCGGTGTTCGTTGTCCTCGTTGTCCTCCTCGTTCAGGCGGAGCTGCCTCCCAACGTTGGGGGTGCCCGCCTTGTCAACGACGAAGTGCATGTAGCGCAGCCGTCCTCATCCTTCCACAGCATGGGGCGGCGGCCCCGGAGAGGGGTCGCGCGCCTCGGCCGGCACTGCGGCACCGGCGAGGAACGCGCGCAGCTCGCCGTCGCCGTGGCGTGCGCAGAATTGGCGGAAGTTCTCTTCCTCGGCGCGCTGCTCCAGATAGGCCTCGAGCAGCCGTTCGATCGCGCCGGGCACCTCGGTGGCCGGGCAGCGGTAGCCCACCGGCCGCGCGATGGCCTGGTGCTTGCCCACCGAGCCGCCCACGCAGAAATAGTACGCGTCGACCAGCCGGTCTCCCACCTTCATCTTCTTTCCCTCGATGCCCAGGTCGGCGATCCAGTGCTGGCCGCAGCTGTTCGGGCAGCCGGTGACGTGGATCTTCACGTGCTGCTCGAAGCCGGGCATCCGCTCCTCCAGCTCCTCCACCAGCCATTGCGCGAAGCCCTTGGTCTCGGTGATGGCCAGCTTGCAGAACTCGCTCCCGGTGCAGGCGACAGCGCCGCGAAAGAACGGCGAGGCGCGCAGGCGCAGCCCGGTGGCCTCGACCTCGCCCAAGAGCGCGTCGACGTGGTGGTCGGGGACGTTGAGCACGAGCAGGTTCTGCATGTTGGTGGTGCGCAACTCGCCGGAGCCGTAGCGCTCGGCGAGGTCCGCCACCTTGCGCATTTGCTCCGCGGTGATGCGCCCGCGCAGGACGGCGATGCCGGCGGTGTGGTAGCCCTCCTGCCTCTGCGGGCGGATGCCGACGTGGTCGCGGTAGACGTCGTCGGGGGGTTCCTCGGGAACGGCCGGGTCCAGCGCGAAGCCGATGCGGCCCTCCAGCTCCCGCTGGAAGCGCTCCGCCGTCCAGCCCTCGCGCAGGAAGAGGAACTTGAGGCGCGCCCGCTCGCGGCTCTGCCGCAGCACCTCCGAGTCGCGGAAGATCTCAGCGATGCCACGCACCACCGGCAGCACCTGGTTCCAGTGCACGAAGGCGTCGAGGCGGACCGCCAGGTGCGGGTTGGCGGAGAGGCCGCCGCCGACGCGGACGGAGAAGCCGATCTCCGGCTTGCCGTTGAGCTGTGTGACCGCGGTCAGGCCGATGTCGTTGATCTCCGGGTACGAGCACCAGACGCGGCAGCCGGTGATGCAGATCTTGAACTTGCGGGGCAGGTTGTAGAACTCCGGGTTGCCGTTGAGCATCCGCGTCACGGCCTGGTTGAGCGGCGAGGCGTCGACGATCTCGTCGGGGTCCACGCCGGCCAGCGGGCAGCCGGTGACGTTGCGGGTGACGTCGCCGCACGAGCCCATGGTGCCGAGCCCGCAGCGCCAGAGGCTGGAGAGGACCCGTGGCAGGGCCTCGATGGTCACCCAGTGGAGCTGGATGTTCTGCCGCACGGTAAGGTCGGCGACGCCCCCGGCGTGCCGTGCGGTCAGCTCCGCGATGGTGCGGAGCTGGTGCGAGAGCAGGATGCCGTTGGGGATGCGGATCCGCAGCATGAAGTAGCGGACCGCCTTGCCTTCGCCGCCCTTGCCCCCGAGTGCGCCGGCGCCGTCGCCCTGCGTGTAGACGCCCCACCAGCGGAAGTAGGTGCCCAGCCACTCAGGTGGGACGGAGTCGTACCCTTCGCGGGCGAAGCGCTGGATCTCGTCCAGGCACTCCCAGGGGTTCTTCTCGTGTTTGAGGCGCTCGATCCGCTGCGCCTTCGTCTCTTTGACCTGCTCGCCCATGCTGCTCTCCTCTTCGGCGATTCGGTTCACCTGCCCGCCGCCCGCGCCGCGACGGAATCGTCCAGAGCGCCCGCCTCCCCGAGCGCCGCGGCGACGGACACCACCGCGCCGACCAGCAGCGGCGCCGGGCGCCTCGGCCTGCTCCTCCGGGAGCGGCGGTGCGGCTGCCAGCTCCGCCAGCGTCCCGGTCCAGAGCGCGGCGTCGGGCCAGGAGGCCCGCAGCGCGATGGCCGCGGGCGTCGAGCCGGCGATCGAGGGCGGCACGCCGAGCAGCAGCACCAGCGCCGGCGTGAGCAGTGCCCCGCCTCCCATGGAGGTGAGGCCCACCACGAGACCGACCGCGGCTCCGACCAGGGCGCGGAGGCCATGGATCAGGCGCTTCGGCGCGGGGCGCGGCTGGTCGCGGTGATCGACGGACTTGCAACGGACATCGCCTGGAGCTCCTTGCGCCCCTTGGGGCGCGGTGCGGGGATTGCGCGCCAACGCGCGCGAGCAGCCGCGGCGACCGAGGAGTGGGTTGGAGCTCAGGCGAATCGGGGAAGAGCCAGGGAGCTTCGCCTACGCACGCCCGCGCACCCGGCAACCGACGGCGCCGGGACAAAGACAGACGCAGGTGCAGCAGCAAGCGAATCGCATCTCGCGTATTGGAATAACGTCGGCTCCCAGGCGCTGTCAAGAAGGGGCGCGGCGGATCAGGTCGCCGCCCCCCGGGCGAGATCCGCTTTTTTCTGTTCCAGTTGGGCCCTCGCTAGATCGACCTGCACCCTGGCGGCCCGATCTCGCCAGGGCCCGGGCTCCGCTCAGTCGTCGGTCGTGCGCACGGCCGGCATGGCACCCTCGGCCCAGGTCGTCTCCTGCCAGCCTGAGATGACCGCCTCGACCTCGGGGCAGGCGCGGCAGAGGACTTCGGTGCGGTCGTCGGCGCGTTTCGGGAGGTAGGATGAGACTTGGGTTTGACAGTGCGCTCTTTGGCTTCGCGCAGCAGGATGTGCAGCCCGCTGCGCGCGGAATCGCACGCCTTCGCGTTGGAACGAGAGTTGCCCTGTGGACGCCGAGAGCACACCCATTTGAAGGAGACCCCCATGAACGGAGCGACCATGCGCGTGCGAGAGATCATGTCGACCGAGGTGAAGACCATTCAGCCGGACGAGCCCGCCTGGCTGGCCTTGGAGAAGATGCGGTCGGAGGGCATCCATCACCTCGTCGTGATGGACGGCCGCTCGGTCGTCGGGGTCGCGTCGACGCGCGACCTCGCCGAGGCGCGCACCGGCGAGGCCTGGAAGGGCCTCCGGGTGTCCGAGCTCATGGCCCACGCGCCCGTCTGCGTGAAGCCCGACCTGCCGGTGAAGCGCGCCGCCAATCTCCTGAGGGGCCGCTCGATCGGCTGCCTCCCGGTGGTCGACGGGGGAAAGCTGGTCGGGATCGTAACCGTCTCGGATCTCCTGGATCTCGTCGGCCACGGACTGACGAGCCGCAGGCCGGCGGGCTCGGAGCGGACGACGCGGCATCGCGCAGCGCCGCCCATCGCGCGTCATGCGGCGACGCGGCTGTCGTGACATCGGAATGAGCACCACGCAGGCACGAGGAGAGCGTCATTACGACGCAGGGCGTCGACAGATTGCTGGACCTCACAGGGCAAGCCGCCATCGTTACGGGCGGGGCGAAGGGCATCGGCCAGGACATCGCCGAGCGGCCCGCGCGGCGAAGGTGGCGATCGCCGACGCGGACGTCGAGAGCGCCGAATCGGTCGCCGAGCGGATCCGCACGCGAGGCGGGCGCGTCATCGCGGTCCGTGCCGACAGCCGTTCCCCCACGCAGAGCGGACTGCGAAGGCGGCAGAGGACGCCTGAGCGACGACACCATGAATAGCTTCGAGCAAGACGTTGCAGAGATGCTCCGCTGGTTCGCAAGCCCGCGCTTCGCCGGCATCAAAGCGCCTGTATTCGGCGCGCGAGGATCGCCTTACCTCGAACCATCACCGTCATTTCCTTTGGTGATATCCGGCGTGATCGCCGAGACAGCCTGCAAGAACGAACCTGAGACCATCGAAGTCAAGACCGTTTCCGAGGACGAGGGGTGAAGATATCAAGGAGACCTGGCGCAATGCTGCTTCGCGCGCAAACGAGAAGCCCCGGACCCAGCCGAAAAGGTCGCTGAATCCGGGGCCTGATTGGACTCGCCCCTGCGGAGCGAGCAGCTACCAGGCGCAGTAGGGTTCGGGATGCTGGAGGCAGTAGGTGTCGACGACGAGGCGGGGGTGGCGCGCGTAGCGCGCGTCGGCGAGCTCGCGCGCCGCGCCCTCGGGCGCGAAGCCGCAGCCGGAGCACCGCGAGAGTACGTCAGCGCCCGAGCAGCTGCGCGAGCGCCGCGTCGAATCGCTCGGGCGCGCGCTGGCGCTCGGCGAGGTGCAGCAGCACGTAGCGCTCTTCGTCGCTCAGCGCGGCCCACGCATCGAGCGAAATGTCGCGGCGCGCGCGGACGGCGTCGGGGACGCGTTCTTTGGCCCAGGCGCGCACGTCGACCGCGGCGACCGTTTCGACTTGCGCGCCCGCCCGCTCGGCGAATCCGCGCAGCACTTGCACGAACGCCGCGCGCTCGTCGTCCGTATCGACGGGGAAGTGCGCAAGCGCGAGCCGCTCCGCGCGCGTCATGGCCTGCCATCCCTTGAGCCCGATCTTCACGCCCACCAAGTCGAGCTTGCGCCGCATCGACTGCGCCATGTACTCGAGCGTCTCCGCGCCGTCCTCGAACGCAAATCTCAAATACATCGTCACTCCTTCGCGAGAGTCAGGGAGTTCTTAGGCCGGGCTACTTCTCGACGAAGACTTCGTCGCCCTCGACGAGCACCTTGTAGACGGGCTCGTTGGGGAGCGGCCGCTGGAACCAGACCAGGTTCCCGTTGGTGACGTCCCACTGCGAGCCGTGC
>WNFI01223711.1_pt1 | contig 17279 bp, 18 predicted proteins | sample 5400471 | NCBI WGS metagenome assembly WNFI01 (sample SAMN13153348, study PRJNA577476) | soil metagenome | isolation source: 100 cm saprolite on Douglas fir-dominated hillslope | place: USA:California | collected 2013-09-17 | reverse complement strand
CACGCTGGTGTTTCTCTTGTTTCGATAATGTGTTCGTCAGACATAGCCAATCTTTTCTCCTTCACCCTATGGGGCGAAATTCATCTAAGTTCCGGCCCTGGTAGCAGATGAGTGCATGCCTCGCGCCAAACGCAGCATTTCGCCGGATCGGGACACCACGTTCGTAAGTGAATGAAGGTATGGGCCTTGGTAAGCGAGGCTACTAGATCGAGGGGTTGAGCATGGCGTACTAGTCCTGGGAAAGTTTACGCACCTGATGCGCGCTGCCGCGGAAAAACTGACACGCAAGCTCTTCAGATCTGCAGGCCCAGGGCTTGAAGCGCCACGACGAGCTGTCCGGGAGACTGGAATTGGACGCCCGCCATCCCAAGCCGCTCTGCCGCCTCCACATAGGCGGCAATATCGTCCACGTATACCGCCTCCTCCGCCCGAACCTTGCAAGCCTGCAACGCCTCCCTGTAAATCAGCGGATTCGGCTTTGTTGCCCCTACCGCGCAGGAATAAGTCCGCGCCGGAAAATAGGAGAAGAAATCATACCGCGACTCCATGTGCGCCACATGGATGGGGTCTGTGTTGGATAGCAGCGCCAGGCGGTAATTCCTGGACAGCTTCTCGAACAACTCGTTGCCATGGATAGGTTCGGGATCGAGCGCCAGGTTCCACGTTTCAGTGAACTCCTCAAATGTTGCAGAGCCGCCAAACCGCTGCTTCATGCGCAAGTGCCAATCTCGCGCGGAGATGCGCCCTTCCTGCCAATCCTTCCATCGAGGGTCCTTTTCGATTGCGGACCAAAGTTCCTCCGGCGACAGTGATAGTCCGGAAGCCATGCCGTTCATGGCGCGAGCCACATCCAGGCGGATCAGAACGCGTCCGATATCGAAAATGACTGCGCGAACCTTCCGAGCCCTCACGCCTAGCTGGCCTCACCACGAGCAACCGCGCGTCGCGCCCGCAGGACGCTGAGCACTACGGGAAGCACCGAGACAATCACCACCACGGCAATCACGTAGTGGATGCGCTGCCCGATATTCGGCACCGATCTCCCCAGGAAGTAACCGCCCAAAATCATCGCACCCACCCAAAACACACCGCCCAAAATGTCGAACATCACGTATCGCGAATAGGGCATCAGCGCGGCCCCCGCCACCGGTGGACAAAAAGTGCGGATAATCGGCACAAACCGCGCAAAAATCACCGCTCGCCCGCCGTACTTCTCATAGAAATCGTGAGCCTTCTGCAAGTGGCTGCGCCGGAAAAAAAGCGAATCTTCCCGCCGGTAAAGCGCCGGGCCAGCCTTGCGTCCGATCCAATAGCCGATCTGATCGCCGAGAATGGCGCAGGCCATCACTGGCGCCAACAGCCAGCGCAGCGGAACCACACCCGCCGCCGCAAAAATACCTGCCGTAACCAGAAGGGAATCGCCAGGCAGAAAAAAGCCCACGAAGAATCCGGTCTCCACAAACACAATCGTACAGACCAGCGGCGCGCCGCCGCTGCGGATAAGTTCCTTTAGTCCTTCGGGGTCGTAGAGCGAGCGGAAAAAGTGAAGGATCGATTCGAGCACGCCGCGTTGGTCCTCACCGGATTCATTGTGGCTCTTAGCGGCACAAGCCCAAAAGTTCGCTCGCGAGCAGCCCTAAACACGCCACAGCCAATACGATAGCAGAAAACACCGAAATCAAGTCCGCATTCATGCCAAAGCAGGCCCATGCCGGCCAGCACCGCATACCACGTATTCAGGTTCATCATCGTACCGCCTCCGCCAGCCGGGGCTGGCCGTGCTCCTTAGCCTCGAATTCGTGTACCGTAGCCGCTCGCGCCAAAAACTTCTTTATTCTCGGTAGAGCGCTTTTTGCCGCCGCCGCGCCTGCCTCGATGGCCTCATCCGCGCGCTCAAAATCCGCGATACCCGTCCTGTATCCCTACCGAAACACCCAGCACGTACTCCGCGCCCAAATCGCGTGCCGCACGGGTCGGAACCGGCGCCACAAGCCCGCCATCCACCAGGCAGCGTGTGCCGATCTCCACCGGCTCAAACAAACCGGGGAACGCGCAGCTCGCGCGTATCGCGTCGATCAGATTGCCGTGCGTGATCACAACCGGCTCGCCGCTATTCAAGTCCGTGGCCACCACCGCCATGGGAATGTGCAAATCCTCGAACTGCCGCGCCTCGAAAACGCGTTCGATCAGGTCGCCCAGCCGGTGGTTGCTCGCAAAGCCCAGCCGCGACACGCGCCACCGCGCAATGTCTCGCAAGCGCAGCGTTTTGCACGTGGCCATGATGCGTGCCAGCGGCGCACCGCTGGCGTACGCCGCGCCGAGAATGCTTCCCACGCTGGTGCCCGCGATACAAGAAATAGGTATGCGGTGCTGTTCCAACACCTGTAGCACGCCCAGGTGTGCAAATCCGCGCGCAAAACCGCCGCCCAATGCCAGGCCAATTCCTGGCCGAGGGGCCGGTGTTGCCCGTTCGAACGGGCCGATTTGGTGGTCTTGCTTCACGCCCCGAGAATGCCAGCGCCCGCAGAACCCGCCAATGGGTCGCGCGTCCCGAAAAAACAGTACGGATGTACTTCGACGCCGTCAGCGCACAAAATCGGGAAATTCTTTAGACAGTACCTTCTTACTACGAACGTGCCCTCTCTGTACCATTGGCCTCCGCAGTACGGCGCGCGATTCTCTCCTGCGTCAGGACGCACCAATCGGAGGGGGCATGCACAGCGCGTTCGCAAGGTGGATCGGGCAGCCTGTAATCCTGCAGGTCGCACTCGGAGATATCAAGGTTCCACTTCGCGGAAAGCTCCTGAAAGAGGGTGGCGACACGCTGAGGATGCGCATCGGCGACGGGTGGGACGTAGATATCTACAAAACGATGGTCATGGCTGTGGAAGAAGACGCCATGGCCACGGTTGTTGCCTGAGGAGGGTTGAGCATGAACAGCCCAGTTCCTAAATACGTGACGCAAGGCCGAGCCGCGCTGCTGCTGGGAATTCCGGAAAGCGAGCTCTCCCGGATCTCCAACGAATCAGGGCTCGGGCACACCGAGCGCGCCGGCGGCCAGGAAGAGACTTTCTTCACTTATGAAGAGCTTCGCAAAATTTGCCTGATGACCGTGCAGAACGTGCACTAAAGGCTTCGACTTTCCTCCGGCCCCCCTCTGCTGTACCCCCGCCCCGGGTCTTCGTACCCCCCCGAAGACCCGGGGTTTTTCTTTTCCCGCAAACGCACGACACAATCTCCAAGTTTGTTGTACGATGCCCCGCGGTTTATTGGGCACGCGGTGCCGCACGCGCCGCAGCGTTGTAGGAAAGCGTCGGAGCAGTGCATGCATAAATTGAATGTGGCGAAGGCAGCAGTCACTCTGGCTCTTCTCGCCGCTGTTGGCATTTTTGTCTCGAAAGTTCGCGTTGCCGCGGACGACATCTACGATATCGCCATCCTCAACGGCCGCGTGATGGACCCCGAATCCGGCCTGGACGCCATCCGCAACGTCGGCATTCGCGCCGGAAAAATCGCCACGATTTCCACGGCACCTCTGAATGCAAAATCCGTCATCGAAGCTAAAGGTCTCGTCGTCGCGCCCGGTTTCATCGACCTCCACGAGCACGGCCAGGAGCCTCGCAACTACGAATTTCAGGCCCGCGACGGCGTCACTACTTCGCTCGAGCTCGAAGCCGGCACCGACGACGTCGATCGCTGGTACGCAGCCCGGGAAGGGAAGTCGCTCATCAATTTCGGCGTAAGCATCGGCCACATTCCCGTCCGCATGAAAGTGATGGGCGACCCGCAGTCTGGCATGCTCCCTACCGGCGACGCAGCCCATCGTGCTGCGTCTCCAGAAGAACTCGCCAAAATTACCGTCATGATCGAAAAAGGCTTTCGGCAAGGCGCACTCGCCGAAGGCATGGGCGTGAACTACACGCCGGGTGCCACGCACTGGGAAATCGTGGAAATGTTCAGAGTCGCCGCCAAGTACGGCGCCTCTGTCCATGTCCACTTGCGCTACGGCGGGCTGAAAGAACCCAACACAGGCCTTGCCGCCCTCGAAGAAGTCCTCGCCGCCGCCGCGGCGACGGGCGCACCGCTTCACGTCGTACACATCACCAGCATGGGCCTGAAGTACACGCCGGAGCTCATCGCCATGGTCAAAGGCGCGCAGCAACACGGTCTCGATGTGACTACCGAGTGCTATCCCTACACCGCCGGTAGCACTGCGCTGCAATCCGCCATCTTCGATTCCGGGTGGCAAGAAAATATGGGCATCACCTACAAAGATGTTCAGTGGGCTGTCACCGGCGAGCGCCTGACTGCGGAATCCTTTGCGAAGTACCGCAAAGAAGGCGGCATCGTGGTGATCCATTCCATTCCCGAAGAAGCGGCGCGCACCGCCGTGTCTGATCCCATCGTCATGATCGCCAGCGACGGCATGCCCATCACCGGCCCGAAAGTCCATCCGCGTGGCCAGGCGACATTTTCGCGCGTACTTGGCCACTACGTTCGCGACGAAAAAGTTCTCGACTTGATGACGGCGTTGCGCAAGATGACGCTGATGCCTGCGCAGCGCCTTGAAAAACGCGCTCCGGCGTTCAAGGACAAAGGGCGAATCCGTATCGGCGCTGATGCTGACATCACCATTTTCGATCCTGCCCGCGTGATCGACAAAGCCACCTTCGACGAGCCGCTGCAATACTCGGAAGGCATTCCGTTCGTCCTCGTCAATGGTGTCGTCGTTGTGCGAGACGGCCAGCTTGTCGAGGGCGTTCGTCCCGGTCGCGCAGCTCGCGCTCCCATTGCCAACTAGAATGTCTACCTCAACAAAAGAATCACAACCTGGCGGCGCGGCAATCGAGCCTTCGGATGCCAAAAAATCCGGCGCCCGCCACGCTCTCCTTGCCGCTTTTCTTGGCTGGACCCTCGATGCTTTCGATTTCTTCGTTGTCGTTTTCCTTTACGACACGCTGGCTCATCAGTTCGGCGTTCCCAAAAAGAGCATCGTCTTCACCGTTACCGCCACGCTCGCCATGCGCCCGCTGGGCGCCCTTCTGTTCGGCCTGCTCTCAGATCGTTACGGCCGCCGCATTCCGCTCATGCTCAACGTCCTCTATTTCTCCGTCATTGAAGTGCTCTGCGGTTTCTCGCCCAACTACACATTCTTCCTGATCATGCGCGCTCTCTTCGGCATCGGCATGGGCGGAGAGTGGGGCGTCGGCGCATCGCTCGCCATGGAAGCCGCGCCCGTGCGGTTGCGTGGGATTCTCAGCGGCATCTTGCAATCCGGGTACACACTGGGGTATTTGCTGGCCGCCGTCGCTGCGCGATTTTTACTGCCGGCTTTCGGTTGGCGCGCTATGTTTTGGGCCGGCGCGGCACCCGCGCTTCTCGCGCTGTACATTCGCACAAAAGTACCGGAGTCCGAGGCGTGGAAGCAGCATCGTGCGGCAACCACCGGCGAAGTGTTGCGCGTTGTGGCCCGCGAATGGAAGCGCTTCGCCTATCTTGTGGCGCTGATGACCTTCATGATGTTTCTCTCGCACGGCACGCAGGACTTGTATCCGGACTTTTTGAAGGAAGTGCACAAGCTCTCCGCGGCCACGGTCGCCAATATCGCCATCATTTACAACTGCGGAGCGATTATTGGCGCCATCCTCTTCGGGCATTTCTCGCAAGTGGCGGGCCGGCGCAAAGGCATGATGGCTGCTCTGGGCTTGGTGCTTGTTGTGATTCCGTTGTGGGCGTTTGGGCAAACGCTCCCGCTCATCATTTTGTCCGCTTTCCTTATCCAAATGGGAGTGCAGGGCGCCTGGGGTGTCATCCCAGTGCACTTGAATGAGCTGTCTGCGGATGCGGCCCGCGGCTTGATGCCTGGCCTTGCGTATCAGCTCGGAATTTTGCTGGCCGCGCCCACAAACTCCATCCAGTACGCGTTGCGGGATCGCGTTGGCTACGCATGGGCTATCGCCGGCTTTGAGATTGTCACCATCGCTGTGCTCTCCGTCCTGCTCTGGCGAGGCAAGGAAGATCATAGCCGCAGCTTCGTCCGCAACACTTGAGGCGCGGTGAACGCTAGGCTCACGCACTCCACACCCCCGTGGTGACAGGATGGATGCGCAATCGAGTGAAGCCACAGGGGATAGAGGCGCTGCGTGGCGCATATGACGTGGACGGGGGGGTACCACCCCCGTGGCGATAGAAAGAGTGCGGAAGCTACTGAAAATAGGGCGGATAGAGGGCTGCCGTTGCGCAAAAGTGTGTGCAATTGCATGAAAATACAGGGGTTGAATGGATGTAATAGGAAGGAAAGGACTTGGGCGCTTTGTCCGAACTAACATGGCGGAGTTTACCAGAACGATATCTACTTTGTCAAGACATTTGATGGGCTTGAGGTGTTGAGCAACTGCATCAGGTTTTGGGCCTGCTTATTACTGGGATCCAAACGAAGAGCCGTCTCGGCGTCGGCGCGGGCTAATGCTGTCTCACGCCCTTTATACCGGAGTACGGCGCGGTTTGACCACGCGCGCGCATAGCCTGGGGCTTCCGAAATTTCGCGATTCAAGAGGTCCAGGGCCTTACTTGCTTGATCGGTCTGCAGATACACGGCCGCCAGGTTGACGGCCATGTCGTCGTAGTTGGGATCGTCGCGCCGACTCAGGTGAAACGCTTTCTCCAGCAGCGGGCCGGCGGCCTGGTAATTATGTTTCCAGGATTCAACGAGCCCATAAGCCTCCAACGCGTAGGGGAAATCCGGTTCGATGCTCAATGCGATTTGCAGTTCTTTGCGGGCCAGATCCAATTGCCCAAGTTCCACGTAGGTGGCTCCGAGGGCCTCGTGCATTTTGGCGCTGCGAGGCACGGCGCGTACCGCTGCCGAATATAGCGTTAGATTGTCTTTCCAGTCCCGATTGCGCACAACCGTGCGCGCTCCGAGCACCGCGACGAAAACCGCTAATGCCAACAATGCGAGCTTTCGTTGCCGGGCCTGCAGCCAGTTCCAAGCCAGCGCGATCAGCAGGCAAAATCCCGCGGAGGGAAGATACGCAAGGCGTTCGCCCATGATCGTTCCTATGGGCACGAGGATGTTTGCGGTAGTGCAAAAGCCGGCGAGATAAATGGCGCCGGCCAGCACTACTGCATATCGACGTTTCCAGATCGCCCATGTCCAACCGCCCACAGCTGCTACGGCGGCGATTGCGGCAGGCAGCGTGTGACGCCAATCCAGATAGACTGGAATCTGGTTGAAGGAATAGTCGCAGGAAAGAGTCGCGGGATAAAACTGAAGACCGACATACTTCCAGGCCACGCGGAGCGCATTGAGAATTCTCCATCCGGTAGGAATTGTGGCGAGTGGATTATTCAGCCGCTGGATATCGGCCATACCAAAGTGGCCTCCTTGGACTTTCCAGAGCACGCCGAGGTATAGGAGGGTGAGACCGGCGATTCGCAAATAACGGCTGGCGGGTTTCCACTTGCCGCTTGCGTAATCGCCGATGGCCGCTAACGGCAAGAAGACAACCGCGGATTCCTTGGACAGCAGCGCTAATACGAAGCAGATCAAAGCGCTGATCTCGCGATCCCGAAGGTGCAGAATCCATGCTGCCAGCAAGAATCCGGCGGCGAGCAATTCCGCGCGTCCGACGATCGAAGCAACGGCCTCGGTGTGGATGGGATGCACCGCAAACAGCAGAGCGCAGGCGAATGCGACAGTCTTCCCGTCTGGCTTCCCGTCTGGCGACGATCGCAAAACTGTTTGCAGCAGCAGGTACAAGAGCCAGGTGACTGCCGCGTGCAGCACGAGATTAACGAGATGGAATAAGAACGGCCGCCCGCCGCCTAACTTCCAGTCCAATGCGAAGGTGCTGAACGTGACCGGCCGAAATACGTTGGTAGCCTGGTGGGGCGCAAACAGCGCCGGCAAAGAGGGGTGAGTCACTTGTGTGTTGCGCACGACGTACAAGGCGATGTCGTCCATGGTGAACGCGTTCACCAAAGTGTTGCCATAGGCAAACACCACGATCGCTAACAGCAGGCCTATGTAAAGACGTTCCTTCACCTTCTCGCCAGGCGCTGGCGTAAGGATTTGCGATGCTTGCGGGAGTCCCATCTCTTTAGTTCGGAATCACGCCGAAAATGTTGCGAAGGCTCGGCACGGTGGCCAAAATTCAATAGTGCACGCAGTGAGTATGCTTTGCGGGAGAATACTTTCGAGGGGCGTAGCGATAGTGTCAACTTCAGGGGGAACCAAGACAGAAGGACTCGCGCGCCTCAGGCTTGCGTGGAGTCGTCGAGTTAATCGTACGCCTTCGTGCGTCAACCTGAGGCTCTGCCTCAGGCTGCGTGCGAGAATGGCGAAGTCGGTGGGAGGGGATTTTGAGTAAGCCTACATTCAAGCAAATTCTGGACGCGCTCAAGAGGCAAATCTTAGTCGGCAAATCGTACGTTGCCCTAGCAAAAGGGTTGCTGACGGCAGACCCTGTGATCCTTCAAACTGCAGCAACATTCTTCGGGCTAACCGCGGACGGCAGTTTGGAGTTAGCCCAATGACTATCGCTCGCCTGTACGACAAGACAAGGGGGGCAGTGACGATCAGAACTATGTTGCATGACGCCGCAGGACAGCTCACCGCATTTCAAACGGCCACACCAAAAAAGGCAAGCGACGCGATACTAAAGTGGGTTCGGGCCGCGGTCGCTCTTCAGCCAATACTTGATTCTATTCGCACGCGCAGAAACGAATGGCTCGCCCATCTCGACCCGCGAACCGTCGCTGACACAGCGGGCCTTGCAATGAGAGCGAAGCTCTCAATCCCTGACTTGGACCGAGCGTTTCACGAAACCGAGGAGATAGTGCTCGATTTGTCCTCTCTCTACGAAGGCGTGATCGGCGAACTGAAGTTTATTGGCGGCGATGACTACAACACGGCCCTTGACTGGATTCGCAAGGCCAGATGCACATTCATTGAAAATTACGAAAAGGAATTTGGTGCTTGGACAGGGCCGCGTCCGAAGAACTGTTCGGGTAATTTGCTGAAGATGATCTGAAGCCCGAACGCTGCTCGGCGGCTTTTCAAATGGCAACGAATAGAGCTACTATCTAGCCGCTTACGAAGCTCCTGATTTGGTCAGTCATCGCCACTTCCGGCCTGCTGTTCGGCCAAAATCAGAATTTCGGTCCGCCTCCGCCAGACCCCGAAGAGAAGAAGCGCTCGGAGAAAATGATCTCTCAATCCGAAACAGGGATCGTCCTAAACGAGAAGATGGTCGCCTTGAGCGATAAAATGGTGAGGCAGCAGCGAATAGCAATCGGTATTGCTGCGCTTGCTTTGGCCGCCAGCATAATCAGCCTCATCGCCGTTTTTCTCCGCCGCTAGACCCGGCGGAAATCGCAATGCCATTTCTTTATCTGTGCGCAATACGCCGATGAGGAAGGCGGCTTCGCCCGCTTCGCCATGCCGATTGCCGCCGTAGATGGACCTCGTCCGGGCCTTTAGCAAACTGCTCAAAGCAAATTCACGGACACTGCACGCCATGCAAATGATTGAAAATATGCTGCGCCGAGGGGACTCGAACTCCCGACCTTCTGGTTCGTAGCCAGCGAAAGAAGTAAGCCGAATCTAATCTAACTAGTTTGTTTGGCTTCGCATACGGAACAGAACGCAATCACGCTTTCCCTTTGTTAACCGCACGAATGCTGCACGAAAGGACTTATCGGGCAAGTGAAAGTGCATCGGTAAACACGGAGAACGATTGTCCCGCTCCCAAAATCGTCACGCATACTCTTGGCGTAGTCTCAAGTCGAATCGTGTGCATTACTCAGGATAACGAGAGCGTTGCCTGTGTCGGAAGCAAGCCTTTCAGACGGTTAGAGTTCCCATGTCTTAGCGGGAATTCTCGCCATGACGAACATTGACTTGACCTTGGGGCCCCACGCGCACTTCCGGCGATTCAAGCTGAAAGCGGCTCTATCCCGCAGGCACGAAGCTCGAAGGTTCGAACTCAGAAGTCGCTTTGGGGCTGATGTTGGAGAACCCCGAAGGGACGTACGTGAACCTCTGTTTCAATCGCAGGAATGGCGTCTCCAACCATTTAAAAGAAGCAGCAGCCAGCAGGAATGTAATCGCAAGCCCGCAAAGCTGCGAGAGCGTCCAGCTGTAATTGTGCGCGTGATTGTGATGACCGGCGAAAGCGTAATCCGAGAGTTGCTGGCCCAGGAAATGATACGCGTACAGACCGTAGGTGATGTTACCGAGATAGACGAGCCCAGAATTCTTCAGGAAAGAGGCCCCCTCGCGCGTAGCTCCGAAGAAGGAGAGGAAGATTGCGACACCTCCGAGCGACATAAGGGGATACCCGATCATGCCGCCGGCCAGCGTTGGTACGGGATCAAACAACTGGCAGAACTTGCTAACAACGACCCACGCCGAGCCTCCCAATAGAAGCAATGCCAGCCTCTTGGGAATTCCAAGTCGGGGCGGCTCGCGTCTGTGAAAAATCAAAGCAAGCAGAATTCCGCAGGCGATCGAGTCGGCCCGGACGAAGCTGTTGAACCACATCGGTTGTCCTCTGGAATGTTCAATCAGCAAAATCAGGCGTACCAAAGCGGCCACACCCAGCAGCCCGATGACGGTTCCGTAGATGAGCTTCCTGGAAGCGCGGCGCAGGACGAGCGGCCACAAAAGATAAAATTGCTCCTCGAATGAGACACTCCATAGAGGTAACAGAATTACAGCTTGCAGCGGATGTCCCAACGCCAGTCCCCAATTCCCCGCGAAAAGCAGGAAGGAAAGCACATAAGTCCACCCCAAAGCCTGGCTCCGGTCGAACACAGACAGGAGAATGGCAAGGCCGATTACAAAAAAGTAGAGCGGCCAAATCCGCAGGAGGCGCCGAACGTAAAACGCCTTCAAGTCCACCGTGCCATTCAAGTCTTTTTCCCGCAACAGCAGTTGAGTGATCAAGAATCCGCTGATGATGAAAAATACGTCGAGGCTGCACATCAACGCATTGATCATGCTCGTGATAGCCATTGCCAGCCGCATGGGGACGTGATGTGCGGAGTAAGAAGCAAGATCGGTTGTCAGCATATGTCTGCCCCAGACGCAGCAGAACAGGACAAAGCGCACCGAGTCCAATTCGGGGTAATAAAACCGGCCTTGTAGCTTGGCCATGGACGTCGTTCTTGAGATGGCAGCAGGTCCCGTGCTGGCCGTTGGCGGGAACTCTGAGCCCGCTGAGGCCTCACCCCAGTTTGCCGCGCCCTGTTGGTTTGAACTCGTCATAGCCATTCGACCGGGTGCCCTGGCCGCTTCGAGTCGCGCCTCGTCCCTCGTCTGAAAGCGATCTACCTTCCAACCGATGAATGGCCCGAGCAATCCAGTATATTTAGGATTTTCCAGTAGGGTGATAACCCTAGCTACTAAAGCGGTCAAATTGCTTGGAAGGGATCTCTGGGAGCAGCTGATTCCGGTCAAAACGAGTAATGAGCCTTGGGCGGCGCTCTCGGCGGCAGGTTCCAAAAGTTGAAATACGATCTGGCATTTAGGCAGTTGTGCGCTGCAAACGTGAGGCTTGGGTTTGAGCTTCCAGCGGAGAAGCAGGAAGAAAAACCCGATGTTGCACGAATGGCACGAAATTTTCAGACCGAAGAATCGTTGTCAGTTGCGGCGTAAGTTAGAGTTAACAAAGGGGAAGAAGTGGTGCGCCCGGGGGGACTCGAACTCCCGACCTTCCGGTTCGTAGAAAGGCAAGAGGGTCAGAGTCGAAAATCTATGTCGCTTACGAATCGGTGACACCCAATCTTGTACCCGCGCCATTCACTCGGGGCATTTGTCCGGTAACCCACTATCTGGAGGGTTCAGCTCAATTCTGTCGCGCGGCTCCAAATGGCTGTTGGAGGACTTATCTACCTCGGTCGCTATTCGCCGTTTTGCTGCATGCAGTTCGCGAAACATAGGTGTGCCCGAGAGCTGCTGAATGGACAGCTGGCGCTAACTCGTACGCAATATCGCACTTATCTACAAATGCGGATGCGCCTTGGCGTATCAATTCGTCGGCCCCAAACGGATTCACACTGACCAAAACGAACGGAATATCATATCCTCGGTCGCTCAATTCTTTCAGGGCTTCGGGTCCAGAGAGAAACGGCATAGTGATGTCAGTTACGATGACGTCGGGATTGAGGGAGATCGCTGAATCGACAAGTTGCTCGCCATCACCAGCAACGCCAACGATTTTGAAGTCATTACTCAACGCTTGAACGATGGTTAAACGTATCCCTTCGTGGTCGTCGGCAATCAAGACTCGTAATTTACGCATAGACTCCTTACCTCGGTTAAATTGTCGAGACAAGGTTAATGTGCCGTGCCAAGTGGCGTCGTTGCTCAGGAGCAACGAAGAGCGCATGGCCGTTCGAAGTTATGCAGTAATAAGCGGCACATCTTGCCGCCACTCAAAAACTCCTCGGTTCGCAGCAGTTGAAATGCCGTTCTTCACGGCAAGCGGTTTGTCAGGCCCAGTTTAACTGACCCCTTTCCGGCCAGACTTTCCCTTCCATGGTTGCCGCTGGACAACGACGGAACCACTCGCAGGTGCGATTCTGCTGTAATCAGTTCGAGACAAGTTGGAGAGATGTTGGGAGCTTTATGGACATCGCGTATCGGCTACGTTCGCTCAGAGAGCAGAAAAAACTTTCTCAAGGAGACCTTGAAAAACGGACGGGATTGCTTCGTTGCTACATTTCTCGTGTCGAGAACGGCCATACGGTTCCAGCCGTCGAAACGCTGGAAAGGATGGCGCGAGCGATGGAGATGCCGCTTTATCAACTTTTGTATGACGGTCAGAAGCCGCCTGCCCCACTCGATGGCGGTGGAAAGCGGTCTGACGAATGGGGCAGTGTGGGTAGGGATGCTCGCTTTCTGAACAAGATATGCCGATTTTTAGCCAAGATGAATGAGGGTGACAGACACTTTCTTCTGTCTTTCGCTCAGAATCTAACAAAAAAGCAGAGGCGAGCTGCGGCAAGAGGTTAAGGCTTACTTGAGGCTCTGACGATTGTGGACGAGTTGTTCGGTAATCCGGAAACTGCCCAGAAAGGGGGTTCTGGGAAGTCGAGAGTGCGACGGCCAGCGCACTTTGGACCTATAACGCGCTTATCGGACATGCGGTTTCGTTTGTCCGGTAACCCCCGGTTTCGAGGGGAAGAATGGTGCGCCCGGGGGGACTCGAACTCCCGACCTTCTGGTTCGTAGCTCTCCGGGGCACTTTCTGATAGTTTCTGCCTAGTTCCAACTACTTTGTTCTATCAATGACTTAGCGCAAATAGACCGAAATACCCGAAACAGGAAAAACCGCGCGAAACTAACCAAACGTTAGCGCCGCGTTAGCGCGGGCCTGATTCTAAGTTATCGGGCTCTTTCCCCCGAGCAGCCTAGCGCAAATGCTTTCACGGGAGGACGAAAATGCTAAAGTTCCAGCTCGCCACCAATTCTTGCAAAATAGTCAGTGGATATCTTTTCGAGGCAGTTCTACAGACTTATGGGATGTTTTAGTCGTTTTCTCATCCATTGCCGCAAGCTCCAAATACTTATTCCTATCGTTGGGCGCTTTCGAATAGGTTGCCAGGTATCGATATAGTTGGGCGCGCTCCTTCCTAACCTCATCCGAATCACGCCCCAGCCCTGCAAGAGCTTTTATCCCTGCCGATAGTTCCGCCTCCGCCAAGCGGAAATGCTCCGAAGGCTCCAATCCCGGAGTGTCCGCTTCTCTAATCGCTCTTTCCTTGTAGACCGCGCTTTTGTATTCCTTGAGTTCCACAAACTGAGATACCTGCTGTTGCCCGGAAACGAATTTCTCAGCCGCACTGTATTCATTCAAAGCCCGGTCGAGACTGCTATCCCAAGCGGTAGAACCTCGTTCGCATTGCTTAGCCCACGAGACTGCCAGTGTTCCCGCGTCAAAGTGGGTGTTGGCACAGGTCATATATGAAACTGACTTGCCTGCTTCGCATATTCCACTTACCTTGGCCAAATTAGACATGCCCTCGTTGTATTCTCTTTCATTGTTGAGTGAAACTCCCTTTGCTCCCTGCGCGCGACCCAGATATCTCAGTGTTGATGCAATGTAGAACGTATCCGAATCTTTAAAGAAAAGGTTGTCAACGCTTCTTCCAATAAAGATTTCGCGCGGTCAAAGGCATTCTTCGCGTGCGAACCGTCGATTAGAAATAACTGGTATTGACAGCTCGACTCTTTAACTAGCTGGGCTGCGTACGACTCTCTTTTCTGCCGCATTTCGTAAATTTCCGCTGACCTCTGATAGGCGGCAATACAATCACGCGCTTCTTTGGGCAAATCAGCGCCCCGGTACCCAAGAACTTGCTGCTCATACGCTAAACCGAGAGCGTCATAGTAAACTGCAGCCGTCAAGTCAGCGCGCGTGTGTTTGTCGTCAACGGCCGTACGCTGTTCGTAACCGTTAATTTCAATTGCACGACTAAAGTGCTGAATTGCTTCTTCTAAAAGCTGGTCCGCATCCGTGACTGAGCTGGCTTTGAGGAAGGAAGAGTGTCCGGCGTAAAACTCCGCGTTGGGGAATCTACTCGGCAGATGTTGCAACGCAGTGTTGTAGTCGCCGCGTTCATAACTCGCTAGACCCCACGCGAGCTCAATCGAATCAGCCGCTTCGTCAACCTGCTCTTTTCCAATGACCCCTGCTCCCACCGGTATCACCGCAAACGTCTCCCGCCATTCTCCAGAGGTGTTAAATACGCCGAGGATGTCGGAATTCGATTGCTCTCCAAGTGGAGAGACCTTCAGATAGTGAATAGTTCCCACAAAACGCTGTCCGTCCTCATCCATTTCCACGTTAGCCCAAACAGCTAGGTTGCAACCTGACCCTCTGCTTGCCCACTTTCGCGCGTTTTCCAACTGCTCCTGCAAAGTTTCACCCTTAATTTTCCGTTCCCGGGCGAGGCAAACGATATCTTGGTGATATTCTCTGGCCAGCCTGCGCACTATCATCCTCTGGAAGCTGGAGGCTGCACTTTCCGTCGCCTTGTCGTCGCCTGTAAAAGCGAAGAATACGACGGTAAATTTGTCTGCCTTGGGCTTTGCTTCAATCCTAACGATGAACGCCAATATCAAGGCAACTCCGAAAACAATAAAGAGGCCGACCATGAGGGCAGAATTGAAAGTGCGATGGTTGTCTTTAAAGGATATCCGGAGTCGTTTCTGCAATGAAGTGCCTACGATGAGCGCCCAAACCCCAGCAATCAAGCAGAGGAGTCCGAAGAATATCCAATAGAGAGGATTTCGAAACGTCTCTGGAAAGTCAGATTCATCAATCGTCTTGAACAGCCATGAATATGCGGGAATGACGGCGACGAGGAAAGCCGCCACGCCCCATACTGTGTTCGGAGGTCCATCAGCGTCGTCCGTCAATGGAACCTGAAGGGCTCGGCGGGAATCATCCTCAACCATTAGCGCACCTCATTCGGTTGCTCAGATTGGGAGTTTGCAGGACTTGCCTTGCCGAAGATAGTACCTTCGATTTTTGAAAAAAGACATATGACGCACGACTGCGGACCGTATCCTCTGCCAAGTAGCTCTCCGCCCCGGCACTTTCTGATAGGTGACCTTGAATCGTGTCCTCTGAGCGGAGTTGCAAAGCTAATTGAGGCCGCGTTTCTTGAGGGCTACACCCATCACCAATCCCGTCACTAGCAAAATTAGGCTGGAAGGCTCCGGCACGGGGGTTGCGCTGAAGTCCGCCTGAAACCACAGGTCTCCTGGAGTTTGATTCCAACTCGCGCTCGTGAGCAGGTTTGGGTCGTTTCCAACGCTAGCGTCAACGAAGCCACCGCCCGGATAGACATCTGCCATTCCATTGCCACCGCTATTGAAGATAGCCCCGAAAAACGCCCCAGGTGCCACTCCGCCTTGCCACGCTCCCGAAGTTGTGAACAGCGCTGCGTACTGCAATCCACTCGTTAGATTAATTCCAGGAGTTGCTGTCACCACTTGATAGTTTCCCGTAGATTTGACCGACGAGATGGGGCTTACATATATAGCCGGACCAAGAGGGCTCTGTGTAACAGAATTCCACTGATACACACGCGCAGTATAAGGAATCGCAAGCTCGGAGGAATTATCGACGTTGAATGAGAAGCTGCCTAGAAAGGTGTCGCCGCCGACTGTGAAAGTTTGTCCGTAGGTGTCCGTGTTTGGCGACGGTCCCCAAGGCTGAACCGCCCCGACGCCATCCCAGAAGCCGGAAGTGTCTATGACGGTATTCGCCCTAGCCAATACTGGCGTTAGGGAGGAAAGGAGAAGGGCCAAGAATTTTCGCAAAGGAGCACCCCTATTGAAAGATGGCACATCCTATCTCTACGGTCATCAATTGGCAAATTAAGAATTGAGTCCCACATAAAATCTGAGAAGACCAGCGGCTCGCGACTCGGAGGGAACTATCCCGCCACCTTTTTCGCTTGCGCCCGAACCTTCGCCCACCGCTTTTTCGCCGCCTTCGCAATCTTCGCTCTCCCAGCGGCAGACAGGACGCGCTTCTTCGCACCTTTCAGTTCGCGGCTCGTCGAATCGCCCAAGGCTTTTGCAGCCGCCCGTACTCCGCTTAACTGCTGCTGTAGCTTGCCTAACTGCTTCTCTAGTTTTCTTTCTTCGCGTTTGATTGCTGCCAGAATGTCCATGAATCCTCTCGATGAAATCTATCTCAAAACGGAGGTCGCTCGCTCCAAACTATACTTAGGCACATATTCCATAGCTTGACCAACGTGGCGCATGTGATTTGCCTGCGCAAGAAAAGCAACAAAGTAAAAGCCAGCGAGAGCGAAGGCGCGGGCCACCAGGAACCGCGCTCAATCTCCGGGTCGCATCGCGTATTGCCATGCGGCGTCGAAAGGCCGGTGCTTAGGACGCCACACGATAGAGCAGGTCGTGTAGTCCAGCCGGGAGAAGGCTATCGGAACGGTAGGCCGATTCTATTGTAATACGCCCTACCCCGACCTGAACCCGGTTTTGCCACGTTGCGCCCCCACACAAAATACAGAACATTGTAGGCCGCATCTTTTTAACCGGACTGTCTCGAAATGGACAGTTTTTGGGGCTCGTGTTAGTCCACTCTTATCCGAGTGTGAGGACCAGAGAACTAACGCGAGAACAATTGGTCTGCGTACAGTGCCCTACCTGTGGTGTCCCTGCCGGAAAGCGTTGTGAGCGGTATTCAGGCGCTCTGCGCAAAGAGCCGCACGTAGACCGGAAGCTCTCCGCTGTT
>WNFI01039241.1_pt1 | contig 17281 bp, 7 predicted proteins | sample 5400471 | NCBI WGS metagenome assembly WNFI01 (sample SAMN13153348, study PRJNA577476) | soil metagenome | isolation source: 100 cm saprolite on Douglas fir-dominated hillslope | place: USA:California | collected 2013-09-17 | reverse complement strand
GCCATCACCGCCGTCATGCGCAAGCTCCTGGTTCATCTCAACCAGCTCATGCGCACACCTGAAGTAATGCTTGCTTCACAACACAGCTAATCCGTGGCTGACTCTCCCTCATGAAAATCACCCGTGGCTCGATCATCACCCGGGGTCTCGCCAACCGCTGTCCCAACTGCGGCGGCCGCGCGCTGTTTAAAAAGGGCACGTTCTTCGAGCTCAACGATGCCTGTCCCGACTGCGGGCTGAAATTTGAAAAGGACGAGGGCTTTTATCTCGGGGCGATGTCACTGAACTATGGCGTCACGCTCGTCGGCTGCCTGACGCCCGTCGCCCTGCTCTGGTATGGCGGCGTGCTCAACGCTCGCTGGGCAGTGGGGCTGGCCGTCGCCGGCTCCATCCTCGGGCCGGTCCTGCTCTACCGTTCCTCGCGCAGCTGGCAGTTGATGCTCTATTATTTTTTCTTCCCACACCACCTGCCGGCCAACCGGCGGGAACTGGGGGCAGAGGACGAGAACGTCTGAAAAGCGCCCAAGTTTCGGCTTCCGTTTTCCGCGACGGGGCCTACGTTCTCGCCCCTTGTTCCGGAGAGGTGGCAGAGTGGTCGATCGCGCCGCACTCGAAATGCGGTTTACCGCAAGGTAACGGGGGTTCGAATCCCTCCCTCTCCGCCAATTTCCCCTCGCAGGGGAGATTCTGAAGCTAGGTTGCCCAAGTTGACCGGGCAACCTAGACGTGAATCAACCAACTATCTCGGTCAACTGGTTCAAGAACCGGAATGGCTCGTTTTCGTGGCGGGTCGATGGACGCATCAACGGCGTCCGCATCCGCCGCAACTTTAAGTCCCCCGAAGAGGCCGCCGCCGAAAAGGCGGTGGTCGAGATCAAGGCCGAAAAGGCCAGCTCGGACCTGCGGACGGTCATCACCCCGCTATCCGAAACACAGGTCCGCGAAGCGGAGACCCTGTTCCGGCAGGTGGCCGGGCACGGCCGGTCGCTGGCCTTCTGCGTGGATTACACGCTGGCGAACTACCGGGACCGCTCGGCGCAGAAGCCGCTGGCGGACGCGGTCGCCGGTCAGGTTGAATGGCGCTGCCCTTAATAGGCTCTGGATTAAGCACGCTGATATTGCGGGCGGCACAGTGATCAAGTTCGACCTCGGCAATACCCCGAATCGCACACTCGGGTCGACCCCGGCGGATCTCCCGCCTTCTTCTCTCAACTATAACCCAGCGCTGCTGCTACCGCAGTAGATAATAGACTTTTGTTCATTCGCTATGGGTCCGATACCCGAAGCGTGCTTCGGCTTGGTTGGCGGAATGGGTTTGGCTGCGGATTGCACGGATGTTGGAAAAACTTGCGGCGGCTCTGTCCAAATGCCCCAAAAACTTCGGGGATGTTTACTCTTTCGAGGTTTCGCCACTGATTATTGTAGGTGAAGTTCGAGCTTGCCACAGTGAAAGAGTATAGCGGTGCGGTAATTGCCAAAGGAGCGGAAGCCACGTGCGCAAGACTTGATCATCTGGAGCTTTGAGTTGAAGCCTTCGGTCAACGCATTGGGGATCTGATGAGTGATATGATATAGTTGAGCAGTCCGATCAGGTGCTTTTCGAGCACCATCGCCACGTTGGTGACCGACGGCAGGTCGCAGGCACCTGCTGGGCCGATGCTTGCTCTCGGTGCTCGACGACCTCCAGCACCCGATTGTGATCCAGATCGCTCAGCACCGTCCCGTAATAGTGGCTGTGGCCAAAACTCTTTTCGTCCAGCCCGACCCGCTCGATGTTCTCCACACTGCGGCGCGCAAGTCCGTGCTCCACCGCTAGGCTCTGCACCTCGCTTCTCGTGTCGAGATCGGACGCGGCGCACGGCCACGGAACCGCCGAGGGCTGCGGGCACACGGGCGGTGCGGGAGTTCGTCAAAGCCCGTGAGCGGCGGGATACCGAAGATCACTTTGAAGGCTGAATTATTGTCACGTCTTTGGCTCGCGCAGCGGGCTCGACCCTCAGTTTGGTAATCTTGCCGTTTTCAACATGCCCCTCGACGGTGGTTTTATCAGGAGCGCGCAACTTGAAATCCGCTGTCCAGTCGGCCGGCCACGCCGGCAGCAGTTGGATTCGCTTCCCGTCACATTGCATGAGCATGAGTTGAACAGTGGACATGCCCGCCCCGCCGTTGTCCATATCCGGAATCCAGTCGCTGTTTTTGGACCAGAACCATGGGAATTTTTGATTCCCATAGGAGGTGAATTCTTCAATTGCCACAGCCTTGGCCTTGTCCGTGAGCCCTAGGAGAGCGGCGTGAATCCCATCCTGCCCCCAGCATTTCCCAAACGGATAAAGCCGCGCCTCAAAAGTGTTTCGCGCCAGTTCCAAGTCAGGCTTGCCGACCCCGTAAAGTGGATAGGGAAAGACTGCATAAAGTTCCGGATTCTCTTGATTTTTCGGCCGGTCGTATCGCTGCGCCGGCAGAATAACCGGCTTTCCGTCCGGATCGCTGTGACCCAGCGGCGAAATTTTTCCTTTGGCGGTCTTGCCGATCGGAAGCGCCGGCAGATCCTTCAGGACCTTGCGCCAGAGCTCGCGTTGGGGTTCGTCCACGAGATTCTCCGGCAAGGCCAGCAATCGCGGCAAAACGCTCAACAAACCCGCCACGTCCGGCGTGGGGTTCAGGGCATTTCTTTGGTAGGTTTCAATTGACTGGGCCGGGTCCATTAGGATTTTCCCGTCCTCGCCGCGCCGCCAGTGTTGGTCGTAGTAACGGATGGTGGCATCCGCCATCGGAAGCAATGAACACCGGACAAAGTCCGCATCCTGAGTATACGCGTAGCGATCCAACATTTGGGCCATGATTTCCAGTCCTCCTTGGACATGGTAGCGCATCCATTCACTCTGCAATTCCGGCCCGGGATTGTTCCACCCAAAATCATTTACGTTGGGCAGTCCCCAAAAATAAATCGTTTCGATAAACGCCCCGCCCTCGTGGTGAAAATACTCGTGCGTCCGATCCCTAGCCAGAGGCAGGGCCTTCACATACATGTCAAACCAAGGCGCGAGCAGATCGTAATCTCCCGCGGCGATGAGCGGCCAGTAGATCAAGCGCGTGTTTTGATTCCAATACGAGGCACCCCACGCGCGGTAGTCCGGATCGTGATTATCGGGCGTGGATCCTTGCCCTTCTGCCAGATCGTGGCCCACGCCGAACAGCGAGCCGTTGAACTTGATCGGTTGAGCACCCCGTCCCGCGCAGGCCGTCATGTAGCGTTGCATCGCGTAGCCTTGGGCAACGCTCCCTGCCTCGGGGGTGCCGGCGACGTTAATCCAGCTTCGATCCCAAAATTCCGCCCACCAATGTTGGTGCGCTTCACGCGCCCAGCCGATCCCGACGGCGCCCATCGACTCCATCACCCCATCCAACGTTTTGCGCCACGCTTCTGGCGTCTCGCCCTGTTCCGTCAATGCGTAAAGATCGAGTCGTTGTGCCTTGGAGGCGCGCGAGGATTTCAACGTCTGCGCATCGGCACTCGCCAGATCAGGACCCGTCATCGCGATCCCGAAGCACCGATGCAACAGGGGATCCGGATACTTTAACTGTAACGACTCCAAATGCTCCTTTTGCAGAACCAAGGGATAGATACTCCGCATGTTAAAATGGCACCACGCGACGCTGTTACTGCGCGCCGGCAAAAGGGTGTCTGGATCAAAGGTGAGCCCGTCCGGATTATTGCCCCATTCGAAGAAACCGGCCTGTGAAACTGCGCCATGATCCAGATGGTGGCTCTTCGAGCGCCAGACCTCCGATTTTGCCTCCAACACAACGGGCTGACCCGTCTGAACCTCGACATGAACGACCGGATGATTGGCATCGACCCAGATGCGCGCGACGCTCGCGCCGGCCCGAAGCTCGATTTCCCCCGTGGCCAGCTTCAGTGTTTGCACGCTGGCCGCGGGCGGGACGAAAGGATTCGGCGTCAGCTTGATCCGCACGCGGCCCAACTTGAGCAACTGACCGTTCTCGCTCCAAGCATCCGATTTCGCGATGAGAAGCAGAATATCTCCGTTCTGTTCCGTCCAACCGTTGAGAGCGATGTCGCCATTGCCGAGAGGCATCGAGTCATTTTCATTATGACCGAGGCCGTTCCAAGCGACCTCGTGAACCTTGACGAAATCGGTTCCGTTCGCGCACAGGATGGACGGCCAAGCAAACAAGAAAAACCAGAAGGTGTTGGGTTTCATTTTCGGAGACAATCCAGGCCCACTGGGGAGCAAAAGTGGCGTTTGAGTCGATGCGGCCAACGACGATGGTTACTTTCGTGGCATTGAAGAGAGCCAACGACAAAAGTGGGGACACTAGCAGGTTAAACGATCCTATGGTTATCGACTAATTTTCCCCCAATGTGAATTTCACGCCGCTACTCTGGCCGGAGTTTCCTCCGACGTATATGGTGTATTCTCCTGGCTCAATATTCCACGTCCGGTTCGCGCCCCAGATCGCGAGATCTGCTTTGCGTATCCGTAGGGTCAGATGTTGCGTTTCTCCCGCCCGAAGGTGGACCCGGGAGAAGCCTTTTAATTGCTTCGCCGGCATGGCCACGCTCGCCGTGGCTGTATGAACATACACCTGCGCAACCTCATCGCCATCGCGGCGACCGGTGTTCCGGAGATCGAAGGATACTTGCACATCGTCGCTACCCGGCGCGGAAACAGTCACGCGCAGGTTCTCATACTTGAAGGTGGTGTAGCTGAGTCCGTAGCCGAATGCGAACTGAGGCAAATCGTCGCCATCGATATATCCGGTGCTTTTCCTCGAATTTAGATGATTATAGAATGCGGGCAGCTGTCCGACACGCTTGGGGAATGAGATCGAAAGGCGACCTGCGGGATTGTTGTCGCCAAAAAGTGTTTCCGCTATCGCCCGGCCGCCAAACTCCCCGGCATACCAGGTCTCCAGGATTGCCGGCACATGCTCGGCTGCCCAAGGAATGGTCAAAGGACGACCGTTTTGCAGCACCAACACCACCGGCACGCCCGTCGCGGCGACAGCTTCCAGCAACGCTGCTTGATTGCCGGGCAAATCGAGGTTGGAGCGGTCGAAGTCCTCGCCCGAGATCCCCTTCTTTTCGCCCAAGGCCATGACGACGATTTCGGCCTTTTTCGCCAGCGCAACTGCGGAAAATATTTCTTCACCACTGGCATACAGCACCTCCGTGGCAGGTGAGACTATTTTTTTAATCTGATTCAAAATGCCGTATTCGGACGATTCGATCGCCACGTCGGCGTAGTCGCCCAGCCGGGTGCTATCCGCATTCGGCCCGATCACGGCGATTTTTCGCAGGTCCTTGCGCAGCGGCAAGAGGTCCTGGTCGTCTTTGAGCAGGCACATCGACTGGCGCGCGACCTCTAACGAGAGCTCGAGATGCTCGCGCGACCGGCGGGCGCGCGAGACCAGCGTTTCATCGACAAATGGATGGTCGAAGAGACCGAGCAGGAATTTCGCTCGCAGCACGCGCGAAACCGCAGCATTCAACGTCGCTTCCGCGATTCGTCCGCTCTTCATTCCGTTGGTGATGGCGCTCTGAAATGTTTCGTGATCGAAGTCGTAAAACTGCATATCGACACCGGAGTTGAGCGCGAGGCAAACGGCGTCCGCCGGCGACGCCGCCACGTGATGCGTCTCGTATAATCGGCGGATGGCGCCGAGGTCCGACAAGATAAAGCCTTTAAATCCCCATTCCCCGCGCAGAACTGTGTTCAGCAGCCACGGGTCGGCGGCGCAGGGAACTCCATCGATATCGTTGTAAGCGGCCATGATGCTCATCGCGTTGCCCTCCCGAACCGCGGGCTCGAACGACTTCAACATGATCATGCGCACCTCCCGTTCGCCTGCGTGAACGGGCGATGTATTCAATCCTCCTTCGGGGGAGCCGTGCGCGGCGAAATGCTTCGGCTCGGCAATGACCGTGTGATCCGTCGCCAGCGAGTCACCTTGCATCCCCTGCACATAGGCGAGTCCGAGTCTGCCGGATAGATAGGGGTCTTCGCCAAAGTTCTCCTCCACCCGTCCCCACCGCGGATCCCGCGCGATATCGAGCACGGGACCGAGGATCATCGCCACGCCGTTCGCGCGGGCTTCCGCCGCGATGGCGGCGCCGACCTTCCTCGCGAGTTCCGGATTCCAAGTAGTGGCCAGATTTATGCTTTGTGGAAACACGGTCTGGTTATATCCCATAAGCCCGTGCAAACCCTCTTCGATGAACAGAGCCGGGATGCCCAGCCGATTCGATTGTATTACCCAAGCTTGGACGGTATTATAGAGTCTCGGTGAAGGATAGAGATCGTGGATCGAACCAATTCCCATATTCCCCGCTTGCTCAAGCGCATAGAGGGGGTCGAAGCTAGCGTCCTCCTTCGCGTGGGTGTGCTGGTCAACCGTTTGATTTTTGGCCGGGTCCAACAGATCCTTGCAGCCAAAATACATGTCGAGTTGCCGCGCCTTTTCCTCAAGCGTCATTCGCGCCAGCAACTCGGCCACGCGCTGTTCGATTTGCGGCGATCGGATCTGCTGTGCGTCCGCCACCGTTCCCGCCGCGACCATGCCGGCCAATATTCGAATCGTCCAGCTCATGGGCATTTCACCAGGTCGGTGCTCACAGGCTCGTGACCCAGAAACGTCGATAGGAACAGCCGGTCCACGCGAGCTTCATTCGTCAAAAAGTGAACTTCGTGTCGATCGTGAGCTGCCGGTCGCGCGGGGCGAGCCGCCGGCCGACAGCCGCTCCGCCGGAGCCGTTGTCGTAAGCCGTCCATCGGGGTGTCGCATGGTCTGCGAAAATGTTGCCGGCGCGAAGCTGGACCATCCACCCGATCTTGTGGCCTTTCATCTCGAAATTCCGATTGTATTCCACCCACCCATCCACATTGACGCTCTCACTTCCATAGAATGGATGGCGAACGTCGAGGATCACGCTCGGATAGGCGATGCTGGGGAAGCCAATGGCCGGCGCGCTGCGCCACCGGGAGGCAGTTCCGATCGCAAAGCCCTTCAACAGGGCTGAGCGGTCGAATTGATAGCGCGCGATCAGGTTCGCCTGCCAGATATAAGTCTGGGTCTGCTTGATTCCGACCATCTGCTGGTCGTTCAACAGCTCAGTCTGGATGCGGTCCACCAAACTGGCGACGGTGGTTACTCCGGCGGTGGGGTCATTTGCCGCGGTGGACCCGCTTGCAAGCCACGTCGGTGCGTTCTGGGCAACGTACCCGTTAACAATCGAATTCAGGCTGGTCACCGTCGTGATGTTCCGGCTCAAGTTGCCCATAAGTCGCAGATTCTTGGTCGGATTGCCGACGACTTGGAACTCAATCCCGTGGGTTTTCTGGCTCTGGAGGTCGGACCACGACGGCGGCGTGTTGTTGGGATTGAGCACCGCCCAGATCGAATTGATGTATTGGGCTTTTTTGTCGCTGAACCCGTTGGGTCCGCCGTTTCCGATGGTACCATTATTGGTCTCGGTCTGAAAATAATCGAACGAGCCGGAGATCCGGCCATCCAGGAAGAAGAACTTCATTCCCACGTCAGTCCCCCTGCCGGTTTGGGCCGGAATATAGTTGTTGTAGATGTCCCGGGTCGATGGAACGCCTGCGGCGTAGTTGGTCGCTTTGTTGCCGAACAGACTGAAGTTTTTGGTCAGGTTGAGCACGGCGCCGTAGAGATAGGGCCGGCCGACGCCTTGGGATAGGGGGCCTTTAGTGCCGTTGCGCGACGGCCAATTGCCGTCCGGTGCGAGCTCGTAGATGCCGCGGGCGCTGCGCGTGTAATCCACGCCCTGCCTGGTCTGCTCGTCCCGCCGGATCCCTCCGGTAATGGCCAGAAAGTCGTCGAGGAGCACGAACTGGGACGCGAAGACCAATGATTGCGTCCGGTTCCAGTCGTTGCGCGGAGTATTCGTGGAGAGCCACTGGGTCTCGATTCCATTCTCACTCAAGGGGGCGAGCGGCGATTTCAGGTAGTTTCCATATGGCGGCGTGAGATATTGGCGCCAGCGGAGACGATAGGCCGCGTTGTTGAGATTCGCGCCAGGCACCAAGCTCATCATCCGATAATTATCCGTATATCCGTGCACCGTTGAGTTCTGGTACAGCGCAGCCATGGTCAAGGAGCCGAGTCCCCGTCCAAACACCTTGATGCTCGAGAAGTCCCGCTCATAGCTCAGAGTCGCGCGAAGATGCTCGTAGGTGCTGAACACCCAATTGCGCGACGGCGTGAACTCCAAATACGGTAGGCCGACGTTCGGGTTCGGAACTCCGTTCGGCAGTTGGACGTTCGGGTCGACATAAACCGCGTACGTGTTGCCGTCGGGCTCCTGATCCATGTTGACCACGTGTTCCGTTTGCGCGGCAAGTTCGAGATAGAGTCCCTTCGCCAGACGCTGCGTGGCAAAAACCGACACGAGCTTTGTATCGAACTCCACCTTGTCAGCGTCCCCCATGGTATTGACGTCGAGGGGCACGACCTTGAAGCCATGCTGATCGAAGCTGACATCCTGGTGACTGGCGGCGGGCGGGCCGATGTTCGGCCGCGCACCTTCCGCCATGCCCGCCCAGTTCATCAAACCGACGCCCGGGATCATGATGGCGAGGGGCGTGTTGGCCTTCTGCATGATCCGCGTTCCGGGAACCGCACTTGCCCGCGCGGTCGCGATCAATGGATTGCCGGCGGCGGCCCACGGGCTGTACCAGTCGAAGATCGGATAACCCTTCGGAATCTGCGCCCGGATTCGAGTGGCCTGGAAATTGGCGGTTACGGTGGTCGACTCGGAAAGTTTGTACGTCCCGGTGAGAAACGCGGAGTCATTCTGGTAGCGATTAGGCTTGATGTTATTCCGGTTGTTTCCGTCCAGCAGATCGACGCGAAACGCGAGCTTCTTGGGCACGCTCACGATGTTGTAGTCGATCGTCTCCCGCATGCTGCCAAAATTGTCGGTGCGAAAACTGATCGACCCGAAGTTGTGCGAAGGATCCGCCCGGTTGGTCGGATTATCGACCGATCCACCGGGCCGGCCGATGCCGAACAGGATCGAATTCGGTCCGCGCGCAAACGTGACCCGGCTCGTGTTGTAGGTATCGATCGGAGTGCCCGTGGAGAAAAAATTGGCCGTGATCGAATCTGAACGGAATCCGCGGACATAAAACGGCGTCCCCGTCCGCGGGCCGTTGCCATTCGAGTCCCCTTCGTTGATGTGGTAGTTTGACGAGCTCGGAATAAAGTCGGCGAGCTCGTTGAAGGTCGTCACGCCAAGGTCATTAAGCATCTCTTGCGTAATGACCGTGAGGGCGGACGCCACGTCCCTTGTTTTTCCGCGAAGTCGGGTCGCGGACAGGGTTTCGTTCGACTGATAGCCGCTCTCGGCCTCGGCCGAAACCGTGAAGGGCGCCAACGTGACCTCGACCTCCCCAGGTTTCTGCGGCGTGGGCGCGGTGGATTGCGCAAAAGTCGGGCCGAGCACGACAAAAACAATCGCCATGCCGGCGACGAGGCGCAGAGGTGCGGTATTCCTGTTCATTGGGGATTAGGGGTTTGCGGCCACTTGAGCGCTGGTCGACTTAGGGTAAGGATCATAAAGAGGTCAAACGTTTTACTTCTAGTCAACAGAAATCAGTCGAGCTTTCCTCCATTGCAAGGAGAGCAGCGACGAGCCGGGATGCCGCCGCAAAAATTCACTTAAAGAATAAACGTTTCATCCATGGCCTCTCTTTTTTTGACCGCGCTGGCAACCTCGACGCCGAATCGTATGCTTTCTCCGTTCTTATTATGTAGCAGTTCTGGCTCGGCCGCTCAGGGAAATCATCACGTTGTCCGCGATTTCGGCCGTAGCCTGCGGACAGGCAGACGTGACCGACAGCGTGGATCCCACCATCGGCGGCGTTGGATTTCTTTTGGAGCCTACTCGGCCGACGGTGAACCTCCCAAACAGCATGGTCCGGATGTATCCGATCAAAAAGGATCAGACTGACGACCGGATCGGAGGCTTTCTGCTGACGATCAGCTCTCACCGGCTTGGGAACTCTTCTGCGTCATGCCCACCTCGCAACCCTCTCCGAGAGCGATCGCTACTACAGCGCCTACGACCACAAAGTGCACGAGAACCCCCGCCCTTTCTACGCGTGGATAACTGGACAACGCTTTCGTCGGCCATGGAAGAGGGTCGCCGAACTTACTTTCCGCAGACCACCACGCCAGTCCTTTAACAGAAACCATGGTTCGAAGTCAGCAACGACGTCCGTAAAATACATCGTTGACTCAGATGAAACGTTTTATTCCATTCAAGGAAGTTTCTGTGATCGGAAGCCGCGCGGTAGAGCCGGTCCTAGCTACCGGCTCTTTTCGCCAATATACTCCATCTGTTTCCCGTGAAAAGCCAAATTGCCATCAGTTTAAGTATTCTTTTCGGTCTACTCTTCCGCGTTAGCCTGGGCGCGTCCGAAATCGCAACAGCTCCGAGCGCCGGCAATCCTTTCGTGACGAGTATTTTCACCGCCGATCCTTCCGCGCATGCCTGGCAGGATGGCCGCCTCTATGTCTATCCCTCCCGCGACATCGACCCGCCCAAGGGCTGCGACCGCATGGATCGCTACCATTCCTACTCGACCGACGACATGGTGCACTGGCGCGACGAAGGCGAACTGCTGCGGGCCAGCCAAATCGACTGGGGACGGCCCGAGGGCGGCTTCATGTGGGCACCCGACTGCGCCTACCGAAACGGCGTTTACTATTTCTATTTCCCGCACCCGAGCAGCACCAAGTGGAACGACAGCTGGAAGATCGGAGTTGCCACTAGCGACAAGCCTGCGAGCGGATTTAAACCGGTCGGTTACATCAAGGGGGTGGGCGGCTACGCGATGATTGACCCGGCGGTCTTCACCGACACAGACGGCCAGGCTTATCTCTACTTCGGCGGTGGTGGGAAATGCGTTGGGGTGCGGCTCAAGGAAACCATGACCGAGCTTGACGGCGAGTTGCGTCCGATGGAGGGCCTTGTCGATTTTCACGAAGCCACCTGGGTCTTTAAGCGTAACGGCCTCTATTACCTTACCTACGCCGACAATAATCCGCGCGAAAACCGCCTCTGCTACGCCATCAGTAAAAACCCGCTCGGTCCCTGGGAATACAAGGGCGTCTATCTCGAACCCACGGGCTGCGACACAAGCCACGGGTCAGTGGTAGAATTCAAGGACCAATGGTATGCCTTCTATCACAATGCCGCCATCTCCGGGAGGGGAAATCTGCGATCCATCTGCGTCGACCGCCTTGAGTTCACCCAAGATGGGAGCATCAAGACCGTCGTCCAGACTAAAACAGGTGTGCCTGCTGCAGGGCCACACAAGGACTCACAGTATCGGAGCACTGTCTATAAGGCAGAGAAAGCCGTTCTCTCCGAAGGTGCCACGATCTCAGGGCAGAGCGCCATCCTGCCGGCCAAAAGCAACGCGACTTTGGTCTTCGCATCGGTTGACGGAGGCTCCAACGGCGGTCGCTTCTCCCTGGACATCTCTCACGCCAATGCGGCCCTGGCCAAGCTCAACCTTACGGTGAACAACGAAGACCAATCTCTGGTGAACGCAATCGCCACCGGCAGCATATACAGCTTTACTGGGCACCTCGTCATCACGATCCCTCTCTCGGCCGGAAATAATAATACCCTCTCGCTCACGCTCGTCTCCGGCGAACTCGCTGTCGACCGCATCACGATTACGCCGCTCTGAGAATCTCAGCCAAGGTGGCCAACTGCTACCGAGCGCCTCTCGATGAACCCAGTTGGAGAATAATGGTGGAAGACCAAGGCGTTGTCCGATTCCCAGATCCTCGTAAGCGATCCGCGTCATGGCGCGAAACAAGAAGCAGGGATTGGAATATCCGGGTAGCAGGAAAGGCCAAAATAGTGTAACTGACCGCTCGAGATGGAAAGAAACCCACCGCCCCAAACGACGGCGGACGAGCATTGTTGCAGCGTCGTTCCAAGGCGGACCGGTTTGCCGATTCTACGGGGCAGCGACCGGTTTCCCGAGGTAAGCGACCATGTTGGCCAGCAGCCGACCTGCGATCGGGTCAAGATTCTTGGTCGTCAACAACATTTCGGAGGCAATCACGGCTCCCTTGCCGACGTGGAGTTCCACTATCGGCGCACCCGCCACGCGGAAGAATCGATCCTTATCGACCGCGGCATGCAGCGTGCATTGATGAGCCAGTGTGACCACACCCGGCTGGACGCGATCGACTTCATACGTGCCGGTGCAGGCGTATGGCAGTTGGCGATCGCCCCGCTCGAACCACGCGGTGTCGAGCGGCTCGATCTCGTCGAAGACCGGGGATTCCGGAACCTGCATGGTGACAATCTCGCCCTCAGTCTTGCGATAGCTTTTTACCTGGGCTGGAAACAATTTGACGAGGTCCGCGCCTGGCTGGAGGAGCAGCGCCCTTCCCCCCGTCTCGACGTAAATTTTGAATTTTTCCGGCCCGTCGGGACTGGCCATTAAGGCGGCCAAGTCGCCGACGATCAGCGGCCGGGAGACGTCAAACGCAGCGGGTGATGCTATCCTCTCCACTTCGAGCCCGAGCAGATCGGCTCCGGCGCGACCATGCGGATCGAACAAAAGCGGTTTTTTTGCTCCACTGGGAGCCGAAGCCCACTGCCGGGTCGCCACGACGATATCGTAATTATTTTCGGATAAAGTCCGGCCCGCCACAGTGAACCGCAGCACCAGTTTGGCGTTCACGCGCGGCTGCGGCAGCTGGCTGGGCAGCGCGAAATCCACGTTGATCCACCGATTTGCGTAGTAGGCGACGCTGGGCGTCGGTTGCGCGCCACGCGCTATCGTCCGATCGTCCACGTTGACTTCCCATGTCAACTCCCCCGCTCCGAGGGCGCTGTTGTCATTGGAATCATTGATCAGGCACACCCGGCGCCGGGCGGTGTCGCCTGCGTAAAAATGACGGCCATATAACTCCGCGCTGACCAGCACCGGCTGCAAAGCGGTCTTCACCGCATAATACGTGAGCTTAGGGCGAATGCTGTCGGCCTTCCACACGTTGGTGAACCAAGTAAGATAGGCAAAGTGCATCAGACCGTTTGCCTGATCGCGATTGGTCCGGCGAATGACCTCGCCCAGTTCCTTGGTCATGAAGGCCTGCCGCGTCATGAAAATAGCGGGATCGTTCTGCTCAAAGGCATACGCGCCGACGAGCGCTTGCGGCACGTAACGCGGAAATTCATACGAACGACTGGGCCAGTCGTCGTTGCGCGGATAGCCCGTGGAAATTTCCTGGCTGATCAACGGCCGGCCGGGAGTATACCGAGTTTTCCCAAACTCTCCGTCGAACAGGTGAAAGGGAGACTCGTTGTACCACCCATTGTAGGTGTGAGCATCGTCTATGTCGCCGTCGTCGTAATTATTCTCCTCGCGTATCGCCTTCGATTTTCGATCAGCTTCCCGGCGCGTGTAAGCGGAATCCGCCACGACGGGCCGGGTGGGGTCAAGCTGCCGCAGCGTGCGGATCATATCATCCAGCACCGCCCATTTCTGCTTCAACACCTCGTCGCCCAGCGTTTCGATCATGGGAAATTTCATCTCGTTGTTGATCGTCCAGAACAGGAGCGAAGGGTGATTGCGATGCTGCCGGATGAGATCTGAAAACTCCTCTTTCCAAATCTTCAATAGGTTCGCGTCCGGCAGCGGACCTTCGAGCATCAACCAAGTCCACGTCCCTTCGTAAGACACGCCCATGCCGACCTCGTCGGTGACCTCGAACCACTGTTCCGTAAAAGGAATCGCGTGCGATCGGGTGATCTGGACATTGCCGTCGCGAGCGAGTTGGGTGAACCGACGGGCGAGCGCCACGTCGTTCGGACGCAGCGTCACCGGAAAGTGATTCCCGCCCCGCAGCCAGTAGGGCTGGCCGTTCAGCAGCAATTTGTCTCCCGCCACCGCGAAGGTCCGGAACCCGAACCGCGTCATCTTCTCGTCAATGATCTTCATGCCTTCGGTGAGCGTGACCTTGAGATGGTAGAGATTCGGGTCCGCCGGAGTCCAAAGCTTCGGCTGCAGTGTGGAGGTGGCGATCTTCGCTGTGGTCGAACCGTGGGCCGGCACCTCGACCGCCATCGCAGTGGGGCTCAAGAATAACACCGACGAGTCCCGGGCGTCGACAATCGAGTATGCCAGGGAAACGCGCTGCGCCGTTTCACCGCCGTTCTGGAGCTCGATTTCCGCCGTGGCATTCTTGAGCGAGGATTGAATATACACATCGCTTACCCGCACCGGCTCGGTCACCACCAGTTTGACCGGCTGCCAGATGCCGCCGGAATTGAAGTCGGTCATCCCGTGCGGAAGCGAGCGCAACATCTCGTTGGTCACCTCGACGGTCACCGCAACCGCCATCACCTTCTTGGCCTCGGCGACCGAGCCATCAGGCACCCCCATGTCATGGACGGCGATTACGTTGCGTCCCGGCCGGAGATATTGTGTTACGTCGCAGCGGATACGCCTGAACATGCCGACATTTGTGGTGACCTTCGCGCCGTTCACCCAGATTTCCGAAACCTTGGCGATCGCATTGAAAACCAGCTCGAATTGCCGATTTCGCAGATCGTCCGGCAGTTCGAGATAGTGGCGATACCAACCGGACTTCGTTTCCTTCCAAGGAAAGGTCTGTGCATTCACCCTAGCATCCTCCTCAGCCACCAGCGTGTCGGATGGACCGCGGCTGGCGGCGATTCCCTGAAGACCGGGCATCTCGCCTTCGCCATGCAGCCAGCCGATGGTCGGCGTCCAAAAACTGGGGACCGGCAGGACGTGCCAGGATTCATCCGAAAGATCCGGCGCGCCGGGAGCAGCGACACCAGCAAGCGACTGGTCCGGCATGAATAGCCATTGACCATTCAGTGAAATCTCGCCCCGAACCGCGGGCAATTTCACAATCTTCATGGGCTGATACGTGGCGCGCTGCCGAGCCCGCTCAACCGCCTTGTCCACGCGCGGCGGGCTCCAGACGCGATTGCCGACGGCATTGAACGCGCCCAGTTTATCGCCGGCCAAAGGCGTGACTTGCGGCCGGTCGAACTCGGTGGGCAGCCAACCACCGCCCAATCCAACGCCACCCACCGTCCAGAGCGCATCGCTATCCTCGATATTGATCCGGGGCAGCGTCTCGTCGTTGAGGTAGACTTGGAAGCGACAGCCCGACACGGCCACGCGGAGGGTATACCAGGTGTTGGGCTTGGGCTCGAAGTCGAGCGGCACCCAACCGAGGAACTTCGATCGCCCGTCCGGCGCGTAACGCGCGAGGCTGAGCTGCGCCTCGACTCCGCCGCGCAGTCCGACCACATAGCGGCTGTCGCTGTCCTTTGCCCGGACCGCGCCCCAGAGCTGCACCTGATCGCCGGACCGGGATCGCGCTCGAAAGCTAAATTCGTAGTCTCCCTGTTCGACCTCCGACACGGCCGTGCCGCCTTGAATTACAATGGACGAATCCGTTGTCGTCACAGTCACCCTGCCAAATGTATGCCAGTGCCCGGAAAACGAAGCAGGGAAGACCGCCTCCGCGCTCCGCGCTGCCGGCGCCGAATATAAGGCGACAACTGCCAGGGCCGCGACCGTCAAGCCTCCGCCCTTGTTTAACCGGGAAAATATTTTCATGAAAAGAGAGTTTCGGCATCGCTGGCGCGTTCCCCCTTTTCTAGACGTCTTAGCGGAGCCAATATCGGCGAGTGAAAATGATAGCGGTCGCTCAGGCCGACAAGCGAGCCGTTAAAGGGATTAAGGAGCAGAATCGTCACAAGCGAACGTCGGTACAGATAAATCGTTTTATCTTATGGCAGAGTTTACAGTCAAACGAATTTTCCTTCGAGCCGCTCCGCCAAGCGCGTAAATGTACCCCGCCCCCGAGAGGCCCGGACAGATCCGCACCAGCAGCTAAATCCTCAGTGAGCATGGCCCAGGCCTCGGGCGTGACGTCGACGCGCCGGGCGACAATTTCTTCACTTCTCGGTTAAGCGTTTAACACTTGACCGGGCTTTTCGGGAGCAATCAGCATGGGCGCATCCACTCACCCTGTGTCGGCGCGCCACGATTCACCCCCTTGCAGCTCCAGCACCCAAAGCAATGCCGCGGAAAAATGCACCCTGCCTGCATCGAGCTCATGCCCGGGTATAATCGCCGGAGCGGTTGTCCGACCGCAGCAGGCGCGACGCATTCGGTCATACTGATTCGCATCGTTGCCAGCTTCATCCTGTCAGCCGGTATTTTTCAAATCGGGTGCCAGCATTTACCCCGCGCTGCGGCTCACCCGCATGCCACCCTCGAGCGCTCCGTGATGGTAGGATACCAAGGCTGGTTCCGCACGCCCAATGATGGAGCGAAGATGGAGTGGGCCCACTACCAGAAAGCCTCCGGCAGCGCTTTCTTCCTGGGCCGGGTGGGCATCGATTTCTGGCCCGACCTGTCGGAATTGACGGACGCGGAAAAAACGCCTACGGGCGCGCAGCACATCGACGGCAGTCCGGCGCAACTCTTCAGCTCGCACAACGCGCGCACCGTCGAGCGCCATTTCCGCTGGATGCGCGATTATGGAATCACTGGCGCCTTCATCCAGCGCTTCAGCGCACCCATTATCAACCCGGACCCACGCTCCCGGGCCCGGTTGCTGGCGACCGACACGGTGCTCCGCTTCGCCCTGACCGGCGCCGAGAAGCATGGGCGTTCGATCGCAATCATGTACGATCTTTCCGGTATGCGGGAAGGGCGTATGGTCGACGTCATGGCTGACTGGAAACATCTTGTGGACGATTTACGGATACGGGAGTCGTCCGCGTATCAATTTCATCGCGCCCGCCCCGTCGTGGCGATCTGGGGCGTGGGTTTCAACGACGACCGGAGCTACAATTTGGAAGAGTGTGAACAACTCCTCGACTTCCTGAAGAACGACCCCACGTACGGGGGGAACACGGTGATGCTCGGCATTCCGACGGGATGGCGCGAGCAGACCGGCGACGCCACCGACGATCCTCATCTTCACGCGCTACTTGAGAAAGCGGACATCCTTTCGCCATGGACGCCGGGACGCTATAACGATCTGGCGGGGATTCGCATCCACAACGAACGCTTTTGGCGGGAAGACCGGGCGTGGTGTGAAGCCCGCCATCTCGATTACCTGCCGGTTGTTTTCCCGGGGTTCAGCTGGCGGAATCTGAAAAACACGGACGGGAGCATTGATCGCTTGGACGGCCGGTTCCTCTGGG
>WNFI01664000.1_pt3 | contig 17285 bp, 20 predicted proteins | sample 5400471 | NCBI WGS metagenome assembly WNFI01 (sample SAMN13153348, study PRJNA577476) | soil metagenome | isolation source: 100 cm saprolite on Douglas fir-dominated hillslope | place: USA:California | collected 2013-09-17 | reverse complement strand
GAAAGCCCGCTTCTCAAACTCGGTCGGCTCCGATCCCGTGCCTTGCGTCACCGAAACAGCCGGTTTGTTTACGCCCAAGATCGTCGCCATGCCGTTCTCGTCGACACGAATGACTGTGGGCGGCTGCAGGCGGACATAGACGGCGAAGGCGAGCGCCAGCATCGTTGTCGGAATGCACAAGAATGCCAGCACCATCGCCCGGTTGGCGTACGCACGCAGGATCCCATCATGCTCGTAATAGCGGCTGTGGCGGAGCTTCTCCGGCGCCTCGGCTTCTTTAGACGGGTTTTTCTTTTTCAACCACATATTCACTGTTCCTTTAGCATTTCAAGACCAATCAATTCCGCCGACCGAACAAACGGCCGAAAAACTTCCCGATATAAAAGAAGATCAGGGTTGTGATGCTGTACGGTCGGAACTTCGTCCCTTTCGGTTTCCAGATCGGTGGCTGCCTCCACATAGAAACCTCCTCTGCCAGAGCTAATTATTCTCGGCATTGTTCCCTCCCGTGGCTCTGCCGAGCGTCCTACCCACGTTAAAACTGACGACTTGGGTTACCGAATGGGGTCGATAACTAGACCCATGTCGGCCTCCGCTGCCCGACCTGGCAGCGGCGACATCTCGGGTACCAGAGCCTTCGTTGCCGTTTGCGTTGGCTGCAGGCATTATTGGGCCGCTGTTGCTGCTCATTGCGCTCGCAACTCCTGAACGAATGAAATCGGGCATCGAGGGAGCAGGTGGCGCTGTTGACGAGGCCAGGGTAATCGCAGTGGACGAAGCGCCCCCGCCGCCCGACGCGGTAGCGCCCATCGAAGCCGCACTCGCGCCTGCCGCAAAGCCGCTGACTCCAGCCAGGGCGGCGCCGGCAGCAACCCCGCCTGCTCTCACCAGCGCAAAGGCTGTTGACCCGACATCACCCGAGATGATCCTTTTGGCAATGAAGGGGATCAACGCTATGGCTAGGGCGTAAAAGATGCTGACCAGCCCAAGCATGATCGAGTCCCCAGCCCCCTTCAGAAAGCCAAGGAACCCATTTCCCAGGATGTTGTTGACTTGGTTGACCTGGATGGCGGTGATGAGCGCGCCGAACACAGCATAGAGAATGCCCCAGGCGTTCCAGATCATCACGTTGACGGCATACGACTTCCCCAACTGGCCAACCCCCGGGATGGGAATAAGAGCAAGCACGAGAGGGCCGACCACGTAGAGCACGGCGCCAAACAAGGTGTAAAAAAAACAGAACACGATCATCGCGAGGGCATAGAGAAGATAAGCGACTACAAGCAGGACCACCGTGATCGTGGCGGCTGCATCCCCCGTGATGATGTCCGTTAGGGTCAACGAAGGGTTGTTTGCGAACTGTTGTTGGAGCTGCCCCATCCAGCTCTGGAACATGTCTCCCGCGCCGGAACTGTTGCCGATGAAATTCGCCACCGTGTTGAAGGAGCCGTTGACGCCGCGAAACACGGTTGCCCAGTTGGAAACGATCATGGCAACGACCAGATACTTGATTGCCGTTCCCACCAGGGCTTGCAAATCGCCGCCATGAAACGCGGATTGATAGAGGCCGATCAGAAAACCAATCAGCAGGATCGCGAATGCAAAGTTCGTGACCGTCGAAATGATGGCGGTGCCGTCGATCCCAGCTAGCGGAGCGCACGCGCACCAGTTCCGCCATCGCGGACTGAGTGTATGCGTTGGCCCTCACTAGCCAGGCCGCGGTCTCGGCCTCCAAAATGGTGGAACTGCCGGGCGCGGCGCTCTGCAATTGCTGGTTGATCTGTTCCGCCGCCTGAAGCTCAAGATTTGCCAGGGCGTCGATTTCAACCGCCTTTTTCATTGCAGCTTGTGCTTCCGCGTCGGTCATATCAACCATGTTCCGGACCGGTTGCGGCGCGTTCGACGGCGGCATCACGGTCCCGTACAAAGCGGAGTAGTTGCTTGTGATTTGCGGCATTGCGCCCGGATTGCCTGAGAGAAGGCTCTGTTCGAGCAGTTGTGGTGTGCGCAGGGTCGCGCTCGATATCGGCAGCTGGAAGAGCTGGCGCATCTGGACGAATTGGCCTTGGAATTGGACAGCCATGTTTCTGGCCTGATTAATCGCGGCCAAGGGGAACACCACCTGCTGCTCGAAGTTTGCAGATTGCTGTTCATTCTGTTGAATGGAACCTAGCGGCTGAGCCACGACGTTGCGCAGCAGGCCGGAGATCGAGTTGAGTCCGGCGGACATGATGGCGCAACACGGATCGAGTCCAAGCTGGCTGCGAGCCTTGCTGGGGAGCAGCGCAACCACGATAGCCAGACCGCATACCGCGACCACTGCATTCCGAACGAACTTCCAAAGACGAGAGAGCGTAAGTCGAGTCATTTTTGAAGTCCTTATGGATGAGCTAGAACGTGCTGGATCTGTTTGAAAAGATTTTGCGTCGTTGTTGCGCTGTGTTTGAGCGTCGCATTCTGGTGTGCCAGTCTCGTTGCTTCCTGGCGCAGTTGCGCGGCAAGCATTTTCGCGAGCTGCGCCTGAGTTACAAGATCAGCGACGCGGGCCTGGGCAGTGACCATGGACGCCGACCCGGGTGCCGCGGTCATCGCCTGCTGTTCGAGAGAATCAGCGAGAGTCAGCATCCCCTGGGTGGTTTGGTCGGAGACCATGGCAGTCTTCAGCGAGTCCATGGCCATTGCGTCGTCAATGTCCATGAGGTTGCGCTGCCCCGGCTGGGCAATTCCAGTCAACGCAACCGGCTGGTAGACCTGCGTGTATATCGCGGGAATCTGGCCGATGGACCCCGATTGCGCGCCACGGAACATCGACTCCAACTGCATGGGAAGAGCCAGAGTCGCGCTGTTGTTCTTGATGCCTTCAATCTGGGACATCAGGCCGGTGTAGCGCGCCCGGGTTGCGCTGACAAACGATCTCGTCTGATTGATCACGGCCAAAGGCCAGACGATCTGCTGACGAAAATTGTTCACTGCGGCGCTCACCTTCCGCATTTCGCTCAACGCTCCTCCAATCGGACCTTGGAGAGTGCTGGTGATGGTATGAAAGAGAGACAGAATGTCTCCCACTCCGTCAGCTCGCGTAGTCGAGGGAATCAAGCACAAGGTGATCAGTACCACGAATAGCCATCGCCTGTTGCGGCTCAACTTTTGTTGAGAGTTGCGAAGGAGTTCCAAAGTTTTCATTTTCATATGCGTGTACCTCTTGCGACTTCTCCTGAGATTTCTTCTGGAAGTGGATCGACATCGGCCAGACCTGCCGGGAACCTTTCGGCCAGCTCGCGATAGGCTTCAATCAAAGGTGTGACTTTCCGCTGCTCCAACCACCAAGACCGATAGACACGTTCCCGCGCATAGGTCGTCATGATCCAGTAGTCGACCGTTGTCGGTGACATGCGGATCGTGTGAGTGGTCTCGGCTTTCTCCCCAATCACGATGAGCGCATCGGCGCTCTTGCCCTTGATGGGCGCGCTGAAATGCTTGATCTGGTTCAAAGCCGTCTCGTTCAGATGGAGGTGCTCTCGAAGGGCGGTCATGTCTCCCGGCTGCTGGCCGATGATCTTGGTGGTCGAGTTCTTTACGATGCCCGCTCCGTGTGGCCTGGGCTTCGATTCCGTTCCCACAAAATCTTCCGCTGTCTGGCTCATTCCCCAGACGCTGGCGTTACGTTTGCGCGCCGTACGAAATAGCTGGACCACTTCGGGCGCCAGCACCGGAGAATCAAGCAGGAACCAGCACTCATCAAGAACCGTGATGTTCCCTCTGCCGGCCTTGCCTGCTGCCCGTTGCGAAGTGGCGTGAGCAATGAGAAGACTCATTGCCGTTTCCAGCCGCCGGTCATCGCTCAATTGCTCCACGTTGAAGAACAACCAGGGATTGTCGAGTGAGATCGTGGTGGGACGGTCGAATAGCTTCGAATACACTCCTTTTTCGCCGGTCCAGCTACGCAACTTGATCGCTGCCAGGTGGGCTTCGTCCATAACACGCTGGTTCTTTTCCTCGTCACGCCACTGTGAGAGTTCGTCGCGAAGGTCGGAGAATGTTGGGATGGGTGTCGAGGGCCGGATTGCCGCCCGCTTATAAGTCCTGAGGATCGCCTCGGTGATGAGATTGTCGAGCAACTCGGTGTCCTCGGCCCCGCCTTCGCCGAGCATGTGGCGCGTCAGGTTCTTCAGAAATGCGACTTGATCCTTGGTCGGCTCCCTTTCTCCTTCCGGCAAATCCCAGGGATTGATCGTCTGGTCACTATCGAGCGACATGGTGATCATCCGTCCGCCCATCAACTCAACCAGCGGACGATACGAATCGCCACGCTCAAGAATCGAAATCAGCGGGTTGGTCCGGGCGGCCATCAGAAGAAACTGTTGCACCATGACGGTCTTCCCGCCGCCTGTCTTGGCCATCACAAGCATGTTCGCGTCGCTCAAGCCGGGATCAAAAGGCGAGAAAGGAATAAGCTGGCGGTAGGGAGTTTCAAGCAGGAACAGTGGTGACCGCTGTGTTCCGCGCCAAGGCGTCTCTACCGGCACAAGATCCGCCGCATTCGAGGTGAGCAAGTCTTGGTCTCGCTTGTCCGGCTCCGCCATCGCCGGAAGTGAATTGAAAAACAGGCGCTTTTTAGCCAACGACTCAGCAACTGCTTTGGCGCCGTTCATGCGCGAAATCGCGTACAGAAGCTGTTGGCGCCGGTTGTCGATGGTTCGCTCTGATTGATCGAGTTCCGCGGTCGTTATCGCTGGGCGTGAAGTGCGCGTTCCGATGACCAGGCTCAGTTTGGCCGTCTTGACCGAACTCGAAATGATGTCCTGCTGCACCCTAACTAGCTGGCCCTCGGCGACCTGGGCTTCCACGTTGGTCCGAAATCCGCCGTTCGAGTCCCGCTGCACAGCTTGCATCTTGCGCAACCGGCCCTTGTAGCCTTTGAGCACTTTCGCCTGATCGGGAATGGTGATATTCACATTGACAATGAGCGGGAAATCGAGACCAACCAACTCTCTCAGGATTCCAGGGAACGTGGCATCCGGGAGTTCTTTCAGACTTACAAAGGAATACAGGATTCCACCGACATTCAGATATGAGTCCGTCTCATCGGCGATGCTTGTGTCAACGAGCTGCTCGCGGGCGCTCCTATATTGCAGTTGCTCCTCACCTCGCCTGTACGGTCGATGATCCGGAGACAAGGGATTGAGAGCCCGTTTTGCCTCAAGAAACAAATCACCGTCTGTCAGCCGGCGCGCGCCCAGTTCTGCTGCATCGAGCGTAGTTTCCAGCCCGCGCAGCAGACTTTCGAATTCTGCCAGCAGCTGCTGATGCTCCTGATGCCTGCGCTCAATGCACTTCCGGGCCGATAAGCTGGCCGTTCGCCTCTTTCATGCGCCATCGTTCGACGCGCAATTCATCGAGCGCAATTACTTCTGCTTGCTCCGATTGCTGGGCTCCGCCATATTGCTCAAGCAGGTCTCCCAGATCCTCCGCTACCTCGTAGCGGAACTGCACTCTCATGCTCTGCTCCGGCAGAGAGCGCAGGAGCGCCTCTAGCATCAACTTCCCCCGGTCTCGGCCTTCGTCGCTCGCGAAATACGACGCGAGGCCCTTCAACTCGTAGCCCGCGACAAAGGTGCCATTAGTGCGAACCACAACGTTGTCCAGGTAATCGCGGACCGGAAGTTGCTCGCACAATGCCGGATCGTGGAGTTTTCGTTCGTGTTGTTCAAGCGTGAGCGGCACTGCTATTCCTCCCTCAGATACGCAGACCTGATTTCGCGGTCGTGTGCTAACGCGCAGTAAGCATGCGGTTTCGTGTACCAGAAAGCGAGATCACGAACGTAGCCGCGCGGTTTGCCATACTTGAAGGCCATCAGTAGCGGCACTAACAACAGTGGCACTCCGTATTGAAGGACAATGCTCGTTGGCATTCCCGCGATCTCACCTCCCACGAAATGACCAACCACGTTCATGATGGCTGCCGCGCCAAGCACGATGAAAAGATCCTCCAGTTCCAGAAGCATGAATGTCACTCGAGTCTGTAAATTACGATTCACGGGTGTCACATGCAAGGGCATCTCGTAACTCCTTCCTAGCGCACGCCGGCCGTTCCGTGTTGAATCCAGAATTCTCCTAAGCGCAACAGTCCTGACAGACCGAAACAGCACATCGCGGCGACAAGATTACGCACCCAGGCCTCACCGATCGTCATGCGTTCCAGCAATCCTGCGAAGTGCACAACTGCAAGCACAACCTGGCCAACCCCGTACAGTGGCAGGAGAACATTGCCGACCCAGTTCACAAGCGTCAGGACGGAGATCCAGTAGCGGTCGGGGTTGTTCCAGGCTGCTTGGTTGCTGAAGGACTCCATGACGCGCAACAACCCAGAGCACATCAGAGAGGCTAGCGCCGCGTAACTGAGGTGTTGATACGGGTGCCCTTTGCTGAAGCGGTAAATCGCGGCGGCAGCGAATAAACCGGCCATGGTCGGCATGATGACGTTGCCCAGCCAGTTCGTCAGGTTGAGTAACCCATTTGAAAGACTCACAGGATCACCTCCAATCCTCATCAGCCGGCCATGGCCTGGACCAGCTTCCAGACAGCCGAAATACTCAAGAAAGCGAGACCCGATCCGACCAACGGCATGAATGGCCGGTGGCGCGCGTAATTGAAGATCGCTCCCACAACCGCCAAACCTGCTGCCTCGGGCAGGATCGTCCCCGCGAGAAAATTCCAGGCTGACGTCAGCATGTCGGTGGTCGCGAACTCCGACCCGCTATTCCAACTTTGCAAAAGCTGCACCGTGCCTGACGCCGACAGCAGAAAAAAGGCGGCGACGATGGACCCGAGCGGGCTGTACCCCTCGGCCGCATCGAGCGCTGCCTTCAGCACGCAGAAAGCGGCGAGCACGGGAGTCAACCGGGCAACCACGACGTTCGAAACAAAACCGCTGAAGCTTGTCTGCAAGCTGGCAATCCACGGACTGCTGATGCCTCCTCCTTGAGGAGGCATGGCGATACCCTGCGCCGCAAACCAGGAAAGCAATTGCGGAAGCGTCAACAAAATCACCGACCAGAGGGCCCATCGCTGGAACCTGCCACCCGCCTGGAAGTTGACGCCGCCTTCCTGTCGCAATGCGATCCCAGCCAGCGCCATGGTGCAGATGGCGGCCGGAACTGCCATGTCGAATAGCAGTGTCAACAGATCGACGATGATTTGAGGCAGCGTCATTGCCTGAGCACTCCGCGGCGAGCGTTCTTACTGCACGCCCGACGTACCGTTCTGAATCCAGAACTCGATCAGGCGCGTGAGACCTGAGATCACCAGCAGTCCGGCCGCCGTCACCGCCCAGCGCATGACACCGCGCCCCTGGGAATAGGCGATAACTGCCATGACCACCGCCAGCGCCGCTCCGACAGGAGAGATCACATTGCCGACCCAGTTCACAAGGTTGAGAACCGTTCCTTCGGGTTGGGCCGCGGTTTGTCCTTGTACGGCTTGGCCCGTCGCTGGTTGTTGCCCGAGGTTCTGGGCATACGTCATCAGCGGAACGAGTTGAAGCGAGGCGATAACGAGAAAAGCGGCAAGCGCAAGGCGATAGCGCAAGTTTCCACAATTCCACAATCTCATATGCTCCTCTTATGCGACTGCGTTGAGTTCAGTTTTTCGTGTCGCAGGCGAGAACATACGAGCGTTTCAGATTTCGAGCAAGCCAGGAGAGCTCGTCTTGACTGGTTTTCAGGAAGGCGTTTAGCCCGCGGAAACGTGGAAAGCGCAGATTGAAAGTTGCCGGGAATCCTTGTTGCGCATGGATTTCAAAAGCGGAAGCTCGTACTGAAGGCATTCGCGCAGTGCGCAAGGAGAAAGTCTTATGAGATGAACAAATGTTTGACTTTGGTGCATCTCACAAACACGTTCAGAATTCAGTCAGGCACTTCTCGAGACTCGAAGGCGAGAAACCTCAAGTCTTTTGACCACTCAGCTACTGCGCTGCTTGGTTGCTTGTAGCCGATTGGTTTAGCTCCCGCTGCAACTGGAGCAACTGGCGCAACTGATCAGCATTGGACGAGTTGGAGGTTGGACTGCTCCGTGGGCTTGTCTGCACTGAAGGTTGATTGGACTTAGGGGTCTGTTCAAGTACGACGTAGATGGACGCTCCAGCCGAAACTGTCACCACGATCTGCTGATTTACTGCCAATCGAGAAACCTCCTCGTCCCCGGTTTCGCCGATATTGTTGCTGACTCGCTCTCGCATGAGATCGGACTCGCTCAGCGGCTGGCTTAAACTGCCTTGTCCCACGAACATTGCGCCAGCTTGGCCGATTCCTGACAGCGATCTGACCAGGACGTTCTTTCCCGTGTTTTTGCCCGAAACTTTTCCTTTCAGGGACCGCAAGTCCAAATCCGTCGCGGCAGCCTCGATGGGAACGGATGCACCGTCGGGCATCAGCAGAGAATCAAACTGGAGGTCCACATACCCGGAACGGTTCGCGTCTCTGATGTGACCGATCGCCTTGGCGCCAGCAGGAACAATAATTTCTCCATCGCGTTCGTAGTTGTACTCGATTACGGCCAGAACTGGCGCCCGTACAGCCGTGCTTGCAGCCGATTCCAAGCGCGCCCGTAAGCGCGTGCCGGTGGCCAAGCCCAATCCCAATTGCGGCGTTGCGTCATTGAGGGGCTGAAAACCGGCAGGGCTGGCCGAGACCTTTCGCACGTACATTAACGAAGGCTTCTCCATGGCCTCGCGCTCTGCCTTACCCACGTCCGAAGTTTCAGCACCCGAGGCAGGCTGATAAGGCGGCGCTTGCCATGACTGGTCTCCAAAAGGCGGTATCGAACCCAGCGTCCCCGCCCCGTTCGTCTGTCCTGTCTGCGGCGCATTCGATGCCGAACGAATTACAGTTCGCTGCAGGTCTCGTTCGTTCAGAAAACCTTGGTGCGTTTCTTTTGTGGCGGGGCGCCCGGAATCGGTGATTGGAAACAAGCTCTTGTCATTGCTTTCGCTACTGGTTTGCTCCGTCGACTCGTCGTTAGTGATTGCACCACGATTCTTTGCCTTGTGTGGCCCGCCTCGATGTGGCATAGAGACAGCAACGAAGATCAGAAGCGCCGTCACGATCGCTCCTGCGCCGATGATTACGAACCGGTTCTGTTGGATCTGCTGCCTGGCTCTCTGCTTGGTTCTGGTTGCAAACTCTGGCAAGGGGGCAGTGGTAAGCGGAGGTATGGGCACGCTGTTGAGGATTTCATTTTCGTCGGGCTCCTGCACTAATCCGGCGTTGCCGTTGTCACTGTGTCCGTTTGGCCGCGTCACTTTGCACCTCCCGGCATCGGAGCCACAAACGCAATCGGCGCCAACACTGGACGATCGACCTCCTCCGCTTGAGCCACGGCCAGTAACAACCTTTCGCTTGATTCCTTGAAACTTGGCCGCTCGAACACCACGACTCCATTGGCCCTGGCGCCAGGCGCGAGCCTGCGCGTGGTCATCCAGTAATCTTTGATCGCCACCGGCTCGGCCTTGATCGCCTTGCGATGCTTGTCTCTCGATGTCCCGGCGAGCTGAACTTGCGGCGGCAGCACTTCTATGGTTCGTGCAGAAGAGTTAAGAACCGCGAAAGGCACTGCCATCTGCTGCTCTTTCTCCGTCACCTGTCCTACCGCAACCCGCAACAGTTTGCCTTCCCAATGCGGATTTTCAAGCCGTTCCGCTCTCAGCTGTTGCTGTCGGCTGCTGGGTTTCTCTTGGGGGACATTGGCTGGCGGGTCTTCTGGCGCCACATTCTTTGTTTCGCCGACTACAAAACTGGGATGCGTTGAAGTGATCAGAAAACTGTGCGGGCGTTCGCAGTTGAGCACATAATCGACTACTTCATTGTGATCTGATTTTCCTTGGCTCACTAGACTAAGTGAGATCTCATGGCCCCCTTTAGTCGTAATCAGAGCATTGGTTTGAGCGGGCTTGGCACTCGTTGCTTTGAAGAACACGAGCTGAGGCTCGGCTTCGGAGTGTTCGGCTTTGAAGGCTCCCGGATCACCCAAAACGACCGAACTCACCTCCTCCAGCACTCGCACCGAGCTAACGTAACCAGGTCGAACGTGCAAGACCACGACCTGTTCTGGGTCAATACTCAAGTTCACGATTCGCGCTTGCGGCAACTCGGTTTGCGCCGAGGCCATTTGGAAAGGCAGCAAACAGATCGTTATCAGATGCACCAAACTCAAACATTTGTTCATCTCACATCTCTTTTCTCAACGGTGTTCTTGCCTTCTGGTTCAATCCCCACTTCGCGAAGGTAAGTTGTTCTAATTGTGGAGACGTACGCGACGACCTCGGAATTTCGATAGGCGAGGCCTCGCCTGCCGATCGGGTCTTCGCCGGCATAATAAGCACCAGCCACAAGCCTGAAGTCGTCACGAAACCGTCGCATCAACCAAGCGAGATAGCGCATGCCACCCGAGACGTTTTGATTGAGATTGCAACGGTCAGTCACGCCCAGCCGCCTGGCAGTGGCGGGCATCAACTGCATTAGCCCCACCGCGCCTTTGGGAGAGATCACACAGGGCTGCCAATTGGATTCGCGCCCGACAATGGCACGTGCCAGCGCAATCGGCACTCGATAGTGTTGCGCGTAGGCCGTGACGTAGTACTCAGCTTCCATCCGTGCTGGGGCTCTACCCGACTGCGCCCAGCCGATCGAGATCGTGCACAGCATTTGCGCCAAGATGAGTGCCGATTTCATGCCGCATTCCCTCGCAGAGTCTCGGCGCTGTACTGCTGCGCGTCGTAAATCAGGCTGGCAAATCCATCGCGGAGAAGCAGCTTTCGCCGGTCGGCCTCGGTCTTGGCCAGCAAGGGCAGGAGAATGTCTCTCATCTCCGCTGTAATTTGTTCTGTCCCGAGAACTTTGAGCGCCTGGGCGAGATCGAGAATCTCGGAGACGGATGGCGGTTTTTCCAGACTCCAGCCGCGCAAGGCCTTCGCGAGTCCTGCCATTTCTGCGTGAAATTCACGGCTGGAGTCTGGCGTTCTCAGTGCAACAATCTCTGCTTCACGCTCCGCGGTAGGGTGTTCAACCCGAAGATAAAAACTGCGCCGGCGCAAAGGATCGCCGATGCGCCTCTCTTCGTTGGACGTGAGGACAACGAACGGAATGCTCTTAGCCCGAATCGTGCCGAGTTTCGGAATGCTGAGCGTCCAAACGCTCAGGAGCTCCAACAACATTGCTTCGAACGCATGGTCTACTTTGTCTAGCTCATCAATCAGCAGGACGCACGGCTTTTCGTGTTGCAAAGCACTTAGCAACGGCCCCGCGCTGAAGAACTGCTGTCCATGCAATTCGGTCCGCAGCGATTCCCAGTCTATCGTCTCGGATTTCGTCCTTAGTTCGACGCAAAGCCTCTGCAAAGACTCGTCGAACTTGCCAATGGCCTTCTCCTCGTTGATGCCTTCGTAACACTGAAGGCGTTCGACCGTTGTATTTGCGGCTTCCGCGACAGCATATGCCAGCTGCGTCTTCCCGCTGCCGGCTGGTCCTTCCAACAGCAGCGGCTTATGCAGTTGCGCGGCCAGATGAACCGTAGTCGTCGCGATCGAATCGGCGATATACCCCGTGGCCCTCAGTCGTTCACTCACTTCTTCGAAAGATGAAAACACCCGTAGCTCCTGTGCCCGAGACGAATTTTCCGGTCGCGAGCGTCAAGAACCTAACCCCGAATGAGATTTCGGTCAAATGCCGGGCGATTCGGGGTGCGTTGACTGAATCATCAACCTGGACTACAACGCCAATGACAAGACCACCGTTGGGAGAGATAACCCGCAAAAGGCGGTCCCTTCCAGCAATTATTGGCCTAGCCCCAGGAAATACCATGAATATCCGATCATCCTTAGCGGTTGAGCTTGAAAAAATGCCGCGCGCGCTGCGAGCGTCGGAGGTCGCAAAAATCCTTTCGACCAGCAAGATGACCATCTATCGCCTTGTGGAACAAGGCGCGATTCCCCACTTCAGGGTCGGTGGGCTCATCCGTTTTGACCCGCAAGCGATTGCGGATTGGCTTCGCCGGAAGATGCCGTTGAACCAAACCGCCGCCTAAGCGTGCGCATCGTCAGACTCGGAAGTTGGTCTTCGGAGAGGAAACGTCACATTGACCTTCCGCAGCGCTTCCTTGTCCCTGGCGGGTTTGAGATAACGCATCGTCGACTCCAAGTCCTTGTGTCCCATCCAAGTTTGAACAGTTCTCAAATCGACTCCGGCGCGCAAGTGCATGGTTGCGAATGTCGCCCGGAACTTATGCAGAAACCAGTTCTGGCAATGTGGTCCTTTGGCGCAGTGCCCTTGTCCTGTGTCGCACAGGCCGCAGTTCAGACCGGCACGCCAAGCGACGCTTTTGCATTGGCGTAAGAAGTTGTGCACAGCCCTGCCATTGCTGGTCGCAAACACCAACGAACAATTCGCAGGCAATGCCGCTTTGTGCTTGAGCAAACTGTTGTACAGCCGGTCGGGCATGGGGACCTCGCGTTCTTCCCAATCCTTCGGAATGAATCCCAACTTGGGTTTGGCCTTGACCCGCACCACGTGATGTACAAAGTCGACGTCGGGCCAGGTCGCATGTTGCACTTCTTGTTCGCGAAACCCCGTCATCCAGAAGAATTCAAAGAGTACTCCCTTCCAAGAGTTGCATTGGCCTAGAAACGCTTCGATGTCCTGATTGGTGTAGACCTCAGGTTCCGTTTCCGTGTAGCGTGGCCAGTCGCGCTTGCGGATCAGTTTAGTAATTCCGTTCGCCTTGAGCATCGAGACGACAACCTGCACCTTGTTCCAGATCGTGCGGCGGGCCAGATCCCTGTCCGCCAAAAAGCCCATGAAAGTCATGAGATCCGTTCGCTCGATGTTACTTAGGGGCTGTTCACGACACGACTGTCGAAAATATTCAAGCGCCGCCTTGTACTGGCTGTACGTTTTCGGCCTGTGGTGTTGACGCGTTTCCTCGAGGAACTCGCGGCAAGCCTCGGCTAGAGTCGTTCCGATTTGTTTGTGTTCGCCGACTACCTCGATTCCGAGCGCGTGATTTCTGAGAATTTGCGCCTTGCGCTCAGCAGTTGCAGATGCTTCATTTGCATTCTTGCCCACCGATTCTCGATATCGCTTGCCGTCGACATACCACTCGATGGAGTAGGCGCCTTCTTTGTGGAACTGGGGCTTGCCGTCGATCAAGACGTAGTCTGGCCGAATTCTGCCATTGCCGGTGCGGACGACGGGACAGAAGCGCCACGTCTCGGACGCATGGCCGCCCACCTTTACGTACTTTGTGAGATTGACGCGCCCTGCAAGGGGCTTGTTGGTCCGCATCACAGACGCTCCAAACCAAGCTGGAAAAAAATATATTCAAACGGAAATTCGGTCAAATTCTTCCGGCTGCGGGTCGAGCGTGCGATCGGTCCAAAGGGAATGGTGCGCGGGGAGAGGACGATTGAAGGTCGTTGCTCGCATTGGAGGCCAGATTGGGCGCCTGTTCGTTGGTGAGAGGAGAGCCGCAGCTTAGCGCGGCGCGAGCTCGCTCTTAGAGTAAAGGAATGGGGAAATCGCATCACATACCGCTCCTGGAATGGGTTTTACGGTATGGACGACGGTATGGATGGCACTTAACTTATTGAAAGCAAAAGAACTGGCGGAGAGAGTGGGATTCGAACCCACGTTAGAGTTTCCCCTAAACACGCTTTCCAAGCGTGCGCCTTGAAAAAGGGGCGGAGGATGTGTCCACATCGGAAGTCGAGCCCGACGCAGCGGCAGCGCCGGCTGCTTTGTTGTTCTCAGCAACTGCCGGCAGCGGTGGTACTTTCGTGTTGTCGACCACGTGATGGTTAAGGCAGTAGAGTGCCAGCTCCAGCCGATCGGCCACTCCGAGTTTGTCGTAAACTTTCCGCAAGTAGTTCTTCACTACTTGCTCGGTCGTGCCCACCCGGAGCGCAATCTCCCTGTTTTTCATTCCTTGCGTAACACACGAAACAATCAGAGTCTCTTTCGGTGTGAGCTGGACCTTTGAACGTGCTCCCGCTGGCCGCGAGTTCTGGCTGCGGTACGCTTCCATGACCCAGTGCACGCCCTGAGTGTCGAGCCAGGTTTCACCCGCCGCAACCTTTCGCAGGCACTCGACAAAAGTTTCGGGCTCGACTTCACGAGACACAATTCCGTGAGCCCCGCGACGGAATAGTTCCAGGGTGAGTTCTTCATTCGAAGCCGGTATCACCACAACCAGCCGGACCTGCGTCGATTGGCGCAGCAGATCTGCCACGGCCTCTACTGGATTGGCGGTCAGTGCCGATTCGAAAATCAGCACATCCGCGGAGAATTTCTTGATTGCGGTCAACGTCTGGGCCAGGGTTTCCGCCTGCCCGACCACTCGAATGTCATCCTCAAGCGCGAAGATTTTGCGCAAGCCAGCGCGAAAGATCGCCTGCGTGTCGGCCAGGATCACGCGAATGAAGCCCTGGCCGCTGTCCTCACCTGCGCCGTTATTTTCTTCCACGCTAACCGGAATGCTTGCCATCGGGTTCCTAGCCTACGACCGCTCGAAATGGTACTCGTCAATAACCACGCCGACTCCGCGGCGTCCCCGGTGTTCAAAGCTGCGCACCACGCGTCCCCGGCAATCGATTTGAACGTTCTTCACTGAGCCCATGACGTCGCCGGGCAGCAGGATCGTGAAATCTACCGCCGAACCGACGGGCACATCGTTGTCCATCGCAAAGAGCACGCCATTTGCAGAAATGTTTTGCGTCTCCGCTGCGTAATCGCCGCCTTGCGCTTTCAACGAAACCGGCAATTGCAACGGAAAGCGCGGCGCACTCTGCATGTCCTCGTAGTGCTTGCCGTTTCCCTGCGTCACCGCGTCTTTGTCTGCTTCCGCCGCCACGTCTCGCAACGACCTTCCTCCCGGGAGTTCGACCTCGTAGTCCTCCCGAAACTCAAGGGCAGCGTACACCCCCGAATCAGACATGCAAAGTTACGGAAGTCATGGAACGATGGGGTGCTAAACGACTTTTTTTGAATGACTTAGGAGGGATTTCGAGGCCGATCTCGAACTCGATAGAAGAAACACGCAGCCTGCAGCGGCGCGCTAGTTGCAAGTCCTGCGCTAAATGCTGAGCGCTGAATGCTTTTTCAGAACTTCGTCACTTCCGTGAAGTTGAAGTCCTTTACCTTCATCGCGGGGACGACCATATCAAACGACTCTTCCCCGCACGCTCGCACCGGCACGCTCATCACTTCTACATTTGACAACAGGTGAATCAGGCTCTGGTTGAAGCGAAAGTTCCGGACACCATGCTGCACCCGGCCGTTTTCCACATAGAAAGTACCGTCGCGCGTCATCCCGGTGACGATCTTCTCGTACGGGTCGACTTCGCGGATGTACCACAGACGGGTCACCAGGATCCCACGTTCTGTAGAAGCAATCATCTGCTGAACGGATTCTGGATCGCGTGTCGCGGCGAACACAATGTTCTGCGGCATCTCGCCCATTTCGTTGGGCAGGGGGAAACCGTGACCGGTGGCTTCGATCGGACCAACCTTCTCTTTGTAGTCGGAGCGCTTCATCCTCTCCGCCGTCGCCCGCGCATAAACCACACGCTTCACTATGCCCTTTTCCACCAGCGACACCCGCTGCCGCCGCATCCCCTCCCCATCAAAAGGAGAGCCCGCTTGCAGAGGATGAGCAACGTCGTCCGAGATGGATATATTTTCACCAAAGATTTTCGTGCCTACACGGTCCGTCAAAAAAGAGCGTTGATCGAGAATTGCCATGCCGGAGAAGTCCCAGAACATGAAGCCCACAATGTCGAGCACCGCCGCCGGCTCTAGAATCACTGTGTACTTCCCTGCTGGAACTTCTCGCGGACGCGCCGACTCCAACGCTTTCTGCGCTGCAACCTCGGCCAGCTCCAGCGGTCTGAGATTGGCGACATCAGGCGAGTTCGCCTTCTGCCAGCCCGAAGAATCGTCCCCAAGCATCGTGATCGAAATCTCAGCCAAAGTTTGCGCGTGCCAGTCGCTCAACCCGCGCGAGTTGAAGATGCCCTCAACGGACTCGCTGCTGGAGAAAACCCCTGCGGTAGTAAGCTTGTGCCGATCGGCCACGGCCACAATATTCTTGACGCCTTCCGCCCGCAGTTCCGGTGTAATTGCGGCAGTCTCGGCGAAATAGCGCGAAGGAACTTGTGCGGCAGAGACACTTCCCGCGGCCTCGTGCGAATCTGGCATCGGCAGAAGATCGGGATCGGGATGCTGTACTTTGGCCAGCTTCTCCGAAGCCTCGACTACCCGCCGCAAACTCTCATCGTCGAACTTATTGGTGGAAGCCCGCGCGGTACGCCCACCAAACATAGTGCGTACCGAAACGCCGTGATTTTCTTCCGCAACGTTCTGGTGGATTGTGTTATTCGCGAAGCGGGTCAGCGCAGAGCGGCCGCCGGAAAAAAGTACCTCAACCTCATCGGCAGTGGCAAGCTTCGTGATGCGGTTGAAGATGTCGGCAGCGTGGTCTTTAGTTAGCATTCAGCAGTCAGCACTCAGCAGTCAGCACTCAGCAGTCAGCTCGCCAATCGTTCGGTCTCAACCTTGCGAATTAGAGAAGCCAGCATGCGCTTAACTTCTACAGCGCCAGTATGCAATTGCTGATAGGTTGTCTCATCCAGCAAGTTGAGGTCGCGAGAGAGGAGGAAACGGTATTCCAGTTCGCTGGCCGAGCCCGCAGCTATGTTGAGTTAGCGCTGAAACTCTCCGTTCCCGTGTTTGCCACATCCCTCCGCAATGTTGGCGGCGATGGATGCGGCGCATCTGCGTATTTGGCTGGTCATGCCATACATTTCTTGTTTCGGAAATCCTACTGTGCTTCGGTACGAAGCTAACACGAGCCGATGCGCTTTACTCCATACTTGTAAATTTCTGAAGTCTTTCATAGCAGCAACTCCTTTCACTTGGCTGAATGCCGAGTGCTGAATGCTATTCGATATCAAATGAAATACTCTGTGATAGATGTCACATGCTCTTATATGCACTCCCCGCCTTGATCTTGCGAAACCGCGACGGCGCTGCCCCGTGTCCCGTGCCCATCACCTGTTGTGGCTGGCCCTTGCCGCAATTCGGCGTGCCCCACAGCGTCCACTCATCGCGAGAGCAAATCGTGTCCAGCGAATTCCAGAATTCGGTCGTAATTCCCGAGTACGACGGATTCTTTACCATCCTCACGCGCTTGCCGTTCTTGATTTCCCAACCGATCTCGCATCCGAACTGAAAGTTGTA
>WNFI01671705.1_pt1 | contig 17287 bp, 15 predicted proteins | sample 5400471 | NCBI WGS metagenome assembly WNFI01 (sample SAMN13153348, study PRJNA577476) | soil metagenome | isolation source: 100 cm saprolite on Douglas fir-dominated hillslope | place: USA:California | collected 2013-09-17 | reverse complement strand
AGGGCGGCGCCATGTACCAGGCCGCGCTCGAGGGTCAGAAGTTCAGCTTCACTCCGAGGGCCTGATCAGGAGCTCGCCCCTGCGCCTCGCCTGTCCCGCCGGCCGCGCCGCGGAAGTTACCGCGAGCTCGGCCGGTGGATCAGGCGGGGGACTCTGGCACGCGCTGCCAGGTCGGTCAGCCGACGCACGAGCTCGCGCAGGTACACCGCAGCACCCTCCCTGGCACCGGACTCGGGAGGTGCGGACTCGAGGAACGGTGCGACGTCGCTGAGGTAAATGTGCCGCTGGTGTGTCTCTTCCAGCTGCAGCAACGCGTGGTAGGCGAGAAACACGTAGGTCTCCTCCGCACTGAGTCCGCACGCGCGGGCGAGGGTGAGACACCGCCCGATCAGGCTTCCTTCACGCGCGGCGTCCTGCTCGATGGACCAGCGCATGCGCTCGATGCTTTCCGCATCCTGCGGCGCCTCGGGCTTCACCAGACGAACGCTTGTGATCGCTTCCATGGGGAGAAAGCATAGCCGGCGGATATCGCCGGCTGAGACGGCTGAGTTCCCCGCGCGGTGTCGGCCGAAGGCGGGCGTGCGAGTCAGCGATCCCCGACAAGAGTGGGGCGATGAACCCACGGCCACGAGCGCCGCAATCAGAAACGCGACTGAGCCCAGCAGGGCGACCGATGTCGAGACGGGATAGGCAGGGCTCGATACGGTCGCGACCTCCCGGGCATGCGGTAGCGCAACACCAAGACCCGCGAGCCACGCCGACACGGCATGGTCGCAGCGAGTGCGATCGTCGGCGTGCGGTGCAATTGCACGGCGCGGTGCGCAGGACTTATAAGAATCTGCTACCGGGGACACCTTGACGAGCGGATGGGAACAGCATGAGCGATCTCCTGGACGATGCCGCCCGCCGGGCGAAACTCTACCTCGCGGGTATCGGAACGCGCGCCGTGGCGCCCGCGGGCGCCGCCCTCGACGCACTCTGCGCGCTCGATCGTCCGCTGCCGCACGCGAGCTCCGCGGCCGGGGAAGTGCTGGCAGAGCTCGATGAGCTCGGCTCGCCGGCGACGATGGCTACGGCGGGCGGCCGTTTTTTCGGCTTCGTCATCGGCGGCTCGCTGCCCGTGACCGTGGCGGCCAACTGGCTCGCGGCGGCCTGGGATCAGAATGCGGGTCTCGTCGTAACCTCACCGATCAACGCCGCGCTCGAGCAAGTGGCACTCCGGTGGGTGAAGGAGCTGCTCGGTCTGCCACCGGACACCGCGGGTGGCTTCGTGACGAGCGCCACGGCGGCGAACTACTGCGGGCTCACCGCCGCACGCCATGCGCTGCTCGAGCGTCTCGGCTGGGACGTTGAGAGCCGGGGCCTCTTCGGTGCGCCGCCCCTCACGGTGGTGGTGAGCGAGGAGGTCCATGCGAGCGTGCGCAAGGCGCTGTCGATGGTCGGCCTGGGGCGCGAGCGCGTCGTGCGCCTGCCGTGCGACGCGCAGGGGCAGATGCGGATCGCGGATTTCCCCCAGATCGACGACCGCACCATCGTGTGCGTGCAGGCGGGAAACGTGAACACCGGTGGGTTCGATCCGATCGCCGAGATCTGCGCGCGCGCACGGGTGCGCGGAGCGTGGGTGCACGTGGACGGAGCCTTCGGGCTCTGGGCGGCGGCCGCACCCGAGCGCGCGTATCTCACGCGCGGTGTAGAGCAGGCGGATTCCTGGGCGACTGATGCCCACAAGTGGCTCAACGTGCCGTACGACAGCGGGCTCGTGCTGGCGCGCGACGATCGCGCGCTGCGCGCGGCCATGTCCATCGACGGCGCCTATCTCGCGCAGAGCGAGGATCGCATTCCTTACCAGTACACCCCGGATTTCTCCCGGCGCGCGCGCGGCATCGAGGTCTGGGCGGCGCTGCGGCAACTCGGTCGCGCCGGGATCGCGGCTCTCATCGAGAGAACGTGCCGCCATGCGCAGCGCTTTGCCGAGGTGCTCGCGCGGGAGGGCTATCACGTGCTGAATGAGGTGGTGCTCAATCAGGTGCTCGTGTCCTTCGGCAGCCCGGAGCGCACCCGCCGCGTCATGGAGCACATCCAGCGCGACGGCACGTGCTGGTGCGGCGGCACGCTCTGGCAGGGACACACCGCGATGCGCATCAGTGTCTCGTCCTGGGCGACCACCGAGGCGGACGTCGAGCTCAGCCTCGAGGCCATCCTGCGCGCGGCGCAGTCGTCCCGCTGAGGGCGAGCGGCGCCGCAGCCGCGCCCCGAAAAATCCTCAGCCCGGCTTGCGGAAGCGATAGAGGAATTGATCGGTCTTGTGGCGAACCGAGGGGTCGAACACCATTTTGGTGTGATCGTCAGTCGTGTTCCTGAAGGTCGTGTCGTCGGTATCGAGCGTGAAGCCCGCCTGCTCGAAGGTTCGCTTGACGACCGCGGGGTCGATGCGGTGCAGCTTCTGCACCGACTGCCCGGGATCAGCGCCAGTGGCAACGTGATCCTGGACCACCACCACGCCGCCTTTCTTCAGCGCGCCGAACAGCGCCCCGACCATCTGCGCGGCGTCTCCCATCGGACCCTGGGCGCCATGCGGCGTGAAATAGACGTCGTGGTAGGACATGACGAAGAGCGCCGCATCGAGCGACTCGGCCGGCAGCTTCAATTCATCGATCTCGGCGACTTTCTCCAGCGTGTTGGGCACGCGGTGGCCTTCGAAGCGCTTGACCAGCATCTGCCCGATGAAGCTGGCGTAGCCGCCGTTGTTGTAGAGGATGACCTCGCCGTTCGGGCCCACGATGCGGGCGAGCAGCTCGCTGTAGTAGCCATCGCCCGCGAGGTAATCGATCACGTGCATGCCCGGCCGCGCACCGAGCAGGGTCAGCACGACCTCAGGCTTCGCCCACGCATCGCGCTCGCGGTCAGCCGCCGGGCGCTCGGAGCTGCCGATCGAGGCGGCGATAGCCGCGGCGTCGGCTTTTACAGGCTTTACGGGAGCAGCCGCGGCGGCGTTGCAGCTGAGGGCGAGGACGAGGGAACCGAGAACCGCGGAAAACGATGAAAGACGCATGGACGCGCGCTCCGATGGAGAATGGGACAGGGGGGCGAGGGCGGCTAGTTTGCTACTTTCCCCGACGGTCCGCATCCGCGCTGCAGAGACGAGACGCTGCGGCCTGCTGCGCTGCGTCGACTGCGGCGTGCCCGCTTCAGGGCCGCTCGCAGAGCAACACGTCAGCCTTGGTACGCGCGGAGCTCCGCGTTCCCGTGAGCGAGGGCGTATCACGGGGGACTCGCGGGTTGCGCAGTTGATGCCCGGTGGGCTCGGCGAGCGAGACCCGGGCTCGGTAGTGTGATCGATGAGCTCTTCTGTTCGAGCTCGAGCATATTATCATGCCGCCATGAAGATCGAGCTCACTGTGCCGGAAGCCCGCGTCATAGGCTGCCTCATCGAAAAGCAGGTGACGACACCTGATCAGTACCCTCTGTCGCTCAACGCGCTGGTCAACGCCTGCAATCAGAAGAGCAATCGCGAGCCGATCATGGCGCTCGATGAGCCCACGGTGCAGAGCGTCGTGGACACGCTCTCCCGCAAGCATCTCGTCCTCGAGAGGTCGGGATTCGGCAGCCGCGTTCCGAAGTACCGGCACTGCTTCTGCAACGCCGAGTTCGGCACGCTCAAGTTCGACCCGCAGGAGCTCGCGGTCGTGTGCGAGCTGATGCTGCGCGGACCGCAGACCCCCGGCGAGCTGCGCAGCCGCGCGAGCCGCATGGCCACCTTCAGCGACGTGTCGGAAATCGAGTCGACCCTCACGCGACTCGCCGAGCGCGCCGATGGCCCGTTCCTCACCCGGCTCGCGCGCGAGCCGGGGCGGCGGGACGCGCGCTATGCGCACCTCTTCTGCGGCGAGGTGATAGAGCCGGAGACGGCGGACGGCGCCACCGCGGCGGCGCCGGCGCCGGACTCCTCCTGGCAAGAGCAGCGCATGGCACGGCTCGAGCGCGACATGGAGGCACTGCGCGCTGAGCTGAAAGACCTGAAGGCTCGCCTCGGCGGGTGAGCGGGACGCCGGCGAGAACGCGGACAATCGTGCCTAAGCGCGTCGCCACAACGTGCGCACCCCACCGGCCGCTCGACCAGTCTTCTACCCATATTGTCGCAGATGTAATAACTCGTTATAATCACGTCATGGTGCGTCCTGGAAACTGCATCGCAAGCCGTGTGCGGGAAATCCGCACGCACGGTTTGAACGGCGGAGCTGGAAACGGAGTCGCCTGATGGTCACTACCGCGCCAGACTTCGACCAATGAAAGTCCCTCTGCGGCGTATCGGCAACTCTCTCGGGGTTCTGCTGCCGAAGGCGACCCTTGACACGTGGGGCTTGAGCGAGGGCGATGCGCTGGACCTCACCGAACGCGGCCTTCGCCCCCCGCCCAGAGGGGGTTTCTTACATCAGGAATTGGACGAGCTCAGGCGGTCCATCTCGCTTGCAATCGTACGAGGGTTCACGCCGCGGGAGATACGTGCGCAGATCCTCGCAAACCTTCACCGGTGGGAACGGCGGGGCGTTTGAAAGCGAGATGTGCGGCTTACAAGGAGTGGCGAGACATTGCGGAGGGAAAAGACGACGGAGAGCTTTTTGCAGCGATGCTCGGACGCGACGAGAACGCGGTCAGACTTCGGCAATCGGCGCCATTCGTCGGATTACTTCCGAAAGGGGAAGTGAGAAAACTGAATGAAGAAGCAGCAGGTTGATCATGTGCTGCGCGCTGCGGGCCGCGTCACCGGCGAAAAGCAGTTCATCATCATTGGTAGTCAGTCTCTCCACGGTAAGTACCCCGATGTTCCTGATGAGATCCTCACCTCGTTTGAGGTGGATCTGATCGCGTCGAAACATGCAGATCGAGCCGAATGGCTGAATGCGATTGGCGTCGACTCACCGTTTCACGAGACCTTTGGTTATTACGCGGATCCGGTCGATGTGAGTACTGCGACCCTTCCAAGAGGCTGGAGGGGACGGTTGGTGAACTTGCCTCCGGGCGAGACCGAGGGTGTGAAAGGACTATGTCTGGAGCCCCACGACCTCGCCATCGCAAAGTATGTCGCCGCGCGCGAGAAGGACCTGATATTCACCCAGGAGCTTGCTCGTCGCGGAATAGTTTCCGAGGAGCGACTGTTATCGTTGCTCGACCAAACTCCGATCGACGGAGAACTGCGTGAGCGAATGCGCGGCCAGATTGCCCGAGACTTTTACGCCGAGCGAAGCCTCGCGAGCCGTGGACCCGGGAAGCAGCCGCCAACGGTCAGCGCGGCCAAGAGTTTGGATGACGACGCGCCCGAGTCGTGATTGCGCGGGCGCTCGTGCCCTGCGGATCTATACACAGCAGGATCGACACCTTGCGCTTCGAAGACCGGACGAATTCCTGATCTCATTCGATCGTGTTTGAAGCGACCATCTTGGCAACGCCGTATTGGCGGCAAAGGAGTTCCACATGACGTAGCGACTTAAAACCGGAGCGTTTTGATGAAACGTGCACTGCGTCGCCACCACGAACGCGTGGCGCCCGCCGTATTCGTATTCTGCTCAGCCATGGGGCTTGGGCCTCTCGGCAGGCCAGGGGACCGGAAATCTGGCAAAGCGTGGAGCGCCTCGTCATGAACGAGCCTGGATGGTGGACGCACGCGACGGTTGTTCAACCGGCGCGAATCAAGACTCATCGTCTCGAGAGTCGCATCTTGCGCGGGTGCGACGCTGACCTGATCCTTTGGCCGGACTGCAAGCGGCCACATGACTATTACTGGTGAGGAATGTCGGGTGAGCTCAAACCTGTGCCGCGTCGTTAGGGGCATCGAGTATCGTCGCCCGTGCCGGTCCGTCCAATTCTGATGCATCGATCGCCATGGAACAAAACTCAAAAGGAAATCAACAGTTGGATCGAAAAATAGCGGTGGCCCCCATGATGGACTGGACCGACCGTCACTGCCGCTACTTCCTGCGCGGCTTCTCGCCCACCGTGCTGCTCTACACCGAGATGATCACCGCGGCGGCGATCGTGCGCGGGGACTGCGGGCGGCTGCTCGCATTCGACCCGGAGGAACACCCGGTAGCGCTGCAGTTGGGAGGAAGCGAGCCACGCGAGCTCGCCGAGCAGGCGGGATACGATGAGATCAACCTGAACTGCGGCTGCCCGAGCGATCGCGTAGCGAGCGGCGCGTTCGGCGCCTGTCTCATGCACGAGCCCGAGCGGGTCGCGGAGTGCGTTGCCGCCATGTGCGCCGCGGTGCGCGTCCCGGTCACCGTGAAGATGCGCATCGGCGTCGTGAACGGCGCTGCCGCGTCCGGGCAGGGCGGGGTTGCCGCAGTCGCCGAGCGCGACTTCGAGTTGCTGTCCGATTTCGTGCGCGGTGTCAGCGAGGCCGGCTGTGCGGTCGCGATCGTGCATGCGCGCAAGGCGGTGCTGGGGGGCTTGTCGCCCAAGGACAACCGCGAGATTCCGCCGCTTCGGTACGACATCGTGCAGCGCCTCAAGGCGGCGTTCCCATCGCTGGCGCTCGTCGTCAACGGCGGTCTGCGCGAGGTGCACGCCGTGCTCGAGGCCCTTACCTGGTCCGACGGCGTCATGCTCGGGCGTGAGGCCTATCATCGGCCCTTCTTGCTCGCCGAGTTGCAGCGTGCGTTGCATCCGGGCTCGGCGGCCGTGCCGACGCGCGCAGCGCTGATCGGGCGCATGCGGCGTTACGCGGAGCGCGAGCTCGCCCGCGGCGAGCGTCTCGGGGCGATCACGCGCCACATGCTCGGCCTGTACGCGGGTGAGCCCGGGGCCCGCGAGTATCGCCGTGTGCTCAGCGAGGGCGCCCGGTCGGCCGGGGCAGACGCGCAGCTGTTCGAGCGGGCGATCCCCTCGACCGCGCGGCCGCGGGTTTGTTAGCGGCGCGGAAGCGCTCGCGTATAATCGCAGCCGCTCATGGGCAAGGATATAGAACTCGCCATTCTGTTTGCCGACGTGGTCGGATCGACCCGGCTCTACGACACGATGGGGGATCTGCGCGCCCGCGACATGGTCGCGATCTGCATCGACGTGATGCGCAGCGCCACCGAGCAGCGTCAGGGCACGGTCATCAAGACCATGGGCGATGAGATCATGGCCACCTTTCCGAGTGCCGACGCGGCGCTCAATTCCGCGGCGATGATGCAGCAGCAGATCTCCTCGCACGCGCAGCTGAAGGTCGAAGGGCAGCCCGTCGCCATCCGCATCGGCTGTCACTTCGGTCCCGTGGTGCTCGAGAACCGCGACGTGTTCGGTGCCGCCGTGCACACCGCCAACCGCATGACGAGCCAGGCCAAGGCGGGGCAGATCGTGACCACCGCGGCGACGGTGGAAAGACTCTCTTCGGAGTGGCGCGCCTCGTGCCGCCAGATCGACGTCGCGACCCTCAAGGGTCAGGGCAGTGAGATCGCGCTCTATGAAGTGCTGTGGCAGACCGAAGACGTGACCAGCATGCTCCCGGGGCTCGCCAGCGAGTCGCGGCCGGCGCAGCACATGCGGCTGCGCCTGCGCTGCCAGGACCGGGAACTCCTGGTCGATGAGCAGCACTCGAGCATCACCATCGGGCGCGCCGAGGACAACGACGTCGTGGTCAAGGGAAACCTGATCTCGCGTCTGCACGCCCGCATCGAGATCAGCCGCAACAAGTTCGTGCTCGTCGATCAGAGCACCAACGGCACCTTCGTGCAGAGCGCCGATGGCGAGGAGTCGTTCGTGCGGCGCGACAGCCTGCAGATCAAGGGTCAGGGCATGATCGGGCTCGGGCGTCTGCCCGAGCAGGGCGCGCCGCAGACCATCGGCTACTCCTGCGAAGAGATCTGACGGCCCGCCGGCTTCGGTCTTGCTGCGTCAGTCAAGACGGCGCTGGGTCGCCTCCAGCTCCGCGAGCAGCCTCGCGGGCAGCCGACCGCCGAACTTCCCCAGGTACTCCCGCATGTCGGCGAGCTCTTTGCGCCAGAGCGCCGGATCGACGGTGAGCAGCGCCGCAAGCTCCGCCGCCGCGAGCTTGAGCCCGAGCGTATTGAGGTCCTCGGGCCGCGGCAGCCAGCCGACCGGCGACTCGGTGGCGCCCGCGCGACCGGTGCAGCGATCGAGCATCCAGGCGAGCACCCGGAGGTTCTCCCCGTATCCCGGCCACAGGAACCTGCCGTGTGTATCGCGCCGGAACCAGTTGACGTGGTAGATGCGTGGCGGGCGCGCGAGTCGCGCGCCAACGTTGAGCCAGTGCTGCCAGTAATCGCCGAAGTTGTAACCGCAGAACGGCTGCATCGCCATGGGGTCGCGCCGCGTGACGCCGACCTGCCCGACCGCCGCGGCGGTCGTCTCCGAGGCGAGCGAGGCGCCGACCAGCACTCCGTGCTGCCAGTCGCGTGCCTCGTAGACGAGCGGCGCCACTTCACGGCGCCTTCCGCCGAAGACGAGCGCGGTGATCGGCACGCCCCCGGCGTCCTCGGCGTGGGGTGAGTAGCCCGGATTGCGCCGTGCGGATACCGTGAAGCGCGAGTTCGGATGAGCCGCCGGGCCGCGCGCCGGGTCGTAGGCGCGTCCCTGCCAGTCGATAACCGGCATCCCGGTCGCGAGACCCTCCCACCACGGCTGCTCGTCGGCGGTGAGCGCGACGTTGGTGAAGAGCGTATCGCGGCGGATCATGTGGTAGGCGTTGCGATTGGTCTCGGGATTGGTTCCGGGCACCACGCCGAAGTAACCCGCCTCCGGATTGATGGCCCACAGCCGGCCGTCGTCCCCCGGATGGAGCCATGCGATGTCGTCACCGACCGTGAATACGCGCCACCCCGGGAGTGAGGCCGGCGGAATGAGCATGGCGAGGTTGGTCTTGCCGCACGCCGAAGGGAAGGCGCAGGCGAGGTAATGCGTCTCCCCGCGCGGGCTCTCGAGGCCGACGATCAGCATGTGCTCGGCGAGCCAGCCCTCCCCACGTGCCTGCCAGCTCGCGATGCGCAGCGCATGGCACTTCTTGCCGAGCAGCGCGTTGCCGCCGTAACCGGAGCCGAAGCTCTCGATCGAGTGCTCCTCGGGGAAGTGCATGATGAAGCGCCGCTCGGGATCGAGCTCGCCGATCGAGTGCAGTCCGCGGACGAAGCAGCCCTCGTGCGCGATGCGCTCGAGCGCGGCCCGGCCGGCGCGCGTCATGATGAGCATGCTGAGCACGACGTAGGCGCTGTCGGTGATCTCGACGCCGCAACGCGCGAGCGGCGAATCGATCGGCCCCATGCAATAGGGGATCACGTACAGCGTGCGCTCGCGCATGCAGCCGCGGAACAGGCCGCGCATCCTCTCGTGAGCCTGCTGCGGGTCCATCCAGTGGTTGTTGGGGCCCGCATCCTCCGCCGAGCGCGTACACATATAAGTTAGATGCTCGACGCGGGCGACGTCGTTGGGCGCGGAGCGGTACAGGTGGCAGCCGGGAAAATACTCGGCATTCAGCGCCTTGAGCTCCCCGCTGCGCAGCAGCTGCGCGGTGAGCTCGCGGGCTTCCGCCTCCGTCCCTTCGCACCAGTGGATCGCGCGCGGCTCGGTGAGAGCGCGCACCGTGTTCACCCAGTCGGCGACCGCCCGGCTGAGCTGTGGCAGCGGGGTCAGCATGTGCGGCGCGGTAGCCATCGGAACCCTGATACAGTAGCGACGCGAGGCGCCATTTTCGTCCATCGGCGCGCCGTGTACCAGTTTGCAGGAAATTCAGCCGGATATGGCTCTCGACACGCGCGCCGCCAGGGCGCCAAGATCACCGCCCGCGCGGTAGCCGCGGCCTGAACCCATGTTGGATCTGGAGGACATCTTCGGTCACGACAGCCCGCTCGAGCGGGCCCTGCCGGACTTCAAGGTGCGGCGCGGGCAGCTCGCCATGGCGCAGCGCGTGGCCTCGGCCCTCGCCGCCCGCGAATCCCTGATCGTGGAGGCCGGCACCGGCACCGGCAAGACCTTCGCGTATCTCGTGCCGGCGCTGCTTTCCGGCGCGCGCGTGCTGATCTCGACCGGCACGCGGACGCTGCAGGATCAGCTGTTCGGCAAGGATCTGCCGCTCGTCGCCGCGGCGCTCGGCCGGCCGGCACGTGTCGCGCTGCTGAAGGGGCGCACGAACTATCTGTGCCGCTACCGCCTGGCGCGCGCCGTCGAGGGGGAAGCGCAGCTCGCCCTCGTCGAGGCCGACTCACCTCGCCGGCGCGCTTCACCCGCCATGCTCGAGCGTATCGGGCGCTGGGCCCGCACCACGCAGCGCGGTGATCTGGCGGAGGTGCGCGGGCTCTCGGACTCCCATCCGGTGTGGGCGCAGGTCACCTCCACCCGCGAGACCTGCCTCGGTGTGCGCTGCCCGGAGATCTCCGCGTGCCACGTGGTGCTCGCGCGCCGCGAGGCGCTCGAGGCGGATGTCGTCATCGTCAATCACCACCTGTTGCTCGCGGATCTCGCGCTCAAGGAGGATGGCTTCGGAGACCTCCTCGGGTCTGCCGACGGAGTGATACTCGATGAGGCGCATCAGATCCCGGATCTCGCTACCGAGTTCTTTGGCGCGCGCCTGAGCAGCCGCCAGATCGAGGTGTTGCTCAAGGATCTGCAGCGGGAGGCCACGAGTGCGGTCAGCCTCGATGCGCTGCGCGCGGTCGATGAGGCCTCGCGCCGCATGCGCACGATCCACGCCGGCACCGCCGGGCGGCTGGCCTGGACGGAGGGCGATCGGGCGGTGAGCGGTGCGGTGCGCGAGCTGATGCAGGCGCTCGAGGAGCTGCCGCTCGGGCTGCCGAGGAGTGAGGAGGAAGGCCCGCTCGCGCAGCTCACCGAGCGGGCCGGCGAGCTCGCGGCGACCCTCGAGCGACTGCTCGCGGTCGATGAGCTCGAGGGCGCGCGCACGCTCGAGCTCACGCCCCGCGGCTTTCAGCTCAGCCTCATGCCGTTCGACATCTCGGAGCGCTTCCGCGCGCTCATCGAGTCGCGCCGCAGCGCGTGGATCTTCACTTCAGCGACACTGTGCCTCGGGGAGGAGTTCGGACACTTCAGCGGCCGGCTCGGCCTCGCCGACGTCCCGACCCTCAGGATCGACAGCCCCTTCGATCACGAGCGCCAGAGCCTGCTCTATCTGCCGTCGGGCCTGCCCGAGCCCGCCGCCGCCGGCTACGTCGCGGCCGTGATCGACACGGCGATCCCGCTGATTGAGGCCGGCGGCGGCGGCGCATTCATCCTCTTCACCAGCCATCGTGCGCTGAGTGAGGGCGCGGCGCTGCTGCGCCAGCGCTGGGCGGAGGGCGCGCCGTTCACGCTCTTCGTGCAGGGGGAAGCGCCGCGCGAGCGGCTGCTCGAGGACTTCCGTGCGGACGGCAATGCCGTGCTGCTCGGCACCGCGAGCTTCTGGGAGGGGGTCGATGTGAAGGGCGATGCGCTGCGGCTGGTCATCATCGAGAAGCTGCCCTTCGCCTCGCCGGAGGATCCGCTGGTGCGCGCGCGGATCGAGCACCTGAGCGCGAGCGGCGGCAACGCGTTTCGCGACTATCAGTTGCCGGAGGCGGCGCTCGCGCTCAAGCAGGGAGTAGGGCGTCTCATCCGCAGCGAGGATGACTACGGCGTCGTGGTGGTGTGCGATCCGCGCCTGCTCGGCCGTTCCTACGGGCGGGTATTCATCGCCGCCCTGCCGGCGATGAGCGTCACGCAGGATGCGCAGGTGGCGCTACGCTTCCTCAGGCGCCATGCGCCGCGTCGAGCACCTGCCGCGCGCTCCGCGGCTGCGCCGTGAGGATCCTCGCCCTCGACACCGCGACCGAGAATTGCTCGGCCGCACTCCTTATTGAAGGACGCCTGCTGGCACGCGAGCAGCTCCTCACCCGCGGCCACGCCGAGCGCATCCTGCCGATGATCGATGAGCTGTTGCGCGAGGGCGGGGCGGCACTCGCGGAGCTGACCGCGATCGCCTTCGGGCGGGGTCCGGGCGCATTCACCGGAGTGCGCCTCGCGGCGAGCGTTGCGCAGGGACTCGCCTTCGGGGCGGGACTCCCCGTAGTGCCCGTCTCCGACCTGCGGGCCCTCGCACAGCGTGCCCTCGAGCGCGACCCCGCCGCGATCCGCGTGCTGGTGTGCAGCGATGCGCGCATGCACGAGGTCTACTGGGGGTGCTTCGAGCGTGCGGCTGAGGGTCCCGCCGTCGCCACGGTGCTTGCCGTCGCTGCCGGGGATGAGCATGTCGGCCCGCCCGAGACCGTGCGTCTGCCGGCGGCCTGGCCCGCGCCGCTACTGACTCGAGGAGTCGGGTCGGGCTTTGCCGCCTACCCGGAGCTTCGCTCCCTGCTCGCGGGCCGTGTGGATCACTTCCATGAGGGTCTCCTGCCACGGGCGCAGGAGATCGCCCGCCTGGCGGCGAGGGAAGTGGCGGCCGGGCGGGCCGTGGCGGCGGATGAGGCTCTGCCGGTGTACCTGCGCGAGGACGTCGTGCACAGTGGGGGGGACCGTCATTAAACTGACACGGGCATGGATACGTGTCATGAATCTGCAACACGGAGCCTCTGTAATAGCCGCGGGTCGGCAGGCTGGCTAATGGTGCCCGCAAAACAGGTATTGATCGTCGAGGACGAGCGGCCGATCCGCGAGATGATCGCCTTCGGCCTGAAGCGTGCCGGGTTCGAGGTCCGGGAGGCCGAGGACTGCCGCGCGGCGCGTGCCGCACTCGCCGATGCGCGTCCGGACCTGGTGCTGATCGACTGGATGCTGCCCGACATGAGCGGGCTCGAGCTCACGCGCTCGCTCAAGCGCGACCGCGAGACGCGTGAGCTGCCGATCATCATGCTCACCGCCCGCGCCGAGGAGGGCGACAAGGTCGCCGGCCTCGAGGGCGGAGCCGATGACTATGTCACCAAGCCCTTCTCCCCGAGGGAGCTCCTGGCACGCATCAATGCGGTGCTGCGCCGGAGCGGTCCCAACGGGGTGGACGAGCTCATCGAGTTCGAGGGTCTCACTCTCGATCAGGGAAGTCACCGGGTGACGGTGGGGGCGCGCACCGTCGCCCTCGGCCCGACCGAGTATCGCATGCTGGAATTCTTCATGACCCACCCGGAGCGGGTCTACACGCGTGACCAGTTGCTCGATCGTGTCTGGGGGGGCAACGTGTACGTCGAGGAGCGCACCATCGACGTGCACATCCGCCGCCTGCGCAAGGCACTCGAGGATTTCGGCTACGATCGCTTCGTGCAGACGGTGCGCGGCTCGGGCTATCGCTTCTCGGCACGCACCAGCTGAAGGGCGGTGAGGATGCAACCGGCGACGCAGGCGTGGGGATTCGCGGCGGCGCGCCTGCTGGCCACGGTGCTGATTGGTCTCGGCGCCGGGTCGCTCTTCGGCAACGCCTGGGGCGGACTCGCCGCGGCACTCGTGCTGCACCTCGCGTGGGTGCTGGCGAATCTCTTCCGTCTCGAATGGTGGCTGCGCCATCGCAGCTATGCCGATCCCCCCGATTTCGGCGGTGTGTGGGGAGAGATCATCGCCCAGATCGTACGCCTGCACCGGCGCAAGCGCTTTCACAAGCAACGCTTCGTGCAGCTGATGCGCCAGCTCCAGCGCTCGACCGCCGCGCTGCCCAACGGCGTAGTCATCCTGAACGCGCAGCGCGAGATCATGTGGTTCAACCGCATGGCGGCGCGGCTGCTGAATCTGCGCCGCACGGCCGATCTCGGCATGCGCATCGAGAACCTGCTGCGCGAGCCGGAGTTCGTGCGCTATCTCGCGCGGCAGGATTTCTCCAACCCGGTGGTCATCCGCCAGATGACCCCGGAGGACTGCTACCTCTCGCTGCAGGTTGCCCCGTACGGTGACGGGCAGCTGCTGCTGCTCGTGAACGATGTCTCGCGGCAAATGCGCCTCGAAGCGGTGCGGCGTGACTTCGTGGCGAATGCCTCCCACGAGCTGCGCTCCCCGCTCACGGTGATCTCGGGCTATCTCGAGACGCTCGGGCAGGACGCGGCGCTCGCTCCAGACCTCAGGGCGCCGGTCGCCGAGATGCGCCGCCAGGCCGAGCGCATGACCGCCATCATCCGTGATCTGCTCGAACTCTCCCGGCTCGAGGAGACCGCCGAGCACACGGGCGGTGAGCCGATCGACGTGGCGGCGCTCGCCGCGCTGCTGCGCAAGGACACCCTCGCCCGCGCGCAGCACCCGCGCGAGGTGCGGGTGCGGCTCGATTCACCGGCGGTCCTCATCGGCGATGAGCCGGAGATCCACTCGGCCTTCTCGAACCAGATGCGCTGGTGGGTGGACGAGGACGGCGGACACTTCGCGGTGAGTGACACCGGGATGGGCATTCCGCCCGAGCACATCCCGAGGCTCACCGAGCGCTTCTACCGCGTCGATGCCGGCCGCTCGCGGGCGACCGGGGGCTCGGGGCTCGGACTTGCGATCGTCAAGCACGTGCTGCAGCGCCACGGCGCACAACTCGAGGTGCGCAGTACCCTCGGCGCCGGCAGCACCTTCACCTGCCACTTCCCGCCCGAGCGCGTGGCCGCGAGGGGGCACACGCTCCCCACCGCGGCTACGGCTTAGGTTGTCCGCGTAACATATTAATTGGTAAGAAAGTCTTCTCCGGCCTGTCACCGCAGCGACACATTGCCGGATGAGGCTTGCTCCCATGGCAGGCGCGGCGCAGACGCGCGGCGGCGGGATGTGCGTCCGCACGCTGTTTCTTTCGGACATCCACCTGGGGTTCAGAGGCGCCCGCGTGCGCGAGCTCAACGAGTTTCTGCACGGCATCGAGGCGGAGTCCATCGTCCTCGTGGGGGACATCGTCGATGCGCTGAGCCTCGCGCGGCGTGTCTTCTGGACCGCCGACCACACGCAGGTGGTGCGTACACTGCTGGCGCGCCAGCGGGCCGGCTCGCGGCTCGTCTACATCCCGGGGAACCATGATGCGAGCCTCGCGATGCTGGCACCGATGCTCAGCGGGCGGTTCGAGGTCCATCGCGAGTGGGTGCACCGCACGGCGCGCGGGGAGCGACTGCTGGTGCTGCACGGGGATCAGTTCGACGGCTTGGTGCCCTGCCCGAGCTGGCTGACGCGCGTGGGGGATGCGCTGCACGGGATGAGCGTCATGCTCAGCCATGGTGCGAACAACCTGCGCCGCGCGCTCGGCAGGCCGTACTGGCCGTTCGCCGAGCGCCTGAAGCTCAGTATCGGCGCCAGTGTGCGCTACATCGAGGCGTTCGAGCGGCTGGTGGCCGGACATGCCCGCGCGCAGGGCTATGAAGGCGTCGTCTGCGGACACATTCACCGCGCCAACCTGCGCCGCATCGAGGGGACGCTCTACGGCAACACGGGCGACTGGGTCGAGTCCTGCTCGGCGCTCATCGAGACCGCGCGCGGGGAGCTCGAGCTGCTGCGCTGGCCGCAAGCGGCGCGCGCCGGTGCGCACCGCGCCGCCCGGCTCGTCGCGGACGCCGCGTGAGGATTGCGCTCGCCACCGATGCCTGGGCGCCGCAGACCAACGGCGTGGTCACGACGCTGCAAAGCACGGCCGCGACCCTGACCGCACTCGGACACCCGGTGCGCGTCATCTGCGCCCAGGGGCTCGCGAGCGTGGCCTGTCCGAGCTATCCGGAGATTCGCCTGGCGCTCTTCCCCGGCGCTCACGTGCGGCGCGAGCTCGTGTCGTTCCGGCCGCACGCGATCCATATCGCCACCGAAGGTCCGCTCGGGCTCGCGGTGCGTCGTTACTGCCGCGCGCACGGCCTGCCGTTTACGACCTCCTATCACACCCGCTACCCCGAGTACGTGCGGGCGCGCTGGCCGGTTCCGCTCGCTGCGAGCTATGGCTGGCTCAGGCGCTTCCACGGCGCCGCCACGCGCACCTTCGTCAGCAGCGCGACGCTTCGCGAGCAGCTCGCCGCGCGGGGCTTCAGGCGGCTGCACCTGTGGCGCCGCGGAGTCGACCTGCGGCGTTTCCGTCCGCTCGCGCCCCACGCTGAGTTCGCGCCCCTGCCGCGGCCGCTGATGGCGTGCGTCGGGCGGATCGCAATCGAGAAGAATCTGGAGGCGTTCCTCAGGCTGCCACTGCCCGGCACCAAGCTCGTGATCGGCGACGGGCCGCGGCGGCCGGCGCTCGCAGCCCGTTATCCCGGGGCGGTGTTCACCGGTTACCGCTACGGCGATGAGCTTGCCCGCAGCCTGTCCGCAGCCGATGTGCTCGTGTTCCCGAGCCTGACTGACACCTTCGGCCTGGCCATGATCGAGGCGCTCGCCTGCGGCGTCCCGGTGGCGGCCTTCCCGGTGCCAGGGCCCATCGATCTGATCGAGCAGGGTGTGACCGGGATCCTGCACCAGGATCTTGCCCATGCGATACGCTCGGCGCTGTGCCTCGATCGCGAGGTCTGCGCCCGCCGTGCCGCCGATTTCAGCTGGCACGCGGCGACCGCGCAGTTCCTCGCGGGCCTGGCGCCGATCCCGATCGCCCTGCGCGCGACGCTCCCTGCGGGCTGCAGTTCCGCTATCATCGCGCGTAGTGCGGCGCGCAGTGCCGTCCCGAGGCGCAGGAGCGAAGCCGGAGACCTCAGCTGATGGAAACCGCCGACCTCAGTCATCACATCTCGCGCCGTTTCAACGAGGATCTCGAGCGCGTGCGCAGCAAGGTGCTCGGGATGGGCGGCTTCGTCGAGCAGCAGCTGCAGAAGGCGATCACCGCGCTCGTCGAGGGCGACAGCTCGCTCGGCGAAGCGGTGGCGCTCGATGACCACCAGGTGAACAACATGGAAGTCGCGATCGACGAGGAGTGCAGCCGCATCCTCGCGACGCGCGCTCCCGCGGCCGGCGATCTGCGCGTGATCGTGGCCATCATCAAGACCATCACCGACCTCGAGCGTATCGGCGACGAAGGCGAAAAGATCGGCTACATCGCCTCGCGCCTTGCGACCATGGAACGACCTGCCGACAAGTACCGCGAGATCAAGCATCTCGGCCGCGTCGTCTCGGACATGGTGCACGATGCGCTCGATGCCTTCGCGCGCATGGACGTCGACTCGGCGCTGCGCGTCGCCCGCCAGGACCGACTGGTGGACGAGGAGTACGAGGCGATCCAGCGCCAGAGCATCACCTTCATGATGGAGGATCCGCGCACCATCCGCCGCGCGCTCGATGTCATGTGGGTGGTGCGCGCGCTCGAGCGCATCGGCGATCACGCCAAGAACATCAGCGAATACGTGATTTACATGGTGCACGGCAAGGACATCCGCCACACCTCGCTCGATGACGTGGAGCGCGAGCTGCGCGAGGGCACGCGCGC
>WNFI01656563.1_pt1 | contig 17288 bp, 14 predicted proteins | sample 5400471 | NCBI WGS metagenome assembly WNFI01 (sample SAMN13153348, study PRJNA577476) | soil metagenome | isolation source: 100 cm saprolite on Douglas fir-dominated hillslope | place: USA:California | collected 2013-09-17 | reverse complement strand
GAGGGAGGCTCGTCGAGCTTTGCTCGACGAGGGAACCCGCAGGGTTCCTCCGAAGGGCTAACCCCAGGGGTCAGCACAGCTGAGCCCTGGGGTTAGAGCGCGTCGACGCGCGCGAGCCACTGCGCCGCCTCGAGGGCGCGGCCCGGCGGAGCATCCTTACCCAGGCGAGCGAACGCGGCTCGCGCGGCGGCGGCGTCGCCCAGGTGCCAGGCCGCGATGCCTCGCATGCGCAGCGCCTCCTGTGCGAAGAGCGGGGAGGGCAGCTCCCGCTCTAGCGCCGCCTGCGCATACCGCGCGCACTCCTGCCAGGCGCGCCGGTTCTGGAGCTGCTTCGCGAGCAGGTAGGCGGCGAAGCCTTCGCGCGGCCGCGAGAGCTGCAGTTCGCGCAGTGCGAGCAGCGTCTCCGGGCCCGCCTCGCCCTCGGCGAGGAGCTTGCGTGCGGCCGGCCAGCGCGAAGGCTCCGCCAGCGCGTACCTCCGGGCGATCAGCGCGCGCTCTCCGGGCTCGGCCTGTGGCAGCCGCGCCGCCTGCGCGTAGCGGGCGGAGGCTTCGTCGACGTCGCCGCGCTTCCACGCCTCGTCGCCCAGCTCGGTGAAGAGCTGCGCCTGCAGCGGCAGCGAGAGCTTCATGTGCGCGAGCGCGCGCTGCGCAACGTGCTCGGCGGCCAGGTCCTGGTGCGCCGCGGAGAGCGCGCGCCGCAGGGAGAGCAGCAACGCCGGATCGTCCGGCTCGAGCTGAGCGCACTGCCGCCAGAGCCGCGCGGCCCCTTCCGTGTCGCCGCGTTCGGCCGCGAGCGATGCGCCGCGCGCCAGCTCGGCCACCTCGTGCGCGCAGGTCTTGTGCACGATCGGCTTGGCCGAGAAACGCAACGCCGCGAGCGCCCGCACGTGCTCCGGGACCGGCACCCCGTCGAGGAAGCGCAGGTGCTGCGCCGAGAGCTCCCGCAGCGGCCCCAGCTCGGCGATCCCCTGGCGCGAGCCGTACGCGCGCCGCAGCGCCTCCGCCCCCTTCTCCTGCCAAAGGAAGCGAAGGAAGCTCCCTGCCGCGGTGTACGCGCGCGGCCCCGACTCGGCATAGAAGAGCCCAGGCCGGAACAGGGCCGCCATCTCTGGGGCCTTGCCCAGGGCCCGCATGGCCGCGGTCTCCTCGTGCACGGTGGCCTCGCCCGCCGGCCAGTCGGCGGCTACCGCCAGTCCCTCGATGAAGGCCATGTCCGGCAGCAGGCCACCCAGCCGGCCCGGCACGCGGAGCGGCCCGCTCGCGAAGTCCGCCGCCAGCGCGTGGGCCAGCTCGTGGCGCAGGATGGGATGGGGCGCGGGCGCATCGTTGGTGTGGATCTGCCGCAGCCAAGGCTTGGTGAAGCTGGTGTCGGCCGCGCCGATCAGCCGCTGTTTTTCCGCAGGGCTGCGGTAGAACCACACCTCGATCTTGGCGGGCGCCGGCGCGTCGCGCAGGCCGTAGAACTGGCGTACCTCGCGGAAGGAAGTTTCGGCATCGCGGGCGAGCAGCTTGCGCTCCGCCTCCGCCTTTTCGCGCGGCACGTGCAGGACCAGGTGCTCGGTCTCGATGCGCCCAGAAAGCTCGGCGCTCAGCTCGGCTGCGCTGGCCTTCCAGTGCAGCGCCTCGGCGCGCAGCGAGAGCAACAGCGCGGGGACGCCGCCGCAGAGCGCGAGGGAGAGGCCGGCCAGGAGCACGCGCCTGCCTTCGCCCAGGCGCACCGCCGCGGCCACGAGCGCGACGCCGGCGCAGAGGGCCGCGTAGAGGACCGTCGCGGCGCGGAAGGCCCACAGCGCGGGCGAGGCGGAAATGGCCTCGTCGTAGATGGGACCCGGGTACATGCCCCCCAGGTGGTGGTAGGCGAACACCTGCGGGCCCCGGAGCAGCGGCGAGAGCGCGGCCGCGAGCGTGGCGGTGAAAACCAGCGCCACCAGGATGCCGGCCCTCCGGGGCCAGAGAAACCCGCAGGCAGCGCCCAGCGCGGCCGAGAGCAGCGCCGAGGGAACGGCCAGCGCCAGGTAGAGCACCAGTCCCGCCGCCGGGTCGCAGGCAGGCCGCCGCAGACCGTTGAGCAGGATCAGCGCCAGGGGCAAGAGGAGCGCGAGGCCCGCGACCGCGAGCGCCGCACCCAGCGCCGCCGGGCCCGAGGCGCGATCTCCGCGCACGGCGCGCGCCAGCTCGACCCGCGCCGCCGCCACCCCCGGCGCCGCGCCCAGCAGGCCTGCGATCAGCGCGACCAGCTCGGCGAGCTCGTATCCCAGGTGGTCGGAGAGCGGCGCGAACGCGGCGACCACCGACAGGAGCGCGAGGACCGCAAGGTAAGACAACGGCCCACGCCTGCGCAGGATCTCGGGGAGCCGGCCGTCGGTCATCCGTTCCCTTGCGATGGGACGCGGCATCCTGCGATGGTCAAGCCGTGTCCTCCTCCGACGATGCCGCAGCGCCGCCCGCCGGCGCACTTCCTGCCACCGGCGTCCGCGCGCCGATCAAGCTGCGCGTCGACTACCAGCAGATGAACGCCTTCTTTTCCGATTACACCAAAAACATCTCCAGAGGGGCCACCTTCATCAAGACCCGTAGGCCGCTGCCCCTGGGCACGCGCTTGACCTTTCAGCTCGCGCTGCCCGCGCTCCCCGAGCCGCTCTCGCTCACCGGCGAGGTCGCCCGGGTGCTCCCTCCCGCGGAGAAGGAAGGCGCGGGCGGCGAGCCCGGGATGGAGATCCGCTTCCTCTTCGAGGGCGAGAGCGCGCGGCGCGCGTTCGGGGAGCTGGTCGAGCAGATCATGGTGGAAAGCCTGGGGCGCGATGCGACCGCCGGACTTCTAAAGAGGGTCATTCCGCAACTCCGATGAAGCTTACCCGCGTGCCCGGGCCCACCGCGTGCGCTCGCGCCTCGCCGCCCAGCACCTCGACCACGTAGCGCGACGGCTTGTGCACCGTCCGCGGCGTATCGGTGCGCGGCGTCGCGTTGGCCACCACGCCGGCAACCACCCGGTCGTCGCCCAGGAAGATCATGTCCAGCGAGAGCAGCGTGTCGTGCATCCAGAAGGTCTGCTCGGCGGTCTCCTCGAAGACGAAGAGCATGCCGTGGTCGGGCGCGAGCGCGGTGCGGAACATCAGGCCCCGCGCACGTTCCTCCGGGGTGCGAGCCAGCTCCACCTCGACCAGCCAGGGGCCGCGCGGCGTCTCGAAGCGGACGGTCGCCGCCGCGCCCTTCCGTGCCGCTGCCATCGGCGCCGCCTCGGCGGCGACGCCGGCGGCCGTCGGGGCCGCGCTTGGACCGGCCGGCTCGCGGCGGGAGCAGCAGAGGAGCAGGGCGGAGGCCGCGCAGGCGGCGCCGAGGGTGCGCATGAGCGCATCCTGGATCAGCAGGCGCGCGGGCGCGAGAGATCAGTTCTTGCGAACGCAGTAGTACGAGCCGGCGAGCTGCCCGAAGAGGGCCTGGTAGCGATCGGGCGGCAGGGTCGCGCGCATGTAGTCGAGGTAGCTCGCGTCGAGCGCGATCTGCGCGCAGCCCAGGCCGCCTGGGCACGAGCCGCCCGGTCCCGCGCAGGCCTGCGAGCAGTAGCTGCCGGTGGCGCCTGGCGTGGCAATGCAGGAGAACGATTCGCACTCGCTCGAGCCCAGGTAGAGGTACTCGCGGCCCGGCTGGGGGCGCAGCTCGGCGCCGGCGGCGTCCTGAATGTGACAGGGCGAGCCGAGATCGCTGCGTGCACAGCCCGCACAGACGGCGAGCAAGGCGGCGGCAAACAGCTTTCCTGCTGGGCGGCCCATCGCGGTGGGTAACTTGGTGCCGCGCGGCGTAGGCGCAAGGGGTTGCCCGGTTGGCAGGGGGCCACCAAGTTTGCGCCGCCATGCAAGAGTCCGTGCGGGTTCTCGCCCTTCTCATCGCCCTCGGGGCGGCCGTGCCGGCGCGCGGGCAGGCGGAGGCGCCGGCCGCTGCGGCCCCCGCCGTTGCGGTGTCAGCCGGGGAGGGGAGGCCGCTAGAGTTGGAACGTGGACTCGCCACGCCGGGGAGCCAGGGGGACGAGATCCACGCCGTGCAGAAGCGGCCGCTGCGCGAGGCGCGGCGGTTCGAGCTGTGGATCTATGGGGTAGGCGGCATCGCCGATCCGTACTTGCAGCGGTGGGGCGGCGGGTTGCGCGCGATGTGGCATCCGCGCGAGGGCCTCTCCTTCGGCCTCGACGGGCGCGGGCTGTCCACTTCCGCCACCCAGGAGCTGGTCATCGCCAAGCGCGAGCTGCACGCGCGCATCCTCGAGTCCCGCGAGCGCGCGGCGCTGACAGCGGTGGCAGCGATCGCGCCCCTCTATGGAAAGGTCGCGCTGCCAGCCGATCTCTTGCTGCACTTCGAGACCTTCGCCGACGCTGGGATCGGCGCCGCCCTGACCGAGACCGACTCCGGCCGCGGCGTGCGGCCGCTCGTCGCCGCGGGGATCGGCCAGCGGCTGTTCCTGGGCGACAGCAGCGCGCTCACCCTGCGCGTGGGCGGCGAGCTGTATGCCGAGAAGCTGATCGTCGCGGGCAGGCCCATCACCCACGCGAGCGGGTTCTGGACGGTGGCGGTCGGCATCGCCTTCTATCTGCCCGGGCAGAAGGGGAGCGAGCCATGAGCGCCGCGCCGCTCGCAGCCTGTCTGCTCTCCCTGGCGCAGGCCACGCCCTCGGCAGCTGGAGAGCCTCCAAAGACCGAGACGCCTGCGCCGGCTGCGCCCTTGGGCCCGGAGCTCGCCGGCCTGCGGGCCGCGGCTCCCGGGGTCACCGCAGCGGACATCGAGGCGCTCCGCCAGCTGGCCGCGAGCGGCACGCCGGCGTCGCTGCCGCCCGTGACCGCGCGCATGTTCACGGTGGAGGGCCGCCTGGAGATCTCCCCGATGGTCAGCTTCTCGGTGGGGGATCCGTTCTTCCGTTCGGTGATGGTGGGCCTCCGCGCCGAGCAGCACCTGGGCGAGCGCTGGTCGGTGGGCGGCCACCTGTTCGCCGGGACCTCGATGGTTGCGGCGCCGGTCCAACTCTGCGGAGCCGGTGCCTGCGAAGGTCCGGTGGCGGACCGCTTGCGCTCCACTCCCGGCGATCTGACGGCGGGGATCGGCGCCCAGGCCACCTTCCGGCCGGTGTATGGCAAGCTCTCGCTGTTGGGCGAGAAGACGGTGCATTTCGACCTCTACCTTTCCCTCGGCCCAGAGCTCCTGCGCGAACGGATCGCGCCCGATGCGGCCTCGGAGCCGAGATCGCGCTGGGACTTCGGGGGGCGCGCCTCCATCGGCGAGCACCTCTACTTCTCGGACCGGCTGTCCGTGTGCTTGGGCATCTCGGAGCTGGTCTACGGCGCCCGCGTGCGCGGCCGCATTGAACCGGAACGCAAGCTGATGATCGAGGGCGGCGTGAGCTTTCTCTTCGGCTCGCGGTGACGGCGGGTGACCACGGTGAGCGAGACACTTCGATCGACGCGCGCCGCGCTGGCCCTCATCGCCTTCGCCGCCGTCGCGTTCGGCCTCGGCCCAGGCAGCGCGGGGGCAGAGCCGCGCGCGGAGGCCGAGGACGCGGCACGCCGCGCCTTCGAGAACCTCCAGCACGGAGGCGACGCGCAGGTGCTCTTGCCCAGGATGCTCGCCGCGCTGGAGCAGGCGGGGCTGCGGCGTACCGGTCTCCTCGCGTTGGTCGTGCTCTCCGGCTCTCCCGATCCGGCGGTGCGGGCGCAGGCGCGGGCCGAGCTGTTCCGGCGAGCACAGAAGGATTCCGTGCTTGTCCCGTTCCTCGTCGCGCGGGAAGGCGCCCTGGAGATGGAAGCGCCGGCGGACTTGCAGATCCGCCTCGCGCGCAGGCACCTCGAGCAGGCCCTCGCGCTCGCGCCGCTCGAGGAAGGCGCCGCCTTCGTCGCGGCGGGCGATCTGCTGCCCGCTTCGCCCGCGGCAGTCGGCGCTTCCGCGCCGGCGAGCTCTACGGGCTCCCGCGGCGGCGCAGGCCGAGCTGTCGCGCGCCCGCGAACTCGCGGCCGCGATCCCCGCCGAGGCCGCGGCGTCCGGCGAAGCGCACGAGGTGGCCGGCCTCGCCGCGCTCGCCTCCCAGGAGCACGGAGCCGCGCAGCGCGAGTTCGCAGCCCTCGTCCCGCAGCGCGCGGCCGCAAATGACGTCTCGGGCGCCGCCGCCGCCGCGCGGCGACAGCGCGCGCTCCTGCAGCTGGCGCGGCTCGCCTACGCGCGCGGCGACGATGCCGCCGCTGCCGCGCTCTACGCCCGAGTGAGCCGCGGCGCGCCGGAGTGGCTGGACGCGCTTTTTGAATCGAGCTGGGCGCACTTCCGCCGCGGCGAGGACGAAAAGGCGCTGGGGAACTTATTGACGCTGCACGCGCCGTTCTTCCAGGCCCGCTACTTTCCCGAGTCTTACGTGTTGAAGGCGCTCCTCCTCTACGAAAACTGCCGTTACGCCGACGCGAGCCGTACGCTGCTGCAGTTCGAGCGGAGCTGGCGGCCGGTGCACGACGGGCTCGCCGGCCTCCTCTCGCAGCTCGGCACGCCCCAACTCGCCGCGGAGCTGGTGCTCAAGGGCCCCGAGGAGGCCTGGGCGCGCGCGCCCGAGCCCGTCCGCGCTCACCTCCAGCGGTTGGTGTTCGCACCGGAGCTGGTCGACCAGGGCAAGGCGGCGGTTGCGCTCGCGGCCGAGCTGGATTCGTTCGACGGGCGCTCCGCGGCTTTTCGCTCCTCGGAGCTCGCGCGCGCCGTGCTTCCGGCCCTGCGCGCGGCGCGGCTGTCCTTGCTCGAGGAGACGGGCCGGGGAGTGCGGGCGCGGCTCTCCAGCGCGCGCAGCGAGCTGCGCGAGCTCTTGGCGCAGTCGCTGCGGCTCTCCTACGAGATCGCTGGCCGCGAGAAGGATCTCGCCCGCGACGGCGCCGGCGCGCTCGCGCTCTCGCAGCGTGGACAGCGCAGCCTGCCGCAGGTCGAAGAGGACGAGGAGCTGTGGCCCTTCCAGGGCGAGTACTGGCGCGACGAGCTGGGCAGTTACCAGTTCACGCTCGGCGAGCACTGCCGGCGGGCCGCGCCCGGCGTGCCTGCGCAGCTCGCGGTCCCCGTGGAGCCGGAGGACCCGGCGGCCGCGCCGGCAAAGGCCGTGCCGCGCGGCTCGGCCGCCACGGGAGCGAACCCCGCGTCCGCGGCGCAGGCCGTGGGCGACGGCGGTCGCGTGCCCTGAGACCAGGGAACCGCGCTTCCCAGGGGAACAAAAGTTCACAGTCGGCGGCGCGCCGGGACGGACTTGCGCCAGATGGCTTGGTTTTCCGCCACTGCGCAAAGGCGTGCGGCCAGCTGCGGCTCCGGCGCGCGGGTTGCAGTCCGCAAGCGGGACAGGGGGCGCCCTCGGGCGCCGGGGAGGTGAGCGAGCATGCTGGCGCTTCTGATCTGTGCGGCCTTCGCGGCGCAGTTGCCGCCGGGCGGTCAACAAGTCACGCGCGCGCTCGCTGGGCAGCCGGGACGGGATCCGTCCCTGCTCCACCGCGGCTCGGGCCGCAGCGTCGAGCCGCTCGAGCGCACGCAGGAGCAGGCGCTGCGCAAGCTGCTCGACCAGGGCGGCCCGCCCGGGGAGCAGGCGGAGGTGCTGGCGCGCCTCGCAGCCACGCTGCGCGCGCGCGGCCTCTCCTTGAGCATCGCTGCCCAGACAGCGCAGGACGGTGGCCGCGAAGCGGACGCTCGGGGCGATCGGGCCGCCGCCGCTCAGGCGCGGGCAGAGGCCATCGCCCGCTATCATGAGCTGCTCCGTCGCTTTCCCGCCTGGCCGCGCCAGGACGAGGCGCTCTTCTTCCTCGCCGATACCTTGCAGGACTCCGGCGATGACGACGAGGCCGTCACTGCGGCGGCCGACCTGGTGCGAAGGTTCCCGACCTCGACCTGGGCCCCCGACAGCCACGTGTTCCTGGGCGAGCACCTCTTCGAGAAGGCGAAGCTCGCGGAGGCGTTGCGCGAGTACCGCGCTGCCGCCGAGGTGAAGACCGCCGAGGTCTACCCGTACGCGCTGTACAAGGCGGCTTGGTGCCGCCTCAACCAGGGCGCCTTCGCCGATGCGATGAAGCTGCTGCACGACGTCGTGCAGGTGTCGCTGGGGCGGGCGGCGGGTACAGCCGCCGCGGGCCCGACCCCCGGTGTGGTCTCGGCGGCGAGCAAGGTGCAGCTCGCCCGCGAGGCCCGCCGCGACTTCGTGACCGTCTACGCGCGCGCGGGGAGACCGGAGGCTGCGCGCGATGAGTTCGCCCGGCTCTTCGGCAAGGACGACGGCCTGCGCATGCTCGAGCTCTACGGCCGCCTGCTCTTCGACACCGGGCGCGACGCCGAGGCGCAGGCCGTCGCACGCCAGCTCCTCGAGCTGCACGACCACAGCGCCGGCGCGGCGCTCGACCAGACCCGGCTGCTCCTGCTCGCGGCGCGCACCGGGAAGAAGCGCGAGTTCATCCGCGAGGCCCGCGCGCTCGTCGAGGTCTTCCGCGGCGTTCGCGCCCACGAGGTGGGCGAGACGCAGCAGGAGGCGATCGCGGAGGCGGAGCGGCTCGCGGAAGAGGAGCTGCGCCAGCTCGCGGTGCGCGCGCACAACGAGGCCAAGAAGACCGGCGTCGACGAAACCTTTGCTGCCGCGAAGGAGCTCTACGCCGACTACCTCGCGCTCTTTCCCAAGGCAGAGCACGCGTACGAGCTGCGCTTCTTCGACGCCGAGCTCCCGCCCTCCGGGCGCCCGCAGAAGGCGGCGGCGAAGGCTACGCAGTCGAGCTCCCCTGCCGGTGGCGCGGCCCAGCGGCCCCTCAGCGCGCGCGAAGATCTGCTCGCCCGCGCCTGCGCGCTCTACCTCGAGGCGCTGCCCGACGGCCCGCACGCGGTGGAGGTGGGGTTCAAGCTCGGCCGGCTGCGCTACCTCTCGGGCGCTCTCGACGAGGCGCGGGAGAAGCTCGCCTGGGTGGCCACGCAGCACCCGGAGAACGAGCTGGCGGAATACGCTGCCAACCTGGTGCTCGACATCGAGAACCTCCGGCATGACTCCAGGGCGGTGAACGCGTGGGCGGCGAAGTTCCTCGCCGACCGCAAGCTCAGCGCCCACGGCAAGCTGGCGCGGGATCTGACGCGGGTCGAGGAGCAGAGCGCGTACGCGCTCGCCGAGACGGTCGCGCCGGACGGCGCCAAGGCGCGCGCGCTGATCGAGTTCGTCAAGGCGCATCCGCGCGGCGCGCTGCTCGACAAGGCGCTGTTTGGCGCGGCGGCAGCGCTCTCGCGCGCAGGCGAGATCGACGCGGCGGTGGAGACGCGGGCGCGCATCTGGAAGGAGCTGCCGCAGAGCGAGCTCGTGCCCCGGGCGCTGCTCGCGTCGGCCGACGACCGCGCCCGGGTGGGCGACTTTGCCGAGTCCGCCGCGCTGCTCGAGAGATACGCGGCGGGCTACCTTCGCACTGCCGCTGCGGGGCGGCAGGCGCGCGCCGGGGCGAGGGGTCGGCCCGATGCGCGCGGGCCCGCTTTCGACGAGTCCCGCGCCAAGACGGCGCTGCACGACGCCGCGCTGCTGCGCGAGGCCCGCGGCGAGCTGAGGCTCGCGCTGCAGGACCGCGAGGCCGAGCGTTCGCACTGGAAGCAAGCCTCCGACCGCGACGAGACCGCGTTCGCGGCGGCGCGGCTCCTCGCGCGGCTGGGAATGAACGCGCAGGCGGCGCGCCGGCTCGGGGCGCTGGCGCGGAGCGCGCAGGGCCATCCCGCGCTGGCGCTCGTCGCCTGGCGGGATGCGGCCCGGAACTTTGCCAAGGCCAAGGAGAGCGGCCACGTTGCGTGGGCCAGCGGCGAGCTGGAGAAGATCTGGCGCGCGATGGGGGCCAAGGCGCGCGAGAAAGCCGGCGAGGAGGGCGCGGCGGCCGCGGCCGAGGCGCACCTCGCGCTGGGCGCGCGCCTGTTCGAGGACTACCGCCGCCAGCGCATCGAGCCTCCCCTGCTCCGCACGCTGGCGCGCAAGGTCGCCCTGCTCCGACGGGTCAAGAAGCGAGCCGAGGAAGTGGTGGGGATGCGGCAGGCGGAGCCGGCGGTCTGCGCGCTCTCCCGGCTCGGCGAGGCGCAGGCGCTGCTCGCTCTGGGCATCGCGCGGAGCCCCGCCCCGCCCGGGCTGACACCCGAAGGGCGCAAGCTGTATCGCGCTCAGGTCGACGAGAAGGCGCAGCCGCTCTTCGCGGAAGCCCGGGAGACGCTGCGCGGCGCGCGCGACCGCGCGATCGAGCTGGGGGTGGCGGGAAGCTGCGCGGCCAAGGTGCAGGCACAGCTCGACAAGCTCGGCGAGCCCGCGGCCCCGCGGGAGGCGCTGCCCGAGACGGCGCTGGCGATGGCGCAGGTCCCCGCGCTGCTCGACGCGGACGAGCGACCGGTGCCGAGCGCCGGGCAGGCAAGCGGTGGCTCCGCCGAAGGCGTCCAAGGAAAGCAGAGCGCGGCGCCACCTGCGCCACCCGCCGCCGGTACACAGATTAGAGAACAGGGCGATGGGGTGTCCGAGGCTAGCCTTGGGCGCTAGCGGAAGGTCGGGGGAGGCGGCGTTGGTGCGCAAGGCATGGCTGGTCGCTCTGTTCCTTCCCGGCGCGCTCCGAGCTGGCGAATCCGCGCCGGGGGAGCGCGGGCGCCGGCTGCTCGGCGAGGCGCTGCAAGCAGAGCGGAGCGCGGGGCCAGAAGGCGCAGCGGAGGTGGTGAAGCGCTTCCGCGCTGCTGCCGAGGAAGCGCCGGCGTGGGGCATCGCGCAGCTCGACCTCGCCGTCGTGCTCGATCGCGAAGGAGATGTGGAAGGCGCTACGAGGGCCTATCGGGCCGCCTTGGCCGCGCCTGGCGCCGGCGAGGAAACGGTGCGCGCAGCGGCGGCGCGGATCTCGGCGCTCGCGCTCTTGCGCGGAGACGCGGGGGCGGCGCGCCTGCTTGCGCACCAAGTCGCGCAGACGTTCCCAGCCGCCACTTGGCCGCTCGAGTTGCGCGCCGAGGTGGAGCTTGCGGCCGGCGATGCGGCCGCCGCGCAGCAGGCTGCGCGTGCCGCGCTTTCGCGTTCGCCGAAGAGCGTCCGGGCGCTCTGCGCCCTGGCTCGCGCCCATGCCGGGCTGGGTGTTCCCGGCACGGCGCGGCTGCTCGCGCTGCGGGCCGCGGAAGCAGCGCCGCACGATGCGCGCCCACACGTGTTGCTCGCGGTGCTCGCGCGCAGGAGAGGCGATCCCGCTGCCGAGCTCGCGGCGCTGAGGGGAGCCACGGCTTCCGATCCCCGCTCAGCCGAGGCGGCGCTGCTGCTCGGCAAGGCGCTGCACGCACGCGGGCTGGGCGACGAGGCCCTGGCGGAAATCGCCCGTGCCGCGGAGCTCGAGCCGCGCAGCGCCTCCGCGCATCTGGCGCTGGGCGCGCTTCTCGCGCAGCACAAGCGCCCGGCGCGCGCCGCCGAGGAGTTGGAGCAGTCGGCGAAGCTCGCGCCGCGCGCGCCCGAGCCTCACCTCGAGCTTGCGCGGCTGCGCCTCGACGCCGAACAGGACGCCGGGTCGGCGCTGGCCGAAGCGCAGAAGTTTGTCCAGCTCTCGCCGGCGCCTCCTCCTCCGGGGCATCCGGTGTACGCCCTGATGCAGAGGAGCGAGCAGGCGCTCAAGGCCGCCCCGCGGGCACCGGTCGTGCAGAAGACGATGGGTGACGGCAAGTGATCGGACCTATGACGAGGGGCCGGCTGCCGGGCAGGGGAGGGGACGGGATGGCAGTGCGCGCGACGAGGCTCTTCTTGGCGATGGCCGCGGCGATCGGGTTTCTCTCCGCGCCCGCCCGGGCCGCGGAACCGCCCGAGGCGCAGGGCGGCGCTGCTCAGGCGGACGAGGGGCGCCGCCCCAAGCGGACGGTGCTGCACTTCGACGACGACAGCATCCGGGGAAGTTTGACCAGGCCTGACGGCGAGCTGGTACAGGCGCCCAGGCGGGTGGCCGAGGGCAGCCTGGTGCGGCTGCGGAGAAGCTTCGTCGACCGGGCGCTCGCCTCCGTGGTCCGCGGCGAATAACCAATTCAGGAACGAACTTTCCCACACGGGCTTCGACGAGAATGACCAACCCGATCATCCTCAAGGTTTACGACGGCGGGAAGCTGAGGCTGGCCCGCGCCTTCCGCGAAGGGCGGGTGCGCATCGGCAGCGCCGCCGTCGATCTGGTGCTGGAGGGAAGCGGGGTGGCACCGCACCACGCGGTCATCGAGCTGGGCGCGCTGGGCCCGGTCATCCGCGCGCTCTCCGCCTTGCCGCTCTACGTCAATGGCCAGCCGGTGCTGGCGGCCCCTCTGCGGCACGGCGACCTGCTCTCCGTCGGCGAGCTGCGCGTGATGGTGGAGTTGCGTGCGACCGCGCAGGCGCCTGGCTCCACGCAGGGAGGGCCCCGGCCCAGGCTCCAGCTCATCCAGGGCGACGAACCGGCCGACCGGCTGGCGCCGCCCGCCCACCTGGTCCCGGCCCTGGCCGTCGTCCGCGAGGCGGACGGCGCGCAGGTCGAAGGCGGGCTCCTGCCGCCGGCCGACGAGCAGGCGGTCCTCGACGACGCGCTCGCGGCGCTGGAGCCGGAGCTACCGGCCGCCAACCCGGAGCCGGAGCCCCCGCAGCCCTTGGCGGAGGAACGGCTCGAGCCGACCGCGCCGCCGCTCGCGGCCCGCGCGCAGTTCCCGGCGCACGCGAGCGACCCCTTGCCGCAGATCCTCGACGATCCGGGGGAGGCCTCGTGCGCCGAGGTGGAGATGTTCTGGGGCGACACGCGCCTGTCGGTCTGGCAGCTCGAGCCCGGCCAGCACCTCGTCGCCGGCGAAGGGGCGGGTTGCGCGGCGCTTTTGCATGGCATCGAGCGCGCCGCGGTGGTCCGCAGCGATCCGGATGGCTGGAAGCTGTGCGCGCCGCGCCCGCTCTCGCTCTCGCTGATCGAGAACGGCGCAAGCGTCGGCGGCGCCGAGCTCCTGGTGCGCGGCCGCGGGTATCCGGCGCAGGAGGGCCTCGTCCTGCCGCTGCCGTCGGACGCGGTGGGCATCATCGCCGCCGGCGCGGTGCAGCTCCGGGTGCGCCGCGTGAAGCTCGCCGCCCGCGCGCCCAAGGAGCCGCAGGACTGGAAGGGCGTGCTCGCGGCGTCCATCGCGGCGGTGCTCTTCGTCGGGCTGATGCGCCTGCTCAGCCACGCCATCCCCCTGCCGCTGCGTCCGCCGCCGATGCCCGAGGTGATCCGGCCGCGGCCGATGGTGGTGCGCGCGGCGGTGAAGCCGGTCGATCCGGCGACGCCGCACGAGCTGCACGCCAAGTCGCAGGGCCGGCGCGATCCCGGCAAAGCGGTGGCGCGCCACTCCGGAATCGAGGGCGAGGCGGGCAGCCCCAACGCTCCGCGCCGGAGCGCGCGCGCCGAGCGCAGGGCCGACGAGCGCGCCATCGTCTCGACCGCCGGCCTGCTCAAGGCCCTCGGCTCGGGCAACGGCCCGAGCGATCTCTTCGGAGTCGCGCTCGCGCGGGGCACTCGCGACGCGCTCGGCCACCTCACCGGCCCGCGCGTGGCAGACGCGCGCGGCAACGGCGGCATGGGCCTGCGCTCGCTCGGCGGTACAGGCGGCGGCGGAGACGGCAGCGGCCTCGGCCTCGCCCGCATCGGCACCAACGGCATCGGCGGCGGCCTCGCCGGCTACGGCGACGGCAAGGGCGGCCTCAAGGGGAAGGCTGACGCCGAGATCGGGCTCACGCCTGGCCAGCCGCAGGTGGTGGGACACATCGATCCCGAGCTGATCCGCAAGGTGGTCCACGATCACCGGGCGCAGATTCGCACCTGCTACGAGATGCAGCTGACCTCGCGGCCCAACCTCGCCGGCAAGCTGGTCGCCGCCTGGACCATCGACACGCAGGGCAACGTCATCGAAGCGCACACGCAGGAGAGCGCGCTGCACGACCGGACCGTCGAGACCTGCGTGTCGGCCAAGATCAAGAGCTGGCGGTTCCCGCTGCCCAAGGGCGGGGGCGAGGTCTTCGTGACGTACCCGTTCATCTTCACTCCGGGAGGCTAGCCGATGATCGCCGCACTGGCAGTGTTGGTCGCCGCCGGCGCCGCCCAGGTCCCGGCCGGCGTCGCGGCGGCGCCGGCCCAGAGGGGCCCGTGGCTGGATGTCGCGGCGGGTGCCGCGCTCTTGCACCGCAATCAGTCGAGCGGGCTCTCCGCGGGACCGATGGTGCGCCTCGGGCTCGGCCTCGCCGTCAGCGACTTCGCTGCGGGCGAGCTGTGGTTCGCCGGCGCCGTGCAGTCCGCGCCGCCCTCCGCCCCCGGCGATACCGCGCTGGCCGGGCTGGGCGTCGGCGGCCGGCTCCGAGTTTTCCGCTTTGATCCAGAGGGCAAGCTCGCGCTCTGGGCGCGGCTCGGTGCGGGCTGGCAGGCCGCCGCGGCGGGCAGCGCGCAGGGCGGACCGACCGGCTTCGCGGGCGCGCAGCTCCTCTTCCAGCCCTTCGTGCGGCGCTTCGCGGTGGGCCTGGAGCTGGACGGGCTTGCTTCGCGAGGCTCCGCAGGCTTCGCCGTCCTGCCGTCGCTGCGAGCGGCGCTCTAGCACCCTGCTAGGATCCCGCGCCGGCTCACCGAAGCGAGGGTCGGCCGACCGGCCCCCGCGCGGCGGCGGCCGGTTCTTGACGTCGCGGTGCAGCCGGGGTACTCGCTCCCTCCCGCAGACGGCACCGTAGCCAAGTTGGTAAGGCAAGGGACTGCAAATCCCTCATACCCCGGTTCGAATCCGGGCGGTGCCTCCACTCTTTCCAGGGCAAGATCTGGAGCTTGGCGAGGATCATCTCGGAAGCGCCAGATCGCCCCAAATCGCCCGATTTCGCCCTAACCGAGTGGACAGTGAGTGGACGGACCCCGCGCCATCCACTCGGCGTCCACTCGCCCCCCGCAGAGTCCACCCGACAACGCCTGCCGCAGCGGCAGCACGTGGGGGCAGGGAGGTCGCCATCGCCCCTCGTCAGGCTTCCGGGCGCTGGCAGAGGTGACGGTATGCCGTGGCGCTCAGCACGGCCGCGAGCGACGTGTCGAGCGAGCGGCTGCAGAGATAGACGATCATCCAAGTCAGGCCCGTCAGGCTTCCGCCCTTGTGCAGCCCAGAGGCGAACATCAACGCCACCGCGAGCGTCCAGCTCACCGCGCAGATCGCAAAGATCGGGAGCCGCACGCCGCGGGTCAACTGCTCGCTGCGCCGAACCGCCTTGGCCGGCGAGGCGCCCTCCTCGATGACCTCCGGCACCGCCGCGACCGTCTCGGACAAATAAACGAAGCCGGGCAACACGAGCTTGAGCATCTTTGCAGCGGCCCGAACGAGGATGAACAGGCCAACCGCCAGAACGGCAGGCGCCTTCTTGTTCAACATCTCGAGCAGCTCACGAAAGTCGCTCGACAGTCCCCGGTGAGCGTCGAGGACCGCCTTGACGAGCGCCGCCTTCACCAGCAGCGCGACGACTATCTCGACGATGCCGAACACGGCCAGGAGGAGCCATCCGGGTAACGGCGGCAAGAGCAGCAGGAAGAGCAGCGGCGCATGCACGAGCAGCGCGATGCCCGCGTAGGCGGGCAGTTGCACGAGCCAGATTCGCACGCCGTCAGCGAGCACCTCGCCGGCGCTGAAATCGTCCGACTCCGCCTCTTCCGCCCGGGCCCCCTGCAGCGACACAATCCTCGTCTTGCGATCCATGGAGCCTCCCTTGCGGTGAAGCCCGATTCTCGCCGAGCGCTCCCTTCTCGGACCAGGGAGCACACGCGGTCAGGTGGTCGCGGGGGCGCGGGTCCACTACAGCCCGCTCTGGCTCGCAGGCGGTTCCTGCTCACGGAGTTCAAGCGTGAACAGGACGAATTCAATTTGAGGGGAACGTCGCGTATTCGGCCACCGCGCCGCTCTGGTTGAAAACCTGAAGCTTCATCTGCGCTGGTTCGGAGAGGCTCAGCGCTTGCCGAAGGCACCCGCGAAGTCGCGAGCGAAGTCGTCGATGCTGCGCGCCGGTCTGCCGACGAGCTGCGAGAAGTCCCCGGTGACCGCGTCGGCCCAGTTCCGGCTGTAGGCGGCGAAGTAGTCGGTCGACAGCGTACGGGTCCACTCATCGAGACCCATCTTCGCCATGGCCTCGTCGGCAGCCTCGATCGGAATCGGCACGTACTTGACGGGCTTGCCCAGCGCCGCGCCCAGCGCCGCCGCGACCTCGGCGAGCGAGACCGCCCGCGGTCCGGTGAGCGTGTAGATCTTGTTCTCGTGACCGGCCGTGGTGAGCACGCGCGCCGCCGCCTCGGCGACGTCGCGCGCGTCGATCATGCCCAGCCGCCCCTCGCCGAGCGCCAGATACAGGGCACCCTGCTCTGCCACCGACTGCGCCGACATCATCACGTTTTGCATGAAGGCGTGCGGCCGCAGGATCGTGTACGGAATGCCCGAGGCGGCGAGCTCGGCGTCGGAGAGCGCGTGCAACCGGCTGTTGATCGTCGGCGCGTCATGAGCGGCCCCGATCGCCGACATGCGAACGACGTGGCGCGCCCCGCCCTGCCGCGCCGCCCACAGCGCATTCGAGCTCTGCTCGGGCGCGCGCGGGCCCGGGGGCGTCAGGATCCACACCGTCTCGGCGCCGGCGAAGGCGCGGCCCAGCGTGCGCGGGCGCCCGAGATCGCCTTCCACGACCTCGACGCCCTGCTCGGCGAGAGAGGCGGCCCTCTGCCGATCGCGCACCAGCGCTCGGAGCGTTGCGCCGCTGCCCTTGAGATGGGGAATGATGCCACTCGAGATCTGACCGGTTGCGCCGGTGATGAGGATGGTCTTCGACATGGGGTTAGGTCCTAGTGAACTATGCCGATCAGATGATTCGAATTCGAGCTCACGGATTCCAACTTTCAAGCGGTGTCGCTCACCGCGCGCCTCGATCGTGGCCCTAATGAGTTGCAGCGCTTAGGTGAGTTTCTTACCCCCTGCGCTTGGAGGACAGGCCATGTGGAGGACAGGCCATGCCTAAGGCGGTCAGGTTCGACAAGTACGGTGGGATCGAGGTTCTGCGCGTCGTCGAGGTGGAGCGGCCCGTTCCCGGTCCGGGACAGGTAGTGGTCCAAGTCAAGGCCTCTGGGATCAATCCGGGCGAGGCCGCGATCCGCGAAGGGGCCTTTGCCGGCCGGTGGCCTGCGAAGTTCCCCTCCGGGCAGGGGAGCGATTTCGCCGGTGTGGTGGAGAAGGTCGGGCGCGCCGTCGCGAGCTATCGGCCCGGAGATGAGGTGATCGGCTTCACCAACGATCGTGCCAGCCAGGCCGACTTCGTGGTCGTT
>WNFI01020705.1_pt1 | contig 17292 bp, 15 predicted proteins | sample 5400471 | NCBI WGS metagenome assembly WNFI01 (sample SAMN13153348, study PRJNA577476) | soil metagenome | isolation source: 100 cm saprolite on Douglas fir-dominated hillslope | place: USA:California | collected 2013-09-17 | reverse complement strand
CCTGCGGCGCGTGCTCGGCGAGACCCTGCGCGCGCACCGCCTCCGCATAGTAGACGAGCACGGTGCCGACGAAGGCGATGGCGATGCCCACCGAGCAGATCAGCAGGTACTTGTAGGCGGCCTCGAGCGAGGCGCGCGTGCGCTCGAAGTTCACGAGGAACACCGAGGCGAGCGTCGTGCCCTCCACGGCCACCCACATGACCCCGACGTCGTCGGTCGAGACGGCGAGGAGCATGGCGAAGACCATGAGGTGGAAGAGCGGATAGAACAGGCGCGGCGAGCCCTCGCGCGCGTACCGGGGCGCCTCGGCGGCGGCGATGCCGGCGACGGCGACGATCACCGCGATCATCCAGCCGGACAGCGCGTCGGCGCGCAGCACGCCGTCGAGGGCGACCGCGGGCGCGCCGCGCACCGTGCCGACGGTCACCGCCAGCCCGGCGCCGAGGGTGGCCAGCGTGGCGAGGGCGTGCACGACGGTGGCCGCGCGCGCGGGCGCGAGGGCCAGGAGCAGGGCGGCGACGAGCGGCAGCGCGACGAGCAGGGCGATCACCCGCGCAGCTCCCGCAGCCGGTCGACGTCGAGCGAGTCGTGCTCGCGCCGCATCTGCACGACGACGCCCTCCATGAGCAGGACGACGACGAGGACCTCGAGGAAGACGCCGGCCTCCACGATGCCCGGCATCCCGTACGTGGCCACGACACCGAGCGCGAAGATCGCGTTCTCGAACACGAGGAAGCCCGTGACCTGGCCGAGCGCGTCGCGGCCGGTGACGCACACGAAGAGGCCGATGAGGGCCATGGCGAAGGCGAGCGGGATCGCGCCACGCGTGGGCAGCGCGCTGGACGCGACGCCGCTCACCGGCAGCATGATCACGTAGGCGACCACGACGAGGGCGCCGGCCACGAGGACGGGAATGCCGGCCGAGCGGCCCGGCCGCACCGGTCGTAGCGGGGCGCCCGCGGCCATGCGCCAGAGCACGCGCGGGATCAGCCACGTCTTCACCACGAGGAACACCGCGGCGACGAGCAGCAGCGACGGGCGGCCCGCGAGGAGTCCGATGGCCGTGGCCAGCGCGCCCAGGAGCAGGGACTGCACGACGAAGAGGCGGACGCGCCCGCGCCACGACTGCCGCCACACGAGCACGAGCGTCACGCCGAGGGCGACGAACGTCAGGAGGTTGGCGACGGCCGTCATCGGAGCAGGAAGACCGCGCTCACGGAGAGCACGGCGAGCGCGAACGAGCCGGCGAGCAGCTCCGGCACGCGAAAGAGGCGCAGCTTGGCAATGGCCGTCTCGAGCGCGGCCAGCGCGATGGCGAGAAGCGCGAGCTTGCCGGCCAGGGCCAGCAGGCCGAGCAGCAGCGCCGGCGGCGTGACGTCGGCGGGCACGCCCCACGGAAAGAAGAGGTTGGCGAGCAGCGTGAGGAACACGAAGAGCTTCATCGCCGACGCCCACTCGACGAGCGCCAGGTGGCGCCCGGAATATTCCAGGACCATCGCCTCGTGGATCATGGTGAGCTCGAGATGCGTGGCGGGATTGTCGACGGGCAGCCGCCCGGTCTCGGCGAGCATCACGATGAAGAATGCCGCGAAGGCCAGCAGGTGCGCCGGGTTGACGGCGAGCAGCGGCTCGATCGTCACGCGCTCGACGATCCCACCGAGGTTGGTGGTGCTGGCGCGCAGCGCCAGCGCGAACACGGCGAGCATGACCGTCGGCTCGGCGAGGCCGGCCACCGTGACCTCGCGGCTCGATCCCATACCGCCGAACGCGCTGCCCGCGTCGAGCCCGGCCAGGGCCAGGAAGAACGTGCCGAGCAGGAAGAGCGACATCAGCAGGAGGATGCCGGCGAACGCCAGCGGCGGGCGCGACGTCAGCACCGGCGCGGCCAGCGCGGCCACCAGCATCGCGCCGACCAGCACGTAGGGCGTCACGCGGAAGACCCACGACGTCGTCTCGGAGACCACCGGCGTCTTGCCGAAGAGCTTCCGGAGGTCGAGGAACGGCTGCCAGGGCGCCGGCCCGCGGCGCCCGACGAGCCGGGCCTTCAGCGTGCGCAGCGTGCCGACGAGCAGCGGCGCGCCCAGCGCGATCACCAGCGCCTGCAGCACGGACAGGAAGAGCGCGTCCATCACGCCACCAGCAGCAGGAGGAGGAGCGCGACCAGGACGTACGCGAGATAGAGATTCGGGCTGCCCGACTGCACGACGGCGGCGCGCCGCGCGGCGGCGCGCAGGACGCGCCCGAGGGGCCGGTAGAGCCACTCGTCGACGATGAAGCGCGTGGGGTTCTCGTAGCGGATGCGCCGCACGAAGAACCGCGATTCCGGATGCGCGTCGACGTCGAGCCGCGCCGCCGGCCGATAAAAGAAGTCGAAGACACGTGTGAACGGGTCGGCGAAGGCGGTGGCGGTGTACTCCATCCGCGCCGTCTGCAGCAGGCGCCCGCAGCCCCACGTCTCGTACCGGCGCACGCGCGGGCGCGCGCGGGCCACGACGAGCAGCAGGACCGGCAGCAGGATGCCGCCCGCCAGCGCCAGCGCGACGGCGGGCATCGAGAGGCTCGCGAAGTCTCCCGAGATGTTCAGCGTCAGCCAGGCGCCGACGGTGATCGGCGCCGGCGCCGGCACCAGCGTCGCCGCCACCGCCGCCAGCGCCGGCACGATGGCGGACGCCCCCAGCGCGAGGCCGGCGCAGGCGAGCGCGGTGGCGACCATGGCCACGCGCATGGCCACGGGCGCCTCGTGCGCGCGGGCGGCGGCGTCGCTGCGCGGCAGCGCGAGGAAGGTGATGCCGAACGCCTTCACGAAGGCGGCGACGGCGAGGCCGGCGGCAAGGGCCAGGCCCGCGATGGCGAGGGCGAAGGCGAGGTTCATCGAGGGTTGCGGCAGCCGGATGTTCTGCAGCAGCGCCTGGAAGGTCAGCCACTCGCTCACGAAGCCGTTGAGCGGCGGCAGCCCCGCGATGGCGACGGCGCCCGCGAGGAAGCAGGCCGCCGTCCACGGCTGGCGCTTGATCAGCCCACCCAGCGCCTCCATGTCGCGGGTGCCCGTGCCGTGCAGGACGCCGCCGGCCGCCATGAACAGCAGGCTCTTGAAGGCGGCGTGATTCACGACGTGATAGAGCGCGGCGGCCAGCGCCAGCAGCGCCAGCGCGGGCAGCGCGGCCGCCGCGAAGGCGACGGCGGCGCCGGTGCCGACGAGCACGATGCCGATGTTCTCGATGGAGGAAAACGCCAGCAGCCGCTTGAGGTCGCGGTCGACGATCGCATAGAGCACGCCGGTGACTGCCGAGACCGCGCCCACCAGCAGCAGCGTCGCGCCCCACCACGGCAGCGCGGGCGCCAGCCAGACGAAGCTCGCGCGCAGCAGGCCGTAGACGCCGAGCTTGATCATCACACCCGACATCAGCGCGGAGACGTGACTGGGCGCGGCGGGATGTGCGAGCGGCAGCCAGACGTGCAGGGGCACGCCACCCGCCTTCGCCGCGAAGCCCAGGGCGAGCAACGCCCATACGAGCGAGCGGGCCCCGGCGCTCAGCGTCGGCGCCGCCGCCGCCCAGTCCGCGAACCGCGCGCTGCCCGTCCACGCCGTCAGCAGCAGCATGCCCGCGAGGAGGCAGGCGAGCCCGGCGTGCGTCATCACCGCATACACCCAGCCCGCGTGCGCGGATGCCACCGGCTCGCGTCCGGCGCGCGCGCCGTCGAGGACGAGCACGTAGGAGGCCAGCGACATGAGCTCCCACGCCAGCGCGAACGTCATCACGTTCGCGGCGAGCGGGACGACGAGCATCGCGACGACGAAGACGGCGTAGGCGAGGCAGCCCCGCCGCTCCCGACCGGCGTAGCCGATCGCGTAGACCGACACCGGCACCGCCGCGGCGCCGACGAGCGCGACGAACATCCCCGCCAGCGGGTCCATCTCGAGGGCGAGGCCGCCCAGCGGCACCAGCCAGTCGATGCGGAGCGCCCACGGAGCTCCGAGCATGCCGGCCACGCCGGTCGCCGCCGCCGCCGCGCCGAACAGGGCGGTGAGCGCGTAGACGAGAGCGGGCATCAGCGCGGGCGTCCCAGCGCGTCGAGGAGGCCGGCGAGCAGCGCGGCCGGTGAGGGCGGGCAGCCGGGGATCAGCGCGTCCACCGGCACGATCTCGCGCACGCCGCCGATGACGGCGTACGAGCCACGGAAGATGCCGCCGTCGCCCGCGCAGTCGCCGGCCGCGATCACGATCTTCGGATCCGGCGTGGCGTAGTAGGTGCGGCGCAGCGCCTCCGCCATGTTGCGCGTGACGGGTCCGGTCACCAGGAGGCAGTCGGCGTGGCGCGGCGAGGCGACGAAGTGCAGACCGAAGCGCTCGAGGTCGTAGTGCGGGCCGGTGAGGCCACCGATCTCCAGCTCGCAGCCGTTGCACGAGCCGGCGTCGACCTGGCGGATGGCGAGCGAGCGACCGAAGCGCGCGCGGATCTCGTCGGAGAGACGCGTGCCCAGGCGCTCGACCTCCGCCTCGCGGGCGGGCGGCTCGGTGACGATGCCGGTGCGCAGGGCGACGCGGAGCTGGCGCAGCACGCGGTCAGCGCCGCCGCGTCACGCGCTGCTCGCGCTGCAGCTCGCGCAGCATCGTCTGCGTGCCCTCGAGGTGGCGGCTGAAGATGCGCCGCGCCACGTCGAGCAGCTCGCCGACGGCGGGATCGCGCATCGTGTAGTGCATCGTCGTGCCCTCCTTGCGGGCCTCGACGACACCCTTGGCGCGCAGGCGGGCCAGGTGCTGGGAGACGATCGATTGGTCGAGCTGGAGCGCCTGCTGCAGATCCTGCACGCTGCGGCTGCCGTGGCGGAGCATCTCGAGGATGCGGACGCGGGTCGGGTGCCCGAGCGCCTTGAAGAAGTCCGCCTTCAGGGTCTGCAGCTCGAAGCGCCGGCGCGGCTCGGACACACCAACGTTAATATAGCAATATTGCTATATAGTCAATGAGACTTCGCGGCGGCGCCCACGGCGTCGTACACGGCCAGCGTCCGCGCCATCGCCGCGTCCATCGAGTGCTGCGCGAGCACCAGGGCCCGGCCGCGCCGCGCCAGCGCGCGCGCCCGCTCGGGATCGCGCAGGAAATCGAGGATGGCGCCGGACAGCGCGGCGGGGTCGGCGGGCGGCACCAGGCGGCCCGTCTCGCCGTCACGGACCAGCTCGGGGGTGCCGCCCACGGTGGTGCCGACGACCGGGGTGCCGACGGCCAGCGCCTGCGGGATCACCTGCGACATCGCCTCCGACTTGAGCGAGGGCAGGACCAGCACGTCCAGCGCGGCCATGATCTCGGGCACGTCGCGCCGGAAGCCGGTCATCACCACGCACGGCTCGAGACCCATCTCCTTGACCCGGCGCTGCACGTCGTCGAAGCCGATGCCGTCGCCGACGATCAGGAAGCGCGCGTCGGGGCGCTCGGCCAGCACCGCGCGCGCGGCCTCGAGGAAATACGCGTGGCCCTTGCTGCCGCGGATGTTGGCGACGAGGCCGACGGCTGGGCCGCGCAGGCCGAGCTCTGCGCGCACGCCCGCGCCCGAGACATTCGGATGGAAGCGCGCGGTGTCGAGGCCGGGGCCGATGGCGACCACGCGGTCGGCGGGAACGCCGGCGCCGCGCACGATGGCCGCCACCGCCTCGCCGCTGGTGATCACGCGGTCGGCGAGCCGGTAGACGAGCGCGCGGCGCCGCGGAATCGGAATGGTGACGTGACGGCTGCGCACGATGGGAACGCCGAGCGAGCGGGCGGCGAGCCCGCCAACCCACGCGTCTACGGAGGAGTGCGTGTGGACGAGCGCAGCCTCGTGGGCGCGGAGGTGGCGCCGAAGCGCAAGGACAGCGACGAGGTCCCAGGCGCCGCGCATGCGGACGGCCAAGGCAGGCACGTTCGCGCGCGCGGCCTCGGTGAGCAATCGAGCGCCGGGTTGCCCGACGATCGTCGCGCGCCAGCCGTGCGCGATCAGCCAGCGCGACTCAGCGATGATTCGCATCTCCTGCCCACCGAACCCGACTGACGATTCGGTGTGCAGGACGGTTGCAGGACGTTGAGCGGAGCCGGAGGCCATCTAGAACAGGCCACCCACGGCCCGAACCGGCCTCACGGCTCCGCTACAACTAAATTACCAGCGGCCGCCGCCGCCGCCGCGGCTGCCACCGCCGCCACCACCGTACCCGCCGCCCGGACGGCCGCCGCCGCCACGGCCACCGAAGCCGCCACGGCCGCCGCCGCCGCCGCCGGCGCCGGGGCTCTTGGCCTTCTCGACCTGGATGGTGCGGCCGTCCAGGCTCGTGCCGTTGAGCTTGCTGATCGCCGACTCGGCTTCCTCGTTCGTCGTCATCTCGACGAAACCGAAGCCGCGGGAGCGGCCGGTGTCGCGATCGGTGACGACGCTCGCGGACTCGACGTTGCCGCACGCGGCGAACGCTTCCCGCAGACGATCGGTGGATGTGGAGAAGGAGAGGCCGCCGACGAAGAGTTTCACAGCCATGGGGAGCGCTCCTTGTGGCCTTCCGACCTGTGCTCGCGATCCCTGGACTCGGAAGGAGAACCGGGACGCGGCCTGAGCCCGCGGGCGGGGGTTCACGGCGAACCGGCGACCGCACCAGACGGGTAAAGTATACATGCCGTGATCAACGATTTCATCGAGCAGTTCACCTACCTCGGGATCTTCGCCGTCCTCTTCCTCGGGGGCCTCGGCGCGCCCATTCCCGAAGAGCTGCCGATCCTCGCCGCCGGGGCGCTGGCTCACGAGGGGTACATGCGGTGGTGGGTGGCGCTGCCCGTCTGCCTCGCCGGCGTGCTGTCCGGCGACTCGGTGCTCTACTGGGTCGGCTACCACTGGGGCGAGCGCATCCTCGAGTGGTCCATCGTGCGGCGGGTGCTCACGCCGACGCGCGAGCACGTGTTGATGGACGCCTTCCTCACCGCCGGCATCGCGCGCGTGCCGTTCTGGAAGTTCATCCTCGTCGACGCGGCGGCCGCGCTGCTCGGCGTGCCCACCGGCTTCGCGCTCGCCTACTTCTTCACGGATCAGGTCCACGAGATCCTTCACGACGTCCGCCGTGTCGAGCGCTGGCTCACCCTGCTCGCCCTCGTCGCGCTGGCCGCGTGGATCGGCGTGCTCGCGTGGCGCAAGAGCCGCGCCGTCGAGCAGGAGGCCGACGACGGCGTGCTATAGTCGGCGCGGGTGGCGACGGTGACGGCGGAGCGCAAGCCCTGGCACGCGATCTTCAGGCTGCTGGAGCGCGATGAGCGGGTGTTCGCCGTCCTGCTCGCGGTCGCGATGGTCGGCGGCCTCGCCACGCTCGGCCTCGTTCCGCTCCGGCCGCGCCAGCGCATCGACCTCTTCGCCCTCGTCGTCTGGTTCGCTCTCTACAAGCTCGGCATCTTCGCGCTGGTCACCGTGCAGCCGCGCGCCACGCGCGCCATCTTCCTCGGCGCGCTGGCCATCGACCTGCTCCTCGTCTTCGTCCTGGTGCTGCTGACCGGGGGCGGCGAGAGCCTCTTCTACCTGCTCTTCTTCCCGCTCGTGTCGGTCAATGCGTACTACTTCGGACCGTGGATCGCGTTCGTGACCGCGCTCGCCGCCGGCGGTCTCATGGCGGCCGCGGCCTCCCTGGCGCCGCCGTGGATCGGCTGGACCGGCGTCACGCTCCTCGTGGTGCTCTTCGGCCTGCCCGCGGTGATCGTCGGCATCGTCGCCGACCGCGAGCGCCGGGCGCGCGGCGAGGTGGAGGGCCTGCTGAGCCGCCTGCAGGCCGCGCAGCAGGAGCTGCTCGTGTCCGAGCGCATGGCCACGGTGGGCCGGCTCTCGCTCAAGGTCGCGCACGAGGTGCGCAATCCCATCAGCGCCATCGAGCTGAACGCCGAGATGCTCGGCGACATCGTGCGCGCCCGCACGGGCACCGACATGGTCGAGGCCGGTGGTCTCGTCACCGCCATCCGCGACCAGGTCAACACCCTCGACGCGCTCACCGAGGAGTACCTGGCGTTCGCGCGCTTCCCCCAGGCGCACTTCGAGGAGGAGTCGGTCAACCAGCTCGTGGAGGAGCTGGCGGCCTTCGTGCGTCCCGTCGCCGATCGCCAGGGCCTCAGCATGCACGTGGAGACGGATCCGGCCGTCCCCATGATGGAGATCGACCGCGCGCTGCTGCGCCAGGCCATCCTGAACCTCGTCAAGAACGGCCTCGAGGCGCTCTCGCGCGGCGGCGCGCTGACCATCAGCAGCCGCGCCGTCGGCGACGCCGTCGAGATCGCGGTGACCGACACAGGCCCCGGCATCTCGCCCGATGTCGGCGACCGGCTCTTCGAGCAATTCTTCACGACGAAGCCGCAGGGCACGGGACTCGGGCTCTCGATCTCGCGGCAGATCATCGAGGAGCACCGTGGTGAGCTGCGCTGGGCCAACCGTCCGGGCGGCGGCGCCGTGTTCACCATCCGGCTGCCCGTGAAGGTCGCGCATGCCTGATCGCACGCTGCTCGTCGCCGACGACGACCCGGGGCTGCGCGAGAGCCTCGAGCGCACGCTGACGCGCGAGGGGTACCGCGTGCTGCTCGCCTCCGACGGCCGCGCCGCCCTCGAGCGCCTGCAGGACGGGGCGATCGACCTGATCGTCACCGACCTCAAGATGCCCGGCCTCACCGGGCTGGAGCTGCTGCGGGCGGCCAAGACCATCGCGCCCGACGTGGACGTCATCCTCCTCACCGCCTTCGGGACCGTCGAGGAGGCGGTGAAGGCGATGAAGGACGGCGCCTACGACTTCCTCACCAAGCCCTTCCGCCGCGAGCAGCTGCTCAAGCTGATCGACAAGGCGCTCGAGCGCCGCGAGCTGATCGAGCGGAACAAGGTGCTTCAGCAGCGCCTGGATGACCTGCTGCGCCAGGGCGCGATCGTCGGCGGCAGCCCGGCCTTCCGCCGCATGATGACGCTCGTGGAGCAGGTGGCGTCGTCGTCGGCCACCGTGCTCATCCAGGGCGAGAGCGGCACCGGCAAGGAGCTGGTGGCGCGCGCCATCCACGAGCGCTCGGCGCGCGCCGGCAAGCCGTTCGTCGCCGTCAACTGCGCGGCGCTGCCGGAAACGCTGCTGGAGTCCGAGCTGTTCGGGTACGAGCGTGGCGCCTTCACCGGCGCCGCCGCCCGCAAGGAGGGACGCTTCGAGCTGGCCGACGGCGGCACGCTCTTCCTGGACGAGGTGGCCGACCTCTCGGCGGTGACGCAGCCGAAGATCCTGCGCGTGCTACAGGAGGGCGAGTTCGACCGTCTCGGCGCCACGCGCAGCATCAAGGTGGATGTGCGCCTGGTGGCCGCCTCCAACCAGGACCTCGCGCAGATGGTCAAGGAGCGGCGCTTCCGCGAGGACCTCTTCTACCGGCTCAACGTCATCACCGTCCACGTGCCGCCGCTGCGCGAGCGCCGCGAGGACATCCCGATGCTGGCCCAGCACTTCCTGCGCGTGTACGCGGCCAAGAACAACCGCCGGCTCGACGGTCTCACCGACGACGCTCTCAAGCGTCTGGAGGCCTGGGCGTGGCGGGGCAACGTCCGCGAGCTGGAAAACGCGAGCTGGAAAACGTCATCGAGCGCGGCGTGGTGCTGGCGCGCGGCACCCAGGTGGACATCGACGACCTGCCGCCCGAGATCGCCGGCGCGACCCCGCTGCCCGAGGGCGTGGTGTCGGTGCGCATCGGCACGCCGCTCGCCGAGGTCGAGCAGCGGCTGCTCGACGCGACGCTGGCCGCCACCGGCGGCAACAAGACGCTCGCCGCCAAGCTGCTCGGCATCGACGTGCGCACGGTCGCGCGCAAGCTGGAGCGCTGGGAGGAGGAGAGGAGCGCGGACGAGCCGCCGCCGGCCCCGGCGCCGGAGGAGAGCTCCTAGCGCTCGTGCCCGACCCGATGGCGCCGTCGGTTATCCTGCAACCATGAAGGCTCTCCAGCTCACCCGCGAGTACCCGCCCCACATCTACGGCGGCGCCGGCGTCGTCGTGGACCAGCTGACCCAGGCCCTGAAGACGCGCATGAAGGTCGAGGTGCGCTGCTTCGGCGCGCGCGAGCCGACGCAGGACGGCGTCCTCGTACGCGGCTATACGGCGTGGGAGCGGCTGAAGGCGGACACGGGCGGCGAGCCGCGCTTCGCGCCGGCGCTGGAGACGCTGTCGATCGGACTCGCGATGGCGCGTGATCCGGTGGACGCCGACGTCGCCCACGCGCACACCTGGTACGCGGACATGGCCGGGCTCTGGATCCGCACGCTGCATCGCATCCCGCTCGTGGTCACGCTGCACAGCATGGAGCCGCTGCGGCCGTGGAAGGCCGACCAGCTCGGCTCGGGCTACCTGCTCTCGTCGTGGATCGAGAAGACGACGGTGGAGGCGGCGGACCGCGTGATCGCGGTCTCGAACAAGATGCGCGACGACATCCTCGCGCACTTCGAGGCCGATCCCGCGCGCGTCGTGGTGATCCACAACGGCATCGACCCCGACCGCTTTCGCCGCACCGACGCGCGTGAGCACCTCGACCGGCTCGGCGTGAAGTCGCCCTACGTGCTCTTCGTGGGGCGCATCACCGACCAGAAGGGCATCTTCCATCTCATCGAGGCCGCCGGCCATTTGCCGGCCGGTGTGCAGGTGGTGGTCTGCGCGTCCGCCCCCGACACGCCGGAGATCGAAGAGCGGCTGCGGCGCGCCGTGGCCGCGCTGCCGAACGTGCTCTGGATCAACGAGATGGTGAAGCACGAGGTCGTGACGCAGCTCTACAGCCACGCCGCGGTGTTCTGCTGTCCGTCGGTGTACGAGCCGTTCGGCATCATCAACCTCGAGGCCATGGCGTGCGAGACGCCGGTCGTGGCCTCCGCCGTCGGCGGCATCCTCGAGGTCGTGGTGGACGGCGAGACCGGTATCCTCGTGCCGCCGGCGAAGCCCGCCGCGCTGGCCGCCGCGCTCACCCGCCTGCTGAACGATCCGGAGGCTCGCCGGCGCATGGGGCAGGCCGGGCGCAAGCGCGTGGAGGCGCGGTTCTCCTGGGCGAGCGTGGCCGAGCGGACCGAGCGCGTCTACGCCGACGCCATCGCCGACTTCAAGAAGTCCGCGGGCGACTAGCGCGCGGTGCTCGACGCCCTGCGCGGTTTCGTCTTCGACCTCGACGGCTGCGTCTGGCAGGGTGAGCGGCTCAACCCCGGCGCGGCCGAGACACTGGCGGCGCTGCACCGCGCCGGCCGTGGCATCGCCTACCTCACGAACAACTCCCGCGCGCGCGGCGCCGACGTCGCCGCCAAGCTCCGACGGTTCGGCGTGACGCCCAGCGAGCCCGCGCTCACGCCGCTCGAGATCCTCGGCGCCGTCGTGCGCGAGCGCTGGAGCCGCTCACGCGTGCTCGTGATGGGCGCCCCCGAGCTGGCGGCCGTGGTGCGGGAGGCGGGCCACGCGCTGGTGGACGTCAAGGCGTGGCGCGAGGCGACCGTCGTCGCCGTCGGCAACGACTTCGATCTGACCTACGAGCGTCTCACCGCCGCCGCGCGGGCCGCGGCCGCCGGCGCGCCCGTCGTCACGCCGAACGTGGATCCGCGGCTGCCGCTCGAGGACGGCGACTTCCTGCCGGGCTGCGGCGCCATCGTGGCCGCCGTCTGCGTGGCCGCCGGCGTGCAGCCGATCGTCGTCGGCAAGCCCGAGCCGCCGCTCTTTCGCATGGCGCTGGCGCGTCTCGGCCTGCAGCCGCACGAGGCGGCCATGGTGGGTGACAGCGTGACGTCCGACGTGGCCGGCGGCCGTGCCGTCGGCATGCCCACCGTGCTCTACGCTCCCGAGGGCGCGCCGCCCGACGCCGCCGACGTCGTGGTGCGCTCCTTCGCCGAGCTCGCGCGCCTCGCCGGCGTCGTGTCGTAGGGAATGGGGGGCCCCGAAATGGCCCCCCAACCCCCCCAACGTTCGGAGCGCCCCGGCACAGCCGGGTCGCTCCTCTAACCCCCCCCACGCTCGGGGCGCCCCGGCCAAGCCGTGGCACCCCTCGATACTCCGCCAGACTCCCAGCGGATCCGGTCAAGCCGCCTTGCGCGCGAGAGCCGAGAGCGACGATCCGACGAGCACGCGCCCATGCGTCGCGGCGCCGGTGCCGCGCGCGCAGGCGTGCACCAGCCGCTTGGCCGCGTCCACCGCCGCCTCGCCCGGGCGCGAGCGGACCCGGTACGGGTCGCCGGCGGAGGGCCGGCTGTTCCAGAGCCGGACCTCGACGAAGCCGGCGCACGCGAGGGCCGTGGCCAGGGTGGTCGAGCTCCACAGCACCGGGTGGAAGTAGTAGGCGTTACCGAGCAGGCGCGCGAGCGGACGGCACCACGCCAGGCGCCGGCGCCAGTGATACGCGGCCAGCTGGAAGCGCTCGTTCGGGGTGCGGATGAAGACGTGGCCACCCCGCACCAGCACGCGATGCACGTCGCGCAGCGTCTCGATGGGGCGCTCGAGAAACTCGACGACGTTCCAGAGCGTGACCGCGTCGAAGTCCCCGGCCGACAGTCCCTCCCAGTCGGTGCGTGCATCGAGGCCGCGCTCTCGCGCCAGCGCCGCCGCGCGTGCCGAGAGGTCGATGCCGGCCGGCTGCCAGCCCCGGGCGCGCGCGAGCGCCAGGAAGTCGCCGGTGCCGCAGCCGACGTCGAGCAGCCGCGCACCGGCCGCGGGCCGAACGCGCTCGAAGAAGTCCCCGAAGACGGCGAGGCGGCGGCCCGCCCCGCCGCGATCTCGGCGGCGGCCGGGTGGGCGCAAACCGGACAGCCCAATGACGTCAGGCGAGCTCGAGGTTCGAGGCCGGCGTCGTGCGCAGGCCCCAGCGCGGCACGGCGCGCAGCAGACCCTGCAGGCGGACGGCGCAGCGCCGCGCGTTGCGCAGCGCCCAGCCCTCGAGCCAGCGCGCGACATGGTAGGTGGCAGGCGCGTAGACGCGGTCGTAGTAGCCGGCGTAGAGACAGTACTTCGCGCCAAGCTCCGTCTTGAACCGGTAGATGCCGTAATTCGGGTGCGTCGGGGATGAGGGGATCCCCGTGCAGCTCGAGCCGAGGTCCAGCACGCGGGAGCCCGCGGCGCGTGCCCAGCGCATCCACTCCCAGTGCATGAGATCGCCCACCGGCGCCGAGCGCGCGGCCGGCGTGGTGACCGCGTAGAGCAGGTGGGCGGTGCCGCCGAAGCGCACGCCGACGAGGGCGCCTGCCAGCTCGCCGTTGACGTGGCCCAGGGCGGTGGCGATACCTCCGTCGCGGTCGAACAACCCGTGCAGCGTCTCGAAGTACGCCTCGGACGGCACCGGCAGCGGCTCGCGCCCGGCGCGCTCGAGCAGGAGGCCGCGCAGGGTCTGCAGCGCAGCGAGGCCGCGCACGACGTGGACGGTGACCCCCTTCTTGGCGGCCGTGGAGACGTGCTGGCGCCGCTTACGTTGCGCGGCGTGTTCCAGAGCGACCACAGATCGCCCAGCCGCCGGAACCCGCGCGCCTCCAGCGGTGTCCAGCTCACGGCATCCTCGACGAGCACCGGGGGGCTCGCGCGCACGACGCACGCGCCGGTGCGCTCGCGCACGACGTCGGCCAGCGCGGCGGCGGCGTCCCACATGTCGTTGCGCTTGGGGTCGACCAGCGGCCCGCGCGGAGCGTAGGCGACGACGCCGAGCCCGGGCACGCGCCGCGTGAGGACGGCCGCGGCGGCCACGCACTCACCGCCGGCGAAGGCGGCCAGGCGCAGCGGCGTCCAGCCCTGCCATGCGCGCAGCTCGCCCCACTCCCAGGAGTGGCGCGCGTCACACGCGCGGAACTCGCGGACGATCGCGTTCCATTCGTCGCCCCGCTCGACGGCGCGCACGCTCGCGGCGATCTCCGTCCCCCGGACCACCGGCATGTCAGCGCTCCAGCTGGTAGCCCAACCGCCGCCAGCCCTCGAGGCCGCCCTCGAGCACGTAGATTTCGCCGGCGCGCCGGGCGCGGATGAAATGATAGGCGCCGAACAGCCGTTCGATCGGACCGTCGCCGTAGAGGATGATGAGGCCGGCGCGCGGCAGCTCCTCCAGGCGGGAGGTGAGCGTCGAAAGCGGCAGCGAGCGCGCGCCGGGCAAGCGGCCCGAGCGAAAATCGTCTTCCGACCGTAGATCGATCGGCGCCACGCCCCCGCGCTCCATCAGCGCCCGCGCGTACTCGGCATCGACGGTCAGCACCGGGCCGAAGCGCGCGTGGTCGGCGCGCGCGGGCGAGACAAGCGCGAGAGCGACGACGAGCAGCGCCACGCCTGGGATGTATTTCATGGGTTCGCCACCGTGACCGTCACGCTGCTGCTCCCCGTCGCGCCCGCGCTGTCGCGCACGGTCACCACGAGGGTCTTCGTGCCGTTCGTGCCGTTGGTGGTGACCCACGGCAGCGTCGCGGGACGGTCGCCGCTGCTCTCGTTCCAGACCTGCGTGCCATTGGCGGTCAGCGTGTAGGTCTTGTTGCCGGACGCGGCGCCGTCCACCCAGATGGTGACCCACACCGTGCCGCTGACCGTCGCACCCGGGCTCGGCGTGGTCACGGCGACGCTCAGCGTGCCGCCGCCGCCCACGGTGACCGTGATGCTGGCCGTGGCGGTGGCGCCGGTGTTGTCACGCACGGTGAGGCCGAGCGTGTGGCTGCCGCCGGCGTACGCGCCCGTGTTCCACCCGTACGTGGTCGAGGCGCCCGATGCGACCTGGCCGCCGTCGATCGTCAGCGTGTAGGCGTATGGCGCCGTGCCGCCGCTGGCGGCCATCGTGACCGTGACGGTGCCGCTGACGGTCGCGCCCTGCGTCGGGCTGGTGAACGACGCGGTCAGCGGCGTCCCGTTCTGGACGGTGACGGTGAGGGAGGTGGTGGCGATGGCGCCGGTGCTGTCACGCACGGTGAGACCGAGCGTGTGGCTGCCAGGGCTATACCCCGTCGTGGTCCACGAGTAGGTGTTCGACGCGCCCGACGCCACCTGGGTGCCGTCGATCGTGAGCGTATAGGTGTAGGGCGCGGTTCCCCCGCTCGCCGTCATGCCCACCGTGACGCTGCCGCTGACCGTCGCGCCCTGCGCCGGCGTCGAGAAGCCCGCGGTGAACTGTGAGGAGCCGTTCTGGACGGTGACCGGGATGCTGCCGGTCCCGGTGTTGCTGCTCGCGTCGCGCACCGATGCCGTGAGCGTGGTCGGCCCATCCGGCGTGCCGGTCGTGATCCACGGCATGCTGATCGGTCCGCTGGAGGTATCGTTCGTCGTCGCCACGGTCTGGCCGGCCGCGCTCAGCGTGAACGTCTTGGTGCCGGCCGCCGCGTTCTCGATCCAGATGGTGACCCACTGCGTTCCGGTGACGGTGGCGCCGCTCGATGGCTGCGTGATGAACACGCTGATCGTCCCGTTCTGGACGGTAACGGTGCGGGTGGCGGTGGCGGTGGCGCCGACATTGTCACGCACGGTGAGGCCGAGCGTGTGGATGCCCTTGCTGTACCCGTTCGTGGGCCATGAGTAGGTGTTGGACCCACTCGACACGACCTGGGTGCCGTCGATCGTGAGCGTGTAGGTGTACGGCGCGGTCCCGGCGGTCGCCGTCATGCCCACCGTGACACTGCCGCTGACGGTGGCGCCGTCGGCGGGGCTGCTGAACGATGCGCTGAGCTGCGTGCCGTTCTGGACGGTGACGGTGCGGCTGGCGGTGGCGGTGGCGCCGGCATTGTCACGCACGGTGAGACCGAGCGTGTGGTTGCCAGTGGTATATCCCGTCGTGGTCCACGAGTAGGTGTTCGACGCGCCCGACGTGACCTGGGTGCCATCGATCGCGAGCGTGTAGGTGTAGGGCGCGGTGCCGCCGCTGGCCGCCATGCCGACGGTCACCGCGCCGCTCACGGTCGCCCCCGGGGCGGGGCTGGTGAACGACGCGCTCAGCCCCCCCGCGTTCTGCACGTTGACCAAGATGGTCGTGCTGCCGGTGGCGCCGTTCGGGTCGCGCACCGTCGCCTTCAGCGTCTGGGGTCCGGTCGACACTTTCGTGCTGTCCCATGCGAGCGTCACCGGCCCACTGGACGTATCGGTGCCGGTCGTGAGCGTCTGTCCGCCGGTGCTCAGCGTATAGGTCGTGGTGCCCGTGGCGGCGCGTTCGACCCACATCGTCGTCCACACCGTCCCGGTGACCGTCGCGCCGTTGCTCGGCTGAGTGACGAACACCTGCAGCGTCGGGTTCTGGACCTGCACGTAGGTGAAGCCGCTGCCGGTGTTGCCGGTGGCATCCTGCACGCCGGCGCTCACCGTGCGCGAGCCGTTGCCGACCGTGGTCGTGTCCCAGTTCCAGGTCACCGTGGTCGTGTTGCTCGCGATCACCGCCTGCTGTACACCGTCCACGAACACGGTGAACCGGTTGTTCGTGGCTGCGCCGGACACCGTAATCTGCACGGGCACTGTGCCCTGCATGGCCTGGCCCGGTGCAAGGTTCGGGAAGGAAACCTGCAGCGTGCCCGGCGGCGTGTTGTTGTTGACGGTGACCGTACGCGTGGCCGTCGCGGTGGCGCCGCTCGCGTCACGCACCGTCAGGCCGAGCGTGTGGACGCCATCCTGCACGAGTCCCTTGGTTTTCCAGGTGTAGGTCTGGGTCGAATCCGAGGTCGTATTCGAGAAGAGCGGGCTGCCGTCGAGGGTCAGCGTGAACGTGTTGGCGCTGCCGCTGGCGCCGCTGGCCCCCATGCCGACGTTCACGTCCCCGCTCACGGTGGCGCCGTCGGCCGGGCTCGTGAACGACGCGGTGAGCGTCGCGCTCTGCACCGTGATCACGCGCACCGGCGGGCTCGGATCCGTCGTGCCCTGGCTGTCGGTGACCGTCAGCGAGACGTAGTAGGTGCCGGGCGTGCCGAAGGTCACGCTGCCGGGCGTCGCGGAGATGCTGGTGGCCGGCGAGCCGCCCGGGAAGATCCACCGGTAGGCGGTGACGGAGCCGTTGGCGTCGGTGCCCGAGCCGGCGAAGCTCACGGACTGGCCGGCGGAGATCGTGACGTCGCCTGCGGGCAGATTGATGGTGCCGCGCGGCGGCTGGTTGGTCGGGTTCGACGACACCGGACGAACGGCGCGACCGAGGGCACGCCGTTGGCGTCGACGATGAACAGCATGTAGTAACCGGGCGGCGCGATGTTCGGGTTCGGCGGCGCCGTCACCGTGAGCGTCCCCGTGCCCTTCGTGAACGCGAGCGACACCATCCGCTGGTCCATGTCGAAGGCGTGGGTGTTGGCGCCGTTGCGGATGAGGGCCACCGAGGCGATGTTGGCCGCGTTCGGCGTGCTCAC
>WNFI01149690.1_pt1 | contig 17293 bp, 16 predicted proteins | sample 5400471 | NCBI WGS metagenome assembly WNFI01 (sample SAMN13153348, study PRJNA577476) | soil metagenome | isolation source: 100 cm saprolite on Douglas fir-dominated hillslope | place: USA:California | collected 2013-09-17 | reverse complement strand
GGGAATGTGGCCGCGGACGCCGAAGCCGCCAGACTCCTCGCCACCCAGCACGGCATCCGTCTCCATCATCTTCGGAGCCACGTACTTGAACCCGACGGGCACCTCGAAAACCTTGGCGCCGAAGTCCGCCCCGAGCTTGTCGACCATGGCGGTCATGTTCACCGTCTTGATCACCGGGCCCCGCATCCCGCGGACCTCGAAGAGGTAGAGCATCAACAAGGCAAAAACCTGGAGCTGATTGATGAAAGTTCCAGTCTCGTCGATGATCCCCACGCGGTCGGCGTCGCCATCGGTGCAGATGCACAGGTCGTGGCCGCCGACTTTCATGAAGGCGAGCGCCGAATCGATATTGGGGCGGATCGGCTCGGGGTTCATTCCGCCGAACAGGGGGTTGCGCTGGTTGTGCAGCTCGGTCACGTTGGTGCGCCCGGTGCCGATCAGGTCGCCGACGTACCCGTAGCCCGAGCCGTACATGCACTCATGGACGACTCGCAGCCCGGCGTTTCGGATCGCGTCGACATCGACCATGCGGGCGATCTGCGCGTAGTAGGGCTGGCGCGGGTCGATGGTCGATACCAGCTCGCGTGCGGCACGGTGGTCGATCTGCGGCACACCGGACAGCGCGTTGATGCGGCTTTCGAGGTCCGCGATCACCTCGGTCGGCGCTGAGCTGCCCGTCTCCGGCTTGTACTTGATCCCGTTGAACTGGTACGGGTTGTGGCTGGCCGTCACCACCGCGGCGCCCGTGGCTTTGCGATCGATCACGGTCCACGACGCGACCTGCGTCGGCGATGGACGGTCGAAGATCACCGTGCGCACGCCGTTGGTCGCGAATATCTCGGCGACGGTGCGGGCGAAATCTTCGGAGGCGAAGCGGCAGTCATAGCCGACCACCGCCTGCGGGTCGGGCGAGCGGGACTTCATGTACTCGGCGGTGCCCTGGGCGACGCGCCGAACGTTTTCGTAGGTGAAGTCGTCGGCGATCACACCCCGCCAGCCGTCTGTCCCGAACTTGATCGGTGCGCGCTGCATCATGCGTGAAAGGTTAGCTAACCGGGGTCCCCGCGAAGTCGAAGACTTCGTGGGGTGGTTATAGGTAGCGGGTCTTGCGCGCCCGCCTCAGCGCCTCGACCACCTTCCGAACGTCCTGTGCACGACTGCGCGGAACCACCAGGAGCGCGTCTTCCGTATCGACGATGATCAGGTCCTTGACTCCAATCGCGGCGATCAGTCTTCGATCACCAAAGATCAAGCTGCCGGTCGTGTCGACGAGAACTGCTTCACCATCGACGGAGTTCCCCTGGGCGTCGGCCCGGACGCGATCCCCAAGCTCAGTCCAACTGCCGATGTCTGACCAGTCGAACGACGCGGGTACCACAAGCAAGTTTTGAGTCTTTTCCAGGACGCTCCGATCCACGACCTCGACCGGCAGCCGCCGGTACAGCTCCGACGCCAGGTCCTCGTTGCCCGCTGCGCGCGCCTCGACAACCTTTCGCAGCCCAGCCTGATGCCTTGGCGCGTACATCTGCATCTCCGCCAGGAAAACGCTCGTGCGCCAGGCGAACCAGGCGACGTTCCAGTAATAACCACCCGATTTGAGGAACCGCGTCGCCGTCTTCAAGTCCGGCTTCTCAAGGAACTGTTGGACGCGACGAGTCCCAGCCGGTCCGGGCCGAGATGCGTGCAAATAGCCAAGGCCCGTCGACGGGTATCTCGGCTTGAGCCCGATCGCGATGAGACTGTCCGTGACGTCCGCAGCGCGAAGAGCTGCGCGCAGTGCGCGTGATATTTCAGCTCGTCCTCTTACGACGTGATCAGACGCCATCGCCAGCATCACGGCCGTCGCGTCGAGCCGGTGCAGGGTCAACGCCGCCAGCCCGTACGCGTTGGTCGTGCCGCGGGCTACCGGTTCGATGATCATGTGATCGGAGTCGACTTCAGGCAGCACCGCGTTGATGATTTCGCGCTGCGTCAACTCCGTAACAACGAAGACCTCGTCAACCAGGCCGCGTACCCGGTCGTATGTGTCCCGAAGCAGACTTCGGCCGCCGCTGGCCAAAGGCAGCGTGTGCTTCGGCGTGAGCCGGCGCGAGCGGGGCCATAATCGCGTGCCAGCTCCACCGGCTGGAATTACGGCGTAGTTCTTCTGACTCAAGCCCGTTGCGCGAGCTCTTCGGCCAGCTCTTTGGCCCGCGCGGTCGACTCCCAGGGCGCGTCGATGTCGGTGCGGCCAAAATGGCCGTAGACGGCGGTCTGGCGGAACAGCGGACGGCGCAGGTTGAGCTCCTTGATGATGCCGAGCGGGCTCAAATCGAAGAGCTTGCTCACGGCGCTCGAGATCGCCGAGTCCGGAACCTTGCCGGTGCCGAACGTATCGATGCGGATCGCGACCGGCTTCACGACTCCGATCGCGTACGAGATCTGCACCTCGCAGCGCGTCGCCAGCCCGGAGGCGACGACATTCTTGGCGACGTGGCGTGCGCCGTAGGCGCCCGCGCGGTCCACCTTCGTCGGGTCTTTGCCCGAGAAGCAGCCGCCCCCGTGGCGGGCGTAACCGCCGTAGGTGTCGACCATGATCTTGCGCCCGGTCAGGCCCGCATCCGCGACCGGCCCGCCGACCACGAAGCGGCCGGTCGGGTTGATGAAGGTGCGAATGCCGTTGGCTCGCAGATCGGCCGGGATGACGGCGTCGATCACATGCTCGGTGATGTCGGCCCGCAGCTGCTCTGTGCCAACCTCGTCGTGGTGCTGTGTCGAAAGCACGACGTTGTCCACTCCGCTGGGCCGGCCGTCCTCTCCGTAACGGATCGTGACCTGCACCTTGCCGTCGGGCCTGAGATACGTGAGCGTCTTGTTGCGGCGGACGTCGGCCAGCCGGCGGGCGAGCCGGTGGGCGAGCGTGATCGGTAGGGGCATCAGCTCAGGCGTCTCGTCGCAGGCGAAGCCGAACATCATCCCGGAGTCGCCCGCGCCACCGACGTCCACCCCCTGCGCGATATCAGGGGACTGTTCGTCGATGCTGGTGACGACGCCACACGTTTCGGCGTCGAAGCCGAACTTGGCGCGCGTGTAGCCGACCTCGCGAACCGTCTGCCGGATGATGCCTTGTCCGGATGGCCCTCCGTGACCGACTCGGACGTGAACAGGGTCGATTCCGCCATGGCAACCAAGTCCTCCACTGAATCTCCCGCGCCGGCAAGGACCACCACAATGGAAATCCCCAAGCGCCAGGTTCATACCTCTGGGACGCCCGGAATCCTAACTCACCAGCGCGGCCTGGCGGCCGGGTTCACCCCGGCCGCGACTTTGTCCTTATCCACGCCAAATCGCTGCCAGGAGTAAATCTTCAGAAAATCCAATCCCGCGGAAGATGAGCAGGCCCGTCGGCGGGAACACGACCGGCCGATGCAATCAGTAAGTCCCATCCGCATCGCCGCCTGCGCGAAGAAGGAACCGGCCACGGTTCCTTCTCATACCAGTTCCAAGTAGTGGATCCCCGAGTGGCGAAAGACTTTCGAGCCGCGCTTGGACAGCAGGGCAGCCGTCGCGACACGCGAAGACTCGATCACCGTCTCGAGGTGCTTGCGCTTCATCTCCCAAGTCGCGGTCGCCGACGTGACCGGACACAGAACGACGATCCGCGCCCGGTCGCGCAGCTGCTCGTAGTCGGCGAGCATCTGGTGGTGCAGCGACAGCTGAAGGGTTCGCGCGATGAGCTCGGGAAGGTAGCTCGGCATCCCTGCGTACTCCCCTCCCCCCATGAGGCTGATGGCAAGGATGTCTTTGGCGCCCTCCTCGACGGCGATATTCAGCGGCGTGTTGTCCACCACCCCGCCGTCGAAGTGCTCCCGCTCGCCGATCCGGACCGTTGGAAACAGCCCCGGGATGGCGGTCGAGGCAAGCAGGGCCGGCGTCAGATCACCGGAGCGGAAGACTGCGGGCTTGCCCGCGTTGAGATCGGTGGCCACCACCGCCAGCGGCACCCGGAGTTGCTCGAACGTCGTGATCCCGGTCAAGGCCTGCGCCCTTTCGATGAGGCGCCGGATGTTCTGTTGCGGAAACGCGCTCATCTGGTCGCGCCTGATGGCGGAGAGGATCATGCCGAGCGGGTGCGCGCGAAACACGTCGATCGCCTGTCGCGACATCCAGACCTCGCGCAGCATCATGGTTCCCGCCAGCGACGGATAGGCGGCGATCGCGCTCCCGTTCAGCGCTCCCACGCTGGTGCCGACGATCTTGGTGGGCGGATCCACACCCGCCTCGAACAGGGCCTGAAGCACCCCGACTTGCGCGGCGCCTCGCGCGCCGCCTCCGCCCAGCACCCAGGTGCGCCGAGCGGGCCCGAACGTTCTTTAGCCTCCCCACCCCGTGGGGAGGTCCGACCGCGACCGCGCAGCGGGCGCCGTCGGGGTGGGGCGTAACACTCTCGCCGAAGGCTGGCGCAGCAGCTAGGTTCCTTCTTCCCAGGACGACAGGTAGTGCTCTTGCTCCGCCGTCAGGGTGTCGATCTGAATCCCCATGGCGTGAAGCTTCAGCCGCGCCACCTCGGCGTCGATGTCGTCCGGCACGTCGTATACCTTGCGCTCCAGCGTCCTCGCGTGCTTGGCCAGGTATTCCGCGCACAGCGCCTGGTTGGCGAAGCTCATGTCCATCACGGCGGCCGGGTGCCCTTCGGCGGCGGCAAGGTTGATGAGGCGCCCCTCGGCCAGCACGTGCAGCCGGCGGCCGTCCGCCATCTTGTACTCCTGCACCGACGGCCTGACCTGTCGCACGCCCGTCGCGATCTGGTCCAGCGCTTTCAGGTTGATCTCTGAGTTGAAATGCCCCGAGTTGGCGAGGATCGCTCCGTCCTTCATCGCGTCGAAGTGCTGGCGGTCGAGCACGTTCACATCGCCCGTGACCGTGACGAAGATGTCGCCGTCGCGCGCAGCCTCATCCATCTTCATCACCCTGAAGCCGTCCATGGCCGCCTCCAGTGCCTTGACCGAGTCGATCTCCGTGACCACGACGTCCGCGCCGTGGCCCTTGGCGCGTGACGCCAGCCCGCGGCCGACCCAGCCGTAGCCGGCGATGACGAACGTCTTGCCGGCCAGCAGGACGTTGGTCGCCCGGATGATTCCGTCGATGGTCGACTGACCGGTCCCATACCGGTTGTCGAACATGTGCTTCGTGTCGGCCTCGTTGACCGCGACAATCGGGTACCGCAGCACGCCCTTTTCGGCCATCGCGCGCAGCCTCACGACTCCGGTGGTGGTCTCTTCGGTGCCTCCGATGACTTCGGGCAGCTGGTCCTGGCGCGACTTGTGCAGCACCGACACCAGGTCGGCGCCGTCGTCCATCGTGAATGACGGGTGGTGGTCGAGAGCGGCCTGGATGTGCTCGTAGTAGGTGTCGTTGTCCTCGCCGCGAATCGCGTATGTCTTGATCGCGTGCTGCGCTGAAAGCGCGGCCGCGACAGCGTCGTTGGTGGAAAGCGGGTTGGACGCGCACAGCGCGACGTCGGCGCCGCCGGCCTTGAGCGTCAGCATCAAGTTGGCGGTCTCGCTGGTCACGTGCAGGCACGCGGCGAGCTTGAGTCCTTTGAGCGGAAGCTCCTTCGCGAATCGCGCCCGGATGAGCGTGAGCACGGGCATCTCGCGTGCCGCCCAGTCGATCAGGTCCTGACCCTGCGCCGCAAGGTTCAGGTCTTTGACGTCGCCGCCTTTGGTGCTGACTTTCAAGTCTCTTGTCATCTCCTCAATACACAATCTCGCTGACCACTTCCACTCCGTCGAGGAGCTTTCGCCCGCCCAGGGCCTCGAGCTCGATGAGGACCTGGACGCCGACCACCTCTCCGCCAAGCTTGCGAATCAACCGGACCGCGGCGGCTGCGGTGCCGCCCGTCGCGAGTACATCATCGACGATCAGCACCTTCTGGCCGGGCTCGACGGCGTCCGCATGCACCTGGAGCTCGTTGGCGCCGTACTCGAGCTGGTAGGCGTCGCTGATGGTTTTCCAGGGCAGCTTTCCGGCCTTGCGAATCGGGACGAACCCGGCGTTCAGCTTGACCGCGATCGCGGCGCCCGGGATGAAACCGCGGGCCTCGATCGCCGCCACGAGGTCGGGCGGCGCGCCGGTCCATCGCTTCGACATCATGCTGACGACCTCGCGGAAGAGCTCCTTGCGACCGAGCAGCGGCGTGATGTCGCGAAACATGATTCCCGGCTGCGGGAAGTCGGGGACATCACGCACGTACTGCTTCAGCTGCTCGGGCGTCGTCATACGACCGATCTGAAGTATTCCAGCGTCCGGGCAAGACCGTCCTCGAGCGCCACCTCCGGTTCCCAGCCGAGCAGCGTGCGAGCCCGCGTGATGTCGGGCCGGCGCTGCTTCGGGTCGTCGACGGGCAGCTCTCGATGGACGATCTCGCTCTTCGAGCCCGCAAGTCGCACGATCGTCTCCGCCAGCTTTAGCACCGTCACCTCGCTTGGGTTGCCGAGGTTCACGGGCATCTCATCGCCCCGCTCGAGCACCGCGAGAACGCCCCGCACCAGGTCCGACACGTACTGGAGGCTGCGCGTCTGAGAACCGTCCCCGTACACGGTGAGCGGTTCGCCCCTGATCGCCTGGGCCATGAAGTTGGGGACCGCACGGCCATCCGACACCTGCATGCGAGGACCGTGCGTGTTGAAGATGCGGATGATCCTGGTGTCCACCTTGTGAGCACGGCGATACGCCATGGCGAACGCTTCCGCGGCTCGTTTGGCCTCGTCGTAGCAGCCACGCGGGCCGATGGGGTTCACGTTGCCCCAATACGACTCCGGCTGCGGATGCACAAGGGGATCGCCGTAAACCTCGGACGTCGAAGCCAGCAGGAAGGTCGCGCCCTTGGCACGCGCGAGTCCCAGCATGTTCATCGTGCCGAGAGTGCCCACCTTCAGGGTATGAATCGGATTCGCGTCGTACTGGGGCGGTGAGGCGGGTGAGGCGAAATGCAGGACATAGCGGACGTCGCCGCCCAGGAAGATCCCGTGGTTGACGTCGGCTTGCCGAAACTCAAAGTCGGGATTGCCCTCGAGCGCTCGCAAGTTCTCGCGCGAGCCGGTGATGAAGTTGTCCAGCGCGACCACCCGCATGCCGCTCCCGAGAAGCGCGTCGCACAGGTGAGAGCCGATGAAACCGGCCCCGCCCGAGACTATGGCGCGAGGCTTATTCGCGTCCAATTCCCCGGTACGTGAACCCATGGCCGCGCATCACCGCGGGGTCATAGATGTTGCGACCGTCGATCACGACCGGCTTCCTCATCGACCTCTTCATGCGGCCCAGGTCGAGATAGCGGAACTCGTTCCACTCGGTGACCACGACGACGGCGTCGGCGCCTGCCGCCGTCTCGTAGGCGCCGCTCATGTACTCGATGTCGGGCATGATGCGGCGCGATCCCTCCATCGCCGCGGGGTCATATGCCCGGACCGCCGCGCCGGCCGCCAGCAGGACTTTGGCGATCTCGATGCTCGGCGCCTCCCGCAGGTCGTCTGTGTTGGGCTTGAATGCGAGACCGAAAAGCCCGATCACCCGGCCATCGAGCACCTCGAGGCACTCTCGCAGCTTGTCCACGACGAGCATCCGCTGATCCCGGTTGATGGCCATGACAGCGTGGAGAAGCTCCGGGTGATAGTCGAAGCGCTCGGCGAGCGCCGCGAGCGCCTTCACGTCTTTCGGAAAGCACGAGCCGCCGTAGCCGATTCCCGCGTCGAGGAAGCTCGGCCCGATCCGCTTGTCGAGGCCCATTCCCTCCGCGACGAGCTTGGCGTCGGCGCCGACGCGCTCACAGATCCGAGCGATCTCGTTGATGAAAGAGATCCGAGCGGCCAGGAAGGCGTTGGAGCCGTACTTGACCATCTCGGCCGTGTAGATGTTGGGGGTGATCAGGATCGGCGCATCGAGGGTGCTGTACAGAAGCGCCACTTTCTCGGCAGCGCCTCGATCGTGGCTTCCGATGACAACCCTGTCGGGGTGCATGAAATCCTGGATCGCCGACCCTTCGCGAAGAAACTCAGGGTTCGACACCACGGCGGCGGCCTCTCCGGCCTTGGTCTTGCGCAGCACGTTCGAGACCATGTCGCCGGTGAGCGGCGGCACGGTGGACTTGTTGACGACGACCAGCGGGCCATCCATGCAGTTGGCGATCGATGTCGCCGCCGCCTCCACATAGGACAGGTCGGCCTCACCGCCCTCGCCCTCGGGAGTGCTGACGGCGATGATGGCGTACTCGGCGCCGGGCACGGCGTCCTCATACGCGGTGGTGAATCGGAGCCGGCCGGCTTTCCCGTTCCGCGCGACCAGCTCGCTGAGTCCTGGTTCGTAAAACGGCACGTGATAGCCCTTGAGCTGAGCAATCTTTTCGCGGTTGATGTCGACCACGGCGACGTCGTTTCCAAGGTCCGCCAGGCAGGCGGCAGTCGTGAGTCCGACATAGCCGGCGCCGATGACAGCAACTTTGCTCAAATCGGGGCGATTATCTCAGTTCGTTATCCCGACTCCCAGGCCTCGCCGCCGGTCCCGAAACCCGCATCGGACAGTCCAATGCGGGTTTGACTTCGCCGCGATACCCGCATAGGACTGTGGAATGCGGGTTTGAAGCCGGGGTCAAGCAGGGCGTTCCGGACCTGGATGACCACGCTGTCCGGGCGGTGCAGCACGTCAGCGCCCGTAAAGCGGAGGAGCCTGACACCGGCCAGAAGCAGCCGATTCTGGCGACGGTTGTCCTCAACGAGACTGGCGCGATGTGCCTCGCCGTCGTATTCAAGGCCCAGACGATGTTCGCTGTAGTACAGATCTGGGCGCCCCAGGAAGGAGCCTTTGTCGTCCCGAATCGTTACCTGTACCTCAGGCCGCGGTAACCCGTTCAGCACAAGCAACATCCGAAGGCGCGTCTCCATCGGCGACTCTGAGCCGCCTTCCGCAAACTCCAGGACTCGCCGCGCCTTGGCGATGCCCTTTCGGCCCGCGTTGCGGTCCACCCATTCGCTCAATGTGGAGTGACTGATCAAGTTTTCGTGGAGCGCCATGTCGGTCACGACGACTGTCTCAACCAAACTCAAGCTCCTACTCAGATCCCACAGAGTGCGCGCGAGCGAGGTCGTCCTAAAACCGCGCTGCAACCCCACCTCGCAATCGTCCAATGCGGCGCGATGCACCCTGATGCCACCCCTTTCCCAGCCTTCCCCGTCGCCCGGAAGAATGACTTCGATGGGCTCATTTGAAGCAACGTCGAGGCCATGCAGCCAGGCCGCCGTCTTCCCCGAAAACGTCGCCGAGGCCGGCATCCGGAGACGCGCCGCTTCGAGCCGCAAGGCCGGAGTATCACCAAGTGCCGCGGATGCATAAATGCCGGGACCGAGCCGCCGCCAACTTGCACCTTCCAGATGCCACCGGTCGAGGCCGGCGCGCCGGGCGTCGGCGACCGTAAAGGGTCCCCGGGTCAGCTCCGGCGGAACAAGGGGGGTTCGGGCCACAACCCGAGCATTCAGCCGGCTTGCTCACAACACAACCCACCCGGTTAAGACGATCGCGAGCCCTTCTTGAGCAACGACTCGTAGGCAGCGATCGTCTGCTTCGCCGCCTTGCGCCAGCTGAACGCCTTCGCGCGCTCGAGGCCGGCGCGCCGCCACCGCTCCGGTTCGCCGATCATGTCCGCCGCGGCGCGGCCGAGCGCTTCGGCATTCCCATCCTCCACGAGTACACCAGCCCCGCCGACAACCTCGACCACGCTCGAGTTCCGAAACGCCGCCACGGGGCAGCCGCACGCCATGGCTTCGAGGCATGGAAGGCCGAAGCCCTCATACCGGCTGGGGAACACGAAGCACCCCGCCGCCGTGTAGAGGTCGGCCAGCTCCTCGTCGCTCACGCGGCCGAGCAACGTTGCGCCAGGCATGCTCGGAGGAGCCTGCGGGCCCGGGTCGCCGGCAACCACAAGCTTCAGCTCTGGACGAACCGCTCGGGCGGCCGCCCAGGCGCGCAGCAGCGAGCGTGGATCCTTGCGGGCATCAAGCGCTCCCACGAACAGCAGGTAACCGCCCTCCACGCCCCACCGCTGCTTGACCCGGTCGTGGGCTCCCAGTCGCGGCTTGAACGCGCCGTCCGCGGCTTCAGGCACGACACGAACGCGGCCCGGGTCGACGCTCGCATAGCGCGCCGCATCGGCCGCCGTTGCCTCGGAAACCGCGATCACGACGTCCGCGCGCCGCAACAGGCGCTTGCCGAGCCAGAACCTGAGCCGCTCCCCCCTCATCCGCGGGCCGCCCCAAGCCCAGGGGATCAGGTCGTGAACCGTGACCGCGACCGGGCAAGGCGAGCGGCCCGGCAAGCGAAGGTCGATTGCGTGGTACAGGTCGGGGCGGATCCGTTCGAGGTCCGACCTCAGCGCGACGGCTTCCTCGTAGCCGGCGAGCTGCCCGTGGTACCGGCGGCGCGAGCCGGCAAGCTGGTACCGACCCGGTGGCAGTGTGGGCTCGTCTCGCACTGCGTCGAGCAGAAGGGTCAGGTTGGAATCGAAGCCTTCCGCGATGAGCCCGCCCAGCAGGCCCCTGGCGTAGGAACCGACCCCGCGCCCGGCGCTCGGACCCTGGAGAGGCCGCATATCCAACAGAACCCGAGATGAGCTCAAAGGTCGAGCCATCATAATTTGGCCGCCATGGAAGCTCTGGATATGGTCATCGTCGGCGGGTGCGGCCATGTCGGCCTGCCGCTCGCGTTATCGCTTGCCGACTGCGGTTACAGGGTCGGCATCGACGACATCGATGCCACCAAGGTCGCGTTCGTTAAAGCCGGCCACGTCCCTTTCCTGGAGACCGGCGCCGATGCGCTGCTCAAGAAGCTCCTGCCCACCGGACGTCTGCAGCTGGCATCCGACCCCGGCCTGGTCGAAAGCACCGAAACGGTCATCCTGGTCATCGGCACGCCGATCGACGAGTTCATGAACCCATCGGTGCGCATCTTCGACAAGGTGCTGGATGACCTCCTGCCCCATCTGAAGAAGAGCACGATGATCGTGCTGCGGTCGACGGTCTTCCCGGGCACGACCGAGTCGGTCGAGCGCCGGCTCCGCGCGGCGGGCATCCACGCAGACGTGGTTTTCTGTCCTGAGCGCATCGCCGAAGGCCACGCGCTGGAGGAGCTGCGCACGCTGCCGCAGCTCGTCGGGGCGTCGTCGGACAGCGCGTTCGAAAAGGCCAGCCGCCTGTTCGAGCGGCTTGGGGTGAGCACGGTCCGGACGACCCCGCTCGAGGCCGAGCTCGCCAAGCTGCTCACGAACACCTGGCGCTACATGAAGTTTGCGATCGCCAACCAGTTCTTCCAGATCGCACACCGCTCGGGCGTCGATTACAACAACGTCCTCGAGGCGATTCGCCACGATTATCCGCGCGCGCAGGACCTGCCCGGCCCCGGGTTTGCCGCCGGCCCGTGCCTGTTGAAAGACACGATGCAGCTGTCGGCTTTCACCCCGGACCATTTTCCGATGGGACAGGCCGCGATGCAGATCAACGAGGGCCTGCCCAACTACATAGTGGACACCCTCAACACGCGAAAGCCCCTGCGAGGCCGGACCGTCGGAATCCTGGGCATGGCGTTCAAAGGCGAGTCCGACGACCCGCGAGCTTCGCTCAGCTACAAGGTCCGCAAGCTCGCCCAGTTCAAAGGCGCGCACGTGCTCTGCACGGACCCATTCATCGAAGACCCGTCATTCGACTCCCTCGAGAAGGTGTTAACCGATTCGGAAGTCCTCGTGATCGCCGCCCCGCACCGCGCCTACAAGAAGCTCGACCTCGCGGGACGCGACGTCGTCGACATCTGGGGTATCACCGGACCCATCCGGTTATGAGAGGAAACCCGGATGGTTTCCTCTCATCGCGCGTGCAGCTGCGCTGCAGGCGCTGCTCTCCTTCCGGTATGCGGATCGGACTTTATTAAGTTGTTTCTCCTCGCCATGCGCGGGAGGCATTCAAGCACGCGGGTTAGACGGCCTGGCGTAGCCAGGCCTACCAGCGACGCATGAAAGTTCTCGTAACGGGCGCGGCCGGATTCATCTCCGGGTATCTCGTCGCCGACCTGCTGCACGCCGGCCACGAGGTCGTCGGCGTCGACAACTACAGCAAGTACGGGCCGCTCAAGCGCAGCTTCGACGACGACCCGCGCTACCGCCTCGTCCAGGGCGACGCCAAGGACGCGCCGCTCCTGACCGAGCTCGCGAGCGACTGCGACCAGCTGGTCGCGGGCGCCGCGATGATCGGGGGGATCTCGTATTTCCACGAGTTCGCCTACGACCTGCTGGCGGAGAACGAGCGCATCTGCGCCGCCACCTTCGATGCCGCCATCAGCGCACATCGCAAGGGGCGGCTGAAAAAAATCACGGTCATCTCCAGCAGCATGGTGTTCGAATCGGCCACCGCCTTCCCCACGCCTGAAGGCGCACAGGCCACGAGCCCGCCTCCGAAATCGACCTACGGGTTTCAAAAGCTGGCGACAGAGTTCTTCGCGCACGGCGCGCACGAGCAGTACGGCCTCCCCTTCACGATCGTGCGACCTTTCAATTGCGTGGGCATCGGCGAGCGTCGCGCCCTACGCGACCACCAGGTCATGAGCGGGAACGTGAAGCTGGCCATGAGCCACGTCGTCCCCGACCTGGTGCAGAAGGTATTGAAGGGGCAGGACCCCCTGCACATTCTTGGCGACGGCAGCCAGGTTCGCCACTACACGTATGGGGGTGACCTGGCCCGAGGAATCCGCATCGCGATGGAATCCGAGAAGGCCCTCAACGACGACTTCAACCTCTCGACCGCGCAGTCGACCACCGTGCTCGAGCTGGCCGAGACCATCTGGCGCAAGGTGCACGGACCCGAGCGTCCGCTCAACCACGTATCGGATCCTCCCTACGAGCACGACGTGCAGATGCGCGTGCCCGACGTGCGCAAGGCACGCGAGGTGCTCGGCTACGAGGCGACGACTTCGCTGGATGAGATGCTCGACGAAGTGATTCCGTGGATTCGCGAAGAGATCAAGGCGGGCCGGATCTGATCGACGATTCGACGCCCGCGCTCAGCATCGTCATACCCGTCTACAACGAGGGCGAGAACGTCGTTCCAACTCTTCGCGGGGTTGTCGAGCGAACTCGTTCGCGTCCGCTCGAGGTGCTGGTCGTCCACGACTTCGACGAGGACACCACCGTGCCGGTGGTCAAACGGCTGCAGGCGGAGATGCCCGAGCTCCGCCTTCACCGCAACACCCTCGGACGGGGCGTGCTCAACGCGATGAAGTCAGGCTTGCGGGCAGCCCGCGCGCAGTACGTGCTGGTCACGATGGGCGACGGCTCTGACGATCCCGACGACATCGACCGCATGTACGAGCTGGCCCGCGCCGGAGCGGACGTCATCGCGGGATCTCGCTACATGCGGGGCGGCCGGCAGCTGGGCGGACCCCTCCTCAAGCGGTCCATGTCACGCGCCGCCGGGCTCTCCCTGCACTGGCTCGGCGGAATCCCGGTGCACGACGCGACCAGCAACTACCGGATGTACTCCAAGCGCCTGCTCAACCAGGTGACGATCGAGTCAACCGGCGGCTTCGAGCTCGGGATCGAGCTCACCGTCAAGGCGTATCTGCTCGGCATGAAGGTGGCGGAGGTGCCCACCACGTGGCGCGACCGCACCGCCGGCACGAGCCGGTTTCAGCTGTGGCGCTGGCTCCCGCGCTACCTGAAGTGGTATCGGGCCGGAATCGCTGGGAGGTTCAGGAAGTCTTCTTGAGCGGCTGGTAGTTCCGCTTGTAGTACTCCCAGTACTCGCCCGATTTGAGCGGGCGCCACCACTCCGGGTGCTCCAGGTACCAGTTGACCGTTCGCTCGAGGCCTTCGGCCAGGCTGACCTTGGGCTCCCAGCCGAGTTCCGTGACACGTGCGATATCCAGGGCGTACCGATAGTCGTGGCCCGGACGGTCGGCGACGAACTCGATGAGGCTTTTCGGCTTGCCGACGATCTCGAGCACCGCCTCGGCCACCCGCAGACCCGATGTCTCGACTCCCGTGCCAACATTGAAGATCCCGCCGATCGGCGCTTCATGAAGGACCATGTCGATAGCCCGGCAATGGTCCTCGACGTAGACGTAATCCCTCACCGCGGACCCGTCGTTGTAGAGGGGCAGCGCCAGGTCGTCGATCGCGTTGGTGATCAAGACCGGAATCAGCTTTTCGGGGTACTGGTACGGCCCGTAATTGTTCGAACCACGCGTCACCAGAAGAGGAAGCCCGAAGCTTTCCGCATAGGCACGCGCGAGGTGCTCTCCTCCGGCCTTGCTTGCCGAATACGGGCTGCGGGGTTTGAACCCGTCGTCCTCGCTTGAACGCCCAATGGCCACGTCGCCGTAAACCTCGTCGGTGCTCACGAGCAAAAAGACCTCGTGATGGTGCTTGCGCGCCGCCTCACACAACACCGCGGTGCCGCGCACGTCGGTTTCGATGAAGGCGAAGGGATCCATGAGCGACCGATCCACGTGCGTCTCCGCCGCGAAATTGACGATTGCGTCCGCCTCCGCAGCCAGCGAGTCGACAAGAGCCGCGTCGCAGATATCGCCGTGCACGAAACGGTAGCCCGGCTGTCCCTCGAACTCAACGAGGTTGGCCAGGTTGCCCGCATAGGTCAATTTGTCGAGCACGGTGACATGGACGTCCGGGCGAGTGGTGCGGATCAGGCGGACGAAGTTGGAACCGATGAACCCGGCGGCCCCAGCCACCAAGATCCGGCGCAGCGACCGTGCGCTCACGTGATCGGTGGTCCCGCCGTCCAGTCGTACCCGATGGCCGGGTCATCGTGCGGGATCCGGCCCTCGTCGTCCGGCGCGTAAACGCTCGAGGTGATGTAAAGGACGTGGCTCCGCTCGAGCGCCCTGCATCCATGCGCGACCCCGGGCGGGATCTTCAGGCACGACGGGTTGCGGTCACCCATCAAGAACTCCATCAACTTGCCCCTGGTCGGCGAATCCTCCCGCGTGTCGTAGAGCGCGACTTTCAGCGACCCCATGACGTACCACCAGTCGGTCTGCTTCTGGTGGATATGCCACGCCTTCGCGACGCCGGGGTACATGAGCGAGTGGCTCCACTGGCCGAAATGGTCGAAGAACTCGTCCGTCTCGCGGATCACCTCGCGGAAGAAGCCGCGCTCGTCGGCATGTGTGGTGAGCTCTTTCAAGACGACGCCTTCGATGGTCGGCGGTTTCAAATCAATCCTCCCGGTTGGCGCCGTGGGCGCGCACGAAGTCGTTGGCCGCGTAGTAGGCGGTCATCGATTCTCCCGCATCTCCCCAGAACCCTTCGAGGATGTCGTACTCCATGACGCCTTGTTCCAGGTACCAGTTGTTCACGTCGGTGATCTCCAGCTCTCCACGACCTGATGGCTTGAGACGGGGAAGGATCGACCAGACCGTCTCGTCGTAGAAGTACACGCCGGTCACGGCGTAGTCGCTCGGAGGGTGTTCCGGCTTTTCGATGATCCGTTCGATCCGCCGGCTTCCGTTGAGCTGAGCGACGCCCAGGTGCCGCAGGTGCTCGTGATCGCTCTCCTTAGACAGGACGACGCGGGCTCCCTGCGACTGTTGGCGGAATGCGTCGGCGCAGTGGCGGATCGACCGCCCGAAGATGTTGTCGCCGAGCAGGACCACGGAGCGATCTCCGCCTACGAATTTCTCCGCCAGGCCGAGCGCCTCGGCGATTCCCCCTGGCTTGTCCTGGTAGGCATAGAAGAGCCTGTCGATGCCGAACTCCTGGCCGTTGCCGAGCAGGCGCAGGAACTCCCCCGCATGCGTCCCGCCCGTGACCAGCATCATCTCGGTCACGCCGGCCGTCACCAGCGCCTCGATCGCGTAGCTGATCATCGGGCGGTCGTAGATCGGCAGCAGGTGCTTGTTGGTTATGCGGGTCAGGGGATGCAGCCGGCTGCCGGTCCCTCCTGCCAGGATCACGCCCTTCATCAATCGCGGATTCTAGGTGGCCGGACAGGGGCCCTTATGCTTTCAGGCGATGGGGGGAGAGCCTGGCGCGCCGCCGGCGGCATCGGCCGAGACACGTTTTTCGGCGGACGGCTTCTGGTGGTGGGACGGCGCCGAGTGGAGGCCCGCCTACTCGCAGGACCGCCTGTGGCACTGGAACGGCCAGGCGTGGGAGCCGGCCCGCCCTGCCTCGGCCACCCGCTCAGGCGGCGTGGGCGCGGGAGCCGCCATCGGGATCACGGTGGCCATCTTCGCGGGCATTCTCGTCCTGGTTACCCTGGTCGTCGTAGCGATCCTTCTGACGTTGGGCAACCAGATCACCAACGTCTTCTCCAACGTCGTCGCTGCCCTGGGCAGCAGTCCTTCCCCCTAAACCCAGCACGCGTAGGAGCCGAAAGCCACAAGGTGTTGTGGCAGACTGGCGCCGACACAAGGCATGCCGAGACCCGACAACTGGCCGCGCACCATCCTCCACGTCGACCTGGACGCGTTCTACACGTCGGTCCATCAACGGGACGATCCGAAGCTCCGAGGCATCCCGGTGGCGGTCGCCGGCCGGTCCAGGCGAGCAGTGGTCATGGGTGTCCACCAGATCTTCCGGCGCTTCACGTCGCCGGAGCTCGTCGAGGGAATCGCGCTGGACGAGGCGTACCTGGACGTCACCGCGCGCACACGCCACGGAACCTCCAACGGCGAGGATGTGGCCAGGCGGATCAAGTTCCAGGTCCACACCGAAGTGGGCCTCACGGCCTCAGTCGGCGGGGCAACCTCGAAGCTCGTGGCGAAGGTCGCCAGCGGCACCCACAAGCCCGACGGCCTGTACCTCGTGCCGCCCGGCGCCGAGGCAGGTTTTCTCGCCCCACTCCCCATCAACGTCATCCCCGGCCTCGGGCCCAAAACCGAGGAAAGGCTCACCGTGATGGGCGTGCGGACGGTCGGAGAGCTCGCCACGTACGAGACTCAGCGCCTGGTCCAGGCGCTGGGTGTCGGGGGCGCCGTGCTCCAGCGTTTCGCTCAGGGTCGGGACCGGGCCCCGGTGGACGGCAGCAAGCCGGCCAAGACCATCTCGGCCGAGACGACCTTCGAGCAGGACGTGAGCGACCGCGGTGTGCTTGAAAAGGCGCTTCGGGACCTGACCGATCGCGTCGTCGAGCGGCTGAAGGCGGAAGACGTACGCGCGCGAACGATCTACGTGAAGCTGAAGCTGCCCGACTTCAGGCTGGTGAGCCGCCAGGTGAGCCGGACGAGCCCGACCGACGACGTCGAGACGATCTTCCGCGCC
>WNFI01035968.1_pt1 | contig 17295 bp, 15 predicted proteins | sample 5400471 | NCBI WGS metagenome assembly WNFI01 (sample SAMN13153348, study PRJNA577476) | soil metagenome | isolation source: 100 cm saprolite on Douglas fir-dominated hillslope | place: USA:California | collected 2013-09-17 | reverse complement strand
GTCAAAGAGCGCCATTTCCTCGGGTGTCGGTGGTTGGAACATCTCGAACCATCGGGCCACGGCATCTCGTGCTATGGGTGGCTTCTCCGTGGCCCGGCGTTGAAGCCTGTCGAAGAGGACATCCGCAGGCGCAGCGAGATAGTGCAACTCGACGGCAGCACCCAGGGCTTGGGCTCCGAGCCGCAAGGTATCTCGCTCGGACCTTCCCCAGGTGCCCCATTCGATGATTACGGTGAGACCCTGCGCGAGGAGCTCCTGAGCGAATTTCCATTGCAGCGTCTCGATCCGGCCGCGCCTCTCTTCATCGTAGAGGTCTAGCGAAAGAGCATCCATCCACTCGTCGGGAGAAAAGCGAACCGCGCGAAGCCTGCTTTCGAGCACCCTGGCGAGTGTGGTCTTACCCGAACCGGGCAGCCCGCATACGATGATCAGTCTCGGTCCCCTGACGGATCTCTCCACAAGCAGATTGTCCCTGATGATGAATGGTCTCCGTCCACATGGTCCCTTGACCGCGCGGAGAGGCGCGCCCTAGACTGCCGCTGCCATGGCGGCTGAAGACACCGGGAGGCAACGATGACGCAGTGCCCCAATTGCCAGGCGATCCTCCCCGAGCCCCCGGAGCGCTTCTGTCCCAACTGCGGCACCGACCTCGCGGCGGGGGGCGGTCCCTACGCGCCGCCTCCCGCGTATCCGCCGCCCCCTGGGTATCCACCGCCTTCGCTTCCGCCCGGCGGAGGCGGCGCGGGGACCGCGCCCCTGGGAGGCCAGACGCCATGGGAGCGCCGCCACCAGATCGGCTTCGTCAACGCCCTGATCGAGACGACGAAGCAGGTCCTCTCGCAGCCGACTGCGTTCTTCCGGGCCATGCCCGTGACGGGCGGAATCGGCGGCCCGCTCCTGTACGCCGTCATCGTCGGCTACATCGGGCTCTTCGCCTCCACGATCTACAACCTGGTGTTCCGCAGCGTCCTCACGTCCAGCTTGTCGCGCATGGGCGGGAACAGCGACCTCGAGCGGCTCGCCGGCTTCATGCACGGCGGGGTCGGGCTGGTCATGAACCTGATCCTGGGTCCGCTGTTCATCGTGATCGGGGTCTTCGTGAGCGCGGGGATCTTCCACCTCGTCCTGCTCGCCCTCGGGGGCGCGCAGCGCGGGTTCGAGGCCACGGCTCGCGTGGCCTCCTACAGCCAGGCCGCCTCGATCTTCAACATCATCCCCGGCTGCGGCGGACTGGTGGGGCTCGTGTACGGCCGTGCTCGTCCCCTTCGTCCTCATCTGCTGCTGCTGCGCGGGCCTGATTGCGGTGGCTGCGCTTGGCCTGGCCGGCGCGCTCGGGCGCATGAGGTGAGCGGATGAGACTCGTCGCGCGCCCGGGCGCGACGCCTCTGGGCGCGATCTTCCTCGCTTGCGGGCTGGTCATCGCCGCCGCGGTGGGGCTGTTGCATCTCGACCACTTGAACGTCACGTTTTGCGCGTTCAAGGCCGTGACCGGGCTGCCGTGCATGGCCTGCGGCACGACGCGGACTCTGGGCCGCCTGCTCCACCTCGATCTACCGGGCGCGGTCACCATGAACCCGCTCTCCGCGGCCGTCGCCCTGGCCCTCGTCCCGTGGGGGCTCATGGACCTTGTCCTGCTGCCGCGAGGCCGCGCGCTCGTGCTGGAGATCTCGCGCGGGCTCGCCCCCTTCGTGCGCGTCACCGCAGTGGCGCTGGTGTTCGCGAACTGGGCGTACTTGATCGTCGCGGGGAGATAACAACGAAACGAACGATCGGCCGGCTACAGCTTCTCCAGTTGGGCCAGATGGTTCCAGTCGTGGCCGGCCAGTAGGCGGATGATCGTGTCCAGCGTTTCCGGGCCTCGCTCGGGATGAATGGCCTCCCGCGATAGGTCCGCCGGACTGAGCTTACGGAACAGCGCGAGGTTCCAACGCCGCTCCGCCAGGAACGCCCCCAGCGCGGCTTCCGCGTCCACGTTCTCGTAACGGCGCGCCCAGGCGGCTTCGTCAAAGGGCTGGATCATGTGGTTGTCCTGCGCGAGCACCTGACGCGTGCGGAACCCGATGGCCAGCTCGGCGTCCGCGAGGTGGGCGAGGATCTGCTTGCCCGTCCATTTGCCGGGGCCCCAGCTCCGCGAGAGCCCCGCGTCCCCCAGCCGCCGCGCGAGAGCTTCCACGCGCTGGGCCGAGGATTCCATGCTCTCCAGCGGATTGCGCTCGCCGAGGAGGCCCAGGATCCGCGATCGGTACGAACCGTCCGTGACTGTCGTCATGTCCCGATTCAATCACGGACCGCGGGCCCGGCGTCAATGAGAAATCGGAATGACCGCGTATACTCGGCGGAATGGCGTCCCGGCCATATCTCTCGATCGTCATCCCGGTGTTCAACGAAGCGGCCAACGTGGCCGAGCTCCACCAGCAACTGACGGCCAGCCTCGAGCCCATGGGCCGTCCCTACGAGATCCTCATCGTCGACGACGGCTCCACGGACGGGACGCTGCCGCGGCTGGTCGAGATCGAAGGCCGCGACCGCCGCGTCCGCGTGCTGCGCCTCCGCCGCAACTTCGGTCAGACCGCCGCGTTCTCCGCCGGGTTCGACCACGCGCGCGGCGAGATCGTGGTCACGAGCGACGGCGACCTGCAGAACGATCCGGCCGACATCCCGCGCCTGGTGGCGAGGCTCGAGGAAGGCGGCTTCGACCTCGTCTGCGGAATGCGGAAGGACCGTCAGGACCCGATCTCGAAGAAGGTACCGTCCTGGTTTGCCAACCGGCTCATCTCCTGGGCCACCGGCGTTCACCTCAGCGACTACGGCTGCTCGCTCAAGGCCATCCGCTCCGAAGTCGTGCGGAACCTGCGGCTCTACGGCGAGATGCATCGCTTCATTCCCGCCGTGGCCTCCTGGATGGGCGTGAGCGTGACCGAGATGCCGGTGAACCACCGGCCGCGGACGCGGGGCCACAGCAAGTACGGCCTGGGCCGGACCGTCCGCGTCCTCCTCGACCTCTTCACCGTCAAGTTCCTGGGGGCGTATGGAACGCGTCCCGCCCACCTGTTCGGCGGCTGGGGGCTGGTGTTCGGCGGAGCCGGCCTCGGAGTGCTGGCCTACCTCACCTGGCTGAAGCTGTTCGAGGACGAGGCGATCGGGGGGCGCCCGCTCCTCGTGCTGGGCGCGCTCGCGTTCGTGACCGGGCTCATGCTCGTGATGGTTGGCCTCCTCGCAGAGATGCTCGTGCGCATCTACCATGAGAGCCAGGGCAAGCCCACGTACGTCGTCAAGGAGATGCCGCCGGCGGAGCAGGCGGAGACGGGGCGCGAGCGCGTCGCCCCCGGCCGTTGATCCGCGTCCTCTTCCTCACCGAATCGTTCCATCCGGTCCTCGGCGGCGGCGAGCGCCACATTCGTGCCCTCGGCCGCGACCTCGTGCGCCTGGGCACCGCGGTCACCGTGGTCACGCGGCGCGGCGAGCGGGACTGGCCGGCGGAGGACGCGCTCGAGGGCATGCGCATCGTGCGCGTCGAGCCCCCGGGTCCGGGCCGGGCGGGCAAGTACCGGATGGTCCCACACGCGATGGCCGCGCTGCATCGCCTGCGCGCGACCTACGACGTCCTCGTGGTGCGGGGCACGCGCGTGCTCGGCCTGCCCGGGGTGCTGGTGGCGCGGGCGGCGGGCAAGCGCGTGATCCTCCAGCCGGAAGTGAACGGCGAGATGTCGGGCGAGGTCTACACGTGGGGTCAGCCCTTCGCGGGCACCCGACTCGATCGCGCCATTCGCGCGGGCACCGGCGCGCGCAACCTGCTCCTGCGGGACGCCGACGCCTTCGTGGCCATGTCGCGGCGCATCCGCGAGGAGCTGCTGGCCGCCGGTGTGCCCGTGGAGAAGGTCGCGCTCATTCCTCATGGAGTCGACACCGCGCGCTTCCATCCCGCGTCCGCCGACGAGCGAGGCGCGGCCCGTGCGCGCCTCGGGCTGCCCGCGGACGCCTGCGTCATCGCTTTCACGGGCCGGCTGCTGCGCGGAAAGGGCCTGGAGGACCTGCTGGCCGCCTTCGCGAAGGTGGCCGGCGACGTGCCTTCCGCGCATCTGCTGATCGTGGGCTCGGGGGCGGGCCAGGCCCTGTCCGTCGAGGACGATCTGCGCGCCACCGCCCTGCGCGCGGGGCTGTCTGCGCGCGTGACCTTCACCGGCAGGCTGGACGACGTGTCGGACGCGCTGCGGGCGGCGGACGTGTTCGCGTTTCCCTCCGTCTACGAGGCGCTCGGCCTGTCCCTCATCGAAGCCGCAGCCACCGGCCTGCCCGCGGTGGGCGCGCGCACGGGCGGCATCGTGGACGTGATCGAAGACGGCGCCTCCGGCTGGCTCGTCTCACCGGGCGACGCTCCCGAGCTGGCGGCCCGGCTGCGCGCGCTCTTGGGCGATCCCGCCGCCCGCGCCCGCTTCGGCGCCCGTGCGCGCGAGATCGCCGTCGACCGCTTCGACGAGGCGCGAGCCCTCGTCCGCTACCGCGCCCTCCTGGGCGAGGTCGCGCGGCGCGGCAAAGGGCCTCAGCTCGCCGCGCGATAACCCGCGGGCACGTGCTCCTCGTGGAGGTGGAGCGCCTCCTCGATGACCGGCGCTTCGAGCTGGGACGTGAAATAGAGGGCCAGCAGCACGGTGAACACGACCACACCGATCACGTGCGCGAAGAGGTACCAGCCGATGCTCTTGATGGGGGAGACGGCCTCCTCGAGGTCCTGCTCGACGCCCACCGTCCACTCCACACTTGGAACCTGCTCCACGGACGCGAATCCCACGATGCGCGGAGGCTCCTCGATCTCGCCCGAATGCACGCTGGGCACCGTCCAGAACCCGCGGCTCTCGCGGCGCGCGACCCCGATGTACTCGAAGCCGGGGAACCGGTCCTTGAGCACGCGCGAGCTCTCGTCGGCGGCGAGGACGAGGCCATCCGTGCTCCGCATGAGGACGGCGTGCCCGGTCCGGCCGACCCGCACGGAGGCGAGCACGCTGTAGAGGTCGGACGCGTCGTACAGAGCGCGCACCGCCCCGAGCAGATGGCCGTCCGTGGAATCGCGGATGGGGACGTCGATCTCGAACATCGCGCCCGCGCCGCCCGGCGGCGACACGATGTCCACGACGTAGGGCGCCCCGCCGATCTCCGTGTCTCCGAAAGCGCGGAACCACGCCGTGTCGCCGTTCCACAGGCGTCCGCCGCGCGCGGTGGTGGCGAGGAGGCGGCCCCGCGCATCCACGACCTGGAGGAGCCGGAGGGCGGGCTGGGTCTGGCCCACCTCCCGGAGGCGCGCGGCGAGGGGCGAACCGGCCACGGAGGCGACGAGCGCGGCGTCTCCGGTGGCCCAGGCCTGATCGAGGCGCCGCAGCTCATCGGGTCCACCTCCCCGCGGCGGGGCGGTCACCGCGGCCCGCAGTTGCGGGTCGAGGGTGATGAGGCGGAGGTGGCTGAACTGTCCGAGCACGTAGCGCTCGACCAACTGCCGGGCCTCTCCGGCGCGCTGCTCGAGGTTCTGGCCCGTCACGTTCTGCAAGTGGCCACGGGCCAGGTTCATGACCACCAGCGCTCCGAAGGCGAGGAACGGGATGGCCACGAAGAAGAAGACGGTGAGGATCCGGGGGTCGACCTCGTAGTGCCGCTTCGACATGACTGCCTCCACGGCCGGGCGGGGGGCGCCCGAAGCGGGCAATCGAGAAGCGCGTCACTGCAGAACCGCGAGGGACGGCCCTGCCGGTCGAATTGCGCTGACGCTACGCCCGCAGAACGTCGAGGTCAAGGGGGCCGAATGGCTCAGGGAGCCGGCGGCTCGGACGTGGACGCGCCGTCGCCGTTACCCGCCCATGCGTACCCGCAAGTTAGACTGCCCGCTTGCGCATCGCGATCACGGGGGGGACGGGCTACACGGGCAGCCGCCTCGTCGCCCGGCTCCGGGCGGGGGGACACGACGTCGTCGCTCTGGCCCGCCCGAGCTCGAAGCGGCCGGCCGCCGATCCCGGAGTGGCCTTTGTCGAGGGTGACCTCTCCAACCCCGACGCCCTCGCGCGTCTGGTCCGGGGCGCGGACGCCGTCGTCCACGTCGCCGCCGTCTACCGCACGGCCGGGCACCCCGATTCCTACTATCGCGACGTGAACGTCGGAGGCACGGAGCGCCTGCTGGAGGCGGCGGCGCGGGCGGGAGTCCGGCGGCTGGTCCACACCTCGACCGTCGGTGTCCACGGCGACGTGCGCAATCCCCCGGCGGACGAGTCCGCGCCCTTCGAGCCGGGCGACGTCTATCAAGAGACGAAAGCGGAGGGGGAGACGCTGGCCCTGCGCTTTCACCGCGAGCGGGGGCTGCCCGTGGTCGTGCTGCGTCCGGGCGCCATCTACGGCCCCGGCGAGACGCGCCTGCTCAAGCTCTTCCGCGCGATCGCGCGCGGCCGCTACGCGGTGGTGGGATCGGGCCGGCCCCACTACCACCTCGTCTTCATCGAGGACCTGCTCGACGGGTACGAGCTGGCGCTCGCGCATCCCGCCGCGCCGGGCGAGGCGTTCATCGTGGCCGGGCCGCGCTCCCTCTCGCAGACCGCGCTTGCCCGCACGGTCGCGCGGCACACCGGAGGTCGGGTCCTGCCCTTTCGCATCCCGGTCGCGCCCATCCACCTCGCCGGCGACCTGTGCGAGGCGATCTGCGTGCCCTTCGAGATCGAGCCGCCCCTGCACCGGCGGCGCGTCGACTTCTGGACCAAGAACCGCTCGTTCTCGATCGAGAAGGCGCGCCGCCTGCTCGGCTACGCGCCCCGTATGGACGTCGATGAGGGCATCGCCCTGACCGCCGCCTGGTATCGGCAGGCGGGCTGGCTGTGACCGAGCGCGAGGCGCGGATCCTTCTCGGAGCGATCGTGGCCGCGATGGTCGCCTCCGTGTGCCTCGTCCGCCTGCCCGGCTTCTGGGGTGACGGGGCGACGTACTACGCCATGGCGCACAGCCTGGCCGAGGACGGCGATCTCCGTTACGAAGCGCGCGACGTGTTCCGCGCCCGCCGCGAGCTGCCGGGCGGCCCCCAGGGCTTGTTCCTCAAGCGCGCGAGCGGGGGACTGCGATGGGATGGCGCCGGGGGCTTCCCCTGGCTCCGGCGCGTGCCCGAGGGCGACAAGCGCATCTACTTTGCGAAGGCGTTCACGTATCCGGTCGCCGCGGCTCCGCTCGTCGCCTTGATCGGCACCCGAGGGCTTCTCGTGACCAACGCGCTCGCCCTCGGCCTCACGCTGGTGCTGGCGTACCTCGAGCTGCGGACGCGCGCCTCACCGGGATGGGCCCTGGCCGCGGCGGTGGCCCTCGTGCTGGCCACGATCGCGCCTTTGTATCTGGTGTGGCCGACCCCTGAGCTCTTCACCCTGGCCCTCGTCGCGGGCGGTCTCTTCGCGTGGCGCCGGCAGCGCCCGATGCTGTCGGCGGTCCTCCTCGGGCTCGCGACCTACACCAAGCCGTACAACCTGCTGCTCGCGCTGCCGCTGGGCGTGGAGCCCCTGCTCCGCGCCGATCGCGCGTCCTGGTGGCCGGCCCTGCGTGAGTCCCTGCGGCGAGGGCTCGCGTTGGCCGCGGTCGTCGCCGGCCTGTTCGCCGTGAACGCGGCGATCACTGGCGAGCTGAACTACCAGGGCGGCGAGCGCAAGACGTTCTACGGCCGCTTCCCGGAGGAAGTGGGCGCGGACGGGCAGCGCGTGACCTTCGGCAACAGCGGCTTCTGGATGACGACCGACCAGCTCGGCCCCGCCATCGAAGGCGAGGACGCCGCCGCCGCGTCCGCGCGCACGGGACCGCCGCGTCCGTCGCATGAGATCGTGGTCTCGGTCCTGCGCAACCTGTACTACTTCTGGGTGGGACGGTTCGGCGGCGTGCCGCTCTTCGTCTTGATGCTGCCCGCGCGACGGGAAGCGTTCGTGGTGGCGGGAGCTGTGCTCTCCGCGCTCGTATTGGCGCCCGTCTGGCTCCGCCCCTTGCACCATTCGCTGCGCCCCGGCGACCACGCCACGCGCGGGGTCTTCCCGTACCTGCCGGCCGAGCTGACCATGCTGAACGACCTGTCCGTGTTCACCGACGCCTGGCGCAAGAAGGTCCCCTACGGCGACACGGAGGGCGACGCGCACAAGCATTGGCCCGCCGATCCGAAGGCCTACTGGCTGTACTTCATGGACGACGGGACGAACGGCAAGGAGACGCGCGAGGGCGTGGAGGGCTTCTGGCTCGGCCGCCCGGACGCGGAGGTCGTCCTGCGCGCCCTCGAGCCCGTTCGCCGCGTGCGTGTGCGCCTGACCGGCGGGCCGATCGGGGATCACGTCACCGTCCGCATCTGCGGCGTGGATCAGGCGGCGGAGGTGGCGGCGGACGAAACGCGTGAGCTGGTCTTCGAGCCGGGGGCGGGCTTTCCGTACTACGACACGTTCGTGAATGTGCTGCGCTTCCGATCGGAGCGCGGGCAGTCGATGCCGGGGGACCTGCGCCCGCGCGGCGCGTTCGTGTCGATCGCGCTGGAAGTGGATCGCCGGCCGCGCCGTTGAGCCGGCAAAAGCCGACAACCGACCCGGCCACAAGCCTCTATCTGTCAATCAGGCCGATCGATTCTCCGTTGCGCGATCGTCGCGGTTAGCTCGCAGCTTTATTTTTCCTGACGTCAAACAATTCGGACCCGTGTTTCCCCGCGCGCGATTCCTTCCGCTGCGCGCTCGCGTCTACAACCGCGGTTGGAATGCGTCCTCGCCTCTCTGCGCTGTTTCCGCGCCAAAGGAATGACGCGCGCTGAACCCATCTCGCCGCGACGCTCCTGATGCGCTCCAGGGCCCCGGCCGAGGCCCAAAAACCACCGTGATACCTATGGGACATGAACACGAACATCCTCGCTCTCGCCTCTAGTCTGTCTGATCAAGATCTCCTCGCGCGCGTCGGCGTGCTTGCCGGCAAGGAGCGGGAGGCATCGGTCGAGCTCGTGGCTCACCTGGCCGCGCTCGATGCCCGACCCGCCCTCTTCGCCGCCGCTGGCCACGGTTCGCTCTTCACTTACTGCACGGAGGTGCTTCGGCTCTCCGAGGACGCCACCTGCAACCGTATCCAGGCGGCTCGAGCCTGCCGGGACTTTCCCGTCATCTTCGAGGCCCTCGCCTCCGGCGCGCTGTCCCTCACCTCCGTCCGCATGCTGCGTCCGCACCTCACACCGGAGAACCACGAAGCCGTCCTCGCCCGAGCCTGTGGCCGAAGCCGACGCGAGATCGAGGCCTTGATCGCGGAGCTGGCGCCACGACCGGATTTCCCGTCTTCCGTTCGCAAACTCCCAACGGCCACGCCGGCGCCCACGCTTGCGTCTCCCCAGCCCGCCCCGCCGATCAGCTCTCCACCACCGCCAATCACGGCGCGTCGTCCGATCATCGAGACCATCTCGCCGGAGCGCTATCGCGTCCAGTTCACGATCGGCAGGGAGAGCCACGACAAGCTACGCCGCCTTCAGGCCCTTCTCCGCCGCGAGATCCCGGACGGCGATCCGGCCGCGATCTTCGACCGCGCGCTCACCCTGCTCCTCGAGAAGGTCGAGAAGACGAAGCTTGGGGCCGCCGCGAAGCCGCGGCCGCGCGCTATCCGCCCCGGGGCGGATAGGCAGCTTCGAACGCCCGTTGTCCCTTCGCGGGATCTCCCGAGGGACGTCAAGCGCGGGACGTGGCGGCGCGATGGTGGCCAATGCGCCTTCGTCTCCGGAGACGGACACCGGTGCACGGAGCGCACATTTCTGGAGTTCCATCACATCCTGCCGTGCGCGAAGGGAGGACTGGCCACCGTCGAGAACATCTCCCTTCGTTGCCGGCGTCACAACCAATACGAGGCCGAGCTGGTCTTCGGACCTCGCGGTGCTTCGGCCGTTCGTGAGGCCCTTCAGTCAGAGCAGCGAGGTGATGTCAGGCAGTGTTCGGCTCACCCGGTTAGCACATGAAGGTGTGTGGCCGGGTGGTCTGTGATCCTGCCATCGATTTCGGTTGCGTGACGAGACCGTGGTGCGCATCCGGCTACGACGCGAGCCGGCCCGGATCCGAGATGCGACCGCGCACGATGTCGGCGATGAGCGTGCGCTCGCGTTCGTCCCACACGCGGAGCAAAACCGTCGCCGCCGCGTAGGCGGCGCACGCGGCCAGGGACGCGGCCACGAGCGGCCACGGATGCGCCACCCACAGAACCCCCGCGAACGCGGCCGTCGCGAGCACGGGACGCCACGCGATCCCGATCCAATCCGCGCGATAGCCGTAGGCGCGCAGCGCCGCCGCGGTGGCGACGAAGTAGAGAGCTTCCGTGATCAGCGTGGCCCGGGCCGCGCCCACGAACCCGAGACGCGGGATGAAGGCCAGGTTCAGGGCGACATTCAAGACCAGCGCCAGCGTGGAGACGACGACGATCGTGCCCCAGCGGCTCACGCAAGCGAGCGCCGTCTCGCCGAAGTTGGAGAGGAACATGAACGTGGCCGCGGGGAGGAGGATCTTCGACGCCGCTACGCTCGGTGCGTAGGTCGGCCCGAAGAGCAGCGCGATGAAGCGGTCCGACTCCAGCAGGCCGAAGGCGCCGATCGGCAATCCGGCCAGCAGCAGGTACTTGGACCCGCGGCGGTAGAGCTCGGCGACCCCTTCCGGCCGCGTGAGGGCCCAGGCGGCCATGGTCGGGATCAGCGCATAGCCGAGGATGCGCGGGACGAGGGTCAGTCCCTCCAGCACGAGAACGGGCGAGCGATACCACCCGACCTCGGTGGCCCCGCGCATCTTTTCCAGGATCACCGTGTCCACCTGGAAGACGAGCGTGATCATCGCGCCGGCGTAGGCGAAGGGCAGGCCCTTGCGCAGGAGGTCGGCCCAGAGGCGGGCGTCGAAGTGCGGCCCCAGCGGCAGCACGCGCCGCTGGACGTAGGCGACGAGCGCGCTCGTGTCCAGGAGCCGGACGACGAGGAAGGCGAGCACGAACGCGCGGACGCCGCGGCCGGCGTAGAGGACGGCGAGGCACAGGACGAGAAGGAGCGCCCGCTCGAAGAGGAGAGAGACGGCTTCGGTCCCGAACCGTTCGAGCCCCTTGAGCAGCCACCGCACCGTGGACTTCACCGACTTCAGGACGAGGTCGAAGGCCAGGACCACGACCGCGAACCAGGTCACGCCGGAATAACGGGTGGCGCCGATGCCGAGGCAGAGGGCGATGGTGAGAAGACTCAGGACGGCCTGGAACCCGAGCAGCCCTCCGACCAGGCGCTGGGCCTGGGAGCGGTCTCGGCTGATGGCGAGGGTGGACGCGTAGGACATGCCGAAGTCGGGCAGGATCCGGAAGAGGCCGACGAAGGCGAACGCCGTGCTGTACTCCCCGAAGGGCGTGGGGCCGAGGAGGCGTGCGGCCAGGAATCCGAGGAGGAACAGGAGGACGTTCGATCCTTCCCCGACCGCGGAGAAGAGCGTGTGGCGAGCCAGGGTCCGCGCGACCGGCCGCGGCTCCGCGAGGGGACGGGTCCCGTGCGCGGGCGGGGACGTCAGGCCCCCTGCTCCTTGCGGAGCAGGGCGTCGAGGCCACGGCTGATCTTGAGGACCGCCGCTGCTGATCGAGGAACGAGCGCAGCTGGGCGTGGGCGTGGAGATAGCGGGCGAGCGCTTCCACGGCCGCGCCCCAGTCGTCTCCCGCGTCGCCCTCGTCGAGCAGCGTCACCTCCGCCACGAGCACGTCCGTGCCCACGAGGCTCACCGCGCGGGCGCGGCTCGCCCCGTCCAGCTCGATGCGGTGCCCCCCGTCGGGGGGGGTCGTGTCCTCCGCGACGCGGGCGACCGTTCCCATCTCGTGCAGATCGCGCGGCGAGCTCGGGCTCTCGCGCTGGGCCAGGGCCACGACGCGCGAGCCCGTGCGCTTCGCGATTTCCAGCGCCCGCAGCGCGCCGGGCGCGGCGACGACGACGCCCAGGGAGGCTTCCGGAAACAGGCACAAGTCCTTCAGCGGGAGCACGGGGAGGAGGACGTTCCCGGATTCGCTGGTCACGGTCGTCATCCTACTACGCACTTCCGCGCCGCCGGCGCTGCCATTTCCGCCGCAGGATCGTTCCCAGATCGGCCCGCCCGCGCCCGGGCAGCAGCTCGACGTAGTCCTCCCCGATCCGGGCGATGCTCATCGGATCGCCCCCCGGCAGCGTGATCGGCGTGCCCGGGACCTTGCCCATGAACGCGGTCCGATAACCGGCGTCGCGCGCCAGGCGCTGCGCGGTCGGACCGGCGGCGTGCCAGGGATAACAGATGTGGAGGACGGGCCGGTTCGTGCGCTCCTCGATGAGGCGCCGGGCCTCGGCCAGCTCGCGGCGCAGGGCGGCCTCGCGCTGCTCGGCGGTCTCCCAGCGGCCGCGGATGGGCCGGCGGTCGACCAGCCGGCGCAGGCGCGCGCGCCAGTCGCGGCGCGCGAAGAATCCCTCGCCTTCCTCCGCGACCGTGTCCACGCACGCGCGCCGGATGTCGGCGTCCTCGTAGAACCGGATCGATTCCGACGTGCGCGACTCCGAGAGCAGCATCGGCATGCCCAGCGGGAGGTCGGGCGCGAGCCTGTCCATCCCGTCCACTTCCATCACGGGCACATCCATGGCGGCGTAGCCGCGACGCAGGTCGGGAGTGAGGAACCCGGTCACGCGGGCGGCGGTGTGGATGCGCGCGTGGGTCAGGGTATGGCTCTGGAAATCGAAGACGCCCGAGTGGGACAGGGAATCGATCTCTTCCCAGGAGAGGAAGGCCCCGTCGCCCTGCTCACGGCCGAGGATCGCTTCCGGGGATTGGCGGCGCGCCTCCACGTCGTCCCACGTCGGGGGCAGCGGCCCCGGCCGCGAGGGGACGCGCCCCGGCACGAGGAACACGATGCCTTTCATGCCGTGGCGCCGCAGGAGCGGCTGCCCGACGCTCCAGAGGCTGCCGCGTCCGTCGTCGAAGGTCAGGACGACCGCGCCTTGCGGCGCCGGACGCGTGCCCATGAGGAACTGGAAGTACTCGGTCGCGGAAAGCGCGACGTAGTCGTTCTCGGCCAGGTACTGGAGCTTGCGCGCGAACGAGTCCGGCTCCAGGCTGTGGAAGACGAAGACGGGGACGTGGCCGCGGGGCAAGGGGCCGCCGGTCACGAAGGCGGGATAGCGGCCGAGCAGGAGATCGCGCGGCACCTCGAAGGCCTCGCGCGCCTGCCGCCCGAGCTTTCTCAGCGGCACCGCGTCCTCAACCCCCGACCGGTCCTCACTGCGGACCTCGCTCGGCGAGGACCTCGTCGTAGAGCGCTTCCATCCCCGCCACGCACGTACGGATATCGTAACGGGTGGAGGCCGCGCGGGCGTTTCCGGCCAGGGACCGGCGCAGGGTCGCGTCGTCCATCACGCGCCCGACCGCGGCGGCCAGGGCCGGCGGGTCGCGCGGAGGCACGAGCAGGGCGGTCACGCCGTCTTCCAGCACCTCGCGACAGCCGTCCACCGCGGTGGAGACGATGGCCTTGCCGGCCGCCATGGCCTCGAACAGCGCGAGCGGCGTCCCCTCGTACGTGGAGGAGATGGCGAAGACGTCGATGGCCCCCAGCAGGGCGGGGACGTCCTCGCGATGCCCGGCCAGGGTCACGCGGGAGGCGATGCCGAGCACGGCCGCTTGCGTCTTCAAGGCGTCCATCTGGTCGCCGTCGCCGACGATCAGGAGGTGCGCCTTTGGCCGTCTGGCCAGCAGCGCGGCCGCGGCCTCCACGAGGTAACGGTGGCCCTTCTGTTCGCTCAGGCGGCCGATCGTGCCCACCAGCAGGGTGTCGTCCGCCACCCCGAGCGACTGTCTCGCCTGGCGTGCCACGTCCGGGGAGACGGGCGCGAACTCGTCGAGAGGTGCCCCGTTCCAGATGAGCCGCACGCGACCGGCGGGCACGTGGCGCTCGCGGACCAGGAAGTCGCGGGTGGAGCCGCTCACTGCGATGGCGCGATCGGTCAGTCCGGACAGCAGGCGATCGGCCACACCCTGGTACGCCGGCATGCGCGGATCCGCGAAGTGCTCGTGCAGGACGAGCGCGGCGCCCAGGCGGCGAGCGGCCAGCCGTCCGAAGTCGGCGGCGGCGTAGCCATGGACGTGAAGGATGCGCGCGCGGCGCTCGCGTCCGAGGCGCACGAGGTCGGTCAGGATGCGGGGGTCGAACCGTCCCCGTCCGAGGTTGTGGACGGGAATGCCCTGCTCGCCCAGCCATTGCGTGGCCGGCTCCGCCCGCTTGAGCCCGACCAGCGAGGGGGCAAAGCGCGGGCCGTAGCGCGGGAACCACCAGGAGAACAGACGTGAGACGCCGTGGATGCTCGAGCCGGCCACGCCGAACTTGTCGCAGACGTGGAGGACGGGGATCGCGCCCGTGCTCATGCTCCCGGCGGAGGGACGGGGGCGGGGGCCGCTTCCCGCGCCGTCCACACGATCGCGCCGGAGAGGGACATCAGGACGACGAGCCCCGCGCCGACGAGGCTGAAGGCGAGAGCGCTGTCCCGGCCCAGACCGACCTGCCGGAAGTAGAGGATGAACACGCTCTCGCGGATGCCCCAGCCGTTGAACGAGATCGGCACCGTCTGCACGAGCGTGCACAGCGGGACCATCAGGAAGCAGGCGGAGAGGGGGAGCGGGATGCGGAGCGCCCGCGCCACCGTGAAGTAGTAATAGACCACGATGGCCTGCAGCGCGACGCTGCCGAGGAACGCCATCCACACCGCATGCACCTGCGCGCGGTAGACGTGCACGGCGGACTGCACGGTCTCGAAGCGCTTGACCGCCCACGGCAGTCGGGCCAGGCCGGAGACGCTCACGACGCGCCGGGCGATGCCGGGCCGGAAGAAGACGTAGGCGAGGCCGGCGAACACCAGGCCGAGCGCGAGCAGCACCGACCTCGCTCCCGCCAGCGCACGGACCTCGGGGCCGCCGGCGAGGAACGCCACGAGCGCCAGCACGTACAGGGCGCCGAGGCCGAGGATGCGGTCGATGGCGACGACGGCCAGGGACGTGGTGGTGGATCCGGTCAGGCGCGAGCTGTCCCGCACGCGGATGACGTCGCCGCCGATGTTGCTGGGCAGGAAGTTGTTGAAGAAGGTGGCGACGAGGTACGAGCCGGAAAGGTGGGCGAGGGGCGCGGTGTATCCCTGCGCCTGCAGGAGCACGCGCCAGCGCCAGGTCGAGATGGCCAGGATCGCGGCGTAGAGCGCCATGGCCAGGGCGAGGAGCACGGTGTCGCCCGCGCGCACGCGCCGCTGCAGCGCGTCGAGGTCGGTGGTGGAGAGCAGGTAGGCGAGGAGGGCGACGCTGACGGCGATCTTGGCGACGAGAAGCGCGGAGCGCTTCAATTGCGTCCGCCGAGGATCTCGACGGCGTCGATGTCGGCTCCCTCCGTCACCGTGCCGCGGGCCAGGCAGGGATAGATCTCGCCGTCCTCGATCTTGAGGTAGCGGGCGGAGGCGAGGCCGCCGTCGTGGAGGTCGAAGTCGCAGTGGTTCGAGAAGACGCCGCCCCCGGTGCGCACGCCGCACGGCACGCGCAGCCCGACCAGGGTGAAGGGGCCTTGCGGGTTGGTCGAGGCGTAGAGGGTCACGGGCTCGCCCGAGACGGTCTGGTAGACGCGGACGTCGGGACCGTCACCGTCCGTGAAGCTGACACCCATGTCCACGGTGACGTAGCCGCCCTGGCCGAGGCTGATGAAGCCGAGGTAGTTGTCCTGGCCGCCCAGGTTGACGGCGTCGGGCGGGCCGAGGACCTCGTTGGGATCGACGTAGCGGTTGCTCGCGAGGGAGCACGCGGGCATCCACCAGTCCACGACGGACTGGGCGTAGGCGGCGGCCGCGCGGGCCGGCGCCGCTAGCGCGCTCGCTTGAGGCATCGGATCGAAGCAGGCCCCGAGCGCGCGTCGTCCGTCCGCGCTCGCCAGACGCGCGAGCAGGCGGGCGGCGGACGCGCGTCGCGGCGAGTTGGTGATGAGCGCGGCCGTGGCCACCAGCGGGCGGACGTCGGACGCGCGCCGCTCCCCGGTCCCGGCCAGGGAGCGAGGCACCAGCGCGTAGCGCGCGCGCCGCAGCGTGCCGGCATCGCTCGTGACGGCGAGACGTCCCGCGGAGAGCGTCCCCAGGGACGCGCGCGCCTCCCGCCCGGCCCGGCCCCCGAGCACCGCCACCGGTTCCGTCGCGAACGCGCTGACGGATCCGCGTGGCGCGCCCTCGGGCACGACCGTCACCCACGGGACCTGACCGAGGTCCACCGCGCTCGCGACCTCGGCCGTCCCGCTTTCGAGGAGCCGCGTCATCTCGAGATCGTCTCCGATCACGAGGTCCGCGTCCTGCGGCGGATCGGGCTCGGCGGTCACGAGGACGACGGGCACGCCGGCGGCGCGAGCCACGGAATCCAGCGCGGGCGCCAGGCAAGCCGCGAAGGCCGCGCTAGCGCGGACTCGCACGGGCTCCGTCGCGGCCGCGGCGGAGGGACGCACGTCCGAGTGTCCCACCAGCAGCAGCGCGACGCCGGCGAGGGGCCACGGCCGGAGGCGCGTCATCGTGTGCGCAGGCTCAGCGCGTGATCGGCCGCGGTGCAGGATCCGAGCTGTCCTTCGGGACCGTCGCTGTTCGCCAGCGCGAGGTATCCGGCCAGCGTTCCCGTCAGCACCTCGCCGCGGCCGTCGGTCGCGCGCAGCACCGGGCCCGCGCCGATCGCGTGTATCCAGACGCGCTGGTTCTGATCGGAGACGACGCCGGGCTGATAGGTGCCCAGCCCGCCGTGGATCAGGAAGCTCTCGTATATCGCCTCCAGCTCGAGCTGGGATCCGTTGGGGTCGAGCAGGAACTGCACGCCCGGATGTGTGGTCGCGCCCGCGTCGGAGCCGGTCATGAGGAACGTGATCGGCGTGCGCGAAATCGCACAGGACGCGGAAGGCGTGATCGAGAGCGTGTAGGCGCCGGCGATGGTCCCTCCCGGCTGGACCGTGGGGCTCGGACCGGGCGACGGCATCGGGCCAATCGGGTTCGACCCGCAGCCGGCAGTGAGGATGACGAGGGCGACGGCGGCCGCCCGCGCAGCGGCCGAGGCCGGAGGCGGCGCCGGCTTCACGCTCGAGAGGGGACGCCGGAAGAGGGAAGGCGGTCGTGCATGTCCCGAAAAGACTGCATGATACAGTGACCCGCCGGAAAGGACCAACCTTGCGCGAGCCCCGGCCGATTGCGATCCAGACCGCGCTGCAAGACACGAAATCGTCGTCGTTGTCCAAGTATCAGGATCTGGTCGTCGGTAGCCGCAGCCTTGCCCG
>WNFI01656878.1_pt1 | contig 17299 bp, 12 predicted proteins | sample 5400471 | NCBI WGS metagenome assembly WNFI01 (sample SAMN13153348, study PRJNA577476) | soil metagenome | isolation source: 100 cm saprolite on Douglas fir-dominated hillslope | place: USA:California | collected 2013-09-17 | reverse complement strand
CCGGCAGTGGTCGGGGCGGCAGGTGTTCACGGCCGAGGACAGGTTCAGCCCCTACTACCAGTACTCGGACACGCCGTCGGGGACCTACTGGTGCACGGCGTTCGTGGATCATAGCCGCGAGCGCGGCTTCGCGATCACCCTGGGCGTGCCCTACGAGCACTCGCGCTGGTTCCGCGGCCGGGAGACGGTCATCCGCCACACCTCGGCGTGCCCGGACGGGGAGTGCTGTCAGCGCCCGCCCGCCCGGCTCGCCGCGCGCTGGGAGGGCCGGGCCTGGCCGTCGGCGCGGGCGCACTCGCACATCCTGTCCGCGCTGCCCACGGGCAGCTTTCCCGGCGTCGACGAGGCTGACGTGTTCGCGTTCCTGGACCGTCACGAGAAGGAGTAATCCGAACGGCGGGGGCGCGGCAGCCCGATCGGCGGGAGCCGTCCAGTAGCGACGAAGATGCCGGATGCGAAGGCCGGCCTGCCGGCCCGAGCAGACGGCAGGGGGGCTCCGGGGGGGCGAAGCCCCGGTCTGGGGGGTCCGGGGGTTACCCCCCGGGCTAGCACTGCTAGCCAAACACCGGCGGGCGCTTCTCGACCAGGGCCGCCGCGCCCTCCTTCACGTCCTCGCCCATGAACGTGAGCATCTCGTAGGCGGCGGACTGGTCGAAGATCGGCCCCGCGGTCCGGAGCCAGCCGTTCAGCGCCCGCTTGGTCAGCCGCGTGGCGAGCTGAGGCCCGGTGGCGAGGCCGTGCGCGACGCGCAGCGACTCCTCCAGAACCTGCTCCCTCGGCAGGGCCTTGCTGACCAGCCCGATCCGCTCCGCCTCGGTCCCGGTGACCATCTCGCCGGTGAGCAGGTAGTAGCGGGCCCGCGCCATCCCGCATAGCAGCGGCCAGATGATCGCCGCGTGATCGCCCGCCGCGACCCCGAGCCTGACGTGCCCGTCGCCGAGGCGGGCGTCCTCCGCGCAGATGCTGATGTCCGCGAGCAGGGCGACCACCACGCCCGCGCCGACGGCCACCCCGTTGATGGCGGACACGATCGGCTTCTCGCAGTTGATCATGTTATAGACGAGGTCGCTCATCTCGCTGAGCATGCCGGTCACCCGGCCGTAGTCGCCTATCTGGCGCTGCACCATCGCGAGGTCCCCGCCCGCGCTGAACGCCTTGCCCGCCCCGGTGACCACGGCGACCCTGGTCTCGTCGTCGCGCGAGATGTCCGTCCACACCCGGGCCAGCTCAGCGTGCATGGCCTCGTGGGCCGCGTTGTACTTCTCGGGCCGGTTCATCGTGACCAGCAGCACGCCGCGGTCGCGCCGGTCGAAGAGGAGGTGCTGATAAGCGCTGTAATCCATGTGCTTGACTTCCCTCGGATGATGTGACCGCGGTGGGCGGCGGATGAGCGAAAGCATGCCATGCGGCGGCGGTCGGGCCGTCGTGGCGGGACGGGCGCAGGTCGGCGTTTCGCGGTCTACCCGGGCGGGCAGAGACCAACGAGCACGGCCGAACAACCCATGGCCCATCGCATTACTGTGGAGTAACATCGGGGCATGAGTGTTGGTGCCGAAGCGGACTGCCGCTTCTCCCTCGACCTGAACCCTGCCGTGAGGGAGATGCGCGACTGGGTACACGGCTTCGCCCGGGACGTGATCAGGCCCGCGGCCCCTGAGTGGGACGAGCGCGAGGAGACGCCCCGGCCGATCCTGGAGCAGGCAGCGAAGATCGGCCTGTACTCACTGGACTTCTTTGCCCAGCAGTGGCTCGAGCCGAGCGGCCTGGGCATCCCGGTCGCCTGGGAAGAGCTGTTCTGGGGCGATGCGGGGATTGCCCTGTCGATCGTCGGCACCGGCCTCGCCGCGGTGGCGGTCAGCGGCAACGGCACGCACGAGCAGATAGCCGAGTGGCTGCCGCCGATGTTCGGTGACGCCGACGACGTCAGGCTCGGCGCCTTCTGCGTGTCGGAACCCGACGCCGGCAGCGATGTCGCCGCGATCAGAACCCGGGCCGTCTACCGCGAGGCCACCGACGAGTGGGTGCTGAACGGAACCAAGTCCTGGGTCACCAACGGCGGCATCGCGAACGTCCACGTTGTCGTGGCCTCGGTGGACCCCGCGCTGGGCAGCCGGGGCCAGGCCACGTTCATCGTCCCGCCGGGAACGCCCGGCCTGACCCAGGGCCAGAAGTTCCGCAAGCACGGGATCAGGGCATCGCACACCGCCGAGGTGGTGCTCGACGACGTGCGCGTGCCCGGCCGCTGCCTGGTCGGCGGCAAGGAGCGGCTGGACGACATGAACGCCGCGGTGGACGCCGCCCGGCTGCTGACCTGGCGGGCCGCCTGGATGGCCCGCCAGCGCAAGCCGTTCGACCACGCGGAGGGGTCGATGTGCAAGCTGGTCGCGGGCGAGACCGCGGTCCGGGTCACCGAGCAGGCGATCCAGATACTCGGCGGCTACGGCTACACGCGCGACTACCCGGTCGAGCGGTGGCACCGCGACGCCAAGATCTTCACGATCTTCGAGGGCACCTCGGAGATCCAGCGGATGATCATCGGAAGGGCCGCCACCGGGCTTGACGTGCGCTAATAGCCGCAGGTCATGGCGCTAATGCGGGGCCTGAACGGGGCCGTGCACTCGGAATTTTAGAGGCTCGTCGTTTGCCCGTTATTCCTGGTTGGTTCCCGCCAGTTCCCAACCGCGTGCTGAGTTGGTGCTAGAAGCGAGCCTTCAGCATGGCCATCAGTGCGATTGAGGCCCGTTCGCGCGTGTTTCGCCCTCATCTAGCAGGTCAAGGATGGACCACGACGCGGTCAGGTCTGGCTCCGGTACTTGCGGGGGACGGGCGATACGGCCTAGCCGTTGGCCTGACCTGCGCCGTAACGTCGGCCGTGGCTAAGGTGACCGCTATGGGGCGGTCTGCGGTGGCCGACGCGGCGGGAAGCATGCATGGCTTCCCAGTTGCGTTGACCAGTTTCGTAGGCCGAGCTCAGACGGTGACAGAAATCGCCGATAGGCTGGCTCAGTGCCGCCTGGTGACGGTGACCGGGCCAGTGGCGCCGGGAAGACGCGGCTGGCCAGCGAGGTAGCCAGACGGGTGGCGGGCCAGTTTGCCGACGGAGTGTGGCTGGCGGAGCTGGCGGCGGTCCGGGATCCGGGGCAGGTGGCGGCCGCGGTGGCGGCGGCCCTGGGGATCCGTGACCTGCCAGCGGTGGCGGCGGCCGATGCGCTGGCCGGCGTACTGGCCCGGCGGCAGCTCCTGCTGGTGTTGGATAACTGCGAGCAGGTGATCGGCGCGACCGCGGAGCTGTGCGGCAGGCTGCTGCTCGGCGCTGATGACGTGCGGGTGCTGGCCACTAGCCGGGAGCCACTGCGGATAGCCGGCGAACTGCGGTACCGGCTGGGGCCGCTGACACTGCCTGATCCCGGTGACCTGGCCGCAGCGGCCGAGTCCGAGGCGGTGGCGCTTTTCGCGGACCGTGCCGGGCGGGTCGAACCGGGCTTCGCGCTCGACGAGACCACCAGGGTGATAGTGGCGCGGCTGGTGGCGCGGCTGGACGGGATGCCGCTGGCGATCGAGCTGGCGGCGGCGCGGGTGGAGTCGCTTGGCGTGGCGCAGCTGCTGGAGAGGATTGACGACAGATTCGAGCTGCTGACCGACGGTGACCGACTGGCCGAGCAGCGGCAGCGATCGCTGGCGGCCACGGTGCACTGGAGCTACCGGCTGCTCAACGACTTCGAGCGGCGGGTGTTCCGCGCGGTGTCGGTGTTTCCGGGACCGTTCACTCTCGTTGGGGCCGAGGCGGTCGCCGGGGCGGATGCGAGCGGGGCAGTGCTGCGGCTAGTGGACTGCTCGCTGCTGACCCCACGGCGGATCGGCCCGGATGGCCGGTCCCGGTACGCGATGTTGGAGACGCTGCGGATCTACGCGGCCCGTCTGCTCGCCGAGACCGCGGAAGACTGCGAGGTCACGGCCGCGCTAGCCGCGTATGCGGCGAACGTGGCCGCGGAGGCCTCCGTCGGGCTGCACACCGGTACCGCAGAGGTGGCCAGCCTGCGGCGTCTGGACGCGGAGGATGTCACAGTGAGCCGCGCGCTGGCCTGGGCCATGGACCACGACCCCGCGACGGCGCTGCGGCTCGCACTCGCCCTGGAGCCGTGGTGGCAGATCCGGGGCCGGCTGACCAGTCAGGCGCCGCTGCTGGCCGTGGCGGCCGAATACGCCGAGCCCGGCAGCGACGAGTGGTGCCTCGCGCAGCTGTGCCTCGGCCATGCCGCCGCGCAGTCCGGCGACTCGGCCGCGGCACTGGAGCATTTCACCGCCGCCCGCGACGCGCTCGAGGATGCCGGGCGGCACGCATCGCCGTGGCGGCCGGTGATCCGGTCGATATGCCTGGACGGCAGGTCAGGGACGCTGTCAGCGGTAGGCCGGGTCGCCGATGCGATCGACGAAGGCCGCCGGGCGCTGGACCTGGCCCGCGAGACCGGCCAGCCGGGGCTGGAGGCGCTGGCGCTGGCTTGCCTCAGCGTCGCCACCTGGCACGGCGGCGACCGGGACGGCGCCCTCCGGCTCGCGCGGCAGGCGCAGCAGCTGCCTGGCGACGTCGCCGGCGCGCTGCAGCGGGGACTCAGCCAGATCATCGCGATGGTCCTGACCGAGGCCGGCGACCTGGCCGCCGCGGAGCAGGCCTGCACGGAGGGGCTGGCCTGGTGCCGGGAGGTGGGTGACCTCACGATGCTGGCCGGCCAGCTGTGGAACAGGGTGATCCTGGACCTGCGCGCGAACGGTACCGGAGCCGCGGCGGCACACCTGCGCGAGCAGCTGCAGATCGCCAGCCAGACCGGGCTGCGGCCCATGCTGCTCGCCGGACTGCAGTGCTGCGGCTACTTGTGCGCAGCCACCGGCCGCCACGCCGAGGCGGTCACGGTGTGGGCGGCGATGTCCGCGCTCGGCGGGCCCGGACCGCTCCCATTCCCACGACTGAACGTGGATCGCCGGGAAGAGCCGCTTCAGAACGCCCGGGAGCTGCTCGGGGAGGCCGGTACACGCGCGGCCGAGCAGCGGGGCGCGGCCATGAGCCCGTCCACCGCCGCCGAATACGCCCTCATGCTCGCAGCGGCCGAGCCGCAACCGTCCGCCGCGGCGCCGGGCGGCGTGGCCAGGCTCAGCACCAGAGAGCTGGAACTGGTGACTCTGGTCGCGCAGGGCCGCACCGACGCGCAGATCGCGGCGCAGCTGTACATCACCGTGCGCACGGTCAGCTCGCATCTGGACCGGATCCGGGACAAGACCGGCTGTCGGCGCCGCGCCGACCTCACCCGGCTCGCCCTGAGCGCCGGCCTGGTCTGAACCCGTCGGCCGCTGGCCCCTGCCGTGACCGCGTCGCACCGTGTGGGTCATTCCACCCCTGCCGCGGGACAGGCCCGGCGGACGAACCTGATGGCAGCGAAACAAGGAGAATTCCGGTGATGACACATCAGGCGAGCCGGGTCGAGGCCCTATGGCTGGCAGAGGCGGGTGAGGTCAGCGTGGCTGGGGAAGCGCCGGCGGTGCAGGTAGCTCATCTGCGCAAGACTTACGGTTCGCTGGTCGCGGTCGACGACGTCTCGTTCTCGGTCGCCGAGGGCGAGATCTTCGGCATCCTCGGCCCGAATGGGGCCGGGAAGACCACGACGGTGGAGTGCGCGATCGGCCTGCGGTCCCCGGACTCGGGGACGATCCGGCTGATGGGCATCGATCCGCAGGCCGACAAGGCCCGGATCCATCAGGCTACGGGCGTGCAACTGCAGTCGGGCGCCTTTCCGGCCAAGCTCAGGGTCGGCGAGATCATCGACATGTACCAGTCCTTCTATCGCCATCCGGCCGACGCGGGCGAACTGGCCGGGGCGCTGGGGCTGGCCGATAAGCGCAAGTCCTATTACCGGTCCCTGTCCGGCGGGCAGCAGCAGCGCTTGTCGGTGGTGCTGGCGCTCATCGGCGCGCCCAGGATCGCCGTCCTGGATGAAATGACAACCGGACTCGACCCGCAGGCCCGCCGGGACGCCTGGGAACTCATCGAGCACGTTCGTGACCGCGGAACGACGGTCCTGCTGGTCACGCATTTCATGGAGGAAGCCGAGCGGCTGTGCGACCGGGTAGCGCTCATCGACGCCGGGCGCATCGTCGCGCTGGACACCCCGGCGGCCCTGGCCGCGCAGGCAACGGGCGCGAAGACCGTCCGGTTCCTGCCGTCGGCTCCGGTCGACGACAGCCTGCTGACCCGCCTGCCGGAGGTGACCGCGATCGAGCACGGCGGCCACCACATCGTCGTCACCGGAACCGGTGAGCTCGCCACCGCGGTGATCGTCGCCTTGCATGCGGCGGGCATTGAGGCGCAGGACGTGCAGATCGACGCAGCGACCTTGGAGGACGCCTTCGTGCGGCTCACCGGACGGCACCTGCACGAAGCGGAAGAAGGAGCAGAGTCATGACCGCGCTCACGCTGACCCCGCCGCGAGCGCCGCGAGTGCCGCCGGCCGCGTTCGGCAGCATCGTGCTCAACGAGGCCAGGCTCGCCTGGCGGCAGCCCGCCGGGATGATCGCCGGCGCCGGGATCGCCTTGCTGCTGCTGGTCATCTTCGGCGAGATCCCGGTGTTCCGGCAGGACTCGGCCAGTCTGGGCGGCTACTCGCCCTTCGACGTCTACATCCCGATCCTCATGTGCTTCTCGATCGCTTTGATCGCCTTCACCTATCTGCCCGGGCCGCTGGTCTCCTACCGTGAGCTGGGCATCCTGCGCCGCCTGTCGACGACGCCGGTGCCCGCGTACTGGGTGCTGGGCGCGCAGATTGTCGTCCAGGCCTGCCTGATGGCGGTCACGCTGGCACTGCTCGTCACCGTGAGCATCGTGTTCTTCGGGATCAGCGTCCCGCAGAACCCGGCCACGATGGTGCTGGCGGTCGCGCTCGGCATGGCCGCGCTGTTCGCGATCGGGCTGGCGATCGCGGCCCTGGCCCGGACCGCAAGCGCCGCCCGCGGCCTCATGGCGGCGGCGCTTTACCCGCTGCTGTTCTTCGCCGGACTGTGGTATCCCATGCAGCTGATGCCAGCCGCACTCCAGGACATCAGCAACTACACCCCGCTCGGCGCGGCCGTGCCGGCGATCGGTGACTCGTGGATAGGCCAGTTCCCGCCCGCCCAGCCGCTGCTGGTCCTGGCGGGATACGCGCTGGTGTTCGGGTTCCTGGCCAGGCGCTTCTTCAGGTGGGAATAGCCCCGTGACATCGGTCGCGATGCTCGGCTCACGCGGGAGCGGCCTGGACGACAGCGCGCCCACTGGTTATCCGCCTTACGGGTGTGCGCGCGCGCACCACCTCGGGCCCGAACTCCACCTGGGCGGGCACCTTGTACGCCCGAGCACGACGATCGCGCCGTCATCCTCGACTCTGTCCAGGTCGCCGAGCACCGCCGCGGCAATGGCGTCGCGGCAGCCGATCAAGCCGCACGGCTTGCAACCAGGCGCCGACGCCAGCACCACGCTCCGCTGCCAGCAGCCCGGCCGCCCCAGGGCGCATCTGGCACCCACTCGCGCAGCCAGACACCCGCCGCCTGGCCAGCCCAGCCAGCTAAACGATCTTGCTTACCCGCAAAATTTGACGCGCATTCCTACCCATGGGAGTGAGAGGAGAGCCATGTATACCGTCACTGTTCCCCAGGCGGATCTGACCACCGAGGGGGTCGCCACGGTGCTGCGCGACGGCCTCGGCGCCGGCTACAACGTCCTGCCCGGGATGGCCATGGGCCGGATAGCCCTCCGAGGTCCGCACGAAGGACGGCCGAACACGATCGTGGTCGGCACCGGCGATAACCGGATCATCAAGGCGCAGGTGACGATCCTCCCGCGGGGCGGGCATACCGAGCTGCGGATCAGTCCCGGCGGTGTCACCCTGGACCTGCTCGTCAACACCTTCGGCGTCGCCCGCGAGGTCCGCAGGGTGCTGGCGAGCTCGCCGAGCCTGTCAGCGCGCTAGGCGGCGCAGCGGGCCCGGCACGTCGCCCTCGTGGACCACGGCTGGTTTCCTGCGAGATGACCGCCCCCACTGGTTGGTGTGGATCGCCAGCCGGTGCAACTCGGAGATCCGCGGCGCGTGCCGCGCACCGGCAGCAGAAGCGCAACCGTGTACCTCCAGATCGCCAACAGCGGGCAGTTCATCCCGGACGACGCCGTGCCCTCGCTGTTCGAGCCGTTCCGGCGCCCGCGGGAACGTCAGCGCACGCAGCCAGCCTGACGGCGGCCTCGACATCTCAGTCGTGATCCCACATGGCGACGCTGGCGCTGGCTCCAATGACAGCAACATCTGAGCAAAGAGCGTGACTCGATCTAGGGTGAGCGGGTCGGACATCTATCCACACCGCCGGCCCAACGCCGTCGCGGCACGTCGAGGACGCCCGGCCGCCGCAGTCAGCCTTCTCGGGGGGCTGACCAGCATGCAGGGAGACGCGGGCGCACATCCGGATATGCCCTTGCCGCGATCGCGGGGAAGATCCTGGTCGGCGACGGGATTGCTTTGGGGCGCCCGTAACCCTTGATCTGCAGCCTCGTTGGCTGCCGGTAGTGCCTGGCGACCGCGCACCAGTTGCCTGACCAATCAGAATTGTGCTACTAATAGCACATGACATCGGTGGGAGTGCGTGAGCTTCGCCAGCGGGCCAGCGGTCTGCTTCGCCTGGTCCAGCAGGGCGAGACGGTTGAGATCACCGACCGTGGCCGTCCCGTGGCACTGCTGACACCCATACCTGATGGCAGCCCGCTGGAACGAATGCGCGCCGCTGGTGACGTCGAGAATGCGACCGCTGACCTGGACGATCTGCCCGAGCCCCTGGTCCTGCCTGCAGAGGCCGAGCTTCCGTCACGAGTGCTGGCGCGGCTGCGCCGTAATGAACGCTCATGACTGCCACGTACCTGGATTCCTCGGCGATCGTGAAGCTGGCCGTGCGGGAGAACGAGTCGGTCGCGCTGCGCCGGTACCTGCGCCGCCGTCGACCGCTAGTTTCCAGCGCGCTGGCCCGTACCGAGGTCATGCGGGCACTTTTGCCAGGCGGGGATGATGCGGTCGCCGCCGGCCGGAAGGTGCTGACCCGACTAGATCTCATTCGGGTCAGCACTGGTGTTCTCGACGATGCTGCAGTGTTGCTGCCCGCCGACCTCCGGTCGCTGGACGCTATCCATATCGCCACCGCCCGAAGGCTGGGCCGAGACCTCGCGGCAATCATCACCTACGACGAGCGCATGGCCGAGGCGGCCACGCACCTCGGTCACCGCGTCGCGGCGCCGCGATAAGCTCGGCTCGTTCCTGCAGGTCAGTGCCATCGCACAGCCTGGAACGGTCATGACCGGCGGCCTCCATGGGAGTTTTCCCAGCGGCGGGAGAACTCATCGCGCTTGGGCACGACGCGGGAGGCCGGTCCCGCGACGGGCCATGCTTCGATGAGATGGTCTTCCAGGGGGGTGCGGCGCGGGTGGAGCGGGCTGGCAGGCAGCCCGTGTTTGTCTCTGCCGCGGACGCTGACCCTGATGGCGAGATATCCGGTGTCGTGGCCGCCCCGGAGGTCGGGGTAGTGGTCTTCGATCGTCCCCATGAGCCCGGCGATGACCCGGACCTCGCTCGTTGGCTTCATGGTCACCTGCTCGACGGTACCGGGGATGCTATCTGTTCCTCCCGGAGCCAGGACAGGATCGTCCCAAAGATCGTATTCGACCGAGTAGATGTAGTATTGCCCGTACGGGACATAGATCTGGTCCGGGTCGCACGGCCCTTCATCGAGCTGATGACTGCTCAGCTGGCAGATTATTTTCGCGGGAACTCCCGCTCCTTCCCGGTCAGCGTCCCAGACGTTGACGACCACGAGCCAGTTCTCGTTCTCGCCGGCATGGTGTATTCCTGCCGGGCCTTGGCCGCCAGCAGCGCTGCCGCGTACCCGGCCGGCACGGGCGCGTCGCGCAGCAGCAGCACCGCGGTGCCGACGGCTACGCCCACCGCAGCGGCAGCCGGGCTGTCAGCCAGCAACGGAGCCCGCCAGTCACCCAGGACGGCGCTGGCCGCGGCGACGGCGAGGGCGAGGTAAGCGGTGCCGTGCGCCGCGGCGATCGGCGCCTCGCCCGTGACGTCCGCGCCAACGGCCAGCAACGGCGCGGCCACGGGGTGAGCGGCAAGCCGCGTAGCCAGTGCGGCGGCGAGTTCTGCGGCGCCGGGACGCAGCATTTCCAGGAACCTGACCGCGGTAACAGCCTGACTCTCGTCGCCAGAATGCACCATGTAGAAGCTCCCTGCCGGAGGCTGGCCAAGGAGGGGTGACAGGTCAACCATGCCAGCCAGGACGAGATCCGGTACGGCCAGCTCCTGAGCAGCAAGCAACTGCTCGGGCACCACCGGCCCCAGCCAGCGAAGCGCTGCGAGCACCGGTGATCCGGCCGGGTCAGCAGCGTCACCGGCGGAACTTCCGCGCGACGTCTGGACTTCCTCATCGCGTACAGCTCCCAGTCGGCCCAGTTCAGCGCCCAGATCAGGCGGGATATGCGCCGCGATCATGGGTACCGCCTCCGCCACCGGACCAGCCAGCATCTCCACGGCCTCGGCAATGTCCACCACCGCGCACTCCGAATCGTGATCATGGCCGATCTTGACAATCAAGACAACCTGCTGTTGAGGTACTTGCACATCAGCCGCTCCGGGAGGTCAGCGGGGAGCCGCTTCAAGATTGCCCTTAGCGCCAGTGGTGTCAGCCGTTCCCCTAGGCGCCAGCGATCTCCTGGGGCCGCTCCCGGCTAAGCCGAGGTCGTGGTGCCGTGGCCGCCATCGTGTGCCTCTTCGGATCGCGCGAGCATGTTTGGTGCCGTGGATCCGTGGCTAGAATCTGGAGTTAGCCGTCCGGTCATCCAAAGCGCCCCGACAGGGGTAATCGGGGCATTCGGGCGTGCGCGGAGCGGAACGCTGGAGGGGCCGATGAGCAGCGACGTGATCATCGGGTATCAAGGGAAGCCACGCTGCGCCTGGGCCGGCGCGGACGATACCGCATTCGGCCGTTACCACGACGAGGTCTGGGGTACCCGCACCTATGACGAGTCCACGATGTTCGAGGCGCTCACCCTGGGCGTATTCGAGGTCGGACTGAGCTGGTCAATCGTGTTCGGCAAGCGGGACGCGTTCCGGACCGCATTCCGGGGCTTCGACGTCGCCAAGGTCGCCGCGATGACCGAGGGGGATGTCGACCGGCTGACGGAGGACGCCTCGATCATCCGTAACCGTGGCAAGATCAAGGCCACCGTCGACAACGCGCGCGCAATCATGTCCGCGTCGCCGAACCTCGTAGTGCTCGCGAAGTCCTACGAGATCACCCGCAAGCGGGCACCCCGGTCCATCGCCGACCTGCCCAAATCGACGCCGCAGGCGGAGGCGTTCGCCAAGCAGTTGAAGTCTCAGGGGTACCGCTTCGTCGGGCCCACGAGCGTGTACGCGTTCATGCAGAACGTCGGCGTGGTCAACGACCACGTCCATGGGTGCTTTCGCGCCGTCGACTACCGGATCGCGACCCGGAGTCGATGAGGATCGCAATCCGTCGAGGAAGCAGCAAAGGCAGGACTAACCGACGGAGTGCCCGGCCGAGGTGATTGCCCAACGCCGCCAGACGGCGCCAATTCCCGACGTAACAATGTCGGCTCAGTGGCCACAACGGGACGGCGCCGCATCGTGCCCATTGTGTGCCTGACCGTGTCCCGGAGGCGGCACCGCCGATGTGATGGTGCCGCCTCAATTGTCCGTGGCGGGACGCTCCCACCCCTCTGGAGGCCGAGGCCGTATAACTGACACTTGGACCAGCGGCCGGTGCTGATGCTGGGCAGGCCCAGGCCGCAACGGGCGACTGATCCGAGCCGACGCGAGCCGGCTCACACCGCCAGATCGATGTCGTTCCGCTCTTGGAGCGGCTCGTACCAGGTCGCCCGGGTGTGCGGCCGTCCAAGCCAGGGGCGCTGGGCGATCGACTTGATCGTCTGGATCGCCACGTTCCGCTCGAGGCAGGTGCGGTAGAGCGCATCGAAGTTGGCCGCGTAGTAGGAGTTCTGCATGGTGACGTAGTTGTAGGGGAGCAGCACCGAGTCGAAGTCGAACCGGTCGAGGCTGCGCCGGTGGGTGGCGGCGATCTGGGCGCCGTGGCCGGTGACGCCGATCCAGCCGATCAGGCCCACGTCCCGCGCCTCGACCGCCGCCTCGAGGGCGCCGCCGGGGCTGAGCGCGATGTCCCATTCGATCGGGTCCGCCAGGGCATGCAGCTGCCACAGGTCGACGTGGTCGACACCCATCCGGTCAAGGGACCGGTGCAGTTCCTCGCGCGCGCCTTCCCTGGTGCGCTCATCACCCTTGGTCGCCAGGAAGAACCGGCCGGGCTCGCGCCGCAGCCATGGCCGGATACGCACCTCCGCCTCGCCGTAGGACGAGGCCACGTCTAGGTGGTTCACCCCGTAGGAGAGCAGGACATCCAAGGTCTGGTCCGCGACCCGCTGGGACACCGCCGCGAGGGACGCACCCCCGAAGATCACCCGCGTGCTGTGATGGCCGGTACGGCCGAACTCCGCCTGCCACACCTGGACGGGACTGGAGCCCGCTTCCGCCGCTCCGCGACCTCGCAGACCAGCGTGACGGGCCAAGGCCAGCTGCTCCACCGGAGGTAACTGGGGCATTGCCCGACAGCCGGGTACCGACTCGGATGATCCAGATGAACGGGCGAAACGGCTGCAAGGTCGGACTTCAGGTCAGCCGGGCGGGAGGGCCTGCTGGCACCAGATGGTCTTGCCGGTGGTGGTCTGGCGGGTGCCCCAGCTGTGGGTGAGTCCGTAGACCAGCAGCAGGCCGCGCCCGTCTTCGTCGAGGGTGCGGGATCGTTTCAGGTGGGGTGCGGTGCTGCTGGCGTCTGTGACCTCGCAGATGAGCGTGTGGTCGCGGATCAGCCTGAGCTGGATCGGCGGGGTGCCGTGGCGGATGGCGTTGGTGACCAGCTCGCTGACGACCAGTTCGGTGGTGTACTCCGCCTGGGCTAGTCCCCATGTGCGGAGCTGTTCGGTGGCCAGCTTGCGCGCGCGGGCGACCATGGCCGGGTCGGCGGGGATGTCCCAGGTGGCGACGCGGTTGGCGGGGAGCGCGCGGGTGCGGATGACCATCAGGGCGGCGTCGTCGGCCGGGCGGTCGGTGCGCATGGCGTCGATCACGGCGTCCCCGGCTGCTTCCAGTGACATGGCGGGCACCGCGAGTACCTGGCACATCCGGGCGATGCCCTGGTCGATGTCGCGGTGGCGGGATTCGATCAGGCCGTCGGTGAACAGGGCCAGGATGCTGCCGGGGGCCAGGTCCAGCTCGGTGGTCTCAAAGGGCATGCCGCCGATCCCGAGCAGGGGGCCGATGTGATCGGAGGCTACCTGCGCGGCGCCGCCGCCGGTGACCAGGACCGGCAGGGGGTGTCCGGCCGTGGCCAGGGTGCAGTGGCGGGAGATCGGGTCGTAGACCGCATACAGGCAGGTGGCTCCCAGCTCGCCGGTGCTGAGCTGACCGCCTGGTGTGATGTCGGCTTGCTCGTCGCTGGTGAGGTTGATGACCAGGTCGTCGAGGCGGGTGAGCAGCTCGCCGGGGGGGAGGTCGACGTCGGCGAGGGTGCGCACGGCGGTGCGCAGCCGGCCCATGGTGGCGGAGGCGTGGATGCCGTGGCCGGCGACATCGCCGATGACCAGGGCGATCCGGGTGCCCGACAGCGGGATCACGTCGAACCAGTCACCGCCGATCCCGGCCCGGGAGTCGGCGGGCAGGTAACGGGAGGCGACCTCCACGGCCGGCAGTACGTTCAGGTGCCGGGGCAGCAGGCTGCGCTGCAGGGTCAGCGCGGTCGATCGCTCACGCGTGTAGCGGCGCCCGTTGTCGATGGCGATGGCAGCCTTCAGGGCCAGCTCGGTGGCTGCGGCCAGATCGTCGTCCTGATACGGCCCGGCCTGGCGCGAGCGCCAGAAGCTGGCTATGCCGATCAGCCCGCCGTGGGTGCGCAGCGGGCAGGGGATCAGCGAGTGGATGCCGTGGTCCAGCACCATCCTGGCCGGCTCGGGACCCTGGAGCCGCCATTCGGTGGCGGCCCGCAGGTCAGGCTCGATCCGCGAACGCCGGCCGCCGAAGAAGCGGGATTCCTCCGCCACGTCCGGGACCAGCGTGATCAGCGTGCCCGCCGGGCGCAGCGGAGCGTCGTGCTCGATGCCGCCGCTGGCCACCCGGCGCAGCTCCGTACTGCCGCCTGCTTGCGGCTCCTCGCCCCGCAGCGCGGCCGTCGTCAGGTCGACGGTGACGTGGTCGGCGAACCCGGGGACAGCTACCTGGACCAGCTCCTGCGCAGTCCGCGTCATGTCCAGGGTCGTGCCAATGGTCACGCTGGCCTCGTACAGCAGGTCGAGGTGCCGGTGAGCCGACCCTGCTCTCATCCGCTGGCGTCGGCCGCGGACGGCCAGTTCCGACACTGCGGCGCCGACAGCAAGCAGCAGCAGGATCGTCTCGTAGTCCTCGGCGCCCGTTCCGGTGAGCGACAGATACGGCGGAATCAGGAAGAATTCGAGCCAGAAGGCAGCCGACACCACCGCGACCAGGCTTGCGATGCGGAAGCCGGAGGCAGCTATCACGACCACGACCACCGTCAGGACAAGAGCCGCATCGACGGGGTGGAAGCTGGCCCGCACCGGCACCAGGATCGCCGCGACGGCCGTCGGCGCTACCACAGCGCACACGACCGCTATCCAGTTCCGGCGCGCCCCCGCGTCCACCTGCCATCTATGCCCCGCCCTGTTCCTAGCACTCCAGCGGGCGCGGCCAGAGATCGCGGGCGGGTAGCTACCATCTCAGTTAAATCACAAGACATCACGACCTGCCAGTCCCGTCGGATCCGCCGACTGTAATACGGGGCGAGCTGGAGTAGCCCGCAGTCGTCCCAGCGGACGACGATCCGGCCCCCGATGCCGGGCAGTGGCAAGGACTCCGCTTCCGAAGCGACCGCATCGCGTTCTGCGCGCGACAGCCGCCACCAGGGCGCACCGTCATCACCGCGTCGGCGCGCCGCCACGTCCCGGCGATTTCTCCCCCGACGAGGAGGCCACCGGGCCAGACGCGCGGAGTCCAGAGCGCGCACGCGCGTGGATCGACACCAGCGCGGCTCGCGGCATGCTGTCCTGCAGCCCTGCCCAGGCCGCACGCCGAAGCGAATCCTGCCCGCGTGAAAGCCTCTCGTCGAGCCCGCCGGCGTGGCGCCGGAACGCCAGGATCTGCGCCCGCGTCAGGTCAAGCCGAGGCCTGGTCACGTCACCACGACCAACGTTCCCTCCAGATCCATCGAGAACAGTTCCTGGCCGCCCGCGGGCCCGAGCGCCGTTCCTCCAGCAAGCCTCGTGCCTCACGGCCTATGAGCGCGCGTCTCGGTCAAGCTCGCCCGTCAGCCAGGGCGCCAGCCACTGCACCCCCTCCTGGGTCAGGTGGACGCCGTCGCTGCGTACCTGCACGCCGTCCACGGTCCAGGTGAAGGTGCCGTTGGGGCAGAGCTTGCGGCTGAGGTCCAGCACCCAGGTGCCGGGATGCGCGGCGACGACCGTGCGCAGCAGCCGGTTCCAGTCGGTCACCCGGATTGGATTGTCCTCCGGATAGAGGCTGCCGTCCGGCTGCTCACCTCCCCGGTTGTACGGCTCGGTGGCCACGACAACGCGCGCGCCGGTCGAACCCAGCAGAGTAATCGCTCTGCCGAGCAGAGCGGCCAGGTAACGGTCGTAGGCAGGGTCGCCGAGATGCTGCCACCGGCCCTGGTAGTAGTGGTCCATCGTCTCCCAGCGGCCGACCAGGAGCAGCACCTCATCGGGGCGGTCGGCTCGCAGCTGCCGCAGCCAGCGCCGCGGCCACGCGTCGCACGTCGGGTTGCCCGGATACTGCGTTCCGAGGTAGCGATAAGGGCCGCCGGTCACGATGCCGCAGCCCAGCACGGAGTGGTCGGTAAACCGGATGCCCGGTGCCGGCGGCATGTAGAGCATCAACGTCAACGAAACGGAGTCGCCGAACACATCGGCAGTAAGCGGGCCATGCCTGACGACCGTCTTCGGCACCGCCCCGAACGAGCGTGGCAGCGGCTCCCGCCGCGGGCGCACCAGGACGCGCTGCGCGGGACGTTCGATCAGCACGAACGACGCACCGGCGAGCGCGCCGGTGACCGCGACGCGCAGCGCGGCGAGCACATAGCCGTGCAGGCCGGTGCGCTCGCCGTCGAGGGCGAGGTAGACCGGCCAATGCCAGAGATAAAGGCCATAGGAAATGCGGCCGATGCCGACGAGGAGGCGGGTCGAAAGGAGCCGCGCCACCGCCTGCCCGGAATCGAGGACGGCCCCGGCAACCAGCGCCGCGGCCGCCAGGGCCGTGAGCAGCAGCAGGCCGTCCCGGAACTCGCTGGGGGCGCCATCCGCGGTCGTCGCGATACCGGCCAGCGCCGCGAGCCCGCAGGCCGACAGCAGCAGCGGCAGCCATGGGTGCCCCGCGAGCTGCGGCGACCGCCGGCCGAGCGGGTTGGCTACCCGCCACCGCCAGGTCGGCGCCAGCAGCGCGGCCACGGCAGCACCGACGAGCAGCTCCTGGGCGCGTGTGTCGGTGCCGAAGTAGACCCGTCCCGGGCTGGCCACGCGGGCCAAGACATACGTGGCAACCGCGGATGCGGCTACTCCCGCGAGAGAAAGCGCCAGCAGGCGCCGCCGCTTCACCGCACGGCACGCGAGCAGCAGCAGCGGCCAGACGACGTAAAACTGCTCCTCGACCGCGAGCGACCAGGTGTGCTGCAGCGGCGACGGCGTCACGCCCTGCGCGAAGTAGTTCGTGCCCGCCAGCGCCCAGCGCCAGTTGCCCGACCACAGCGCCGCGGCGATCGCGTCCCCACGCAACGCAACGACCGAATCCGGAACGAACAGCGGTCGCGCCGCGAGCACCGCGACGATCATGACGAGCGCCGCAGGCAGCAGCCGCCGCGCACGGCGTGTCCAGAACCCGCCGAGGTCGATCCGTCCCGTGGCCGCCAACTCGGCGTACAGCAGGGACGTGATCAGGAAGCCACTGAGGACGAAGAAGACATCGACGCCGACGAAGCCACCAGGCAGGAACGGGATACCGGCGTGAGCGGCGAGCACCCCCACGACGGCAAGCGCACGGACACCGTCGAGCGGGCGGAGACGACGATCCGTAGCCATCAAGCGCATGCCTTGCACAGTCTGCCGAACTGCCTTCCAGCTTCCGCC
>WNFI01396114.1_pt1 | contig 17300 bp, 8 predicted proteins | sample 5400471 | NCBI WGS metagenome assembly WNFI01 (sample SAMN13153348, study PRJNA577476) | soil metagenome | isolation source: 100 cm saprolite on Douglas fir-dominated hillslope | place: USA:California | collected 2013-09-17 | reverse complement strand
GCTCTTCTGTTAGTTCTGACAGGGGCAGTGCTCTTGCTTTTTTTCAAGCGATCCTAATCGACCCTTGTATTGCTTTTCGCTTCGCCACGCGGGGTACGTCTTAGACTATTGACAAAGCCTTTGCATGGCGTTGTCTCCTCTCTGCCAGCAATTACGATCTCATGTTGTGTCCAGAGTGACTGCGTGAGTTGGCAGAAGAGCCGTTGCAGTTCTAACGTTTCTTAGCAGCAAATGGCTTCATCATCGACTGGAAGTCAGCACGGGACTGGAGGGGGCCGAACTCCGGATCCGCCACTACGTCCCTTGGTGAAAAGCCTTTCTCAAGCGCCATTGTTAGTTCCTTGACGGCATCGGTAGGCTGGTTGTTAATCGTGTCCACAACCGCGGCGATATAAATCAGATAGATATTCGAGCGATCGATCGCCCGCGCCTTCCTGACGAAGTCCTTCGCCTGCTGAGAATCCCCCTTCTTCGCGTAATACAGGGCTAGGTGGCCCACCACGTTAGCGTCTCTAGGATTTACCCGCAGTTGTTTGTAGGCCAAGCTGATGGCCCTCTCATAGGTCGCCTGGGCCTTAGCCCTGTCCCCGGCTAAGCGATAGCCATCGGCAAGATTCCCCATGTTGGTTTCATCTTCAGGACTCATTTCGACCGCTTTTTCAAACATCGGCAGGGCTTCGGAATACCGCTTCAAATAGAAAAAGGCAGTGCCAAGGTTGGTATAGGTGTCCGCAGAGGGCTGAATCCGTAGCGACTTTTGGAAGACCGGGATGCTCTCCTCAAACCTACCCAGATTGAGATAGACTGCTCCGAGGTTGCTATATCCCGTCGGATTGTCCGGCTCGAGCTGAATGATCTGCATATAGGCCTTGACGGCTTTATCCGATTCCCCAAAAGCATAATAGGCATTGCCAAGTGCGGCTAAATTGTTCCAATAGTAGGGATTTATCTCTACCGCTTTCTCGAGCGCCTGGAGCGCTTGCTCTTTTTGGCCGTTCGCTTTGTAGGCATTTCCCAGTCGACGATAGGCTTCATCTGAATTCGGCGCTAATTCAAGCCCGCGCTTCTGTTCTGCGATGGCTTGCGCGGTTTGCCCGGTGGCGGCATAGGCGCTTCCCAAGGTGAAGTGCACCTCGGGCAGTTTGTCATTGAGCTGAGTGGCTTGCTTGGCTGCCTCAACCGCTTTTTCTGACCAGAATTTGTCTTTCTTCTGGACGTACATCATGAGATTTGCATCGGCAAGGCCTGTGTAGGCAAGCGCGAATCCAGGATCCTTCTCTAAGGCCCCACTGAAAAAGTTCATCGCCGCTTGAATGTTTTTCTCGTCTGGATTACCCCCGAGGGTATTGCGGCCTTTGAGATACTGGTTATAAGCCTCCACGTTCTCGGTGGGATGCGCTGATGCGGCGGCCATCTCCTCATTGCTGGGTTTCGTCTCCAGAGCATCAACAAGACGTGTGTAGATGTGGTCCTCGATGGTCAGCAGATCGCCGGTTACCCCCGCGAACTCTTCTTTCCAAACCTCCCGGTTTTCAGCTACATTTTCCAGATTGACCGTGACCCGCAGGCTGTCCCCGGAGCCTTGCACCGTTCCATGCACTATCAAGTTCACACCTAATTCCTTCGCTACTTGCGGAAGAGGAGTCTTCGGGTCGATCTTGGCAGCCGATGTCGAAGAGGCTAGGCGTACATCCTTCAACTGAAAGAGCTTCGCCGACATGGCTTCGACCAATCCTTCGGCTACGTACCCGAGCGAAGATTGGTCCCCCAGCACTCGAAACGGCAAGACGGCTACGAATTTACCCTGAGAGAGGGACGGGAGGCCCGATGTCCCAGCAGCTGAGGTCACTTTGGTCGGCACTGGAAAAATCCAATGCCTTGTTTGGGGAATGGCAAAGAACAGCCCGACTAGAACGATGATTCCGCCCCCCGCCAAGTATAACCACCGTTTCTCGACAACCGGGAGATTGATCTGCACCGTTCGTGAAGTGGAAGGGGCGGCCGGGAGCGTAGGGCTGCGTCCGGCATCCAGGTCGGCTAGAATTTCTTTAGCACTCTGGTAACGATTGGCGGGGTCTTTCTCGAGACAGTGCATGATAACGCGAGCCACGTAGTCCGGCAGCGCTGGATTGACTAGCTTCACGTCCTTGGGCATCACCTGGACGCGCTGATACATCAACTGCCATGTTGATTCTCCGGAAAAAGGAGTCGCCCCCGTCACCATTTCGTAGAGCACCAACCCCAGGGCGTAGAGGTCGCACCGGCTGTCGACTTCTTTTCCTTCCACCTGCTCCGGCGACATGTAGCGCGGCGTGCCCATGACCGCGCCTGTGCGCGTCATTCCCATCTTTGCCGTTTCCAACGATGTGGCCAGTCCGAAGTCGGATACGTAGACCTGGTCGTTATTTCCAACTAAGACGTTTTGCGGCTTGAAGTCGCGATGCACCACGCCCTCGGAATGAGCCGCATCGAGTGCTTCGCACAGCTGCCTGGCGATCTTAAGAGACCGTTCGAGAGGGAATGGCTGTTCTTCTTTCAGCAACTGGTTCAAGTCCTTGCCTTCGATGAAGGCCATGCTGATGAACTTCACACCATCGACCTCGCCGAGGTCGTGGATGCGCAGAATGTTTCTGTGGGAAATCTTGCTGGCGAGCAGCAGTTCTTGCTTGAAGCGCTGGGTTAACAGGTGATCGCTGACCAGCTCGGGCAGCAGCGTCTTGAGAGCCACCGTGCGCGACAGCTCCTTGTCGAACGCTTTGTAGACCTTGCCCATCCCGCCCGCGCCCAGCAGTTGTTCGATTCGGAACCGCGGCCCGAAATCCATCCCAGGTTCGAGCCCCCCCGAAACGTTGAGCCCGCTGCTCGCCCGACTCCTGGCGGAAGGCCTTGTCCCCGATGCCGGGGGAACCTCACCTGCTTCCCCGAGCGCGCTCGGTTCAGCGCTGTCCATCGTGCGATCATCCATCGGAATGGATCCCGAAGGTGTCTTGCTCAAGATCGACACTCCTGGTCTATCCTGGCTTCGGGAACCCCCTGAGGGGGCAGCACTGTCCATCGTTCGGTCGTCCTGGCGATCCATTCGAGACGACGGTCGGCTCTCGGACGATGGCTTCGGCTTATCTCCTCCATCCAAAGGCGCCCCAGGGTTGTGGCTATCAGCAGTTTTGCCAACAGGAGGAAATTCCAGGACAGCTCGGCAATGACCGCAACGGACGGCGTGGGCAGGGTTTTCGCCTTTGCAAGAAGGACAGATCATGATAGAGGGCTAACTACACGGTCGCCTTCCGCAAATTATCCTGCACGATGAAGCTCGTCAGCAAGCAATATCTACGGCACTTGCGCCATCCCGCACGCAAATGGAGTGATTTTCCTTCTGCTCGCGGTTGCTCCCGCAAGAAACTCGGCTCCCGAGTCACAAGAAGCTCAGGACGTTGCCAGTCGATAAAGATTGAGATTCCTCCTATTCCGAAATGCGGGTAACCATCATCCCAGCAACGGACCTGATGAAGAGATAGGCGGCGTCGGGAGAAACCAACTTCTCACGGTCCCAGATCAGGCAGCGGACGGAAGATCGGAGCGCAATCGAACGAAGCTCTTCAGGGGCTGCTCTGCTTGCCGAGCCCTTATCGGCGATCACCCTCTTGAAGGCGGCTCGACCGGTAATGACATAGATGGGAGTATTTCTCTAACAGCCAGTCATCCATGAATTCGCCACACGGCGTCGATGTAGAAATCTCCGAATACCATTTTACCTGGGTCTACACGCAAAAGGGCGCACCGCTGTTGCCGATCGACGCAGTTGCCATTGGACTCGATCGAGATATCTACACGGTACAACCCAGGCTGTATTTCAAGCACCGGACAGCAGAACTCCACCTCACCGGAACCCGGTTCGATACGTAGGCGAGGGTCCGTTAAAGCTGTTGTGAGCTGGGCGCAAAGATAACCACTCGGCCAGTAAATCAGAATACTGAACACTACGTTCTCAAGGACTTCGCTCGCGCGAAATCCCAGCCGAGCAAACATCGGGTATCCAGTCCGCACGGGCTCATCCTGATCCGCTGCGGCGAATGAGATGTGTGAGCACGAGACAGATTTCTGGCCAGCATCCCTCCCAAGGTGATAGCCATCCTCGCCGTCCAGTGCCATCCGCTGGTAACGATCAATGACATCTGTGGGGGCGCCAATCATGATGACGCGCCCCTGATGTAACAACATCGCGCGGTCGCACAACCTCTGAATGGCGCCGACATCGTGAGAGATCAACACGATTGTGCGTCTGGCGGCCCGCAGCTGGCTGATGAGGTCCAGACATCTGGCCTGGAAAACGATGTCTCCAACGGCCAGCACCTCGTCCAGCAACAGAATGTCAGGGTCGAGGTGAGCGGCAATTGAGAAGCCCAGTCTCACATACATGCCTGAGGAATAGCGCTTTACGGGAACATCGATGAATTCTTGGACACCTGCGAATTCGACAATGCTTTCTACCTTGCGAGCAATTTCTGAACGGGGCATTCCGAGCATCGATCCATTCAGAAAGATGTTTTCACGACCCGTCAGCTCGGGATGAAAACCGGAGCTGACCTCGACAAGGGCCGAGAGGTGGCCCCGAATTCTGATTTCGCCCGAAGTGGGACCGCTGATTTTGGACAAGAGCTTCAGGATCGTAGTCTTGCCGGCACCGTTATGTCCGACAATACCGACAGATTCTCCTTCAGCCACCTCGAAGCTGACATCACGCAGAGCCCACACTTCCTTCGGCTTCCTATACAGGAAGGTAAACTCCGGCCAGCGTGGCGATCGGCTGCGGTTCTGGATGAAGTAGCGCTTCGAAACGTGGTCCAGCTGAATGTCAAACATCGCTACGGTCTCCCGCTCATATCATGTCGGCCATCGTAGCCTCTGTCGCTTTAAAGTAACCGTAAGCCAGGAAAAGGCAGCACAGCGAGATCGCGCCCGAGGTGATGAGCGCCCCAACGTCCGGGCCTGATCCGTGGAGCACAACGCGCCGGAAGTTTTCAATGAGGCTCGCGATGGGATTCAGCAGATATAGCGGCTGAAATCGTGAGGGGACAGCGCTGCGAGAGTAGACCACGGGAGCGGCGAAAACTCCTATCTGCAGCAGGAGCGGCAACCCAACCCCCACGTCACGGAAGCGCACTTGAATGGACGACAGGAACATCGCAACAGCCGCTGTGAAGGTGCTCAGTACGGCGACGATAGGCAGAGCATAAAGTGCATTCCAACTGAGCGACACACGGTAGTACATCATGAGCCCAATCAAAATGACGCAAGCTATTGCAAGATCCACGAGTGCGGCGAATACGTAGGAGAGCGGGATGATCTCGCGCGGGAAGTACATCTTGGTTAACAACGAAGGGTAGTGGATCAATCCGTTGATGGCGTTGCTGACCGCGCTCGCGAAGAAAATCCAAGGCAGCAATCCCGAAAACACAAACACTGGATAAGGCATTCCTTCACTCGTGACTCTCGCTACTCGAGAGAAGATGAGGGTGTAGATGATCATCAGCGATAAGGGCTGCAACGCAGCCCAGATCCAGCCTAATGCCGACTGTTTGTAGCGAATGGCCAACCGAAAGAACGTCAGTGTGTACAGTAAGTCTCGATAGCCAACCAGCGTCGTCATTCCGGAGACGATGGTCCTCAGGGAAAAGGACGGAGGACGAATCACGCTAACAGAGCGTGGAACTGCGAGTCGCGAGCTAAGGAGCGGGTGTTTACGGTCGACAAGCGCGGGAGCTATATCGCCTGCGGATTGGCGTTCTTCCACAGTGCTTGAACGATCTCGAACTTTCAGACTCTCGCTTGTGTCAGTACCGGTTGGGGGTGGCGGCTCCATAGCATTGTGAGTACAAAAGTACTCCCGATTTAGCGCCGTAGTCCAGCCATAGATGAGTGGGATGTACCTATCCCCGTCATGCGACGATCGTGATGGCCTCTCCACCGAGGCGAGTGTCTTCAGAACTACGACCCGTGAGGCGGTATAGAGTGTCTCGTAGCTTTTCCGCGATGGTTCGCACCGCCGGTTCGCGCAGCATCTCTTCATGAGGGGCATCTATCAGGCAAATCTCCACTCCGCCCGTGGATCGCGCGCCCCAGCCCATTTCGGGATCTTTCACATAAAAATATGGTTGCTTCGGTCTCTTGAATAGCAGGATCCTAGCCTGAAACTGCCTGGGACGAAAATCTTTCCCCGGCCAAAATGCTTTGATCCACGGGTTGGGCGGCTCGGTTTCACGGCGAACGAGCCGGCGCAGATGGTTGGCAACCCACGCTCGGTAGAACGAGATCTGCGCCGGAAGCGGCATTTGGGAGAGGTATCGCAGGCGATGGTAGAAGTAGTCGAAGCGCGCGAGCCAACGTATCTGGCGGTTTTGCAAAACCCAGGTATCGATGAGGGCCAGTAATCCGACATCGCGTCCGTCGGCTTCAAGTTCAAGCACCATCTGCTCCGCGATATGCACTCCGCCGCACGCTCCTATCAGGAAATAAGGGCCTTCCGGTTGAATCGCGCGCATTGCGCCGATGTATTGGCGCGCCATCGTCCGCAACTCCTCAATGGTGTAGGGAAGCAGAGAGCTCATGGGAGTGTAGGCCTGCAGCTTATAGAAAGGTTGCTCCGCCCCGATGTGCCGCGCTAGCAGGGCATAGCCGAGGGTATCGACGCCCGGTGCGGCGACTGCAAAAATTGAAGGCTCTCGACTGCCCGCCTGGATTTCCATCAGCAACGGATCGGGAGCCCACTCCGCACCTTGCCGAATGGCTTCCGCGAACGAATCGAAGGTCGAACTGCGAAACAAAACGGCAACCGGAATCTTGCGGCCAACCGCCTTCTGCACTTCTGCCATGAGGTGAGCGGCGAGCAGCGAATGACCACCCAAATCGAAGAAGTCGTCGTGTATTCCGACTTTCGAAACCCCCAGCACTCTCTTCCAGATCCGCAGAAGTATCTGTTCCAAGGCGTTCCGAGGTTCGGATTCATCTCGCCCGCGAGAACCTCCGCCTCGTGCTTCGGAAAGTGCCGTGCGATGTGTGTTTCTCTGAGTTCCCGCCGATATGCGTGAGCTCGTATCGCCCTTTGCTTGCAGATCAACGAGCTCCGAGAGTCGCAGCTCGGGCTGGGTTGCAATCGCACCCAGCAGGGCCAGATAGTCACGGAGCATCCGGGCCACTCGCACGAAATCGAAAAGCGTAGTGTTGTACCCAACCCTCAGCCACCAATGATCGTCTGCGTCCTCGATGAAATCCATCGACAGATCGAAAGCTGATGTCCCAGTCGTGATCACGTAGGAACTGGCTACCAAATCGCCGAACTGCGGGAGTCTCCCAGCCTTGATTGCCGAGAACATGACTTGAAACACTGGGTTGTAGCTCAACGTCCGCGGTGGATTCAATTCTTCCACCAGCTTCTCAAAGGGAACGTCGACGTGCACAAAGGCACCGAGAGTGACTTCGCGTACCTCGAGTAGCAGATCACTGAACTGAGGGTCACCAGAGAGGTTGGTCCGCAATACAATCGTGTTCACGAAGAATCCGATAAGGTCTTCGAGTTCGACACGGTTCCGGCCTGCCACGGGAACGCCCACCAGGATGTCCTGAGCAGCGGAATAAGAATGTAGAAGGACTTTAAAGGCGGCCACCATCACCATGAATAGTGTTGCTTGCCTTGTCCGGCCAAGTACTGTCAGGTCACGAATGAGTTTTGTAGGAACTGCTATCGCCTGGCTCGCGCCATCATATGTCTGCTCGGGAGGTCGAACGCGATCGGCTGGCAATTCCAGATAACCAGCCATACCTGCAAGTCTCTGTTTCCAGTATTGGATTTGGTTCGCGAGGAAGTCTCCCGCAACCCACTTCTGCTGCCACGTTGCATAGTCGGCATACTGAATAGGCAGGCTGGCAAGCGATGAGGACTGTCCGCTGCCATGATGGTCGTAGAGCGTCGCCAGTTCTCGAGTGAAGATCCCTAACGACCACCCGTCACACACGATGTGGTGCATGGCGCAGACGAGAATGTGTTCCTCGGCGCTAAGGCAAATCAATTTGAGCCGTAGCAGGGGACCGGCCACCAGGTCGAATGGAATCTTCGCCTCAGCGGTTGCTATCTGGTGCGCCCCCGATTCGCGATTGCCGCCCGGCATCGCGGTCAAGTCCACGACAGGAATTTCGATGACGGAATCTTCTGCTACGACCTGGACCGGGTTAGCTCCTTCCAACCTGAAGGTGGTGCGCAGAATCTCGTGTCGGCGCACAATTTCCTGAACACTCGACCTGAGTGCATCCAGGTTCAGCTTCCCTCGCAGCCGCAATCCGAAAGGGACGTTGTACGCCGGATTTCCCGGCTCGAGCTGATCGAGAAACCATAAACGCTGTTGCGCCAGAGACAAAGGAAACAGCTGACTTGACCTCCGGCTGAGGAGCTCGGCTAGGAGTTCCTTCTGCTCCTTCGGCGAGAGATCGACTATTTGGTTTGGGGCGTCTGGCATTGTTCTCTTGTAGACAGCATGTTCAATGAGCGCTAGTAGGACGCCTTAGCTCAGTCACTGCGCGAGATTTCCGGGATCGAACTCAGCACCGCATCCCATGCCAGTTCGGACGCGTATACGGACAGATCTGCCAGGCTTGGCTCATCCGCGTGACAGTCAGCGGTCGTCACTGCAAATAGCATATCTCCATCACGCGAAGTGTGCAACGGTTGAACGGCCCGAGCCATCGAGGAGTGCGTCTCTATGGCCAGCCGATCAAGCTGAATTTGGTCGAGCACGCGATTCGTGGCTACTAAAGTTAAGGTCGTGCTTTCTGTCAAGCATCTACTCCGTGGCCCAGTTTTCTCAGATCGTTTACCGCTGGTGAGGGCCATTGCAACGGAGCACCTTGAGCCGGTATGGGGATCTCGATTTCCCAGAATAACCTGGCCCGCACGATCAACGATAACTCCCCGAGCATTCACCACGGTAAAGACAGCGAGTCGTGTCTCTCCCAGCTCGCAGAAGGCCGCGCCCTGCCCCGACCTCTCCATGAAACTCTCTCCGAAATAGCTTCCACAATGCACAAAAGCCCCTGCACCGCGCTTCCCGAGGGGAAACCCGCCCTCACGTGCAGCGTCCAGGGCCGCGAGCCCGAGCTTTCGGTCCGGGTGTACTGCGTTATGACGTCCCTTGAAGTCAAAAACCACAGCCGCAGGAACGACTGCGACCTCATCCCACTTCTGCGAGGCAGCACCGGAATGCAGCAAACCAGAGGCTACTCCCGATGCAGCTTCCAGCCCATACGTCGAACCGCCACAGAACGCGATCGCGTCGATGTATCTGCCGAAGCCCGCCTTCAGAGCTTCGGTGAGGGAGCTGCCCGGAGCGCCGCCCCTGGTGTCCACGACTCCGTAGACGCGCTCCGGGAAATGGAATACCGTTACGCCCGTCGGACCTTCAGCATATTCCGCAACTCCGATCCGGAGACCAGGGAAAGCAAACTCAAAACACGGACTAGAATCGCTTGCAGACGCCCAACGCTTTCTTCTGCGAGGAGAACTCGGCGGCACGGCACCTCCAGCCTGGCGGGTTACTGCCAATTATAGGAGATTGGCAGCAATCTTGAATGGGCATTATACTGGGGTGCAAGCCGGTGGGAATCCATTTCCTGACAATGATTGGAAGAATTCTGTCGCGACTTGTTTGCAGATTCGATAACGCGCTTTGTGCGGCCTATAGTCCATGACAGAGCAGCTCTTGGCGACGTCTTTTCAGCAGCAGCGTCTTTGGTTCCTGGATCAGCTTGAACCGGGTGCAGTTGCATACAATCTGCCGAGAGCAATGCGTCTGAGTGGCTCGCTGGACCCAGCAACATTAGCCAAGGCCTTTCAATCCGTCATTTCGCGTCACGAGTCGATACGGACTATCTTCACCTTTTTGGATGGTGAACCAAAACAAGTTGTATTGCCCCATCTTCCGTTTGAGTTGCCCGCGGTAGATCTCCGACACTTGCCGAACGCTGATCGAGAGCAGGCCGCTCTTCGAATCGCCGGCGAAGATGCCTGCAGGCCTTTCGATCTCAGCCGGGGCCCCCTTCTGCGCGCCAAACTGCTCAGGCTCGGTCACGAGGATCACATCCTTATACTCGTCATGCACCACATCATTACGGATGGGTGGTCCATGAGTGTGCTGTTTAAAGAGGTTGGAGAACTCTATGCCCTTTTCGCGGCCGGCCGGAAACCAGAGCTCCCCGAGTTAGGTGCAGCGACAGTTTTACAACTGCCAACCGATCGCCCGCGCCCAGCAGTGCACAGTGGCCGGGGAAACTGTGTCCGTTTCGAACTCAGTTCCCAGACAAATGAAAACCTGAAGGCTTTGGCTAAGGGTGAGGGCTCCACTTTGTTCATGGCGCTGCTCGCACTTTTTCAGCTGCTGTTGTGGCGCTATACCTCGCAAAGTAGCATCCTGGTCGGCACTCCGACAGCCGGCAGGAGTGAAGTAGAACTCGAGAATGTGATCGGGTTCTTCGCGAACACGCTGATCTTGCGAGCCGACCCCGCCGCGGAAGGCAGCTTCCGGCAGCTTCTCAGGCAAGCACGTGCAAGCACACTGGAAGCCCTCGCGCATGAGGTTGTGCCATTCGAAAAGTTAGTGGAGGCACTGGGTCCGGATCGCGCGATCAACCGCAATCCGTTGTTCCAAGTGATGTTCGTCTTCCAGAATTTCCCGAGGCAAAAACTGGAATTACCTGGCCTGGTGCTGCAGGAAATCGAATTAGAAGGCGGCCTGGCAAAGTTCGATCTGACACTCGAGATCATTGACCTTGACAGTTTGCACTGTACGTTCGAGTACGATTCCGATCTTTACAACGCTTCGACGATTCAGAGGATGGCCGGTCACTTCGCCATGCTCGTCAAAGGGGCCATTGCCGCGCCAGACGACAAGATCGCGAAACTCCCGTTACTCACGACGACGGAAATGCAACAGCTTGCTGAGTGGAATGAAACCGGCAGTGACTATTCCCGCGAACTATCCATACACGCTGCTTTCGAAGAGCAAGCGGCGCGCATACCCGAGAAGACCGCGCTCATCTGCGAAGAGAAGCGGCTAAGCTACCGCGAGTTGAACCAACTTGCAAATCGCCTTGCTCGGAGTTTCATACGCAGGGGGGTGAAACCCGCGACGCTAGTGGGTGTTTCGCAGAATCGGTCGCTTGAGATGGTGATCGCACTGCTGGGGATTCTGAAGACTGGAGCGGCCTATGTTCCACTTGACCCTTCCCACCCGGAGCAGCGATTGCGCTTCCTGGTCGAAGATTCACAAGTCAACTTTGTTGTAACTTCTCGTGAATTTGCCGGCCTGTTTCGGAAGCGTGAAGTCGACATAATCGAGCTCGATCTAGAATCTCTTTCCGCAGAAGAAGAGGACACTACGAACCCATCGCCGACACTCGCGGCGGAAAACCGCGCGTACTTGATCTATACCTCCGGATCTTCAGGTGTCCCCAAGGGAGTGCAAGGCACGCACCAGGCCAGCATGAATCGCTTTGCGTGGATGTGGACGACCTATCCCTTTGTGGAGGGTGAGACCTGTTGCCAGAAGACGGCTCTGGGATTTGTCGATTCCGTCTGGGAGATTTTTGGTCCGCTGGTAGGTGGAATTAGTTCGGTGATCCTTCCTTACGACGCGGTCGTCAATCCTGAGCTACTAGTTCAGCTTCTCGGGAAGTATGAGGTCACGCGAATCGTTCTGGTCCCCTCGTTACTTCGTGTGGTGCTGGACGGAGTTGAAGATCTCCAGCAAAAATTGCCCAAACTCAGACTCTGGTCATGCAGCGGGGAAGTGCTTCCAGCCGACCTGGTGAAGCGCTTCGCAGAGACATTGCCTGACGCAACTTTGCTCAACATCTATGGTTCTTCTGAAGTAGGGGCGGATGTGACCTGGCATGAGATCACCTCACGAAATGGAGAGGCGCCAGTTCCCATTGGAAGACCGATCAGCAATGTTCAGATACACATTCTCGACCCTAACATGAACCACGTGCCGGTGGGCGTGCCGGGCGAGCTCTATGTTGGGGGAGATTGTCTGGCGCTCGGATACTGGAGGAGGCCTGATCTCAACGCCGAGCGATTCATCACACATCAATTTGAACCGGGCAATCCAATTCGCCTTTTCAAGACGGGCGATCTTGGACGGTATTTGCCGAACGGCGAGATCCAATACATTGGGCGGATCGATAATCAGCTAAAGATTAATGGAATTCTCGTCGAGCTAGGTGAAATTGAAGTGGTACTGGCAACTCATCCCACGGTCCGGGATGCGGTGGTGGTTCTGTTCGATCGGCTTCGACAGAAAAGGCTCGGGGCCCATATTACGGTCCGTCCCGGAATGCATCCGGATGCGGACGAGCTTCGTCGCTTCCTCAAGTTTAGGCTGCCCGATTACATGATCCCTTCAGACTACTTCGTCGATGAGGTTTTTCCCTTACTCCCGAACGGTAAGATCGATCGAAAGACTTTGGCATCACAAACCGCAGCACGTCCGATTGGTGAGCGCTGCTATATTGCTCCTCAGACACCGACGCAGGAAAGCCTCGCCCTGATTTGGCGTAACGTGCTGGGAGCCGAACAGGTCGGCATTACCGACAATTTCTTCGAAATGGGCGGTCATTCCTTAATGGCCATGCAAGTGGTCGCACGGATCAGGCGGGTATTCGACGTGGAGGTTCCGATTCGCAGCCTGTTCGAAGACCCGACTATCAAAGGATTGGCGAATGAGGTGGAAGAAGCAAGGGCGAAAGGCATCAGGGCCTCCACTCCTATCGCCCCTAGGACCAAAACAGCGCGCTTGGGCAAGGGGGCTATTTTGGCGCAACTCGACAAACTGTCGGAGGAGGAGCTACAGGAACTCCTGAAGCAGGTTCTCAAAGAGAAGCCTGGCACTGCCTCGAGCTAGCTTCGACAGCGCTGCCTCAACTGCTTCAGCCTCCGTAATGATTGAGAAAGAGCTTTGCCAGTCCGTAGAGTCTAGATGAACGTAGATAGCGAGCCTACCTGGGAATTCAACACCCGCGTACCGAGCGGTTTGTCTAAGGCTGAGGTGCACGTCTGGATCGCGACTGTTCCGGCCCCAACGGCCGTGGCGAACCTAGCACGGATCTTGTCGCCTGATGAAGTCGCTCGCGCTGAGCGCTACCACAAGCCTGATAGCGCGGCCACCTTCATTGTGGCACGCGCCATACTGCGATCGCTTCTCGCGGAGTATTTGGCCACGATTCCGTCCTCAATCCGGTTCGCTTACTCAGCCACGGGTCGACCGTCTGTAGAGTATCCGCGAACCGACATCGACGTCAGCATTGCGCATTCCGCTAACGCGATCCTGATCGGAGCCACTCGGTGTCGCTGCCTCGGAGTAGATATCGAATACATCTCTCCGACGTTCGATTTCTCAGAGGTCGTGGCGAGTGCGCTTGGTCAGGAAGAACGGAAGATTTTGGAATCCGTCAGGGATTCGCAAAGACGCAGTCTATTCTTCACCTTATGGACGGCGCGCGAAGCCTTGGTCAAGGCGTGTGGCGCTGGGGTGACGGCTCCGCTTTCCGAGCTTGGGCTGTCGCTAAAGTATTCACCTGAAGGGGCAGTGCAAGTGATGCACAAGATTGCAAAGCCACACCAGTGCGTTGTCTTGACGCCACTACTTAACTACGCGGCTGCGGTTGCATATACTGGTCGGGCTTGCGTGACTAGACTTTTTTCATACCCAGGAGTGAGATAGCTTGCTGGCAACTGAGGCAAGGTACCGGACCCATCTGGTCGTGCCTGCGAACAAAGGGATTAGTAGAATCCTTTATCAATGGCAATCGCCTCTCTCGACTTTCAAGTCTGCTGCGTAGGCCTTCACGAGTATCGGATCAAGATTGGATTGTCGGATGAGGTTCGCTTGCAATCTACACCCAGTTTTCGCTGGCATCGCCCGCAGAAAAATATGTGCAATCTGGATGCTGAAACACTAACGCACTCACGCTCGCTTCCGGATCCATCATGAATCCTTCTGTGAGCTGCACTCCAATTTCCTCCGGCTTTAACAGTTTCCAGAGCTCCGCCTGATCTTCCAAATTTGGGCACGCCGGATACCCAAAGCTGTACCGCTTGCCGCGATAACGAGACGTAAACCTCTGCGCCATGGTCATCTCCGGCGGATCGGGGAATCCCCAGTCCTCGCGAATGCGCCGGTGCAGCCATTCCGCGCAGCCCTCCGCGGTCTCAATCGCCAGCGCCTGCAAGCCATGCGACTTGAAATAGTAGCCCTCGTTCTTCGCCTTCTCCGCGCGGTCGCGTATCCCTTCGCCGGCCGTCACTACAAACAGCGCCACGTGGTCGCGCCGCCCGCTTTGCATCGGCAAGACGTAGTCGCTCAAGCACAAATAGTCGCCCTGCCTCTGCCGCGGAAACTGAAACGTGTGCAATGGTTCGTCGGCGCCGGTTGCGAAAAGTTGCAGGGAATCGCCCGCTACTTCAGCCTCGAAAAATTGCCACACCGCGCGAATCTTCATGAATTCCGCGGCTTCCTTCTTCACTTCTTCCATGCTCTCAAACAGTTCCACGGCCTTTGGGTCGCGCTCTTCGAGTCGTTTCTCAAAGTCGCCCCGGAATCCCATGTGCCGTCCATACAGCATGAAAGGATTGATGTAACTCCAGACCTCCCGCAAATCCGGCACCAGCCGCGCTTTACGCTCCAGTGTTGCCACTCGTGGAATTGGCAGGTCCGTTCGAACGCGCGGCGAGCGGCTCACTTTAGGAATTTCCGTCACGCTCACCGTCGTCGTCACTCCAAATCCGTTTCCCGAAGCCGTATGCGCCTGCACCACGGTTTCCCGCGTCGCCGGGTCCATCAGTTCATTCATCAACCGCAGCCCGGTCATCGCATCCTTTGCGTAGCACACCGCTTTCCCGTAGCTCGGCGCGATTTTCGTCTGTGTGAACTTCGCGGAAAGCGCAGCTCCGCCCACCAGCAACGGAATCTTGATGCCCGCATCCTTCAAATCGCTGGCGGTGATCACCATCTGCTGCGCGCTCTTTACCAAGAGCCCGGATAGTCCAATCGCATCCGGATGGTGTTCTTGATAGGCCTTGATCAAATCCTCGGGCGGCACCTTGATCCCCAGGTTCACCACGTCATATCCGTTGTTCTTGAGAATGATCTCGACGAGATTTTTCCCGATGTCATGCACGTCGCCCTTCACCGTCGCCAGCACGACTTTGCCGCGCTTCGCCGTATCCGCTTTCTCCATGAACTGTTCCAGATGGCTCACCGCCGCCTTCATGGCTTCCGCCGATTGCAGCACTTCCGCCACGATCAATTCGTTCGCATTGAAAAGCCGTCCGACTTCCGCCATCCCCGCCATCAGCGGCCCTGTGCTTTATCTTTCTTTTTCGCGGTGCGGAAATGCTCGGTGATCGCCGCGATGTGAAATTGATTGACGGCCGCGCGCTGCACCTTCGATTGTTCGCGCCAGTCCGCCGGAGCATTTCGCAGCAGCGCCGCGCTCGAATGGTTCGCCGGCACTTCCTTCGGCGGATGCGAAAAAAGCAGATTCTCCGCGAGCTCTCGCTCATGTGATGGAATGGAAGCAAAGCGCTCAAGTTTTTCTGCATTCACGATTGCGAGGTCCAGCCCCGCCTTCGTGCAGTAGTACAGAAAAACCGAGTTCACCACTTCGCGCGCGCCTGCCGGCAATCCAAACGACACGTTGGAAATCCCCAGAATGGTCCGTACATCCGATAACGCCTGCTTGATCAGCCGGATTCCCTCGATCGTCTCGACCGCGCCGCCGATGTAGTTCTCATCCCCCGTCGCGCACGGAAATACGAGCGGATCGAAAATAATGTCTTCAGGAGCCAGTCCGTATTTTTCCGTTAGCAGTTTGTACGAGCGCTGCGCAATTTCGCGCTTCCGTTCGCGCGTAAATGCCTGCGCCTGCAGCTTGTCCTCATCGATGCAGCCCACCACCACCGCCGCCCCGAACTCATGGGCAATCGGGACCACGCGTTCGAATTTTTCTTCCCCATCTTCCAGGTTGATCGAATTGAGGATCGCCTTGCCCTGGCAATACGTCAGCGCCAGCTCGATCGCCGCCGGATCGGTTGTGTCAATCATCACCGGCGCTTTCACTTTGCGAATCAGCTTTTCGTAGAACGGCGGGATGTCCTTCTTCTCGTCGCGCTCCGTGCTTTGCAGGCACACATCGACGATATGCGCGCCTCCGCGCACCTGTCGCCGTGCAATCTCGCTCGCCTCTTCCCACTTTTCCTCGGCCACCAGATTCTTGAAGAGCCGCGACCCAATAACGTTCGTTCGTTCCCCCACCAGCAGCGGTCGCGTGCTCTCTTCCGCTTCGATGGTCTCAATCCCCGAATACACCGCGCGGTGCGCTTCCGCCGGGCGCACCCGTGGCCTTTTGCCCTCCACCATCTGGGCGATCGCCCGTATGTGCTTCTCCGTCGTTCCGCAGCATCCACCGATGAAATTCAACCATCCGTGATCTACAAACTTTTCAAGCTGCGCCGCCAGCGTCGTCGGCGTCTCCAGATATTTGCCTTCTTCATCCGGCAAGCCCGCATTCGGATAACACGACACATACTCACCGGTCAGTTGGCTCAGCGTTCGCATGTGGTCGGTCATGAATTCCGGGCCGGTCGCGCAATTCATCCCAAACGCCAGCGGCTTCGCGTGCCGTAGCGACGCCCACATCGCTTCCACGGTCTGCCCCGCCAGCATTGTGCCCATGGGTTCAATCGTCACCGAAATGACGAACGGCACCGCGCTCCCGATTTCCTTCGAAAGCCTCTGGATCGCGAGGATCGCTGCCTTGATGTTGCGCGTGTCTTGGCTGGTCTCAACTAGCAGCAAATCCACGCCGCCCTCGACCAGCCCCTTCGCCTGCACGTAATAAGCTTCACGCAGCTCGTTGAACGTCACTCCACCCGTGACAGTAATTGCCTTCGTCGTCGGCCCTATCGAACCCGCCGCAAATCGCGGCTTCCCCGGGGTGCTGAACTCATCTGCTGCCTGCCGTGCCAGCTCTGCCGCGCGTTTGTTCAGCAAATGCGCGTCCGCGGCCAGCCCGTATTCCGCCAGCACAATCGGCGCCCCGCCGAAGCTGTTCGTTTCGACGATGTCCGCTCCCGCCTCAAAGTATTTCCTGTGAATATCCAGAACGACATCCGGTCGCGTTCGAACCAGGTTTTCATTGCATCCTTCCAGTGCAGCTCCGCCAAAATCCGCCGCGTTCAGGTTCCGTTGTTGCAGCAT
>WNFI01505140.1_pt1 | contig 17301 bp, 23 predicted proteins | sample 5400471 | NCBI WGS metagenome assembly WNFI01 (sample SAMN13153348, study PRJNA577476) | soil metagenome | isolation source: 100 cm saprolite on Douglas fir-dominated hillslope | place: USA:California | collected 2013-09-17 | reverse complement strand
GGTGGGCTGCATACTCGGTCAGTGCGTTATCTATATTATCGAACTACAGCTTCCTCGCGTTGTGATTCTTGTCTGCGCGACGGAAAATCTGGGATAGAACACTCACTTTCGCTCCCTTTCGTTCATCTCCCAGTGCAATGGATTTAGCGCTGGTATCAACCAGGATGATTTTAGAGGCCCTGGATTTGCCAGTGGGTTTGATCCCCTATGGGTCGATCTTTTGAACAAGCATCAAGAAAAGCCATTTCATGCTTTGATCGGAGGTGGGGACCAACTCTATTGCGACAAGTGTGTCATCGTATCGGAGCATAGCTATCTTGCGATTGAATACTATTGGCAGGTTGACTCAGGAACCTGAAATGCAAGACTGGGTTACAAAGGACCTCACTGCAGACAAGATTAGGTGCCCACTGACCGAGGAAATGCGCTTCGCTATCGATCGGTTCTTTTTCAGTCATTATTTCCTCATGTTCAGGAGCGGTGCCTTCGCTCGAGCTATGCGAACAATGTGAGTAATGGATCATTAACAAAATTCAGAGCTAAATATTTTATTCATTTCTCTCTGCATTTTTAGCCCCATGGCGAGTTTTTAATTATCATGATAAACAGTACGCGGAAGTACTAAAGTATTCTATAAAATTCTCAGGTCAATATGGTAATCCGAACTTCTCATGTTCCCCCTTCTCCCCCTAATGCGACCCCTTCAGTTGGATGACCACGATCTTATCGATGGCTTTGGGAGCTGTACGTCGGCTTCATGGACCTGCTGGCCCATTCGCTGATAGATGCATAACGAAAAGACCCAGACGACCTGCAGTCCTCCCCTGTCTTCAGTGCAATTGGAGCGCGGGGATACTTCTTTTTCCTTCTATTCCAGCAGTTTACTGTGGATACAGTCGACGCGTCGCCGCATCCGAACAAAGCACTCATCATGGGTGGAGTTGGTCCTTGGACAAGATCACGCTCGCATTCGTTACTAACGTACCTAGGCCCTCGGGTTCAAATACTCTTACTGGACTGCCGGTAATCGCTCATTTATGTTGCGTGCATCAGAGATCTGATTGTCAGTATAAACTAGTGCTGAACGACGGAAGGACCAGGTTGTGTCTGAGGAGACGTACAAGGCCGTTCTGGACCAAGTAGGAGCTCTGCCGTCAAGTGTTGAGCATTTGGTCGTCTTGCTTGGTATACCAATAGCGTATCCGAGAATGAACTTCTTGGAGTGGGTAACTAATCTGCTGCTTCATTTTTAGTTTGTTTAACAAATGTCCTGCATTCAGGTCTGCTCTGGAGTCCAAGCTGAATCCTTTGATCATTCTAGCTCGGACGGGGTTGTCAGGATTTAGCGGACTCTTGAACTAATTCAACAAAGAGGGTGAGCAGTTGCCTTCGTCGCCTTGACTCTGGTCGGATCTAATACCCTTCTTCAGCTGAACTTTTGGATGATCTGGTATGTTGCTTTAGGTACTCTTACTACGATGCTCACCCCATCCCCATTGTCCGTACAGAATGACCACTGGACAGCCAAACATCATAAGGTCGATCCTCTCCGGTCCGGTTTGATCATATGCTGATATTGGCCATTGATAAAAGGCGGAACGCAACTGGTTTGTCCTTGAACTTCAAAAAATCGCACTATCCCAGAAGCTACGCATCACATTCGTCGGTGGTGACGTTCATTGTGCCGCCGTCGGATTGTTCAAAACTCTCGCTAAGAGCAAGAAAGGGCCAGATGTGGATCCTGGGATGGATTATCGGTACATGTTGAATGTGACCATCTACCCCGTCAGTGGCGAAGCTGGATGTACTGATGACTTCTCCTCAGGTTGTAACAAGCGCCATTGTCAACACACCTCCACCTGCAGCGGTGCTGAAACTGGTCAGCTTCTTGGGGAAGAAAACTCATAAGGCTTTACACCACGCTCGAACAGACGAGGTTATGGTATGTTAATATTACCACTCGAAGAGCTAGACTGAGCCGCACGGTTTCCTATAGGTGCCGTTGTTCAAGAAGGACACAGACGGGACGCCGTTGAAGGCAAACTTGGTCATGGGGAGACGAAACTGGTGCCAAGTCGATTGGGACCAACTGAGCGGTGATTTAATATTCGATATTCGCGTGGAGCGTGCTAAAGGACACGGAAACAGCGTGAGGTAGGTGCCATCCATACCAGACTTGCCTCCAATTGACTCATTTTTTACAGCTATCCTGTCAGGGCACCTGCTCCTCGGTGGCCCAATGGCTAGATCTGCTTGAAGCAGGCGGTTAATTTATTCGATACGAATACCCTCTGTTTTGTGGTTCTGTGTACTGATAATGTGGCCTGTAACTGAGACGCGCGCTTAATCCATCCATGAACTACAGATTAAGCATATGTTTAAGGAAATCAAGTACATAGGTATTATTTCTTGGTTTTTACTTTTTTGCGCTTGGGCTCCATGGACGCCGTAGGCGCGTCACTTTGCTTAGCGCCTATTCCTTCCTCGTCTTCGGGGGGATGATCTCCGTTTAGCCCTGCCTTGCGTTTCGACGGATCGCTTCTACCACTCGTCTCAGATATTTCCACGAGAGCCGCTGTATACATATTCCGAACCATCGACTGTAATCCTGCGGACTTCCCAGCAAAGGCGCCTGAATTCAGCTGCTCCTCGAGGGACAGGAGAGTGTCAGGCTCCCAAAGAGAAGATAACTCGTTCTGAGTCTGAACGTAACGTCGAGAGAGGCGCACAGCCTGTGCTCCCAACTTGAGAATCTCTTTGAGTTGATTTGGTTTTATCGAGTCCTCATCGCCACCATGAATCGCTTTCGCAAACGTAGAGTAGAGTACTTGGCGGTACGATTTCACAAACGATAGGAGCTCGGTTTTATGGTTCTCTTGCTGTGGAATAACGTAAGCTACACATCATAGGAAGTGCCTCAGATTCTTACCAAGCTGTGCCCCTTAGAAATCAGTTCTTGAAGTATTTGAAATGCCTGCAGATGTCGGAAGGCGTTTACGGATTTCCCACTTCCACATAGCTCCAGGATGGCGTCGCGGATGCTCCAAGCAGCTAACAGTTGTCTCCTTATCCACTGCGCGAAGAATGTGATATTCAGTCTCGATTTCCGACGAGTAACGAAGTCATTCAATGACTCAAGGTATACGGCAGCCACTTCATCGGTTTGACCCAGATGGCAGAGAACCCTCCCAGTAAAAATGGATGCTTCTGTAAGCATAGCGAGGAATCCGGGAGTGGGTGCATTCCTTGCGGAATCATGTAATTGGCGGAAATCCTCCAGCGTTTTTTCTGGATCGACGTTTGACTTGGGAAGTTCAGTGATCTTGAAGATTTTCGAGTGGAGGATCTTGGAAGCTTTATCCACTAAGCTTCCTTCGTCGGACCGAGCGCTGCGAACTAATTCAATCAAAGCGGGGATCACATCCACAACAAGGGGGCTCGTGGACTCTTTGCGCACATAGACATCAATGAAGTCCAAGACGCGGCTCTTGAAATGCGTGGCCTCGCGTCGAAGATCTGAGAAGAAAAATCAGCAAGTTTCAGTTATGAAGGCCGAGTGGTTACCTTGGATCTGCTTCTTGTCTGTTTTCGGGCCTTGTCGCAAGCGAAAGATCTCGGCAAGCTTGTCATCCATCTTCAGCATCTCGTTGTCACTCATCAGTGGTTCCTCTCCTTCATCCTCTGGTTCATTAGTTGATGTCTGAAGGGCTTCCGCTACGCTCTGTCGTAGCACTTCGAGCTCAGCTGCATCCTCTCCCAGAGCAGATTCATCTCCACTTGCGTCATCATCCTCATCTTCCTCATCTGAGGATTTCTTCGACTCCTCTGATCCACTTTCATCATCGCTACCAACTTCCTGGTCACTCATGGCTCTACCCTTAGCCTCCGAGCCGTCTTCATCATGTAAGTCATCTGCAGCCACGTCACGATGTTCTAGTTGCTACGATTAAGTGCAGTGTGAGCAGTTAGACTCTATGAGATCGGAAACATAGCTACACTCACAGTTAAGATTAAATCCATAGTACTCTGCCGTATCTCTGGCGTAACAGCCTCGAAACAGATGATTGCAACCGCACGCGAGTAGGCAGTAGCATTTTCGAGCAGCCCGATCAGAACATCAACGATCTCGTCGATTGGCAGATGAGTATCAGGGTCTGAAACCTCAACGGTGACATTGCTCTTGCGGTTCTTCTTGGATCGCGACTTTCCTGATCGCAAAAGTCGACCCACACTGGAAACACAACCCTAATGTAGTGTGCGGGGCGTGCATGAGGGATTGTATCTGCCCAAACTCAACTCACTACTCACTTCTAGAGCCTTTTCAACATCGGCATCTGGGTTGTATGTGTCTAGTAAAAGGGAACTAAGTAGCACATCTAGGCCATGCGACGCATGCTTTTTATCCCCCTCCACCTAAGCAAGGCTCGAGAAGACGCCTTTAATGCCACATGAGACAAGGGGCTTACCAGACCGCGAAGCGAGGATTGAAACTTCTTGGTTTTCTTCCTTAGAGCGGCCAGGCTTTCGGAAGGTTGCACGAGAGGAACGGCGACACTCCTGTCGTTAATTTCGCTTCCTACCTCTGAAAACACATCCAGCACTTTCATCATCCACGATTCGCCATCTGACGCAGTCGCAGATGAATGTTTGACGGACTTGCCGGAGGCATCTGGGATCCAGAGAGGTGCTCAGCTTTGCTTAACGATACCAGGGGTGAGGGTGGTTAAACGAACCTTTGACGACGGCCGGTTGCGATATCAAGCTCTCCAAAGAAGTGAAAAGTCGTAACCGACAATGCTTCCTCAGAGCTGCGGAAAGTGGGACTGTAGGGGCATCTCGGATCTAATGGGGCAGACTGTCTAACTCTAGCTAGCGAAGCTGAAATGCACTTACGCATGCAATCGCACTATCGGGGTCTTTCGACTGAACATCAAAGAAGCCTTCGACCACGAATAGCTCTAAAACCGACATGATCCACGTATCATTCCGAGGAATGGAGGAATTCCGAATCAGAGTATCCAGCTGGTCAATCGCCCACAGTCGGCGGGAATCTAAGGGCCTCTCTTCCAAGCTTAACAGTCAAGTTTAGTACATATTTAATTGGAGTGGAGATAGGATACGACACGCACTTGCTTTCTGTCCCCTCATCTCGCAGCAATCCAATAACATAGTCTATATACTTTTCCACGCCCTCAACGTCAGTGGCACTTAATATATTCTCCACGGTCTTGGTTTTGGTGATCTTGTCAAATTGGTTATTTCCGTGTGGCCCAAGCAACTGAGTGACCAGAGCGAATCCAATACTAGGATGTTGCGTCACTGTCGAAAGGATCTTCGTAACCTTGATGTCATGGGAGATCGTTAGATCCTAAGCATCAGCAGGGAAAGCACAGATCAATCACCAACTGTCGTGCCATCTTGTACAGAAACCGATCTTTATTCGACAAATGAGTCATCCAGCATCGCATAAAGCTTTCGGTGAATAATTGAGGCACATCGGATGGAGGTATTGTTGTAAGCGCCAATTCAACGACCGAGAAACCCCAATATTTTCGCCCTTCCGAGGCCGTAGGCAAAAACAAAGATTCTGTAATAAACTTTGTTAAAACGCAGCTTCGCTGCAATCCGATCGTCTCACCGTCGACGGCTGCTCGGAAGAAGTCAGAGAAGGATGATTTGGACAAAGGTTTGGAACTATCTGTCGGAAAGTACTCTCGGAAAATCAGCGGCCAAACGAAATGCAATTGAGGTTTCCAGTCAGGGACACCCTTCCCTTTAGTGGCTGTATCAGCCCCCTCCTCAGGAGCTTCCTATAGGACAAGACGTATCGGAACGTATCCTGATAAATTTGGATACTGCGTACTCTCAGTATTCGCCCAAAGTTAGTAAGATTGGTAAGGGCCAAAGGATGTCCATCCTTGAACGTTGGTACTAGCAAAGATTTCCAGTTTGCTGAAGGTGCCAGATGCATTACTTTAAGGGTGATAGCAAGCTTATCGGGAGTCCAAGGTATTGAAGGTAAGTTGGACTCTTTAGCTTCGAAGACTGCATCAATAATCCATTGGATGGCGTCCGTCTTCCAGGGAACGGAACCATGGGCTTGGAAGCCATCGAGACTGAGGCCAAGAGCCCACCAACAGCTTTCTCTGAGCCATGATTTCTTCATTCCTAGAGCGATTAGCTCCCGCCAGACCGTTTGAAAGTCGGATAATGACGAAGCTAACTTGTGCGAAGGGGAGGTTGGCAGAGAAGTTTCTCGATAGAGAAGCCTTGATTGAATGACAGAGACCAAGCCGAACAGACAAGCAAAGGATCGATCCATTATTTCAGACCGCTCCATGGATCCTTGTACCTCGCTGGTACTCAGGACCAAGGAGATGACTTGAGAAGAAGAGATTGTATCTAGCCTCGATAATAGCTGCAATGGATGGGCGATACTGATTAAGCACACTGTTTCACAGGGTTCCTAGGACGCACCTCAGTCAAAGCCACTGCAAAACCGAGCCTGCTACTGCCACGAGAGCTCGCAAGACCGCGACAGAGTCGACGGATAGCATAGCTGACATCTCCAGCATTTAGGGAATTGATTGATGCCAACGGGTCAACAGATTCTTCATGAGGAGAGATGTCAGAGCCTTCATCATCGTACTCGGCTGCTTCAGCAGCTGCCTTGTGTGGCACATTGGCTGAATGCTGCGACTGAAAGTCGAGTAAAATATCAACAAGCTTGACGGATGCATCCAAGCGATCTTCTTTAATTGCAGAGGATAGATTCCAGTATAAAGGGAGTGTTGTAGAAGCATCCATTAGCACTTCGAGAGCGCGCTGCGAGGGCAGGAGAGGACAAAACAACTGAATTGGGATTTCGATTTGCTCCCGTTGCGGAGGTAGTCACGCGCGTCGGCAGCTGCATTCCCATTGGTCCAAATGGGTCTCCGCGTCGGTGTCATCGTCTGTGCAACGAGCTTTTTACTAGGTAAGCGATTCCTTCCGTTTCGGCTGCATGGTAGTGATCATTTTTCTAGGCTGCTTCCTTTCTCATTGGATAGCCGATTCGCTCACGCTGTGGCAGGTACCTCTCACAGATGAGCACCTTCAGGTGGCGGCAGATTATTACGCGATATTGTCTACTATGCCCATACACATGAGGCTTGTGTTCTTCGTGATCGGGACCATCTCTGCTATCGCATTGCTCCTAAATTTGCTAGATGGCCGTGCAGGGAACATCATGTTTGACGGAGGAAGCGTGTGTGAGTGATCGGAGTATGACGCTGCATGTCATTTGTACTGATATTCATTGACCACATAGTCTTATGCTTCTGTGCTCTTGTGGTGTGGGTCTGGTCGTGCTTGCCTAGTGAGCATGATTTAAGCGCCCGCGTAGAACACCTTGTGACGTTTGCCTCTGGCAGATATTGAAAAGCTTGCACCGAGAAGAGAATTTGAAATTCCATTCCCTTCCGAGTATCGCAAAGATATCCTCGAGATTGCATCGAAGAATCTTGTCTGCAGTGTAGCCTTAACGGGAGTCATGCTGTTGCAAGCAGGTCGAGAGTGGGCCGAAGTAAAAGCACCACAGCCGACGGCTCCTGCCTCCCCCGATACCGAGAAACCATCTACGGTAGCCCAACCGTTCAAGGGCAGCGGAGAATCTGCAATTGTCGATGAGCACCACCCCCTGGACGCTGGCGAATTGCATCTATCAAACGCGTCGCGTGGTCGTCGACGGAGTCATCATGATCACCTTGAGCAGGATCTAGATGATTCTACATCCAATGCATCTGGATCAAGCAATACAAATCGCTCGCGAAGCCCTCGCAAACGGGATACTAGCACCCGCAAGAAGCGGTCCGTTGCACAACCCCGGAAACGAGGCACTGGTCTCGATCAATCCAACAGTACTGCTTAATCGCATAGTATTTCTGGATCCGAAGAACCGAAAAGATTTACCATCTCTCCCAATGTTGTCTTGCTCCCCCCTAACTTGTTTCGCTTGTTCCTCGCTATTCGCATTTGTCATAATACGCATCAATTTCATACGAATCCACTCAATCTCTACCACGAGTGTGCCGATGCTTCATATTTGCAAACCAGGTCCGAAGTAATGATTACCATAACACAGATAACTAAGTCTACCCAGAATGTTCTACGATGCCGGTGATCAACTGTCCATCCCTGATGATAGTCTTGAGCATTTCAGGAACTGCGCGTTCAATAAACACGCCTTCTTCCTCGCCTTCGACTGGCAAGCTAACGTTAATCGCACTGCATTTAGCAGTCGTAATTTCCACATCCAAGCACTCTCGCGATAAGTAGATCTGGCCAGAGTCTGTGGAGTCTAATTGAACCGTGGGCGCCTTGCCAGTAATTTGGATGGCAAATGAAGGGGATGCCGTTATTGATATTCCCGAAATTACGGAATCAACGAGCACAGCAGTTTTGGTGCATTGAACTATTTAAAAATTAAGCAGGTATAATGCATAAGGTAAGCGGCGTGAGACGAACCCAAGGTCACAGCATTAACTTTGCCTTTCACCTGAACTGTCGAATTCTTACAACCGTAAATGTTGACGATTTGATTAATGGAGGAACTTTCAACGACTAGATTCTTATCGTCTTCGAAGAATTCCTGCAGGAAAGCAAAAGTTGAGGGGCAAAGTGCATACAAGCGTACCGTACTACTCACAACAACCCATTTATTCCCTTCCAACGCAAGTTTCGAAGGTTTCTTTCCGGCCAAAGCTATTGGCTTGGCCGGTCGAATAGGTCTCTTGCCAGGCAGTCCTGAGCAGAAACAGATAAATTGACCTTCACAAGAGAAAGATGTCAGGTACAAACCTGGTGAGGTAGCTCTTACTGGCGATGAACCAGATGAAACAGTATTACCAGCTCTCAACGTGGGATTCTTATGTGTCATTTCTTCCTTGGGTACTTTCCGCAACCCTTTAGTAACATCACCTCCTTGATTGATTTGGGCAAAAACCGCTGCCACACCGTCTGTCGTGGGTGGAGGAGTGGAAATTATTGGGGGCGGCGGAGGTGGTGGTGGTGGTGCCCCACTCATTACAGAAGAGGTCGCTGTCGGGGCTTCATATGAAGCAACGTCTTGACCCTTCGGAATGTGGAGATTATAATGAATTGTTATAGAGTCATAAGATAAGCGATACCTTGGGATTCCACACTAAACCAGTTGTATGATGCTCCTTAACATAATTTTGTAACGCGTCAAGAAGAGCATCAAAGCTCTTGACCCATTCAACATGCCTCTTGTCCCTTGGAGAGGTTGGTTAGCTCCACAAAGAGATAAAGGGGGATCACCATACACGCATACTTGTCTTTATATTCTTTGATGATTCGGTTCGCGTAGAACTGAGATGCATTCTTCATCTCTGTCACATAGGGCGCAGGTTTTGGTGACTACATATGCACTCATTAGCCCACATCTTGATCTCTTTCGAAATAGGTTCGAGGAGAGTGCCAAACGCAGCGTCAGCAGGTTTCTTGCAGGGAGTAGCCTGCAGAATCAACGCTCTTTGCAACTCGAAGATTCTCGCCACATGGTTAATCTACAACCAAGTATGTACGGACCCCCCCAGAAAAGAAATTAACTACACCCATAACAGCTACAGCACCAAAAAGAAGAACTTACTTGCTCCTTCAAAACAGGGCTTAATTCACCGCTCAATTGAACGAGAGATGCCAATTTGACAATAACCGTCTCATTGAATGCAGTCACAATTCGGGGATTTTCAGGCGCTTGGACCGGAGGCGGGGGTGCGTCAGGGACAGATGTCCCAGTATTAGTGCCATTAGATGATGGTACAACGTGTGGCTGAGCGCCATGCGATTGCGTTACGGCGAGATCTTCAAGCCGCGACGTTGCGGCCTCCAACCTGATAAATCACAATTGATACAAATCTCATACGTAGGGATTGACATCAAAAATCCCACCGTTTGATGATAGTAGTTAATGTGTTCAAGCCTTGAAGGGTGGTCATTCTAGATGTCGCCAATTAGTGTTTACCTCTATTGACACGGCAATGTCGGATTTAAGAAGTGGTGCCTCAATCTCTAAGGAGTATGAGGCCCTTCATGCAAACGGAACATCATAAAAAGAACAGCGAAGCATGTTAGCAAGAGCGCGAATCTACACACTCAAGACTAAGTGTTAACATGTGTTGCTACCCACTAAGTATAATCACAATAAACAAAAAAAAACATGAGACGCATTCTTCTCCCAGTGGCTTTACTTCAACGATAAAGAGAGAATCGTTGGCAAACGGGGACATGAGGGCAGGGGGGAATACGATATTTCGTGACAATAATAATATGCAAGAGAGAGAAAGAGATGGAGGAATAACGACCAGAAACAATGTGGAGGTTGGTTGGTCCATTGAGGATTGGATAAAAATGTTCTTAAGATGGCGAAGATGAGATAAGAATGACATCATTGAGGGGAAAGGTTGGAGAATGAGTTAACAGGGAAAGGAATAACGATTCGCTGATGGAGGATAATGGGAAGGAACAAGTCAGAGCGGTAAAATTGATTCGGAAGGGAGGTTTCCTGCTGTTTTCTTTTCTTTGGAGAGAAATGTTAGACGTAGAGTGGCATCATTGTCTGGTAGGGTCATAATACGAAGGATCGTGACGAAGATTGACGTAGGGATAAAAACGCGTCTTGAGATGGAATGACAAGGGAATGGGGTCGTGGAGGCTGATTAGAATCATGAATGAGGCATGCAAATGATTGGCGTGAAGGCATTTCGAGCGTGGTCAAGTGAGATCTTTGGGGAGGAATAGTGAAGGCAACATTCAGCTGTACACCCGAAGATGTACCACAGAATGAAGGTAGAGTCTCAATTACGGGTGCCGATGAGCGCAGTAGTCAAAGCTCGCTGCATGCCGCGTGTCCTCTGCTGTCCAGCAGTCATCACAGTGAGCTTACTGCGATTCGAAGGCGGGCATGGACTATCGGCGGGATCAGGTTCACTTGTATAGCTCGAATCCCCATCTTCCTGCAAGGTAGACAAACTCCCTGTACCAAGATGACCTCCACGACGAGTATAAGCTGCATTCGCCGCTGCGAAAGAGAGATTGCTTCCTTTGCTTAATCCGATACCGGCATTATCGGTGCTGACAGGACGAACCGGCTGGGTGGATGCTTGCTGTTGTTGTTGTTGATTTGTCAGGCGTTGCTGCTCCCCGTAAGTGAATGACCGGGCACGATTCCAGCGGCGGAAGTCATTCAATTCGGTCGCGCGAGCGCGCTGATAAGCTGGGTCATCCATGCGCACGTAGGCATTCGGAATGCAATAATCCTAGAAAGGATTATAGGTAGGCTATCTTGAACCTCGGCTCAACAGTAAAATCCCAACTTACAGAATACATGCTGAAATAAGATGAGTAGCCTCCTTCGAGAATGTATAACTCAGGATAATGGATGTTAGGATAGACATGACCATTCATAGAACGATCCCTCGAGCGCAAATGTTTCGCGCTGGGGAGGTGGTGAGGCACTATTACTACGGGGAAAATGCAATCGTCACTCACAATGTAGGTGCACGCTTGACACTGAATTCGCAATGGAAGACAAGCACGGTCTTCCCACCGTTACTATCACCACTTCGGCTAGGGGTAGGCTTACCCTCAGTAAAGAGATAGTCGTCAATTGCATCATTGGTGTTCAAATTAACCGATCCAGGAATATGACCCCCGTTGTGCTCATACTCGAAACGACAATCAATAACAACATAGGAATCGATCTGGGAGGAATAATTTCCCTGCAGAACGCTATAAAGCTAGAAATATTACAGAGGGGATCCAATTAGCCATTGAACTGACGGACTGATAGCAGAAAATAGACAGACCGTTTCGGGTGTAATACGCATGAGACCATCCTCCCTCACTTTGTGGCATGGGAGAATTTTCCCGTCAGCCTCACTATCACCAAAGCCAGGAAGCCCAGGAGCAGGTTTCCGAGTAGGTACATGACGACCCAATCGACCGATGTTCTCCTTCCGAGCAATATCCGCCCGGTGAGCAGGCGAATTCATATCAAAACTAACATCACCCTCTTCTTCAGTAAGCTCAAAGCTATCTTCTTCGACGTTATTAGATGGAGACGACGAAGCGCAAGTACGACTTGTGAGTACTTGAGAGAATGCACGACGTGTGGGGGGTGCCGATATCAGAGGCTTCTCTATGGCTGTAGGCATGGAACTAGTAGCGGAAGCGGCACGACTGTTAATAGGGGCGAGAGAAGACAACGGAAGCCGCCTGGGGGCGCCTCTCTTAGGGAGAGGTTGAGGTGCGTCCGGTTGCTGTTGCGACTTCGTATTAGACGAAATAGCATGTATCCCGAGACTCATTGTGCGACCAAGTGTCATTGGCTTCGGACGCTTGTAGAATGGGGACGGAGGGGACGATGACAAGATACCACTGGAAACTCCAACATTGCCATGTTGCGTCTCATCTTCATCCTCCTCGGGATCAGCACTTCTCCTCTTTCTGCTTGGAACGCCATCTACAAACTGGCGAGAAGCGAGGGGGGAAGAATAATTATCCGGAGAACTTGGATGGAAAAACAATGCCGAAAGATCATTCTTGTCCGCAGACCTTGGTACGAAAGGAGAACTTGGCGTTGGGGAGGACAAGAAAGATCGCTCAGGGGACTTCATTTCAACATCGTTACATGCTATCCCCGAAGGCATACACCCAGGTTGTTGCTGACGCGGAACGTCCAAAACTGAGTCAACGATGACACATGTGTGCATTACACTGACTCACCGAGACAGCGCCACTCCGTTTAGCTCGCAATGATTCCGAAGGCACTTGAAGCCATGGACTAGGAAGGGGCCTTGAACGAGTATTAGAGTTCTGACCAGATGACTTTTGGGTCGCAAATACTGGTCGTTGAAGCATCGTTTTACTCCTTGGTCGGGCCGAGTCTTTCGAGCCCAGTGAGGGCGAAGAGCTCATAAGGGTATTGGATATATCCTGACCAAAGGGACGCGTCGGAGATGAAGGAGGACCAAAAACATTACTTGAACGTTTCGGTGGAGGAACACGTCCTACATCTGACGGCATAGCCATTTCGTGGCTGTTATCTAGAAATAGATCACACCCAGCTATCGCAGTTGGCGAAGTAGGAGCAGAATTCAGTATAATAAGGCATCGTGGAAGGGTGGCTGCTGGGTCAGTCGTGAAGGCACGTTCGCAAGATCTTGAGCTATGTCGGCGGCTGGCTGCAAGAGGGAGAGCGGTAGACACCCCCCAAAAGCGAGGGAAATAGGTGGAGATAAGCACAGCAGTTTTACTTGGTTTCTAACTCCGTGGGCAAAACTTACTGATGCCCTATTTGTCAATGTGCAAACAGATACTTAATATCAGACCTTATCCGTCCGCGTTTGTTGCCAACTTACGGAAGGTGTTATGCTTGAAGAGAACGGATTTATGCGGAGGAGGCCGGGCCTGTTCAAGACGTGAAAGAAGGATGATCAGCAAATGGTCACAACAATGCCCAAGCGCGAATCTTTCGAAACACAACGGCAAGTGTTGAAAACTGAATACTGACAACAGCGCTCAATAGAGGCAAACGAAAGCACTGCCTGGTATATTCTGGAAGACAAGGTAGGAAAATGGACTAGGCGCTGGCCACTAGGTTCCTCGACACAGACGAAGAATGGGTGGCTCGACGGAAGCTGTCCTGAAAAAGGCGTTCCAATGAGTGAGGGGACGTCTTGTACAGGGTCGAACAAAGGGACGTGTGTTTACACAAGTTTGGTCATTCAACAATACACGCGTTTTTTCCCATGCCTCCATCTCGATTTAGTATTCAGGAGTAACCTTGTCGGGTTATGTAACACTTTCGGGTGACTCAATATGTAATGTTGGAAGTGCATCCTCACCTGCATATGGCCAAAACTCCAGCAGTGGCCACTAAATCGCTTACGATGGGGATTCTGGAGGAGAACCCGCGATCTAACACCCGATCTTTCTGTGAACCGACAATTTCTTCAAAGATTGTAACTCTCCTGAGCCCTGAGATAGCTCTCACGCCACGCTCGGCCGGAAAACTGGCTGGCAACAAGCATGCAGGGAGACTGGATCCAGTACCTGGCCACTACCAAAGACAGGCTTTGCCACCACCGTGAGCGATGGAAAATTTTCTCTATTACTATGTCACACCTGTTTCAAAGGCGCCTGTGCTGACATCATGGCAGGGATATCAATTCCGGCGTAACGACAACCGTGGATCAAAGCTCATATGTCCCCGTCCGCGTTACAACCGTCCTCGTTTGATCGAACATAGGCTGTGATATAAAGACGCATAGAGAATAGATACCATCCTGCACATTTATATGTATGTAGTACAATGCCGTTTCACAAACTGACGAGCGGGGAAAATACCCCGCCGCCTCAAGTCCGAAAGGGACATCAAACAAATCGTATGTCCAAACCCATCATAAATCAAGGCAGATCTGGGACAGCCCCGTCCTAATCCAGTTTCTTTCCCCTCACTCTCGTATGTGTTGCATCACCCGATCTCAAAGCCGAGACCGAAGAGCTCACATACGGCCCATGACTACCATTCAACCCTCCAACCGACATTCCCAATCCAGAACTAACACTAACACCTCGTCGTATCCCAACCCATCCACCCGTCCCTTCCTCCATTCCCATCCCCCCATTCCCATCCATCTCCTCCCCAATTATACCTATCCTCTTTCCCCCTTTTCCTGCACCAAACAGATCAAGTAAGAAATTATTCAATAATACCGGTCCGCTTAGGACGGGTAAACGAATCGGTATGAGTGGATTCGGTTTCAATGAATGTTCTTTGTTCGTGGCGTAGTTCATTTTGGGTGGAAGAGGTGCTTGTGGGTACGTTGGTAATGGTCGTGAGTGAATCGCCATGATCACATACTATCATGTTGAGATAATGAGTGAAATTGAGAATATGCACAAGGGGGGATACGCACGAGAGGGAGTAGGAGAGCGAAAAGAGCGGCGTTCGCTAGACTAGAGCCCCATATACATAATGCGGAGAGCGTAAATCCTGAAAATGATTACAAGTAGGGTAGATTAGAAGATGTTGCTGGAAAAGAGAGGCTACCAACCAAATCCGAAAAAATATGCCCATCGTTCCTCCTGATATCGGACTCGACGAGATAATGAGAAACCTTGCGCTATCCAGACATGCCTATTGATACAAACGTGAATAGCATTCTTTACCGTAAGTGCAATGCGTCAGAATTATACTCACTCGAAGCAGTAATACCTGAAATTGATGAATGGGGCAGAACGGATCAATATAACAGAGAATTGAAGAGTGTCTACATACGCACGCGTCAACCCAGCTCATGAGCATGAAGCTCTGAAAGGGGCCTAATATAGGTATATATGAGAGGAAAATTGTCGATAAGATCGTCGACAAGATGAGGATCCCTCGGAACGACCGAGCACTCAGGTTCTTCAATATCCTTGTGATAGAGAAACATGATTTGATACAATGGGAGGGATGGGATGTATGTAACTCACCCTGAGGAAGATGGTGATGACTCAGCAGCAGCCCTCCCATATTGAAGAGTATATACTTTCCTCGCTACGACACTACCCCACGTACTCTAATATCCAAATTGGACTTGAACATGCCGCACGAGGGTGTGCAAGGGAACTCACGTTTAGATACAACGACATACCAACAACAGGTAGTTGGAATAGAACCTGATATAGCGAGCCTATATTCCGGTGAAGCCATCGCTCTTGTGTTGACCGCCCAAGTATCGGAAGGAATAGAATGTCAAATGTGTATATGACAATGAGCGACAGCGTATTAAGCAACGCAGACTTCAGAACTACCCAACGCAAAAAATAATTGAGCATCATCCTCTTTGTGAAACAACAGAAACGGATGTGAGCAAGTACGAACTATTGGCACGTATTTCCGGGTCACTGAGCACCACTCGGTACACAACCTAAAACCAACACCCACCCTTTGTTCTTAACATCAAGATGCACCCCCACCCAATTAAAAGGAAAAAACTCACATCCCACCTCGATGCGTCAATGAACCCATTCAAAGCCCACATTCCATGGAGTTTGATCGTCCCTCCAAACGAAATCACATCGTCCCCTCCAAAAAAGTTGATAGTCGAAGCAGAGAGGTACATCCCATTAGTCGGAGAGGCCATTTTCAAAGGAGGAACTGGATAAGGCAAGGAGACAACCTGACTGTTAGCCCTTGCTAACTGAGGTTGGGGAAGATCCAGCGTGGGTTTGGCATTGCGTGGCGGTGCAGTGAATGTAGTCGTTCGATTAATTTATCGGCTAGTGACATAAGGTGACATACAAGTGTGCGAATCGATAACAATATAGATAATAGATTAGAATTGAGACGTTCGTGCGCTCAAAGTACGCCTTGGCTCTTATAAGTCACACTCACTTTTCTCGTCCTCAGTGTTTAGTCAAACGTTGACAACTACTAATGTTACAACGGTCAATCCGTATACATGATAGGGCAGCGGTGCGATACTAGTACAGAAGTAAAGAGACACATCTCGAGATAGCGGGCAAATTTTGTACTAAGAAAAGGTACGAGCTAGTCCGACCCGACGTCTAGGCGGCGAAGGGGTGCCCGGTGCTGAGGGACACAAATCCAGGGGGGAAGATGCCCTTGTCGATCGGATTCACGGTCTCACGCATGCCTAGCGTGACCACCTCGTTGTCGCTGTCCATGGGATCCTCAGGAAGACCCACTTGAGGCGAATAATGAACGCCAATGACGTCGCGGAAGAACTTGGGCGTCGTGGTACAAACGTCCATCACGAGTTCGTCGGCCTTCCAGGCCTCGGCGCTGTTAAAAGAAAGGTAGACTTAGTACCGTGTATGATTGTGCGTGAATAAAATGGCGTACGCGAAGTGCCGACAACCCAGGTACGCGAAACCGAGCTTTCGGAACGGAAACATGCCTCGCCCACGGAGTGCATCGAGGAATGGCGCAGTTTCGGCTGACCGATTATACTGAAGGAGAAGAACTTGACCGCGGAGTTGGACCTGCCTGAGTAGCTACGAACTTTGATATCGAGCTGCCCGTCTGCCGGGGACCTTCAAGGAGCATCGCAACGAGCTCGGAGCCGGTGCTGACAGGGTGCGTCATGGGAACTGCCGTTCCCGCTGGGGACGCTGGAGCTGTTGCCGGAAGCGACGCTGGGAGGCGCACCGATGCTGGCAGTATCGCTGAAGGCGGGTGGCTTTCCTGGGGCGGAGAAGTCGGGGCCGGAACTAAACTCGCTACGACCG
>WNFI01093648.1_pt1 | contig 17301 bp, 9 predicted proteins | sample 5400471 | NCBI WGS metagenome assembly WNFI01 (sample SAMN13153348, study PRJNA577476) | soil metagenome | isolation source: 100 cm saprolite on Douglas fir-dominated hillslope | place: USA:California | collected 2013-09-17 | reverse complement strand
GGTAAGAGTCCATGCTTCGCATGGTCTCCTACCCTCGCCGCCCGAAAAGCGGACATATCACTTGCTATCTCAACCGGACATATCATCTGCTACCGACAGTCGGCGATTCGCCGCTTGACAACCGTACACTGCGAGGTGTAGATGGGATCATTTCAGGAAAGGGTAACCCGAAAACCAAATCGCTGTTCCGGCAGGGAAAAACATGCCCATCGAGACCGCGTTAGCCCGCCTAGCTTTGGTATTTCTTTCACGCTCTTCCCAGTCCTCGCTCATCTCTTCGACTCTGGCCTTGACTCTCTTTGCATGCGTGCTTGGCAGCGGCCTCGCCGTCGGACAGGCCACCACCTCGGTCCGCGGTACGGTCACCGATCCCGACGGCAACGCCGTAGTTGGAGCCAAGGTTTTGCTGGCGAATGCCGAATCCAGGACGGAACGCACTGCGCCAACCGGGGGGGGCAGGGAGAATACCAATTCCTTCTCATCCCGCCCGGAACCTACACCCTCCACGTAACGGCATCCGGCTTTCGCAGCTATGAACAGAAGGGTCTTGCGCTGCTGGTGAATACACCGGCCACCGCCAACGTTCAGCTAAAGGTTGGAGCGACCACCGAAGTCGTCACGGTCACATCGGAGGCCCCGGCCTTGAATCTGGTCGACGCTTCTGTCGGCGATTCCTTTGACGAAAAGCAAGTGCGCCAGATTCCGCTGGAGGGCCGAAACGTTCCCGATTTGCTGAGTCTGCAAGCCGGAGTCGCCTACACCGGCAATCGCATCGCGGACAAGGATCAAGACACGCGCAATGGTGCAGTGAATGGAGCGCGAAGCGATCAGAGTAACGTCACACTTGACGGAGTCGATGTAAACGATCAGTCGAATGGCTATGCATTTACGTCCGTATTGCCCGTGACCCAAGACTCCGTTCAGGAATTCCGAGTGACGACCACAAACTATGGGGCAGACCAGGGACAGGGCTCGGGGGCCCAAGTGGCGCTGGTAACAAAAAGCGGCACAAATGCCTTTCACGGCTCGCTCTATGAATACCTGCGCAATACGATCACCAGCGCGAATGACTACCTGGTCAAGCAATCGGAGTTGAATATCGGCGACCCGAACAAACCGCTGCAACTGAACCGCAATATTTTCGGCGTGTCGGCGGGCGGGCCGGTGAAGAAGGACCGGCTCTTTTTCTTTACCACCTACGAAGGGACCCGCGAGCGGGAGCAGCAGCGGGCCGAGCGCGTAATTCCTACGCCGTCTCTCTGCCAGGGCATCTTTCGCTATGTAAACGTGAACGGCGGGATCACGACTTTCACTCCTACGGACCAGGCAAATCTTGATCCTCGCCATTTCGGGATTGATCCGGCCATGCTCGATCTGACCAATCACACCGGTTATCTCGATCAGACCTTTTGCACCGGTCAGACGGTGACCAATGATCCTTCCGCGGGAGATGGCTTGAATTATGCAGGTTTTGTTTTCCGCGCGCCCACCAAGCTTGACAACGATGTCTTCATCGCGAAACTCGATTACCATCTCACCGCCGACGGCCGGCACAGTCTGTTCTGGCGCGGCGCGCTGCAGGACCTGCGCAACCCGGGCACCCCTTTCCTGCCGGGTTATGCTCCTGAACAAACTACCCTTGATCACAGCAAAGGATTTGTCTTCGGCTATATCGCGGTTCTCAGTCCCACTCTCAACAATTCTTTCCATTGGGGATTCACTCGCCAGAGCTTTGGAATCGTAGGCAATACCGACGCGCAATGGAACACGTTTCTAGGCCTGGATCAGGGCATCACGTTCAGCCACAGTTTCCAGGTGCCGCTGCACAACTTTGTCGATGACCTTTCGTGGACCAGGAAAACTCACACCTTCCAGTTCGGAGCCGCCGTTGGAATCGCCCGAGATCCCCGTACCAGTTATCTGCACTCCAACACGCTCGGACTTGGCACGACGAACTGGACTTCTCCGATCGGCTTTGCGGGCACGACCAGCACACTCGATCCGACCAACGTCGCCGCGCACCCACTCATCAATGCGCCAGAGCCTTTAACCGCAACTCAGTACGACCGTCCTCTGCTGGCCTTGTACGGCATGATCTCGGATGTGGTCGCCAATTACAACCTGGACAAGAACGGCAACGCGCTGCCGCAGGGCGCGCCCGTGAAGCGCAACTATGGGCTCAACTGGTACGAGTTTTACGCGCAGGATGCGTGGCGTATGAAACCAAACATCACGCTGACCTACGGACTGCGCTGGTCATTTTTTCCTCCACCCTGGGAGACCAATGGTTTGCAGACGTCGCCGACCGTCGGCCTCGGGACGCAGTTCAACCAGAACGTGAAGAACATGATTCAGGGTATCGGGTATGGTGCGGAAGGGCCGATCACGTTCAATCTGAGTGGCCCGGCAAACCACGGTCCGGGATTCTATCCATTCGAAAAAACGGATTGGTCGCCCCGAATCTCGATCGCTTACTCGCCGCGTCCCAGTGGCGGATTTCTCAAGAGGGTGTTCGGCGATAGCGACAAGACCGTCATCCGCGCCGGCTTCAGTCGAGTTTACGACCGGGCGGGCTTCGCCCTCCTGAACAGCTTCGACCAGATCGGCGCCGCCGGCTTGACGACAACGATCCAGAATACCTGCTGCACGTTTGGTGTTACGAGCGCCGAGGACTTGCCTCGGATTACGGGCATTCACACGATCCCGCAGACCAACCTGAACGGCGTTCAATTCCTCCTGCCGCCGCCCCCGTCCAACTGGCCACAGACGCCAGCGAAAGGCGCTCAGGCCAATTTGTGGGGTACCGACAACACGATGAAGAGTCCTCACGCCTATACCGCTGATTTTTCCATCGGACGTGAGTTGCCCAAGCGATTCTCCGTGCAGTTATCGTACGTGGGCCGGTTCGGCCGCGATCTGCTCACCCAGCGTGACTTGACTCAGCCTTTGGACATTGTGGATCCGAAGACAGGAATCGACTACTACAAAGCTGCTTCTGCCTTGTCGAATCTGGCCAGGTCCTTCGCGCTGGCCAACAACGGTGGGGCGCCTACCAACTATTACCAGGGCTTTCCGACGACCGCCCAGATTGGCAGCGTTACAGCGCAGATGCTAGGACCAACGGCGCAATACTGGGTGGACATGTTGCCACCGCTGCGGCCGGGTGCCACCCAGTATGCGGACACTTTCGGAACTGGATTCGTTCCCACGGCGACAAATGCTAAGGATGGTTTGATTCAGGAAGTTTTCAACCTCTACTACAACCCTGCTCTTTCCGTCATAGGCGACGAGATCGTTGGCATCGCGGATATTGATCTGTACGGCGGGCTGGGAGACAACATCGGTTCAGGATCCTATTACTTCAACGGTCCGCCCGGACTGCTGGGCAATAACTCCGGCCAGTTCTTGAACAACCAAGCCATTTCGATGTATGGCTGGAGTTCCATTGGCAGCTCAAGCTACCATGCGCTGCAGGCAAACGTGAAGAAGCAGTTCAGCCACGGAGTTCAGTTTGACCTGAACTACACCTACTCCAAGTCTCTCGATATCACTTCCGCGGCGTCACGCGTCGGATTTTCCGTCTATGGCTACCAGAATATCGGGCTCGTCGGAAGCCGGCTGGCAAATGCCTTTTCCCCGAACTTGGCCCGTGCCGTCTCCGATTTTGATCTTACCCACCAACTCAACCTCAACTGGATTGTCGAACTGCCCTTTGGCAAAGGGCGGGCCCTCGCGGGCAATGACAGCAGCCTGTTGGATGCTTTTATCGGGGGCTGGCAGCTTTCCGGCCTGGCCCGCTGGACCAGCGGATTCCCCTTCAGCGTGGATGGTGGCCAGCGCTGGCCTACCGACTGGTTCTTGACCGCCATCACTCAGATGACTTCGCGACCAAGAACAGGCACTTTCAAGGGGAACGGTAGTGTCAACGTTTTCGCAGATCCCGCCGCAGCACAGGCTGATTTCACTTTGCCGCTCCCGGGCGGGGTCGGATCGCGCAACGTCCTGCGTGGGGACGGCTTCGCGGGTTTAGACATGAGTCTCGTCAAGCGCTGGAAGATGCCTTACGCCGAGACTCACAGGCTGGAATTTAGGTGGGAAGTTTTTAACGTACCGAACCTCACTCGCTTCAACGCCCAGGGTGTTGGATCGTCCCTGCTCACTTCCCTTACCCAGTCGCCGAACAGTTTTGGAGCTTACACGAGCCTGCTGACCCAGCCGCGCGTGATGCAATTCGCGCTGCGATACGAATTCTGATTGCGCAACCAACTCTCGTAGTGTCGGCCAACCGGAAGCTGTCCGGCCTCCCGGCACGGCCCCGGTCTACGGCAATCAGTTTCTTGTTACGATTCTGGAACAAAAATCGAGAGCTGGAAGCGGGGAGCGCAAAACAAACGTCCCAGACTCATTTGAGTCGTGGGACGCTCGTTTGAACAGCCCTCCCCCGAGTACTGCTCGAAGATAAAATAGGTCAGTGCAATGGTTGCTGACGGACTCGCTTGGGTCGCCCGAAGGTGGATCCCTCCCCGTTAAATACGCGACTACTTCGTCTGTGCTCCATCGAACAACTGGAACTCCCGAATCCGTGGTGTGCTGGAAGCGCTGAGAATATTCAGTCGCACTCGTTGTGTTCTCACGTGAGGAAAGGCATCGATCTTCTTGTGCCCGATCGTAGTTCCAGAATAGATCGTCCTCCATTGCACACCGTCCATGGCTTGGATGGCATACTTCTGCACCTTCTGTCCGTCCACCAGCCATTCCATGGTCAGAGCGCGGTCGAAACTAATAGGATGGGCGAAGAGCAAGTCGATCACTGCCGAATGAGATCCCTCTGGCGCCGACCACATCGTGTCGGGATCGGAGTCAACGGCTCCCTGAAATGCTGCAGCATTGGTGGCGCCGGCTGCAAGATTTTTCTCCGGTGAATAGATTGAGGCACGGGCGTCGCCGAATTCCTTGAGACGCTTCACGTCCGCATCAGGGAGCAGGCCCCGGGTGTCCGGAGCGAGTCCAATCATCAGTTGCGCTCCGCGACCCACTGTACGGTCGTAAATATCCAAGAGCTCGTTCACCGATTTCAGGCTCGTCTCGTCGTTGGGATGCCAGAACCAATGGTTCTTACGCAGCGGAGTATCCGCTTCGGCGGGACGGTAGCGGAGATATCCGCGCAGATCCAATACATTCCAATTTTCTTCCGACGCACTGCCATCTTCATTGCCCACCCAGCGTATGTCGCCGTACTTGAGCAAAGCAGCGTCCGCAAAAACCAAAGCATTCGGCTGATACACTCGGAGATTATCGACGTAGCGATCGAAGTCGTAGACATGACCGGCGCTACCTGCGCCATCCAGCCAGAATTCCACCAGTTCGCCATAACTGGTGACTAGCTCGTTCAGTTGGCCGAGGTAGTAACCGTCGTAGGCGGCGCTATCCTTGTAAGTAGGCTCGTGACGATCCCATGGCGAAAGATAAACACCAAACTTCAACCCATGTTTGCGAGCCGCGATCGCAACATCACGAACCAGATCTCCCTGGCCTTGCTTCCAGGGACTCGCCTTGATACTGTACTGGCTTTTTGCGGTCGGCCACAGGCAGAAACCGTCATGATGTTTAGCGACGAACACAACGTACTTAGCTCCGGCGGATTTTGTAGCCTGCATCCATTGCTCGGGGTCGACATTGGCGGGATTGAAAACCGACGGTTCGGCCCTGCCGTCTCCCCACTCCCGATCCATGAACGTGTTCGGGCCGAAATGAATGATTGCGCCGATCTCCAGATCCTGCCACGCGACCTGTTGCGGGCTCGGCTTCACGTCGGTGAAGTTCTGTGCTAACGAAAACGTTGGGTACAGCACGACAATTGCGCACTCCAGGACGGCGTTGCGAAATCTCCAGTTCATGTCTTTATCAATGGGAATCAATTTGGTGTGGTCGAAATGGTGCGCGCTGAACCCATCGTCGGAATATGGCAGTCTAGCTTAGACATGCATCCTTAGAAACACTGCCGAGCACACTCGCCAAGTTCGCTACCTTTTGCTCAAATAGAGCGGACTGAAGGCCGGGTTCAGCTGCGTCTTCGCCATGAGTCAAGCGATTGCCTTTACCGCCTAAGCCGGGATGCGATGTTCCTACGGAGGTATGGAACTCTTGAGCCAATGTTGTCCGGACAACGTGCACAACATTGTCGGAGTTAATACCACCACAAGGCATGACGAGAATCCGTCCCCTTGCCGCTTGCACCAGCCGCGCCAGAGTCGAAAGCCCGTCCGTGGCGAGCGGCTGGGCTCCAGAAGTCAGGATACGCGCTGCACCCGTCTGGATAACCTCCTCCAGCGACGTTTCCAGATTCTCTGCTGCATCGAACGCGCGATGGAAGGTTACCGGCAAAGGGTGGGCTAACTCCACCAACATTTTCGTGCGTTCGATGTCAATTCGAGTGCTCTCGTGCAGTATCCCCAACACCACGCCATCCATGCCGAACTGTTTGGCCGAGCGGATATCGTTGCGCATGACTTCAAACTCGTAATCGGAGTAACAAAAATCACCCGCCCGCGGACGAATCAGTACGTGAATGGGAATGCGAACGTAACGGCGAGCCGTTTGCATGAGTCCCGTGCTCGGAGTGATCCCCCCCGACGATAAGTCGCTGCAGAGCTCAAGGCGGTGAGCTCCGCCGCGCTCCGCCGCGACAGCGTGTTCCACCGATTCCACGCAGATTTCAAGGACAAAATGATTGGGCATTAGGGTTTACAGTCCGAAGAACCAAAGGTTGCGGGACAACGTGCGCAGTGTTGACTCATGTTCGCGTCGGCCCTCCATAGGTCAAGTTACAAGCGGGCCGCCCTCACAAGCTGTGCGTGCGGCGCCCGCCGACAATAGATCCGCCCCTAGAAGCTGTAGTGCAAACTGAGCTGTATCTGCCGCGGAGGAGAGCGCACGCTGGTTATCTGACCGAAGTTGCTGTCCGTTATTCCATTGTCAGGATTTCCGTAGCTGGCAATGTTGAAGATGTTAAAGAAATCGGCGCGGAAGCCAAGTATATGCTGTTCACCCCATACATGGAAGTCCTTGAACAAAGACGTATCGACCTGACGATAGCCGGGGGCGCGCTCGGTGCTGTTGTGCGCGGTACCAAAGGTAAACGGCAGCGCCACACCGTAAGCACAGGATCCATTGGAGGGGCAGTTGGTGGCGTTCAGCGCCGATGGATCAGTTCCCCACCAGTCGTTGACGGAACGATTACGGATGACCATCTTGCGGTAGTGGTTCGCGCGGCTAAAGCCAAACGTGTTGAAGGCATTGCTGTTGTCCGGGCCGAAGATGGTGACGGGAATGCCAGAATACAGGATGGCAGAGGTTGAAAATTTCCATCCTCCCAAGACAGCGTCAACAAACCCTTTTGCGTTGCCGCCATACGCCCTACCATGCCCAAAGGGAAGCTCGTAGACTCCCACAAAATTCAGGCTGTGGCGGATATCCATCCCGGATGGACCCCAGTCGGCTCTCAAATCGTAACTATTCTGGACGGTCGATCCGTTCATGGTGGTATTGGCCACGGGATAGTTGCCGGATGAATCGGTTAGGGATTTTGAAAATGTGTAATTGAGCGTGTACTCCAGACCATGGTGAGTTCGTTGGCGCAATGTTAACTGGCCAGAACTGTAATTCATCCTGGCTTCCGACTCGGTGATGAGGATGGTCCCGCATTCTCCCACCAGCGAATAGTAAGGTGGCTGGAGCGCGGTTGGAAACGACGAGTTACATCCTTGAAGTGGATTATTGATGATGGCGCTGGCCGCCGGCGCCTGGGCCAAGGTGAGTTGATTGCCGTTGCGGTAGTCCGCGAGATGATACCCTAGCTGGCCGTGATATCCCACGCTCAACGAAAGATCGTTGGTGATCGCATACTCGGTAGTGAGGCTGAACTGGTGAATGTACGCAGGCTGGGTATTCTGCGGCCAGACGGAGTATAGGGAGTTATTAATGCCGAGGGGCTGACTAAAAGCATCTGCAACCGTGAAGGGCGTGCCTCCAGAAGTACCTGCGGGAACGGGGGCGTTACTGTTAATCGCAAGCGAAAAAGGAGGACTGGAGGTCAGGCGCTGATTGAACGAGTAGCCCTCAAAGAAGCTGGTGGCACCGTAACCGCCGCGAATGACGAGCTTGGGCATCGCCTGGTATGCAAATCCCAGGCGGGGCATGATCTGTTTGTAGTTTGCGTCGTAGCAGGCGCGCGTAGGGCAAACGATCGAGCCTGGGGCCGCCAGAGCTGGGACGTGGCCAGCGTATTCCACCGTACCACCGGGCAGAACGTTGGCAGTCTTGTTGTTCTGCTCATACCAGGGCTGATCGACCTCATAGCGCACTCCGAGGTTTAAAGTGAGTTTGGCCGACATTTTGAAATCGTCCTGAAAGTAGCCCGCGACGCGCCATTGCCGGTTACCTACGTTGCCGAGAGGGGACGCGAGTTGAGTGTTGGAGATCCGACCCAGAACAAAGTCCGCCGGACCGTAGCCTTGGCCACCCGTCAGGCCTGTAAATTGGCCGGAGTAACTAAACTGTCCGAGAAATCCGACGTTGCCAGCGTTGAGATAATTCTGCTGGTAGCGAGTCGCCTGCCCACCGATGGAGAAGTAGTGGCGTCCGTGCTGCCAGGTGAGGTTGTCGTAGTAGTTGAAGGTGTTGTCGGTAAAGACCTGAGGGTTGGCATTGGTGCCGATATAACTCGCGCTGTTGTTGATGCTCTCCCCGGTGAAGCCTACATACTTCTGACTGCCAAAAGGGATGCCGACCGTGTTGTCGCCGGTCAGGCCGAATTTGCCCGACGGGTCCGTGGGAACTCCGTTGTTCCAACGCACGCGCGTGAAGCCGAAGCGCGCTTCATTGATCAGGGCAGGCGAGAAAGTGTGGACCCAACTGGCGCCGGCAATTTTAGTTGGATAGCTATTCCTGGCCGGGAAAAACACCGGAATTAAGGCCGTGGTAAAGTCGCTGCCCGTGCCCTGGGAGTAGAAGCCGTTGATGACATTTACGTTGCCTGGGGTCCAGTCGACCTTGAAGTCCTCCTGATTGTTCGAGACGAAGCTCGACTGTGAACCCACAAAGTTGTTCGCAAGCAGTTGGTCCGTCGGTGGCGAATTGGGAGCCGGGTAGAGACTGGGATGCGCTGCCAGATACTGGGCCACCGGATTCACAACTGGGACTTGGTCGTTCGTATAGGGCGCAAAGTTATTCTGTGTGTCAAAAAGCTGGATACCCTTGGCCTCGAGGGCCTGGAAATTTCCTTGGAGCATGTCGGGGGTGAGAAGGCTGGCCGAGGCAAAGCCGCCCTTGTGACGCCGCACGCCTTCGTAGTCTCCAAAGAAGAAGAGCCTATTCCGCACGATGGGCCCGCCAAAGGTTCCGCCGAAGATGTTCTGGGTATAGGAGCCCTTGGGGGTAACGGGATTGGTGAGTCCGTTCGCCCACGTATTGGCATCGAGGCCCTGGTACTGCAGCAGGTCATAGAGCGAGCCGTGATAGTGATTAGTGCCGGACTTCAGGATGGTCACGATCGCGCCACCGTTGGCGTTTCCGTATGTGGCGTTGGCGTTGGCCGAGACGACGCGCACCTCGGCAATCGCATCGGGCGCGGGATTGTAACCGATGAGGTTATTCTGCGGCTCGTTGTTGTCGGCGCCTTCTATCGTGTAATTGTTCTCCTGGGCGCGATTTCCGTTGATCGATACTTGGCCGTTGTTGAAGGTGTTGCGCTCGATGGCGTTGTTTCCGCTCATGCCGGTAGGGTCTGTATCGACTGCGCCGGGCTGGAAAAGCGTAAGAGAAGAGAAGTTGCGCCCATTCAATGGGATGTTCGCAATCTCGTTAGTCGAGAGAGTGTTTCCCAGCGTGGCATCGGTTGTATCCAGGATAGGATGCGTTTCCCCCTGCACCACCACGGTGGTGGAGGCGCCGATTTCCATTTTCGCGTCGATCTTCGCTATCCGGTTGATCTCCAGCGCGAAGGGGGGAATTTTCTGTGTGGTGAACCCAGTCGCCTCGATGGTGACGGTATAAGTACCGATGGGCAAAAAGCGAATGGTATACACCCCCGATGCATTGGTCCGCACCGTGGTCTTGACGGAGGTTGCGGAGTTTTCCGCGGTGACATTTGCGCCAACCACAACGGCGTCGCTCGGGTCTGTCACTAGACCCGTTATCGAGCCGGTAACTGTTTGCCCTAACGCGGCCGGCAAACACAGCAGGGCTGCGAGCAAACATGCGACAGAATAGCGAAGAAGTCTTGTTCTCATGTGATCCTCACTTCAGTTTCTTCTGGCTCGTTCCCGGTCTCACGGAGGTAGGAAGCTTGAGCATCTTGAATTCTGAATAGCAGCTCGCCCTTGGTCAGGGGATGTCACGAAACAGCGCGCGACTTAGGACATTCACTCCAAGTCAACCGCGCCCCCCAGCCCCTAGCCCTTGACCTCCACATGTTCCAAGGCCCAGGGCGCTCGTACGCGGATGAGGGAGGGTGCACTGAAAAACATCACGGCAGGAATCTAAGTCCTTCGCCTAGGGCGTTGTCAAGTAGAAAATGATCGATATACCACAAAACGATCATTTCTCGTGGTCTCTTACTCGTCGAATGGTCGATCCTTCTGTCTGTTCGCGACCCGATTGGGCGCGGAATTGGCGCTGATTCGACTAGATTACTCGCCACGTGCCTCGCTGCGGGTTAGGATGATAGGCTCTTTTATCGCTGGTTCGGATTTCCTTTAGAGGCGTGGAATTCCATAGACTCGGCCCATACCAGGCACATCACCCATGTCTGCTCGTCAACAGCACCGTTCTGACCGGATTCTTAAATTGCTGCTGAGCAAGGGCTCGGTGACCGTGGGAGAACTGACCGCCTCCCTAGATGCGTCTGCTCCCAGCATTCGGCGCGATCTCACGCGTCTCGAGGCCCAGGGATTGATCCGGCGAACTCATGGAGGTGCGACCCTCGCCCAGGAACTGCTGTACGAACCGTTTCGTTACGACACGGCCTTTCAAACTCGTCAACATCGCCTGGTTAGGGAAAAGCGGCACATCGGTGTTGCCGCCGCGGAATTGATCGTAGAGAACGAAACCATCGGTCTGACCGCGGGGACCACAACCACCTGGGTGGCGCGTAGCCTGCGTCATCGCAACAACATCACGGTCGTGACCAACGCCGTCAATATCGGAATGGAGCTGTGCAACATGCCCGGGCTCAAAATTCATTTGACGGGAGGCAACGTCCGTTGGCCCTGGTCGTTTTCCTTGATCGGAGCCGCCACTATTAATTTTATGGGCGACATCTTTCTCGATAGGCTGTTTCTCAGCGTCTCCGGAATCGATGCCGTGCGGGGAACGACCACGAACGAGTCGGATGAAGCCCTGTCGTTTCGGGCTATGGTGAAGCAAGCAAAGCAGGTGATCGTGGTCGCTGATTCGAGCAAGCTTGGTGTCGTCACCCCTTCCCTGATTTGCCCGATCGAAGACGTCGACGTACTCGTCACCGATACCGGCGCCTCCGATGAGATCGCTGGGGCGTTCACCCGGAGTGGCGTCAGAGTCATTCGCGCCTGACGCCGTTGCCCCCACTTCCTCACCCTCGATTTCGGCGATATCACCTGGCAGTCAGGGCAGTTGCTCTTCTGGACCAGGCCTGGGAGAAGGATAAGAATGCGCATAACATTGCATATAGAAAACAAAACTGATTGATATCACATAGTTCGATCAAAAGATCCTTGACAACTCTCGAAAACTGATGCGATAAGTATGTCCAAGATTTGAAAACCGCAGTCCCTCGAAAGTACCCGACCAATAAGGAGTCCGCTATGAAGCCTTGCAGTCGCCTGTTTCGGGAGCTTTGCTCCGTCACACTGCTCGCAGCATCGCTGATCTCGAACACTCCAGTCTCAGCCCAGAGTACGAACCGACAAATTGGCACCCAGTTCACGGTGACGGCCGACCCTCTCGTGCCCCGGCCCTCCGAGCAACCCTGCGTAGTACCTCTTTTTGCAAATCTCACCTTCGCGCATTTTTCCGACTCAACCCAGAACTTTGGGGTCACGCCCCCGGGCAACTGCTCCGGTCCATGGAAGAAAGTGGTGTTCGAGGCCGATTTCAGCGAGAACGGCGGAGTCCAGTTCGACCGCACGGCAAGCATTTATCTGGGAGACGCGAACATCTATTTCGGAACTACTCCTGAGCCGTTGTCCAGTGTCACGAACACGTGGCATGTCGAGCGGGACATAACCGATTACAGCGTTCTGCTGGCTACTCCGGTGCAGGGCACGATCGTTCTCGCAAACTGCACGACCGACTGCCCACCGCCTTTCAACACTTTGAATGGAGTCTTCACGGTAAACGCGGACCTGGAGTTTTATCCCGCGGACGACAATCGTCGCGACGACAGGGATCGTAACGAGCAGAGGACACCCGACCAGATACTTCCGCTGGTGCAGTCAAACGGTAACGGAGGCGTAAACCTGCCGGCCACGCTCTCGTTGCCGACCGATCAACTCTCGACCTCGTTTACACTGCCGACGAACATTGAGCAGGCTTACCTCGATGTGGTTTCCCAGAGCCAAGGCACTGACGAGCAGTGGTACGCCTGCTTTCCCAACGACCTCGCCAGCATCAATGTCGTCTACGGATGCGGCAACACAGACTTCCGTGAGACTGAGGTCACGATCGATGGCCAGCTTGCTGGCATCGCGCCCGTTTCCCCCTGGGTCTTTACCGGATTTCTGCCCGACCAGTGGGTGCCGATCCCAGCCGCCCAGACTCTCGATTTTGTTCCTTATCGCGTGAACCTCACACCCTTTGCCAGCCTGCTGAGTAACGGCCTGCCCCATACGATCGCGGTGAGCATATTCAACAACGACAATCACTTCTCCGAGACCGGATCGCTCTTGCTCTTCCTCGACCGGGCAGCCACGCAGACCACGGGCGCGGTCACTAAGAACACGCTGACCAGCCCGAATCCCGTGGTCACCGAGAACCTGCAGGGAACAACCACCGTCACCGGAACGATCACCGTGACGTCCAACCGCAATTTCACCATTGCTGGCTTCGTCAACACGTCGCACGGCAGGGTGACAACTTCAGTCTCTCAGCAGCAGAACTTTACCGGCATACAGACCATCGACTTCGATACCGTCAACGCCACAGTTCTCGATCAGAACACCAATGTGGAGACGAGTCTCACTTCCGCGACCAAAGTGTCGAGCGATGAGGGGACGGTCGTGACGCGCGACAACTTCAGCTTCCCGATCACGGTTGATTTCATCTTTCCCGTCAGCAGTTCTCCCTTCGGCTTCACGGTGGCGACCACTCAGAAATACCACACCGCCGAGCAGGTCGCGCTCGATGGACAGGTCGTCCACACCACGTCGGTTACGAACTCAGTGAACGCGACCGACGTAAATCCCGCGTCGAGCTCACAAAAATACACGTTTTCTGATTCCGATGGCGCCTTCTACGATTGCCACATTGCTTCGGCGAACAACATTCTTACTTCGGTCAGTCGTGGGTGCAGGCAAGACGAGGACTAGCACTGTCCGACATCAGAAGCTGCTTCTCCCGACACCCGGGCCCGGCCACGAACTGGGCCCAGGTGCCATTTTGTTGCCGGCCCCGATTACCGCTACAACGGTATCGAGAGCAAAAACAACCACGGCTCAGGACTTTGATTCATGCCGTCATCTATTCCACCGGGTACGGTCAGTCACGACAGGTAGTCGAGTCGAGGTGCTGGCCGGTAACGAAGACTGCGGGCAAATGTCCGCGTGGTATTTGATGAGTTCGCTCGGTTTCTACGCCGTTGACCCGGTCAGTGCCAACTACGTCTTCGGCACGCCTCTGTTCGACCGGGCGGAGGTCCAATTGGAAAATGGCAAGACGCTCGTGGTCGAAACGGAATTCTCCGAACGACCGTCCACAGGCCTGCGGGAGTTCTGGTACGTTGTAGTGAATTAACCACAATTCCACTTGCGCAAGAACCTGCCTTGAAAATCCTGTTGTCCAAATATCTGTTTGACAGCGCGTGTCCGGTATGACTTAATACCGGAGCGTGCACGTGCACGACGCCGCGGCTCAAATCATCGTTCACGGCCCTTTCAGAATGGGAGGCCCCGCAGTGCAGTCTCGGAGAGATATTCTTGCCTCCGCCTTACGGGCGGCGACCTTTGCGGGCACCTTGCCCGCATTTGCTTTGCCTGCGGCCGCAACAGAATCAACCGCACCTCCAACTTGTTTGACCCAGGAGCTTTCCCTCGCGGGAGAGTGGCTTTTTCGGCTTGACCCCGATGGCAGCGGAGAAGCCCACAACTGGCAACAATCCGACTTTTCTGCTGCCGGGTGGGCGGCTGTGGTTGTTCCGCACACCTGGCAGGTGATGCCGGGAGCAGAAGAATACCGAGGCGTGGCCTGGTATCGGCGCGCGTTTGAGGCCTTGGGGGAGTGGGAATCCAGCGCAGTAAGGATTGAGTTTGAGGCGGTATTTCATTCGGCCACCGTTTGGGTCAATGGCCAACTCGCCGGGCGTCACCTGCGCAAGGGATACACATCGTTCACCTTCGATATTACCTCGTTGCTTCGACGGAGCGTTCAAAATGTCATTGTCGTAAAGGTGGACAACTCGTTCGATGAGGCAATGCTGCCGCGAGGGCGTTCCAGTGATTGGGCGCACGACGGAGGAATCTATCGTCCGGTACGACTGCTCGTTACGTCTCCTGTGTTCATCGAACGATTGGCTGTGGACGCTGTGCCTCATCTCCTGTCCGGAGCGGTTGGTGCCGCAGACTCTGCCAGCGTTGAAGTTTCCACTACTGTACACAACGCCACGGCAAAGAGTTGGCAAGGACAACTCGGCTATCGCGTCGAGGAAGATGAGACTGGGCGCTGTGTCCTGGAGAAACACGGGGCTGCCTCTGTCACGTTGCAGCCCGGAGAGAGCCGCAGCGTTACCTTGACCGCAGGCACAATTCCCGAGCCCCGGCTCTGGCATTTCGATCACCCGCACCTCTACACCCTGAAAGTCACGCTCTCTCAGATCCCGCAAGTTTTCCACGAGTTGAACACAAGGCTCGGCATCCGCTCCATTGAGGTGAGAAACGGCGGCATTTACTTGAACGGCGAAAAGGTGCGGCTCATGGGTGTTGAGCGTATGGCCGGCAGCAACCCCGAATTTGGTATGGCCGAACCGGCAGGATGGATCACCCATGATCACGATGACCTGAAGAATCTGAATTGCGTCCTGACCCGGGTGCATTGGCAACAGGATCGTCGCGTCCTTGATTACTGTGATAGCCACGGCATCCTGCTGCAAAGTGAAGTTCCGGCGTGGGGGTATGACACCTTCGGTAAGGACCCCCACCCTCGCACAGAAATCATGCAGAACGGTTTAGAGCAGTTACAGGAGATGATCGAGCGCGACCGCAACCACCCCTCTATTATCTCCTGGGGATTGTGCAACGAGGTTGACGGACAGAACCCGCCCGCATATGAGTTTGCGCAGCGACTTTACGCCGAGGCGAAGAAACTTGATCCTCGCCGTCTTTGCTCGTATGCCTCGAATTCATTGGAGAAGACGCCTGGCAAAGACGTTAGCGCGCTGATGGATTTTATCGAATGTAACGAATATTTCGAGAGCTGGGCCGAAGGTACGCCAGAGGATTTGAGGCGTAGTCTGCAAGCCATCCATCAGGCTTTTCCGGAGAAGCCGATCATCATCTCCGAGTATGGATATTGCGCCTGCGTTCCCGAACGGCCGGAAGGCGATGCCCGGCGGATTCAAGTGCTGCTCGATCACACCCGCGTCTGCCGTGAACTTGATTTCGTCGCTGGCCTCATCTTTTTCTGCTACAACGACTACCGCACGCATGTCGGCTACAAGGGCGCGGGAGCCACCAGGCAAAATCCTCATGGCGTGGTTGATCTGTACGGAAACCGCAAGCCCTCCTACGATGTGCTGCGCCGGGAATCCAGCCCGGTGGAGTCGTTTCAGGTTACCGGTCAGCCGAGTGCTTTTGCCGTTACCCTGAGATCTCGGAAGACAGTTCCCACGCACCGCATGACAGGCTATACCGTGAGGGGGGTTCTCTATGGGTATGGCGAGATTCCCCTGGAGCGTCGCGTGGTGGTGGTGCCGACGCTCGCGCCGGGCGAGCAGGCCACGATCCTCATGCAGTTCACCGAAAAAGAGCCGCTGAAGATCGTATTCGATGTATTGCGCCCGACCGCGTTCTCGGCATACACGCACCTGTGGCGTGCATAGTTTAGCTTTTCTCACAGAGGGACCGGATGGGTGCGAGCATCAGGATTGCACCGGCAAACACTCAGCGTACTCGCGCGTCAATGGAGCAGACAGGAAAACAATTCAGCCGGACTGACCGATATGCCAACTCCCCTCCAGCCCGAAACGACGGCCGCGAACCCCACCTATGACACCACCTACATCTGGATGATTTCCCTCGTTGCCGCGCTCGGCGGCCTGCTGTTCGGATACGACTGGGTGGTGATTGGTGGCGCCAAACCTTTTTATGAGAAGTTTTTTGGTTTGTATGATCCCGCGCAGCAGGGGTGGGCGATGGGATGTGCCCTGGTCGGCTGCCTGCTTGGCGCTATGCTTTCCGGCGGGCTCACCGACAAGTTCGGTCGCAAGCCTATGCTCCTCTTGTCGGCAATGTTATTCGCGCTCTCCTCGATAGGCACTGCCTTGTCAAATGCGTTTGACGTCTTTGTGGCTTGGAGGATTGCTGGCGGGCTGGCGATAGGTCTGGCGTCGAGCCTCTCTCCGATGTACATCGCCGAGGTTTCACCCGCACCATTTCGCGGCAAACTGGTCTCCATCAATCAGCTCACGATCGTTATCGGTATTGTGCTGGCCCAACTGGTGAACTGGCTAATAGCGAAGCCCGTTCCTCCTACCGCCACCGCCGTGGATATTTTGTATTCGTGGAACGGGCAGGTGGGGTGGCGCTGGATGTTTGGCGTGACCGCAATACCAGCGACTCTATTCTTCGTCGGAATGTGCATGATCCCGGAAAGCCCGCGCTGGCTGGCGGCCAAGGGCGCTACTGACAAAGCGCGGCGCATCCTCGCTAGAATTGGCGGCGCCGCCTACTCCGATCAGGCGCTGGCGGAGATCAGAGCAACGGTGCCGAATAAGACGGGAGAATCGGAGTTCAAAAGGTTGCTCGAACCCAGCATTCGAAAGCCGCTACAGGTGGGGATCGTCCTCGCGGTTTTCCAGCAATGGTGTGGGATCAATGTCATTTTCAACTACGCCGA